>Ga0164290_1001440_pt1 | contig 34631 bp, 27 predicted proteins | sample Micstemetagenome_FD_108782 | JGI IMG/M metagenome (GOLD analysis project Ga0164290, IMG submission 108782) | Contaminated culture microbial community from soil near Moab, Utah, USA - Microcoleus steenstrupii SON62 (Illumina Assembly) | ecosystem: Environmental > Terrestrial > Soil > Soil crust...
CGGTTAGAAACTGGAGCTTGATGATAAACCAATTTTTACTCATTTTCGGAGAGCGGTGCAAAATATAAACCCTTTACGCAGTTGCTTAGACGCGGACGCTTACACACTTAATTGGGCAGTGTCCGTTGTTTATACACTTCAGAAACATAATTGCCAGCCTCATTTTTCTTTTCCAATTTCAATATGGGTTCGTAGAAGTCGGAGAGGTAGCATTCTCTTGCTGGCACGAAGTGTTTACGTGTTGTGAAGAGTTTGAGGTCGCAAAGCTTAGAATAATGGGCCTCAGTCAATAATCCCTTTTTATGCTGATTGAATAGGTACCTTGTAATTTTGGAGAAAGTTGATTCATCTATGCAGCTGTCGATATTTCCGAGAATTTCATTCTCGAGGTATGCTTCCTCCGAGGGCTCTTTTACACCCAAACCTTCAAGCCATTGCTTGATTTTGCTATTACCCTCAAGTTTTGTGTAGACCTCACTATGGATCACAGTAACGCCATCACCCAATTCTGTCGAGAAAGAAATTGATGGAAAGCAAACACTTTGTGGGCTTTTTAGCTTTTTTTCACCCTCGGTGTACAGGAATGGAAGAGTTCGAAGTTTTTCACTGAAGTCACGACTTTCTCCGCTTATTGCCTTGTTGTAAAAATACTCGATCAAGTCGAAGTTTTCCGACGGCTGGTGATTACGTTTAAATATATCCGATAAAAAGAAGTCTTCAAGATCTTCCATTTCAAAAAATGTCGCCCCATAAGCTCGCAGCTTTTCTGAACCTTGAAGTTCCGAGTGGGCTAAGGCGTCTGTCTTAAAACTTGCATTGTTCCGCAAGTTGATAAATTCGATCACTGTAGTTGGTGCAATAAAAGAAAGTTCCGAAATCCCCGTTTTGTCGATTATTACCTCCGCAGCAGTTTTAATTTCACCACTCTTTGAAGGGATAAATGCAGTTTTTGAGATGGCCGACCCTAACGACCTATCAAAGGCATTCTTTAAAGCATTGTGACTTGACCCAGCTTTCTGAGGTAGTAATTGAAGTATATAAAAGCGGGGTTGTCCTTTAGCAAGGATGCTCAGCCAATCAATTAATTTTTGAGCAGCAAGCTTAAATAACCATTGGTTCCAAATTCGATCCTCATGGAGGCCTTCTCTCGCAGCATTTGTAAGAAAGCTTCCATTAACCAGAAAGGGGAATTCAAACTCGCTGACTTTGGTCGGGAGAAAGGTAAAAATTAAACTCTCTTCTTTTTTTAAAGGTCTTAATCTCCCTCCCTCAATGCTTGCCGCAAATGAAATTTCGGTGTAGTCGTGCGCTTTCAGTTTTTCTGGTGTTTTTTGATCCTGCTTCAGTTCCTCCTTCGTTTCTGCGGGAATCTTTATTTGTTCGAAAGTTTTGGTTAGCCACAAACTTATTTCACCGCCATTCTTGCACAACGCCACTTCATTGTAATGAATATGTTTTTTTGTTACCTTTCTCTCGATACTCAAAATATTGGTTCCACCTCTAGATACAGTGATTTTCGAGATCCGTCTCAGGAACAAAAGAATCTGACCATTAGCGAGGAGCTCAATTAACTCTTGCAGTAGTTCGTCGACATTAAGAATTTCGATTATCGTTGAAACCTCACATTTGTTTTTTGCGACACAGTTTTGAATTTCTGGCGACAAGTCCTTTTGCTCAGTCCAAATTGGAATGATCTGCCACGGCAGTTTCTTCTTATGTTTCGCTTTATCAAATCGAAACTGATAACCGGCGGAAAAGATGGTGACTCTTTCTGATTTACCAAAAACAGATTTAAAACCAATTCCCTTGTAGCCAGTCTTAGTGGGATCTGTACTCTTGGTGCTTGATCCTGCTCCTGTAAGAGAGACAATGTCTTTTTTGTCGAAGGGCCTTCCATTATGGGAGACGATTAGGCAACTTGACAGAAAATCGAAGTGAACATCGTTATCTGCCTCTTTCGCCGCGTCGTCAGCGTTTTGTATTAACTCGAAAACAAAGCGTTGGCTTTCGGAATATATGTCTGAGGAAACTGTATCAAGAAGATTTGCGAAAGTCTCTGCTTGCCGCTGCGTACTGAATGTCGAATTTTCTTCGGTCAGTTTCTCAATGAAGGTTTTTTGTAATTTCATTCAGGGAGGTACGATATAAATGAGAAAAGTTTCGGCAATGGGCCTTCACGCCGCCTTAAACATCTCTTCCACGTCCGTCACCGATACCTTGAACCGTTTAGGCCTACCGAATATCTTAAAGATAGTCACCACCTGGTTAACGGTATAAAAATGACCGGTCTTTTTTGCCATTCCCATGCTCGTGCTTTTTCACCCAGCGCTGGAACGCTACCCCGAGCACCCCCCTAAAAAATGGCCAGCTGCTTCTGATTGTAAGGCTTCAGGTTGAAGATTTCTGGTTTGTTTCTGGTTTCCTCTGGTTTGTTGGAAAGCGGCCAAGTTTACCCTTCTCTAAAAATAATAGACCGAAATGTAAACCATTACTCAACAGGTTGGGATACATTACCGGGGACATCAAGCGCACGAAATCAAATGACTCAACTGCGATTCGGCCGATAGTTTCAACCGTTGACTATTGCGTAGTTCACAATATCGTGTTGGTTCCGCTGAAACCACAGGCGGGCTACTTTGGGCACGCAACAGCCTGATTATCTAGAGAATATACCTGCCTTCTGCCTCCCTGGACTCCGCGCTGGTTCTTTCCGTGCTTTTGAAGTAGGTGGCCAAAGTATGCTTGCCGAGCGACAGGGATTCTTCCCTGGAGATATTGTCATCGCTGAGTTCGTTGAGCGAATCCAGGATATCAAGGACGGCCAAGTTTATGTACTTGTCAATAACTCGAGGAAAACGATAATATTATCTTAAAAAGGTGCCTCAACTACATCGAAAAGGGAGGCGTTACCATCTGTAAATCAGACAACAAGGATCCGCAATACCCTACCTTTCCCTTGCTTGTCGAGAATATCAAAGAGGTCTGGAAATTTAAGATGAAGATTACGCGGCAAGTGCCGGATCCATCGGGGTTGTATGAGAGGATTAATGCGCTAGAGGGGGATGTGGTCTTCCTGCGCGTGCAGCTAAGGAGTTTGGGTGCTCTTAAAATGGATGCTGGGCCAGAAAAAAGGTGAATTCCAGTTGACAGAGAGTTCGCAATAGTTGCAATAAACACAGTTTTGCTTGATTTTTCGTTCAAGTCTTTATTTTAAGGCAGAATCGCCATATTTTAGGACAAGCGCGTGAATAAATGCGCTCACATCTCTACCGCAAGCAATTCAAAACAATTGACTTAATGACCTTACCGAGATTAAATGTCTTAGAGGTACAGTCCGCGGAACTGCGAAAAGTTGCCTGAGGATTTCTATTTTCGCCGGTCAGACGACATGGAAAGATTATGAGCTTAAATATTTCACATTTAGAAAACGAAATCATCGACCAATACTTATACGATGAACATCTAGTACGACCCTGGATTATTGGTTTTAGTGGCGGCAAAGATTCGACGATGCTGCTCCAAGTCGTTTGGAACGCACTCAAAAAACTTGAACCTGCGTTATTAACAAGAAGAATATACGTTGTGTGCAACGACACACTCGTAGAAAACCCGCGGATAGTCAAATTTATTAACAGCACCTTGAAAAAAATTCAAAAGGCGGCCAATCTACAGGAGATCCCTCTGGAAGTACATCAAACAATGCCTGTATTGGACGACACGTTTTGGGTACGCCTAATTGGGCTCGGATATCCGGCGCCTAATCGCTTCTATCGCTGGTGCACCGAGCGACTCAAAATTGACCCAACCACTCGTTTCATTAAGGAGACCACATCCATGAATGAAGAGGCGATTATTCTCTTAGGAACTCGCAGCGCTGAAAGTTCAAATCGAGCGGCATCTATAAAAAAGCACGAAGTAAAAGGGCAACGGCTACGCAAGCACTCCTTGCCTAATGTATATGTATACGCTCCGTTAAAAGATGTGGAAACAAATGAGCTTTGGCAATATTTAAATCAAGTGCCTCCCCCATGGGGTGGCACTCATAAAGAACTGGTAACACTGTACAGAAACGCTAACGCGGGAGATTGCCCACTAGTCATTGACGACACTACACCTTCTTGTGGAAATTCAAGATTTGGCTGTTGGACTTGCACTGTTGTCAACAAGGATAAGAGTATGGAGGGACTCATCGACAACGGTGAAGACTGGATGCAGCCGCTTGCGGACATCAGGAACTTCTTAATTGAAACTCGAGATAACCCCGAAAAATATCGTCAGAAAGAAAGAAGAAATGGAACCGTCAGCGAAAACTTGTGGGGACCCTATCTATTTGAAACTCGTGTGGAAATTCTAAGACGCGTATTAAAAGCCCAAAAAGAAATAGAAAAAACTGAAGGGATTGAACTGATCACCCACCAAGAGATGGTATTGATTCAGTACCATTGGTTTCGAGATAGCTATTTCAAAACAAAAGTGTCACAGATTTACAACCGAATTTTTAAAACACAGATCAACATGAGCAAACAAGAAGAAAAGCTAAAACAAGAGGCCGAATTATTGAAAAAGTCATGTAAACAGGAACCGAAAGATGTTGAGCTGATTCAAGACTTGTTGGCTTTGCAAAAAACAAAAACATTAATGATAAGAAAAAGGGGACTTCAATCAGACATTGAGAACAGGTTAGATCAATTCATTGAAGAGTCCAAAAAATCACAATAAGCAAGTAGCATGACGATTAAAGAGATTGAGCTAAAAAACTTCCGACTGTACAAGGGCGAAAACAAAGTTGACCTGACCAGCAACGACAGAAGAAACATTTTCATTGTTAGCGGGAGAAACGGCTTTGGAAAAACCACCTTCTTAATGTCAATGGTTTGGTGCCTTTATGGCCGAAGTATGCAGGAGGTCGACGATCTTTACAAAAAAGAAATAGCCGAACAAGGAGGTTATAGCAAGTATATAGTAAATTCACTCAACCGACTGGCAAAAGCTGAAGATGACTACAATTTCCATGTAGCAATCACCTTTACAAACGTGAACATTCCCGAAGTTCCATGTAAAGAAATCACAGTGAAACGAAGCTACAACGCGAAAACAAGTATCACTGACGAAGTCGAGGTAATGATTGACGGATACCCAAGTGAACTAGCCCGGGAAGTAGGACAAGAAATCTTCATAAGAGAATTCATAATGCCTATTGAAATCGCTAAGTTTTTCTTTTTTGACGCAGAGAAGATCGTCAGCCTAGCTGAAATCAACACAGCCGAGCAAAGGAGGAACTTAAGCAAAGCGTACTCTGAGGTATTGGGCATTAAGAAGTACGAGAATATTAAAGACGAGCTCGAAAATCTCCAATTAAAAATCAGACAAGAATCGGCAAGCGCAAGTGAAAAGGGACAACTTCGGCAACTCGAAGCTGAGGTTGAAACCATTGAAGAAAGGATAACAGAAAATCAGAAGAAAATTCAGGAACAGCGCGAAAAGAAAAACGAAAAAAATAAAGAGTCACGAGATATTCAAGAAAAATTAATTAAGGCAGGAAGTAGTATAACCGTCGAAGAACTGCAAAAGTATCGCACTCAGGAAGAACAATTAGTTGAAAAGCAGAACGAGATTCAAAACCAATTGAAAGAATCGTATGATATTATACCCTTTGCTATTGCCGGCCAGACGTTTCTGGAAGTAAGCAGGCAATTGACCAATGAAAGCAACTATAAAGCCCTTCAATTTAAGGACGAAAACGTAAACGACGTTACAAATAAGATACTAACTGACCTCTTAAATGCTCCAAAGCCCCGCAAACTAGCAATTGATCACCAGGTCCATGATTTCTACGCTACCACAATTAAGAGCCTAATACGGAAGCATTTCTTTGCAGATTCGCCAGAATTACCAGGAGATTTTAAGACGATCCATGAGTTTTCTGAGTCCGAAAAAAACGAATTACAAGCTCTGCTGACTAATATTAAGCTCTCATTTAAGGAATCTTTCAGGAGGATAAACGGTGACTATTTACAGACTAAGAATGAGCTAAATTCGCTAAGAAGGAGCATAAAAAATGCGGAGGCTAACCAGGAAGATCCAATTATCGCTGAGCATCGACGGCACAAAGATGATCTTGACACAGAGGTTGTTCGGATCGAGAATACAATTAGTTCACTTGACCGAGAAATAGGAGAGCTGACCAGTGAGAAGACACAAAAAGGCAAGCTAATTGAATCTTTGTCGAAGAAACTGAAAGTATCCCAAAAGAATATCGCAAAAGACGAAATCATTACTAGGAACATCAATAACTTAAAAGATTTCATCATCAAATTTAAAGCAAAGAAAAAAGAATCATTAGAAGAACAAATCTTAAGCGGATTGAATACTCTGATGCATAAGAAGGGCTTTATTAAAAAAGTTGAGGTTGAAATTATTGGTGAGGATATAGACATAATCTTAAAGAACGCCAGGGGTGAGGAGATTAAAAAAGAAGCGTTAAGTAAAGGCGAGCAACAGATGTATGCTACAGCTCTGCTAAGAGGATTAGTTGAAGAAAGTGATATTCAATTTCCGGTGTTCATTGACTCTCCAATGCAAAAATTCGATGAGCAACACGCGGAGAATATTGTAAAATATTTTTATCCAAACATATCAGATCAGGTAGTAATATTCCCTCTCATAAATAAAGAATTAACGGAACGCGAATTCAATATTCTAGCCAAGCACATCGCACAGACCTATCTGATTAATAATGTGCATGAAGACAAGAGTGAATTCCTATCCGTTGAGCCCTCAAATTTCTTAAAAACATATAACAGAATGTACAACGATGCTAATTAATATAAGAACCTCGGAAGCAAATAAGATCGTTGTCCAAGAGCTTACAAAAAAACTAGGCCTAGGAACCGAGAATGTCGTATCAAGAATCGCATTTGCATACTCAATTTCAAAAGGCGTTAAACTCGAACTCGCAAATGACCTATTAGATAGCAAAGGAAAAGAGTATAAGGATGACATATTGTTTGGTAAATATCGGGAATACTACATTGCATTAGTTTGCCAACACTACCATCTTTATAAATCAGATAAAGACGTTGGAAAATACATTAAGATGCACATTGATCATGGACTGGCCCTGATGAACAAACTGTTTGAAGACAACAAAAACTACTCTGGGCTCGATTTCCTTTTAGAAAATATCGAAAGAGGCATCGAAAGTCTTGAGGAGAATGACATTAATAATGATGCAATTATTTTTGACGAACAAACAAGAAGAAATAGGATCTCCAATAAAAGCTATTACTCTGGACCTATCAAGATTATTGTCGGTCATTCTTTCGAAGATGAAAAGATCGTTTTTAACCTTAATGACACCTCCATTCATAATAATGCGCACATAGCCGTCGCGGGCAACTCCGGAACGGGGAAAACGTTCTTTGCTAACCGATTATTAGAGCAAATTGTTTCGGAATCTAAAGGTGATGTTAACTTCATTTTTCTCGATTTCAAGGGAATCACTTTAGAAGACGAGAAAGCTAACAGCGCCTTCTTTTCGAAGACAAGCACAGAATTAATCAAGGCGCCTCACAAACCATTCCCAATTAATCCGCTGTCTTTCATTGATAATATCAATGAAAAGAATAAGATAATGGGAATTAGTAAGTTTGTCGATATCATCACCAGCTACAGTAACATTGGAAAAAATCAACAACAGACGTTAAAAGATGCAACTCGGGAGGTATTCGCATCGAAAAAAGGAGGACAATATCCGTCCCTGCGGGAAATATATGACAAAGTTATCGACATGGAAGGAGGTCGTGCAAGTACATTAAAGGAGATCTTGGAAAGTCTCAGCGAGTTAGAACTGTTTGAAACAAAAGCAGATTTAAAAAACACCTTTTTAACGAAGAACTATTATTTAAGTCTGAGCGGCGAGCTTCCACGCAACGTACGGTTCACTTCTGTATTCTTGATCATCAATTACCTTTATAATACTTTTATGAACATGGATAATGCTCCAATTGAAGACAAGTATCAGGCTATGCGATACGTTCTATTGATTGACGAGGCACATGTGATTTTCAAAGACCGAAAGAGTCAAGATCTACTGGAAAAAATTCTTAGGGAAATTCGTTCTAAAGGGGTTTCCGTAGTATTGTTATCGCAAGGTATTGAAGAATTCAATCAACCGTCCTTTGACTTTAGCAGTATGTGCGAAACGGCGTTTCTATTTGATATAAAGGACAAGACCAATCTTAAAATGATGCAGAAGTTTCTCGGTATTGGCGAAAAAGACGGTCAAACTTTAAAGTCAAGTATGGAGAGAATTCAGAAATATCAATTAGTGTCTAATCTTAAAGAGTTTAAGGTTGGACAGTTATTTAGAGCTTAATAGAAAAAGCCATGCTAATAACCACCTTTTTTAGTAAGGAGGAAAACAATCTACAGTAGTGTCGGAGTTAATCAGTTAAGAGATGACATACTTCAAATGATATGATTCTAACACATATACTTATTCTCTCGGTTTTGTTTCTATTAATTATAAACATCTTTCTAGCAATCAAGGCGCGAAAGAACGATGTGGACGGCCGCCTAATCGAATTAAAGAACTTAATCGACACCTTAAGAATCGGCGTTATTGAAACCAAAAGAGAACTGAAAGATGAATTTGCAAGCAATAGAAAGGAAAATTCAGATCTGGCGATAGGATTTCGTAAAGAGGTCACGGATAATCTATCACAATTTGTTCAAACCTTTTCTAATCAGTTGGGCAACCTAACTAATTTGAACGAACAAAAATTAGAGGTGATAAGAAAGACGTTCGATGAAAGGATAAGTCACTTTCAAAAATGGATTGGTGAAGACACTAAAGAGGCAAGGCAGGAACTCCATCAAAATCTGGAGTCTTTTAACAAAGAGCTAAATGATGCTCTTCGTGACTACAAAGACCGCTTAAGAGAACAGTTTTCCGATTTTGAGCGTAGTCAAAAGACGCAAAACGTTGCGAACAGCGAAAGGATATCCGAACTGAAACTGTCTTTAGAAAAATCGGTTAGGACAATGCAAGAGGGAAACGAAAGCAAGCTAGAAGAGATGAGAAAAACGGTTGATGAGAAACTTAACGAAACGCTCGAAAAAAGACTTGGCGAGTCGTTTAAACAAGTGAGTGATCGACTCGAGGCAGTACACAAAGGACTTGGCGAAATGCAAACTCTTGCAACTAGCGTTGGCGACCTAAGAAAAGTAATGAGCAATGTCAAGTCACGAGGTATCTTGGGAGAGTACCAATTACAAAATATTATCGAGGACCTACTAACATCAGATCAATATCAAAAAAACGTCAGAACAAAACCGACATCAAACGCTATAGTCGAGTTTGCAGTAAAAATGCCAAACGCCAGCGACAATGCGAAGCCTCTGTGGCTGCCTATTGACTCTAAGTTTCCAAAAGAAGACTATGAAGCTCTAGTAGACGCCTACGAGAAAGGAGACGTTGGAAAAATCGATGAACACAAAAAGTCATTTGTAAATGCTATAAAAAAATCCGCCAGAGAAATTAAAGAAAGATACATCGACCCCCCAAATACGACGGAATACGGTATCATGTTCCTTCCCTATGAAAGCTTGTTTGGGGAGGTGCTCAGATGTCACGGGCTATTTGAATTACTGCAACGTGATTACCGAATTACAGTCACCGGTCCCACTACTTTAAGCGCACTGCTTAATAGTCTACAGATGGGTTTTAGGACGTTGGCAATCGAAAAGCGAAGCAGTGAGGTCTGGCGTCTTCTAGCGACGGTTAAGACAGAGTTTAATCAATTCGGAGATATTTTAGCAAAAACAAAAAAGAAGCTTATCGAAGCCACGGACGTGCTTGATAGCCATGAGATCAAAACTCGTGCGATAGAGCGAAGACTACGCGACGTTGAGGAATCTCCAACTACCATGAACCATTCCGTTTTAAATATAGACGAAGTCAAATCGCAAGACTTCTTGGATTAATTAGTATCAAAAAAACCTCAATTGAACGACCTAAACAACAGTCAATACAAGAGTCAAAACGACTTAAGCACTCGAGCAAAGAATATTATTGGGGATCTAGGGGGAGTATCCCAACTCCTATTGCACTATAGGAGTTACGGAACGTTTCTTAACTTAAGAAAATCGGGCTCTCAAACAAATAAAGAACTCACTTTATTTTGCGAGTACCTTTTAAGAAAGGAGGGTGTGGATCAGAGCATTGAATCGCAATCAGAATCAAATCCAAGGTTTCAATATAACGTGCTCTTGCTTGAACAGATCTATACTCTTGAAAAAAGTCATTTAGGTACGCGTTCCAAAAATGCGCTTACTGCTCAGGAAGAAAAACATGGTTTTAATAGTAACTTGGAACAAAAACAGTATTTTTTTCAAAAGCACTTCATTGAACAATTTGACTTTCTACAACTTGCCAACATCGGAATAACGACTGCGCTCGAGCTGCGCCGATTTTCAGAGCTAATAAGAGAGTTTATCCGCTGTTCGTTGGAGAATTCACTGGACCCAAAGGATGTTCTGTTACAAAAACAACTAAGTGCCCTATTCGCAAACGAGATTGAAGCAGACCAAATCAAATTACTAATAGCAGGTAGTGAATTCTATCTTTTTCGAACAGCTTGCGTTTTGCTAAAAAGGGCTTCTATATCGAAAACAAAGCATCGCATACTTGAACAGCTTTGGTTTATAGAAAATCCAGGATCAGCTAAAGAAATTGCCAGAAAAGTCGGGTGCAGCTATGAGCTGGTCAGAATTAGCATAGATTCATTTCGTGATGAAATTCTCCCGTCTGTCGTTCGCGAAATTCGAGCCAGAATAACGACCAAGTCCGTCGATGCAGAATTCAGTACAGACGTCCTATTTTTAGATTTACAAAGCATTTCCCATTTCGCTTTTAATGAAAGCCTTTACACTCCGAACCTTGAACTTTCAAAAGCGCTACATAAAGTCGCCCTTAGCGAAAACTTTATTGTCGCGGATGAGTTACTGCAAGAATTGAGCCCGCCCGGTGCAAGATGTTTTAACAGTAAAAATCGTAATCTTCTGCTGAATAAGGCGGCAATAGAAAGACTCGATTGTAAACATCTTCTCGAATTTCTTGACAGGGAAATTTATAATTTTGAGAAATTGCAATTCGATTATGACTTAAGAGTCCTGATAAAGAGGTTTTACAAAGAGAACACGCACCAAGATATAGAAAAGCATGAACTAAACGCTTTGTATGAATTAATAGAAAAAATCAAAAAAGACGCTCCGCTTGTTGACATCCGAAATCGAAAGAAAACCGAGAAAAAGGAAAAAACAAATCGTATACTGGAAATCGCTGAAAAAGTAATTCTTAGCAACGGAAGCCCAATGAAAACAAACGATATTCTCCAAGCAGTGCATGGCTACAATATCGAAGTAGACACTCAACAGCTACTACACAAACTCGGGCGTTGTAAAGAAATTTTCACAAGGCTGGGTAACAGTTTCTGGGGCCTAAAGGAGTATCACCAAATTGATCATTTAACGGGAAGCTTACGAGAGATTGTCCAGGACATACTGCTCAGCCATCATGAGCCGATACACATCACGGAATTAGCAGAAATAATTTCCAAAATGAGACCTATTTCAATAAAATCATTAGCGACGAACTTAAAGTTGGCGGAGTCTAAATCTTTCGTTTTCTTCAACTGTTCGTTTGTTGGCCTAGCTTCAAAAAAATATGCTGGTTATTGGGATGAAATTCGCAGATTCATCCCAGCTCGTTTAACTACGGAGCTGGCAAAATACAAATCGACACCAGACCCTGAAGTGGTCGCAAATAGAATGTTCGAATTGTATGGATACCCAAAAATTCACACGAAGTATATTCTATCAATACGCAACGGTGCCAGTACAGTAAATCCGGACGATGTTTAACCCAAATTTCTTCTACTATGAACAAGAAAACAATTTCCACAGCAGCTGTTGAGGCACTGAAACATGCTGGAAAGTCCTTAACTCCAACGCAGATTTTCGACTTAATTCTTGAAAAGAAGTTATACGAGTTTAAGGCAAAAGAACCATTGAACATTCTTAAGTCAGAATTACGAAAACATTGTGCAAATTCTTCAACTCCAATGAGAAAGAGTGCTCTCTATTTTTATTTACACAAAGATGGCTCATACGGATTGTTAAATGACTCGGATGGGCGTTCCGTCGTTTGACCTCAGCTGTCACGAGCTTAATAAGCGGAGCTTCTCTACCTGCAATCGGATTGAATTTATAGCAACATTGATTTCTTCTTGAGTATTAAATTTCCCGAGTGAAAATCGAATTGAACTGAAAGCAGAAACCTCATCTAGCCCCATTGCAGTTAATACATGAGACGGTTGAATCGATGTGGAGGTACACGCGCTCCCATTACTCACCGCAACTAAAAGAGAACTATTTTCTAGATTACCCAGCCCTAAGATTAAAGCATCAGAATCGACTCCTTTGAACAGGATATTTGATGTATTAAATAGTCTTTGTGCTGTTGCTCCATTGACTGAAGTACCTGGAATTGTTAGCAATGCTGACTCCAATTGATCTCGTAGTTTTTCGACTTTTTTTTTCGTAGAAGCCATTTCAGAATGTGCTAAAGAACAGGCGGTTCCAAGCCCAACAATCCCTGGGACGTTAAGAGTTCCGCTTCTGAAGCCACGTTCGTGACCTCCACCGTGTAATAAAGCAGGAACTTTTACTCTTTCTCCTTTCTGACGGACATAAAGCGCCCCCACCCCTTTTGGACCATAAATTTTATGTCCACTAAAGCAAAGTAAGTCAACTCCTAAATCCTCCACATCAATCGGAATCTTTCCTACTGCCTGCGTAGCATCCGACATAAACAAGGCGCCAGCATTGTGTGCGATACTCGCCAATTCTTTCACCGGCTGTATTGTACCGGTCTCATTATTTGCTAGCATAACTGAAACTAAAATCGTTTGATCTGTTATTGCCTTTTTTAATTCCTCCAATTCAACTAGACCTGTTGGAGCGATAGGTAAAAATGTAACCTGGTGCCCTTTTGTTTCCAGATATCTGCAGGTATCAAGCACTGCACTATGTTCAGAAGAAACAGTTATGATATGCTTCCCTTTGGATTGATATCCTTCAGCAACGCCCTTAATCGCGAGATTTATCGCCTCTGTCGATCCGCTGGTAAAAATAATCTCATGATGATCCGCACCTATCAAGCTTGCAACCCTTTTGCGTGATGTTTTGACAGCATCATGCGCTGTTACGCCAAATTGATGGGTGCTACTGGCATTAGCGAATTCGTCGGTAAGATAAGGCATCATCGAATCTAGAACGCGTTTATCAATCTGTGTTGTTGAATTGTTATCGAGAAAGATAATCCTTTGTTTAGCAGTCATAGTCCACAAAATAAACTAAAAATATCTCGTGTCCCAAAACTCATTGTTCCGTTCCAGGCGAAATATTCCTACAAAATTGTTTACTTTCCTTCACACCTCTGCATAATTCATCATAATTAGTCACAGTTACTAATCCTTCTGCACATTCGTTAACTCACGCCATTGGGTCGTCACATCTTTGACCCATCTGCAACTTTGACAAGCGCTAACGTATGAAAGACCATCCCCTCCAAACTATAAGACCAGCAATAATTGTGGTTGATGATGACACCGACGAAAGTGAGCTCATCCCTTTGGCTCTTAAAAAAGCGGGTATAAAAAATCCTACCCTGTGTTTTGGATCGGCGAAAGAGAAAACTTCTCCAAATCCGAACAATTAGCGAGTCTCCGGCTTCTGAATCACGATTACTGCTTCTAAGTCTCGCGTTCTATCCTCAGCAATCCATCGAATTGCCTCATGTAGCCTATTAAGTTCCGCTGGCTTTACTAAGAACCAATTCGCGCCAAATTGTAGCGCACTCTCTTTTGCGAATATTAATCACGCGTCACGCTGGATCGCCAGCTAGTGCACCCCCGCTAAACAAAGTCGGCAAATGTGAAGTGCTCTTATTGACATTGTCGCAAAAAACAATTTGTGAACCGTTCCTATGTTTACAAATCCGATGAACACTTTAAGACCAAAACGATCACTTACCGACTATTCGATTCTCGGGCTATTATTGATAATTGCTTGTATTGGCTACCTCGTCGAAACCATAGTAGCGAGTGGCGCCGCAATTAAAATAGTGATCAGTAAAATGACACTTCACCCAAATGAAAATAAGAGTGTAAAGCATAGCAGAGCGAATAACAATTCAATCCACAGAGGCGCCAGCAAACCCTCATGGCACAGAAACAACCTCGGTTGTTGATATGAAATTCTTTTCCTACTTCGAAATCTCCCCTTTCTCCCTTTCATGCTCAGTTCAGTCACCGACTATTCAATTACAAGGAAGTCGACCGGTGTTACCACCAACGATGTAAGGCTATTTTCACGATGTAAGTTCCCGGAAAATTTTTCATTTAAATCAAGGCATAATCCACCTACATTGCAGGCATGTCATCAAAACCCAATGCTTCGCAAATTAAGATCCTTGGTTAGTTCGAAACCGGCACAAACCAAACATAAAATTATTGTGCGCGACGAACACGGAGTTGTCCGCTTGGGCACCGAAACCGACATTATTGATAACTATTTCGAAACCGTCAGGTTTGTCATTCAAACAAAGAAGTCTATGTATATTCTGAAAGACGGAAAAGTTTGGGCTATCGAACCCCTTTAGTGAATTCGGATTGAAATAATCGTTGTGAGCACCCCCAAAATGCGTCAGACGTAAAGCAATAGTACAACCGGGCGTAACCTAAATCCGTCTATACCTTGAGCCAAGTCTTTATCTGCTAAAGGTGTTTGCTGGCACACCTCAAGATGCGTGCCTTGCTTCACGGGAACGCTCCCTACCCGAAAACATCAAACAACTCAAACTAAAAAAAGAGAAATTTCAAGTGACCAACATCTTGATTTTCAATCGATTTCTTTGATAAAAATACCAGCTTCCAATATTTTTTATCTTAATGTCTATAGGATTAGTAGATATTATTATTAAGTTTGTCACGCAATCAATTATCCACCTGATTGATTTTATTACGAAGAAGGGAGAGACCAGGCTCTTTGATCTTCTGGCAACCTGTTTCCACCGACAAGGTGCCAAATCCTGTCCCGGGGCGAGTGCTCAAGGGAAACGATAAAATATATTATAACCAATGAAGACTTTTTTAAAGACTCATTCCGGCGTCGACGCTGTCAAACATTTCCGCATTACGTGCTGCTGTTGCCAGGACGCAAATTGATCTTCTTCGGCTACGCCGAATACATGGCTTAGGGTGCATCCGCTTTTTGACTTGGGTGGAAACTTCAAGAGGTGTGGTGCATCCCTGCAGCCACCAATATCATCAACCTTTCAACAACAACGAAAATGAAATCAATCATAGGATTCATCATAATCTATTTTCTTGCTCTTTTCACGGCGTCCTTATTTGCCCAATCACAAAAAGAGGTAATCATCACCGGTGCCCGGTTCACCTACCCCATCGTTGAAAAGTGGATTGCAGATTACGAAAAAATCAACCCGCATGTTAAGGTGAAGATCGCCCCAAGAACAACGACAGATCCAAGTCAATACGATCTGTTGATCGAGGCGTACGTGCTAACCCCGGAAACCCAGCAACGGCGTGAACAACTTCATATTGCAAGATACGCACTTCTTCCTGTCGCCAACGAAAAATCGCCAGCAGCACGAGCACTTGGCACCCGGGGTGCCGACAAAAATGAGCTGACTCAGCTCTTCTTTCATGATCTATTTGCAAAGAAGGAGAAAGAACTGGCATTTCCGTACGTGATCTATACACGGCAGCAAAAATCTGGACCTTCAATCACATTTGCGAAATACTTTGGTTATGAACATCAACAAATAAAAGGAAAAACGATCGCTGGCTCAGATGAACATTTGATCCAAGCAGTCTTAAAAGATAGTCTTTCGCTCTCCTATAATCATCCTGGTCTTATTTACGATCTAAAAACACGCTCCGTCAAGACCGGGCTTGTACTGATTCCGATTGATATTAACGGAAATGGAAGAATCTCATCAGAAGAAAAAAAGACGTATGGTCTGGATGAGCTATTGGCTAACCTGGAGGAAAACACTCCTCACGTTCCCATCGGCAGCATTCACTTGTCTATTCCGAAAGAAGGTTACAATCAGGAAGCACTGCGATTTCTGTTATGGGTAGTTGCAAACGGCCAACGCGACCTGCATCAGTTCGGTCTGCTTACACCTGACGCCGGTCAGCTTCAAGAGGACATAGAAAAATTTGAACAATTCACTTCCAGCATCAAATAGTCATGAAAAAACTTATACTCGTTATTCTCGTTGCCATTACGCTACCGGTTTATGCCCAGGAGGTTGTCAACGGAAACGTCGTTGACGATCAGGGCAACAGCGTGCCGGGCGCCACGGTATCCATTAAAGGCACTTCGACCTTCACAATCACCGATGTCGAAGGTAAGTTTTCGATAGTCCCAAAAGCGTCCTACCCATTCAGCATCGTCATCAGCCTCGTAGGTTATCAAACTTCGGAAATTGAAGTATATGAGCAACCGCTTGAAACGCTTCTGGTAACCTTGCAGACTTCAAATCTTCTGGATGAAATTGTTGTTGTAGGATATGGAACACAAGAACGCAAAGATATAACCGGGAGTATTGCAAAGGTCAATGTCGCAGAGGTGCAAAATATTGCGGCCGGAAGTTTTGACGCTCAACTTCAAGGGAAGGTCGCCGGAGTTCAGATTTCGACCAACACAGGCGTTCCCGGAGAGACCGTTAATTTCAGAATCAGGGGAGCCACTTCAATTAATGCCGATAACGATCCACTCTTTGTTGTGGACGGTGTATTCATCAACAGCAACAGCCTGCAGACGATTGGCACGGGGGGCAAGGCAACTTCTCCAATCGCAGACATCAACCAGGCCGACATTGAAAGCATAGAAATTCTAAAGGACGCCGAAGCAACGGCGATGTATGGAGCTCGTGGTGCAAACGGTGTTGTTATCATTACAACGAAGCGTGGCAATTATGAACAAAGTCCCACGATACAGGTGAGTTCATCAGTAGGCTGGGCTAAAGCAGAAAAACTATGGGACCTGACCACCGGTCCTGAGCACGCTACCCTTGTAAACGAGTGGTGGATTAACACTGGCATTGACAATCCGTCGCTCAACAGAACATTTGCGAACCGACCTTTTCGTCCTGTAGCCGAAGGCGGACGCGGACTCCCAGAAGAGCAGCAAACGTATAACCGGTTAAAAGATGTATTCAGAACCGCGCGCCTGCAAAACTATGACATCTCTCTTGCCGGAGGAACAAAAGAAACAAAGTACTACATCGGGGCAGGATATAACTCCCAGGAATCGATCCTCCGCCCCATCACCTTTCAACGATTGAGTTTCAAATTAAATCTGGACCAGAAGATTTCAGAAAACTTACAAATTGGTGTCAGTAACATTTTCACTAAGACCGATAGAAATCAGGGTCGCGCCGGAGACGGTCCGCAGGGTGGGATACTTCAGGCAGCGCTGCATACACCTACCTATTTATCTCCTCTCAATGAGGAAGGTGTGCCGGTGGGCCGCGCGGGATTTGACAATGTGACGCTGTTGATGGAAAACTACGATATTGGGTCAAGCAGTCTTCGATATATCGGTAACATTTATGGTGAAGCTACGCTTCTACCAGGACTCACCGTGCGGTCATCTTTCAGCGTAGACTATAATAACTACGACGAAAGTGAATACTGGAATACATTTCTGTTACTTGGTGCACAAGGGGGACTCGCTACTTCAAGCATCAGCCAGTTCACCACCCTCTTAAATGAGCAAACGCTGAATTGGAAGAAGGAATTTGGCAAACATGGCGTAGGGGTATTGCTGGGTAACACGATACAAAGCGACGTACTCACAAGAACATATGCAGAAGGCCGGGGCTTTGCAAGCAACGAGTTAAAAACCATCTCTGCTGCAGCTAACTCATTTTCAAGTTCCTCCTGGACAAAAAGTTCGCTTGCCTCCTTTTTCGGCCGTATCAATTATGGGTTTGATGATAAATACCTTTTTGACTTCAGCTTCCGCGCCGATGGGTCATCACGTTTTGGATCCTCCAACCGCTGGGGATACTTTCCTTCCGTAGGCGCAGCGTGGCGCATTAAACAAGAGTCTTTCCTCAGCACCGTCAGCTTCGTGAATGACTTAAAACTGCGCGCAAGTTTCGGATTCACTGGCAACCAGAATGGGATTGGAAACTTTGCTTCACAAGGACTTTGGTCAGGAAGTACACCCTATCAAAACAACCCGGGCCTTGCGCCACAACAACTCGCCAATCCAAACCTCAAATGGGAAACAACGCGCCAATTTAACCTCGGCCTGGATGCATCTTTGATCAATAACCGGATTGTCATTGAATTTAATTTATACGACAAGTACACAACGGATGGCCTATTGCTGGTTGCGGTGCCAGCAAAGACAGGTTTCAGCAACTATTGGCAAAACGGGGCGGAGATCAGTAACAAAGGGTTTGAGTTTGCAGTCACATCCACTAACCTATCAACCTCAAACTTCACATGGACCACTTCCTTCAATATTGCTCGTAACGTAAATAACATTGAAAAGCTGGATAATCCGTTGCGTTATGGGAGCCGGGATTTGATCCTTCAGCAGCAAGGTACTCCGTTATACTCCTTCTGGGTTTACAAGGAACTTGGTGTGGATCCTCAAACTGGCAATGTGATCTATGATGATGTAAATGACGATGGACAAATTACAACACAAGACCGTCAGGTCTTTGGAAGCATCTGGCCCGACTTCTTTGGAGGATTGACGAACAACATCTCGTACAAAAATTTCGATCTATCTGCATTCTTTTCTTTCCAATATGGAAATGAAATTTATAACCACAACCGCTTCTTTGGAGAGGGAGGTGGAGCACGGGATGCCGCACGGGTGATTTTCAAAAACAACCTCCAGCGTTGGCAAAACCCGGGTGATGTCACCAGTGTACCAAGACCAGATGGCGTAAACGTAAATAATTACCGGGATGGCGGAAGCCGTTGGCTCGAGGATGGATCGTTCATCCGGCTCCGTTCTGTAACATTAGGATACACGCTTCCGGAGAACGTTGCAAAACGGGCACGGCTCAAGAGCGCCCGCATTTTTGTTCAGGGAACAAACTTGCTTTTGTTTACTAAATACACAGGCCTCGACCCTGAATCAGCAGCAAGTAGCAACCAGAATGAGCAGGGAATAGATCTTGGAACGCCTCCCCAGCCAAGGAGCGTTCAAATCGGAATTAATCTTTCAATATGATAAGCTTCATCGTTATGAAAAATCGCAATCGCAAACAACTCATATATTCCATCCTCTACGTGTTCGCACTAACGTCCTGCGATCAATTTCTCGAAGTGACGCCGAAAGATTCCCTGTCCACTTCAGAACAGGTTATTGTTGATCGGGCCTCTGTGGAGTCTGCAATCCGTGGACTTTACAATGCATTAGGCGACGCAGGGTATTACGGAACTTCTTTTCAGTCAATCGGATATTTGAATGGTGACAACATACAATGGACAGGCTCTCAATCACAGGTACAAGAATTCATTAATCATCGCGTCAATGCAGACAACGCCACCATCAGTGCTGCATGGAATGCCATCTACCGAACGATAAATCGTGCCAATAACATCATCGCTTCCCTCCCTCAGATTGAAGACGCTCAACTAACACAGGCGCTGCGGGATCAATATCTCGGTGAAGCGCTTGCTATCCGCGGACTCGCCTACTTCGATCTCGCGCGTACGTGGGGAGGCGTTCCCATTGTCACGGTTCCAACTCTGGAGGCAGGAGACAACATCTCCATTCCACGAAGCACCACCGCACAAACCTATAACCAGGCCATCACTGATCTCAGTGCGGCTGAACCGCTGTTGCCAGAGACAACAGACCGCTATCGCGTTACAAAAAAGACCGTGTGGGCTTTGAAATCAAGATTTGCTCTCTACCAACAAAACTTTGTCGAAGCTGAACTACAATCCTCGAAGTTGATAAGCGATACGCGTTACCGACTATTAAAGCCATTCAATACATTCTTTACGTCAAACGCTCGTGGCACTGATGAGTCTATCTTTGAAATTTTCTATAACGGAACCACTGAAGTAAATAACCATCGCAATCAATGGCAGCCACAACAAAATGGCGGAACACGACAGTGGGCGCCGAACAGCGCGCTCGTCGCACTGCTGAACGATCCAACAAAAGGAGGAACAAGAAGCACACTGATCGCAAGAGATAACCAGAACAGGTGGTATGGAAACTTATATTATCGTACCCCTGGGTCCGATCCTTCGTACATCATCAGATTTGCAGAGCTGTATCTTATTCGCGCCGAAGCGAGAGCGCAACTCGATAAATTACCTGAAGCAATCAGTGATCTTAATGCCGTAAGGGACCGTGCAGGACTTCAGCCATTAACAGGTTTAGTTACAAAAGAAGACATTCTGCTGGCGATCGAAAATGAACGCCGGCTTGAGTTTGCGATGGAACCGCATCGCTGGTTTGACCTCGTGCGCACTGGTCGTGCTGATGATGTATTAAATGTTACCGAAAGCTTCCGCCTGGTCATGCCCATACCGGCCGACCAGCTTCTTGTTGACGAAGTCCTCGAACAAACTCCCGGCTACTAAACGTTACCAGACATGAATACAAATCGGTCAACCTCATTGACTCCATGGAAACCTTATGAAAAAATAATCTTCAGATTCTTTTTCATCCTCGTTCTCGCGCTCGTCATCCCGCTCGACTGGAAGTACTACGCCAAGCTGTGGGAGCCGTTAGGATCATCACCCAACTACAGTCTGTTCTTCTATCTTGTCCGGTATATGCCGGCATTCGGCGAACCCGGAGCAGATGATATCATTTTCATTGCGTTGATAAGTATTGTGCTCACCGCAATCTGGACCGTCTTTGATCAAAAGCCAACGAACTACGAACAAGCGTATTACTGGGCGAGGGTTGCCGCACGCTACAAACTGGCCATGGCACTTACCGGATACGCACTCATTAAGATCTTTCCGATGCAGCTGCCAGAGCCTTCCATCAGTAACCTGAATACAAACTACGGAGATATTACCCATTGGAAGGTTTTCGCCATGAGTGGCGGAATTGTCCCGGGATATGAAATGTTTCTCGGATGGGTCGAGTTGTCTGCTGCCTTGCTCCTGCTTTACCGGAGAACTGCATGGATTGGAGCATTCACTGTATTGCTCTTTACCGGAAATGTGTTGATGTCTAACCTCGCCTATGAGGGTGGAGAAAGTTTGTATAGTACCATTCTTCTCTTCTTGGCTTTGTTTATATTTTCCTATGACGTCCCCAGACTCTATCGACTCACGATCCAGTTCTCCGAGGCAATACCAGATGCTGTCTCGCCAAAACAGTTTCCAGATTCGCTTCGCCTTACACTTAAATCTGTCGTCGTCGTGTTCATCGGACTCGCATTCTTGCTCGCCAGAGAACAATTTACCAACGGAGGCTATCAGTATCCAAAAACTCCCGGTCTCCCAAACGCCGCAGGCATTTACAGGGTGAAGGAACTTCTCGTCAATGGCAAAACAATTACGCCATCGCTCACAGATTCATTAAGCTGGCGGGACGTTGTCTTCGAGAAGTGGAATACGGTTAGCATCCGATCCAATACGAATGTGACTTTGGCCCGTCACTTAACAGAAGAAATTTCAGAGGACGACCGGGACAGGTCGTATGAGTATGCGGGAATATCCGGACGAAGTTATTACACGTACCAGATTGATAGCTTAGCGAAACGACTCCAGTTCATTAACCGAAATCCCAACCGGACCGACGATCAGTTTACGTTTAATTACACCCGTCCGGATACACTGACAATTTTACTAACAGGTGTTTCTTCGAAAGGAGATTCAATCGCTCTCCGGTTGGAAAAGCTTCCAAAAAAATACTTGTTGAACGAAGCCAGAAAGGCAGGGAGAAGAAATGCATTAAAACTTTAATCGGCAGCCAATGACCACATCCAATCTAAGTACCAATCCAATACAAACAGATTTCAGTACGCGGACAGACGAATCTGTACGATGGACACCCGTTCAGCTTTTTGCCTTTCGAGTTGCCTTCATATTCTTCATCGCAATATCCATCCCAAACAATCCTGAATGGTACAGGCATGTTTGGGAAATCGATTGGTTCAATCTTCATTATAGGGATTTGTATGATATCGCACGGTTCGGCTCTGGAATAAATCTCTTTGGCAATACTCTTTTTGGCTCGTCGCTACTCGGATATGCTAACTGGATTATTAGCTTTTTGTTCAGCCTGACCGCCGCAATGCTATGGACGTTTGCCGTTCGAAGAAAAGCAATTTCTCACTATAACTCCTTAAACTATTGGATTCATGCCATTGTCCGTTACCGGGCTGCGATTGGGATCATCGGATTTGGATTTACAAAACTTCTTCCAGTGCAGATGCCATACCCATCCCAGGGATTATTGAACACAGACTTCGGTGACTTCACAGCTCAGAAGATATACTGGCTTTCAATCGGCATTGTACCGTGGTACCAGGTCTTCGCCGGCGTTGTGGAGATCGGCGCTGGTGCATTACTGTTCTTTCGGAAAACGACCTTTCTCGGGGCAGCCCTACTATTCGCAGCACTCGGCGATATAGTTTATGTGAATTTCGCTTACGACGGTGGGGTCCACGTCTACAGCTCGTACTTTGTACTCCTCGCGATATTCCTGATGTTTCCTTATATATCCGCATTGTACAGGGTATTCATTAAAGGCGAAAAAGCCCGATTGTCGTTCTTCGTTCCAAAATTTCCTATTTGGGGAAACAACATAAGAATTGCAGTTAAAGCAGCAACGATTTTCATCTTTCTTGTCGTACTCTTCTATCTTCAGTGGACCAATTTTCTTTATGACCCCTACAAACAGCCATCCTCCAAAGGAGTAAATAAGCTGCGCGGATATTATGAGGTTACTTCTTTTGTCATTAACGGAACGGAGCTTCCCTACAACCCTGACGATAGTGTTCGATGGCAGGAAGTGACTTTTGAAAAATGGACGTCCATGATTTTCAAAGTGAACAAGGCAGTCCCGCTGGATCTATCCAACGGCGGAGGCGATCCGCAGCGTGATATCAACCGAACTTTTGAAATCACAGGAACTGCAGGAGGGCGCAGGGTATTCCACTACTATGCCGATACGGTTGAGCACGTGCTATACCTCCAGGATAAATACAAAGCGCAGCCGGATCGCCGAAATGCGGTAGCGGGCGTTGGTGGCGATGGCCCCGGCAATGGCAGCACAGCAGAGAAAAGAATCGAGTCAGCCGGAAATAAAGTCGGCGGCATTTACAGCGACGACTGGATAAGTGCCGCAGCATGGAAGAACATCGGGGATGAGGTTAATTTTATTAATCCGAAAGCAAATTCAACGCGACGGGTGCGTGAGCTTTCCGCAAACAAAGGGAAGTTCGATAAACGAAACCGCATGGTTTTAAAATACACATTGCTGGAAAACGGTGACGTCAGATTAGAAGGCAAAGATGAAAACCAAAACGATGTTTTGATTCTGCTCCGTAAAGTAAACAGAACCTATGTGCTATCGACCAGCGAACTGGAGGCGGGAAACTATTAGGCTTTATTTCGCCTATTGCATGCTCTTATTTATCTCCTGTGAGTATACGCATTCCAATGATAATGAAGCGAACCCAGACTTTAATCTCGGCCGCCCGGCTTCTGCAGAAGAAATCAAAGCATGGGATTTTGATATCTCCCCTTCCGGAACTGGTCTTCCTGAAGGAAAAGGCACCGTGGCAGAGGGTAGAAAAGTATATGAAACAAAATGCGCACGCTGCCATGGGAAAAATCTGGAGGATGGTCCTTATGCCAGGCTTGTAGCCGGAAAAGACAGTGACGAAAAAGCCATTGGTCACTATTGGCCTTACGCTACAACGCTATATGACTACACAATGCGGGCCATGCCATATGACAATCCCGGTTCGCTTTCCCCGAATGAAGTGTATGCATTATGCGCATTCATACTATACCGGAATCAGCTGGTCGATTCGACCACCGTATTAAACAACGTAACACTTCCACGTGTACACATGCCAGCGCTATCAAAATACGTTAACGACGATCGAAAAGGAGGAAACGAAATCAAGTAATTGAAGTGAAACAAAATTCCACACGACGAAAGTTTCTGGGCGGTGCAGCGGCGGCTGCTGTTGTGGTCGCACAAAGCGGCTTCGGAAAAAGCTATCAGGCGGCGATTACTGAAAGCGAGCAGCACGATGATCCAACCCGAAAGCCCGGCAAGCCGCAGGGAAAGATTGGCACGAGATCACCCTTCGAAATTCTGGAAAAAATTCCATCAGATACTTCATCTCGAACGCCGTTACAAAAACTTTATGGAACAATTACACCCTCCGATTTGCATTTCGAAAGAAATCATGCGGGTGTTCCCTTCATCAACCCTAATCAATATCAACTCCTTATTCATGGGTTCGTAGACAAAGCAATGATGTTCTCGCTTGCTGACTTAAAACGTTTTCCATCCGTCACCAGAATCATGTTCCTTGAGTGCTCCGGCAACTACCGTGGGCAGAAAGCAGAGTTATCGCCACAGGAGGTTTGCGGACTTACGAGTCAGAGTGAATGGACAGGCGTGATGTTATCTACACTCCTTCGACAGACGGGGCTCAAGCCAAATGCATCATGGTTTCTGGCCGAGGGGGGTGATGGAGCCCGGATGACGCGAAGTATTCCAGTGTACAAAGCTTTGAACGATGCCATGATCGTCTACGCCCAAAACGGGGAAGCGATACGACCCGAACAGGGCTATCCTGCCAGACTATTTCTTCCAGGATGGGAAGGCAATACCAGCGTGAAATGGATCCGGCGCCTTGAATTTTCCGATGCCCCATTCATGACGCGAGAGGAGACTTCAAAATATACAGAAACTGTTAACGGTAAAATCAGGCAATTCAGTTTTGTAATGGATGCTCGTTCTGTCATTACATTTCCCGCTTATCCCGCACGTGTCGAAAAAGGGTGGATTGAAATTCGAGGAATTGCATGGACCGGGCGCGGCAAAGTTCAAGAAGTAGAAATAAGTGTGGATGCTGGCCGAAGCTGGAACCTTGCGCAGTTGTGTACCCCTGTATTAGACAAAGCACATACACAATTCCGGTACTTGTGGAGATGGAATGGAGAGGAGACTGAAATCATGAGCCGGGTGACGGACGAGACCGGATACATCCAGCCAACCTATCAGCAACTAAGTGCATCACGTTCTAGCCGGGGAGGCTATCACTTCAATCCCATCACGCGATGGCTTATCCGTCCGGATGGTCAGGTACTTCACGTCCCTGAACAACCATGATATATTAAACACAAATAATTTACACCTACAATTAATATGCAGACGAAAGAACCGCTAGTCATCGGCGAAAGAAAAAAAACCTTCAGACTTCATGAGGATTGGCTTGTCGTTGCCCTGGGCTATCTCACCATTCTATCGGCCCTGTACATATCTCTGCCGCCGACACCAGCTTATGGTTGGAAAAATCATGATGACCTGTTCCATAAAGTGCTTACGGTTCAAAACATCGGCATTGTTGGCATTCAGTTCGTCGTCTCCTTCCTTGTCGGGTCCGTTATTATATTCACTTCAGGGAAGTCGCTCATTCGTTTTCTCCCGACATTTCTGCTACTTTTTTTCATCAGTGTATCAGCACAAATCTTTGCAGGAAGTGCGCTTGCAAAATCATATAATCTGGAGGCCGTCATCTTCAGCCTGACCCTGGGGCTTTTGATTGGCAATATATTCACGCTTCCTGCGTGGATGCGCGAATTATTAAGTGCCGAACTGTATGTAAAAATCGGGTTGGTTTTGTTGGGGACTTCAGTCATCTTCGGAGATATTCTAAAAGCAGGATCACTCGGACTCGTTCAGGCGCTTATTGTTGTGGTCGCAGTATGGTACTTTGCCTATTGGCTCTGCCGGAGATTGAAACTAGATGAAGAGCTGACAGTGATGCTGGCGAGTGCGGTTTCAATTTGTGGAGTCAGCGCGGCCATCGCCACTGCGGGTGCAATTAAGGGAGATTCGAAAAAGCTCTCTTATGTAATTTCACTCGTGCTCATTACCGCTATACCAATGATGCTGTCTATGCCATGGCTTGCAAAAGAATTTGGGTTATCCGAAGAAGTCACGGGCGCATGGCTCGGCGGAAGCATCGATACAACAGGGGCAGTTGTTGCTTCCGGGAGTCTGGTTGGTGAAACTGCCTTGAAAGTGAGCACCATAGTAAAATTTTCACAAAATGTACTACTAGGTCTTGCCGCCTTTGCCATCAGCATTTACTGGACCTACTCAGATAGAAATCAGAAAAGCGAAAACAAACCATCACTGAAAATCATTTGGGAAAGATTTCCAAAATTCGTTATTGGATTTATCGGCGCATCACTCCTGTTCTCGTTCATACTTCCCAGCGCGCAGGTCAACACTGTCAAAGATGGGTTGAAGAGTCTTCAAACACTTTGGTTTGTACTCGCCTTCACGTCCATTGGACTTGAAACGAGGTTCAAAGATTTAACAGCTCAACAAGGTGTTAAGCCAATGGCTGCTTTCCTGATCGCCCAGCTCTTTAACATCCTCATCACGTTAGGAATCGCGCTGCTGCTCTTCGACAAATAATGAGACAATGCCCGGGCAAGGAAGTCAAAATCGATATTCAAAGCTTAGATGTGCCACATGATCGCGGTCAAGGCAGGCAACGACAGCGTAAACTTATTATTACTTCATGCCATGCTCTAACTACTTGCAGTTCGGAGGTCCTCATCCAGCTGAAACAATACGGTAATCAAAGGAAGAAGTTTTCTGCCTTTTGGCGTTAATGTGTATTCTACTTTCGGAGGAACAGTTTCGTGGAGCTGCCGGGAAATTAAACCTGATGAAACAAGCTCCTTCAATTCGTGCATCAGCATTTTCTCACTGATTTCCGGGATACTTCTGCGCAAGGCACCGTAGCGGGTGATCCCTGAATCTACTTTATATACGATCAACAATGTCCACTTTCCACCGATGAGGTCCAGCGTTCTCCGTACCGGACAATCGTTCATCGTCATGAAGCGATCAATTTGATACAATTTTAATGTCCTGGTTTTCATCATTAGTTCCCAAAAAGTAAGCACCCCACCAATTCGTTCCTACTTGATTTCAATGTCCGGAAAATAGTAGCCTTGTGCAACATAATCAAAAACACCTATGAAAAATAAAGTACTAGTAACAGGAGCTACTGGATTCCAGGGAGGGGCGGTTGTGCGACAGCTTATTACTGACAAATACCAGGTTAAAGGTTTTGCACTGCCTGATGAAGATGTAAAGTTGTTAAACTCCATGGGAGTCGATGTTGCGCGGGGATCGTTTGATGATATCGATAGCCTTGCAAATGCCTTTCGCGGAATAGACGCAGTTGTGTTGTCCTTCCCACTCATTTTTGACGAACCTACGTTGTTGCGTTACGCCCAGAACGTTATCTCCGCATGGCAACAATCTAATGTTTCTTTATTTGTGTTCAACACGAACCTTCCTGTGATTGAACAAACCACTGGACTGGCGGCGTTTGACATCAAGCTCGCAATCGAGAAATTATTCGACAAGCACAGTTTCCCATACATCAGTCTTCGACCAACGCTATATATGGATAATTTGTCTGCTCCATTTCTCCTTCCGGTGATTCAAAGTCAAGGCATACTACCCTACCCAATTCCAGCCGAAGCAAAGATCGCATGGCTCAGTCACGGTGATCTAGCGAAGTTTATCAGTGCGGCACTTCTTAAGCCGGAGTTGAGAGGCAACAAGTTTTACATTGGAGGAATTCAGCGAATCTCCGGTGAAGAAATGGCAAAAATCATTTCTTCCCTTGCCGGAAAGCAAATCAACTTCATTTCTCTCACGCCGGATCAATTTGAATCTCAACTAAGCAGTACTTTCGGTCCCTCAACGGCAAAGGAAATTGCCAATATCTACAGATTCGTTCACGAACACGTTGAGCACCTTCAGGCTCATGATTTGCGGGATAAAACGCTCATTGACCTGCCCGTCAATCTTCAGACGTTTGATGACTGGGCGAGTCGAATAGCCTGGACGTAACATGATGCGATGGCATCTAAGCAAACAAAATCCGGAAGGTCAGATGCCGTTCTCATGTTCGCACTAACCTTTGGTGAACGATTCTCCTGTTGATCTGTCGTAAAACAGTTTTCCAACAATCACACGCAGGTACCGCGCCTCTTGGCAGCTGGATGCTAACCGGTTAACATCAGAACCAGCGTACCGGCTGAATAAAGAAAGCAAGGCTGTTTGGAGAACAATTGACTAGCACCGGAAAATTTAGCTGAACATGTGGCACCAGGAGTATTGCGTTACCGGACAAATGGAAAAGGGACAACAACGTCCCTTTTTATATCACCTCAAATATCACATCACTACTGTTTTATCAGCTCGAAAGCAGCATCAACAGTTACAGCTTCCCCTAGAGCTGCTCCTGGATAACTGAGCCCCACGTTAAATTCTTTTCGCAGTATTTCGGCTTTGACCTCGAACGACGCAATTGTATTCTTTGACAGCGGATGCTCGAAGACCCCGTTGAAGAGCACTGTAAACGTTCTCTCTTGTCTTATGCCGTTGATTTCCAAGGTTCCGGTAACATCAAAGCGATTCTCCCCGACCGGGTTAAAACTTGTGCTTCTAAACGTTACAAGCGGAAAATTCTCCGCATCGAAAAAATCGACATTCGTAAGATGTTTGTCTCTCGTCACATCGTTGGTGTCAATGGAACTGGCGGAAATGGTTAATGCAATCGATGTGGGAGAATGGTTTTGCCCAAGGGTAACAAGCTGGCCATCAAACTCACGGAATCGGCCAACAATTTTTGCAACCATGAAATGAGAAATTGAAAATGATAGCGACGAATGTGATTTGTCAATCTTGAAGTTTGTTGTCATATAAAAATGATTTATTGACAACAAATTTCACCATCACCGGCCAGCCATCAGAAGGACAAAATCAAGTTTCTGTGGTACTTTTTAAAAACTGCTTACGGAATTCCATTGGCCGTAGACCAGAGTTCTTGAAGAAAAATCGGCTGAAATAAGAGGTGTCTAAGAAGCCAAGCTGCTCTGCAATTTCCTTGATTGAACTATTACTGTACAATAATAATCGCTTTGCCTCCAGAAGTAGTCGTCGGTGGATGATTTGAAGCGCACTCTCTCCAGACGAAGACCGCACTAATTCGTTCAACTTCCTCAGATCTAATGACAGCCGCTCTGCATAATAGGATACAGAATGTTCCATCCGATAACTATGCTCTAATTGTTCAATAAATTTAAGGTATTCTGAACTAGACAACCCGATCGATGCGTTGTTTTCGTTGCATCTGGCTCTTAATTGATGAAGCAGCAAAAGTGTCGCGTGTTGTATTACATGATGATCCGACACCCTCCGCTGGATCTCCGACCGAATAATATCCAGGGTCCTATGCAATTGTTGCATTTCTCCAGGCTCAATCACCACAACTGGATGCCTATGAAAAAATAGCACAAGGCTAGAAAGAATGCGTATCGTCTCCTCATCACCCTTCAACAAGTCATCATTGAAGATTAGAACTTCACAATCCAACATTTGACCGTTTTGGAGAGTATGAATTTGCCCAGGGGCCAAAAATGAGACGCTATGCCTATGGATGCGGTGAGATACAAAGTCAATCTCATGAAAACCGGAACCATCGCGAACGACCACCAGCTCGTAAAAAGCGTGTCGATGAGCGCCGGCCACAGCATGAGCTTCGGTGTATTTATCAATATCGACAAGACGAATATTCTTCTCGAGGCTAGATTCCTTAATGTAATGTTTCGGGACCATCTGAATTCTTTAAATGACGGAATCGCAGTATACTTTTCATAACAAGCACATCAGTAAAAGAATTCCAAAAATCTGACGAAGATAAAATTCATCAGCCAAGTACTTGTAATATAATATCGATTAAAAAACCTTAATCATTATGACAGTCCCAGGCATGAAAGGCAAGTGGAGATTACTTCGAAATCAAAATCGATATTCGTAGCTTAGTTGTGCCACATGATCGCGATCAAGGCCATCCGGATTAACTTCTCTTTGCAGAACATTATACGACCATAGAAGTTTTATGCTGTTTTTAACATTGAATCGGTAGCGTCCGCCAAGGATGATATTGGACGCCAGTCCCTGAGTGTTGTCTATGGCGACTCGTTCGCCTTCGCTATTCAGTGTCTTGTCTTTTGTGAGCCGGAATACATTCAGGGATGCGACGTAAAAACTCAACCTGTGGAATCTGAAATTTTTTTCCATCCTCAGCATCAGGTCATCACCCCGTTCAAGCCCTGCGGAAGTTGTATAACCATTTGCAATCTTCTCAAAAGAAGTACCTTCCCATTCCTCAGGGCGAAAACGGTTTCGAATCCTATTAAGAGAACGCTGGTATCCAACAGCCAGCAAAAAGCTCGGCTTCGCTAATGAAATCCCAACGATCACATCATCACTTCCAAAAGTAGGTTGCTGATATAATGGCATTGAAAGGCCTTCCTCTGATTTCTTCTCCTCTGTCCAACGATTGTATATTTTTGCTCCGACTGTAGCATTAATTTGATAATCATAATTCGCTACGAGACTATGGGTCAAACTTAGAAATGTATCACCGAATCCTTTTGATGTGGGCATCTTCCCCTCAATAATTGTATAAGAAGGTAGCCTTACATGAAAAAATGTTCTGTTTGTAAGACTCAGAGTCACATCCAAAAACGTTGAATGTATATAATCCCCTTGCCGGGTGTGTCCCAGGTGCTGCGTCACCTCGAGCGCGTAAACTTTCACCCTTAGCTTTCGCGAAAATATCTGATCCGGTCTCATTCCTCCCATCGTACAGAAACCAGAATCGCCACATCCCTGAGCATAACAGCTTAGCGTTAGCAAACTCAGCGCGACTGTTGTGAAGACTTTTGACAACATCATGTTCATAGATTTTCCAGATTGAGGCGAATTGGAATGTCATAAATCAAGTCTTAAGAAATCAGAAATGCTACTGACTCTCAGGAGAAGCAGAGTGAAGCCGACAACTAAAGGTGTGAGTTGCAAACAAGCAGGTCGAAAGTTATAAACTTTTCGATTGAGCCTTTCTTACCGGAGCTCAGCGTGAAATGGCATTTTAATGGAAACAACGCAGGTCGAAATGAGGCAGCCGCGATTCTTTTATCGCGTAACTAATTCATCCTGCGGATTAACCGGAATGGCGATAAGTAAAAACAAATCAATTACCGATAAATATTATAAACGAACTGGTCTTTTTGTGATTGTGTTACCGTTCTGGGTGCTCTGTATGCAATCACACTATTACCCAGATTTGACAGCGAGCCCAACGAATGCTCCTGTGCTGGATAAAGAGCAATCCTGCCGAATGAGGTTAGGTCGTTTTGCAAATTAAGCGCGGTCGACGAATTTGGAAGTGCGTTCACGCTCACTTCTGAGAACTCGGGCATTGCGGGCTGGCTATCCTGCTCAATAGAATCGCTTCGAAGTGCTACGATGGCAATCACACCGAGTATTGTTACTGAAAGCTTGTTTCTTTTTAGATAAGTTCTCATGATCTAGCTGGTTTTAACAGTATATCAGGATTCGGACCGGAACGGTTGCAAGGTTCTCGGGGAATGTTGAAAAAATGTTCAGAAACCGAAGGAATACTCCATCAAATGCATCTCGAGTTCTCACACAGGATGTAACCTTTCTCTACTTAGTCTGTCGTTAGGTCCATTTCTTGAAATCAATAAAGTATTGAGAATTGGGTTGTGAATTGACAATATACTGTGAATCCAAAATCATCACAAATAACCTATATAGCTGATTATTATTAAGATAGAAATCGGTACAGGCCTTGCAAGTGGTATTCAAACAATTAATACATATGGAAAATCATTCAAAAGATTCTGACATTATCCTGAAAGCAGATGACATCAAATGGGTTCCTTTTTCATTACCAGGCTGGACAGGACAGACAACTGCCGCATTTCCGAACATGGATGTTGAAAAAGCTCCATTTATTGCACTGGCACGCCTCGAACAGGGTGCATACATTCAAAGACACTACCACAAATTAGCGATTGAATCTGTTTACGTAGTGGAAGGAGAATTAATCAATAATGGTGAAATACTTCAAAAAGGTTCTTTTATGGTGCACGGACCTGGAGTAAAGCATGGCCCACACACAACACAGTCAGGATGTACATTAATGTTTATTCAATATCCCGGCGTAACCATAGAAGATAGTGTACTACTCTAGTACGCACGCATCAAAATCATAATACCGACAACGCAAGAATTTCAAAATTAAAACACCTTTCAAAATGGAAAACATAACAAACTCCGCAGACCTAGGTTACCAGCCCTTCCCAATTCCTGGCGCGACTTCTGATAAGCTTTTTGCAAAGCTTTTAAATCTGGATATAAAGTATGGTCCTGTGTTTGCAGTTCTCAAAATTGAAGCTGGAGGGTACATACCCGCACATGTGCATCACAAAACAGAGGAGCAACACTATGTCTTGGAAGGTGATTTCATCAATAACGGAATTACATATGGTCCAGGGGCTTTCTTTGCTCACGATAAAGGTCAAGTCCATGGTCCACATAGCTCAAAAAATGGCTGCATATTAATTTTTATCCAGCCAAACGAAGTTGATCCGACTGATTTTGAAATAGTGAGTTAAAGAAACGTTGCCGAACAACAGCCCAGTGTATCAGTAGAAATGCCAGCGTTAGTTGGATCTACATTCAAAAGACTCCGACAATTACAAACGCCAAGTGAATTGCGTTTGAACGGCAAGTCCTTGAAGTTAGCCCAGCATTCTCGCGAGTGGCAGATCGAAGTTTGTTCGTATGATGACTTACAAGGGTTTGCAGCCAACCGGCGATTAAGAATCAAGAGATATACAAACGAGAATTGCTTAAACAAATTCTGCAAGTTCCTTTGTCCCATACACTTGAATTGAAATCTTGGAATATGAAAATCTGGAATCATTGGAACCGGAAATATAGGACGTAATTTAGCCCGTCTATTTGTTGCGGCTGGTCACGAAGTGTTTTTGTCATGGTCACGAACGCCAGAGAAACTTGCTCCGTTATCTTTAGAATTGGCCGGCAAAGGAATGGCTAAAGCAGCTTCTGTTTTGGAAGCTGTCCATGAGGTCGATCAGCTTTTCTAAGTTCGCTTTTCTAAAAAGGATTCAGTAATTGAGCAAAGGGTTCATGTGAACGGGAAGATCTTAATTGACTCGAACAATGATGATCAGAACTCAAAACGTTTGATATGAGAGCAACTATGAGACTGTTTTGTTTCCCTTCGATATCGGCGATTTCGGAAATGTGGGGTTGCAGGAACTGAATGGACCATTTTATAATAAGTTACATAATCTTGAACAAGCTGAAGCCATTTGCAAAGTTAGCAGTAGCTGAAGCGATCTCCGAATTTGAAATGGAAGATATGCACTTTAACAATATTGATAGCCATGAGAAAGAATTGACTATATTCTTTTCTGATATCACAGGATATACAACTTTTGCCGAATGCCTTACACCACGCGAGGTTATTGATATTCTTGATTTGTACTTCAGGCAAATGGGGAGTATTGTAAAAGATTTTGGAGGTGAAATAATTGATTATTATGGTGACGGCATGTTGGCAGTATTTGGCTTAAAAAAATGTATTTGCTCAACACGAAACGCCGTAGAGGCGGGGATAAGAATGCAAGAGTCCCTAAAAATTATAAATAAGCACATTTCCTCAATTTATCCAAAACCACTTACGATTCGAATAGGCATCCATTATGGCACGGTGATGTTAGGGATGATAGGTGGAGATGGCATGAAAAAGTTAGCAGTTATTGGAGATAACGTAAATCTCGCTAGTCGTATTGAGCAAGTCAACAAAGACTTATCAACTAGCTTTCTCATCTCAGAATGTGCATTTAAACGAGTGCATAAAAATAGAATGGTAAAGAGGCATTTTGTGGTCAATATTAAAGGCAAGAAAGGCCTCTATAAAGTTTATGAAATTTGAGCCTCAAGTAGATAATTGATGCATTCGCAGAATAACTACCAAAACGACTCAAATTACAAGGGTCAACCGTTTTTAGTGGACGCTTCTTTGATATGATCAATTTCGTCAACGTAGTCAGAAATCTGCTTCCGATGGCGGGCAGAGATAGAACACATCTGTTCAAATTTTGTTTTTCAATTATTAAAATGAAATGCCATTTCTTTGTGCGGGCTGATGGACTAGTCAAATACACCCCGCCTAACGCGAAAATGCTGGTTGGTCCTTTCTCTTCTTTTGATTAATACTTCGTAAGCATCCGGTGAACTACATCTTTCCTTAAGGTTCTGACCGCCCTAGCTTTGTTGAAAAAATTAAGATAGCTATGGCGGCAGATATTACCAAGCAGCAACTTATGTTTTCGCTGATCGAA
>Ga0164290_1001441_pt1 | contig 34576 bp, 43 predicted proteins | sample Micstemetagenome_FD_108782 | JGI IMG/M metagenome (GOLD analysis project Ga0164290, IMG submission 108782) | Contaminated culture microbial community from soil near Moab, Utah, USA - Microcoleus steenstrupii SON62 (Illumina Assembly) | ecosystem: Environmental > Terrestrial > Soil > Soil crust...
AACCAACGCGCTGAACTTCATGCTGCACGATGCGCTCGGCGGCGGCGGCATCGCATCCGTGCGCATCGACCCCCAGGCCAAGGGATACGCCCAGATCCTGCTCGATATCGATATACCCGTGCCGGCCGAGCTTGCCTTGAGCCGGGCGGCATAGGAAGCGGGACGGAGCTGCAAGCCATGGGACCTCTCTCGGGCATACGCGTCATTGACCTGACCTCGGTCGTGATGGGCCCTTTCGCGACCCAGATCCTCGGCGACTTCGGTGCCGACGTCGTGAAGGTCGAAGCGCCCGAGGGCGACCTTATCCGGAAGATCGGTCCGGGCCGCCACCCGGGCATGGGGGCTCTCTTCATGAATTCCAACAGGTCGAAACGCTCGATCACCCTCGACCTGAAGAAGGAAGCTGGCCGCAGGGCGTTTCTGAGATTGTGCCAGACCGCCGACGTGATGGTATGCAATGTCCGCGCCAAGGCCATGAGTCGTCTTGGACTGGACTACGAGTCGATCAGGGCCGCCAATCCGCGCATCGTCTACGCCGGCCTCTACGGGTTCGACCAGAACGGGCCTTATGCGGACCGTCCCGCCTATGACGATCTGATACAGGGTGCCGCGACCCTGCCGTACATCTATCAGAGGGCGACCGGCCACGAGCCGAGATTTGTCCCCTCGGCCATTGCGGACCGGGTCGTGGCATTGTATGCGGTCGGCGTGATCGCCTCGGCACTGGTGGAACGCGCGAGGACGGGCAAGGGGCAGGCGGTTTCGATCCCGATGTTCGAAACCATGGTGGCCGTCATGATGTCCGACCATATGGGTGGCCTCAGTTTCGAGCCCCCCCTGGATCAAGGGGGCTATACACGCCAGCTCTCGCCCTTTCGCCGCCCCTACGAGACGAGCGACGGTTACATCTGCACGGCGATATTCGCCGACCAGCACTGGGAGCGGCTGCTGGTCGCGATCGACCGGACGGACCTTCCGAAGACCAACCCACGATTTGCTGACTTCCAGAGCCGCTACGCCAACATCGACGGGGTCAATGCGTGGCTGTCGGACATGTTCAGGACTCGATCCACCGCAGAGTGGCTGGACCTTCTTCAGCGGGCCGACATTCCCGTCATGCCGATGCACGATTTTGTCAGTATCCTGCAAGATCCGCAGTTGCTGGCCACCGGATTCTTCGAGATGGTAGACCACCCGAGCGAGGGCAGGATGAGGCAGATTTCCGTACCGGCATCATTTTCGCGCACCCCGCCCCAACCGTTCCGACCGGCACCACGCCAGGGGGAACACGGGGAAGATATCCTGCTCGAGGCCGGCTTCAGCCAGCAGGAGATCGATGACCTGCTCGCCAGGCACGCACTCATCACGGTCGACAGAACGGACGGCAGCGTCACCGGGTAGGCTACCGACACGGCCGTAGAAGGGAGGGGAGCACAATGACGAGAGAGGAGCTGGAAGCCCGTCCGGCGGGGAGGGTACTGGACACGGCGTCCACTGCAATCGCTGTCGTGGAATGGATCCTGTCGGCCGTCGCGAGGATGTCTCTGCTGCTGATCATGCTGATCGTGTTCGCCGATGTGGTGATGCGATACGCGTTCCACGCTCCGCTCAGCTGGCCGTACACCGTGATCGGAAACTATCTCATGGTATCGGTTTTCTTCCTGATGCTTTCCAATACTCTTCATGCAAATCACCACATAGCTATAGACGTTTTCCAGAACATGTTCCCGCTTCGGATGCGAGAAACCCTCCAAGCGACAGGATTCCTTGCGAGCGCCCTGATCATGGGTCTGATCGCGTGGCAGAGCTACCTGCGCTGGTGGACCGCTTTCCGTGCTGACGAGCGGCTCGCCGCAAACATCCCCTGGCCGACCTGGATAGCCTACGCGATTCTGACGATCGGAGTTGCGGTCTTCGTGCTTCGGATCGTCCATCGCGCGCTGCAGCATTTCGCCTCGGCCTTGTCCGGCGTGCCTCTGGCAAGTCACTCCGCCAACGTGGATGTCACGGCGATAGTATCGACCCATGCCGCCGGCAACGAACGCAATGAAGGGCGCCGTCTGTGATCGTATCGCTGGTTGTTGTCCTTCTCTTCGTCCTGCTGGCCAGCGGCATACCAGTTGCCTTTGCGATGGCCGTTTCCGGCGGCATCGGGCTCTACGCCTACGGCGGTATCGGCATGCTGTACGGCATCCTGAAGACATCGCCGCTATCGACCGCCAATTCCTACGAAATCATCACCATACCGATGTTCATCCTGATGGCGGAGTTCGTGATCGCCTCCGGGACGGCCAAGGACCTGTTCAATTCTGCTGCCGTATGGGTCGGAAGAGTGCGCGGCGGGTTAGCCATGGCGACAGCGCTGGCCGGTGCGGGTTTCGGGGCCATATCGGGCTCGAGCACCGCTTCGGCGGCAACCCTCGCTGCCACGTCCATTCCCAGCATGCTCAGCAAGGGCTACGACCCCAAGCTTGCAGGAGGCGCGGTTGCTATCTCCGGGACGCTCGCCATGCTGATTCCGCCGTCGATCGCGCTGATCCTGTACGGCATCATCGCTGACGTTTCTATCGGCAAGCTGCTGGTCGCCGGCGTGATTCCCGGGCTCTTCGTTACCGTCGCCATTATGTTCACCGTCGCGGTGGTGGTGTATTTCGATCCGGCGGCCGCTCCTATCGGCCGCGCCTACACGATGGGCGAGAAGCTTGCTTCACTACGCGGGGTAGGGCCGATGGTGGCCCTGTTTGTCGCGGTCACGGCGGTCATCTATACCGGGATTGCGACGCCGACGGAGGCCTCGGCTATCGGTGCGTTTGGTGCGATGGTTCTGGCGCTGTGGAAGGGGCGGCTCTCAGTCCGGACCCTGTGGGACTCCCTTCTGCGCGCTTCGCAGACCACCTGCATGATCCTTCTGATCATCCTGGGAGCGCACATCTTCGGCTACTTCTTCACGATCACCCGCGTGACCAACGACATCGTGACTTGGGTCGAGGCCCTCAGCCTTGCCCCGATTCTCGTGATCCTAGTGCTTCTTCTAATCCTCGTGATCCTCGGAGCGTTCATGGACCAGGTCGCGATCCTGATCCTCACCGTGCCGGTCTTTCTTCCTCTGGTGAAAGCGCTTGGCTTCGATCCAATCTGGTTCGGCGTGATCTTCGTGGTCACCGCAGAGGTCGGGATGGTGACGCCGCCCCTGGGAATGAACGTCTTTGTGGTGTCTCGATATACCGGGCGTCCCGTGACCGAGGTGTTTCGCGGATCCTTCCCGCACATCATCGCTCATATCATCGTCATAGCGATATTGACAGCCTTCCCGGCGATCATCTTGTGGTTGCCGAACACGATGTAACCACGACCTGGAAGGAAGTTTCTCGACCAACTCAAGCAAGCACAGGGAGTGAAATATCTATGAAAGCTCGTATCGTGAAGACCGTCGCTATTGTGGTTGCCGGCATGGCATTGGTGTCGCAAGGAAACGCGCAGGAAGTAACGCTGCGGGTGGCCGATAGCTTTCCCTCGGGGCACTACATTGCCGAGAACCTTGCGAAGAAGTTTATGGCCGCCGTCAACGAGAAGACCGGCGGCAAAATAGACTTCCAGTATTTTCCTAGCGAGCAGCTCGGCAAGGCGGCGGATATGCTGTCCCTCACCGTCGATGGCGTCACCGATATCGGCTACGTCGGTCCCTCCTATGTGAGTGACAAGCTGCCTCTCTCGGCTGTGGCGCAATTGCCTGAGGCGTTCACCAACTCCTGCCAGGGAACGCTCGCCTACTGGGAACTCGCGAAACCGGGCGGCATCCTCGACGAGGCGGAGTTCAAGCCGAACGGTGTACGCCTTCTCATGGCGATGGTGCTGCCGCCCTATCAGCTCGTCACATCCTCCAAAGAACTTACCGGGCTGGACAGCATCCGCGGCCTGAAGATTCGCGCGACCGGAGGAGCCATGGAGCTGGTGGTTTCCAGTCTTGGGGGTGTTCCGGTCCAGATGGCGGCCCCCGAGGTGCGCGAGGCGCTGTCGCGTGGCACCATCGATGCTGGCTTATTCCCGCATTCCAGTATCCTTTCATATGAGATGCAGACCCATCTGAAATACGGAACGGAGCTGATGAATTTCGGTTCGTTCGTGGCAACTTACGTTATCAGCATCGATCGGTGGAACTCCTTGCCTGATGACGTCAAAGCGGCCATGAGCGACGTTGGCGAACGCGCAACCAGGGAGGGCTGCGAGGCAGCGGATCAGCTGGATGCGACCGACAAGGAAAAGATCGCGCAAAGCGGCGTCACCTTCGGCCCGCTTTCACAAGACGAGACCACCAAGATAAATGAGGCCCTGTCCGGGGTCGGCGCGAAATGGGCGGCCGATCTTGATGCGCGGGGCAAGAATGGGTCGGAGATCCTTCAGGCATTCCGGGCCGCCGTACAGGCCGCCAATTGAACAGGTGCGGGGCCGGGCAGGGATACTCCGGATGATCGCTTCGACGAGAAGGCCACGGCACCACGCCGCGTGAACAACGTCCTAAAGGATTGGCGAGACGGTGGCGTTGTCTATTCTGGAGCATCCGGGGCGTGAGAGGCCCCGGATGTTCGGGCCTGTCAGGTGCACCACGAAGCTCGGGCTCACCGCCGCGGCAAGCCAACGCTCGACGGTTCTCACGGCCACGTCGATCTGCGGCGCGATCTGGCGCGGCGACATGCCGGACTGCCGCAAGCGAAGGATTTCCACGTAGAACTCGCGACGCTGGTTTCGCCGCAGCCTGCGCAAGCTTTCGAGCGAGCTTCGTCGCAACTTCCGCCGTTGATTGGGGAGTGGGATCATCGCTGCCCTCCGTTTCGGGAATCCAGGCCTTGCCAGCGGCATGCTGCCTTGCGAAAAGACGCCAGCGGTCGGCGACCTGAATTGCATCAAGAGCCTCACGAAGGGCGCCGTCGGCGTAGGCGCCGGCGCGCGCCACGATCTCGATGCCCGGATGGCTTCCCAGCCATAAGGCGACCGTCTCGGCGGTTCGATCCGGCAGCAGAGCAAGCACGCGGCTGCGCTCCAGGTCGTTAATGATGATCGTGCCGTAGCGCTGCGACTTGCGCCATGCCCAGTCGTCGATGCCCACCACGCAAGACACCTTGGTAGGTTCGAATTCGGCGGCCGTGATCATGCGTAGCAGCGTTTCGCCGCTGACCGGCATGGCAAGCCTGCCCGCCAGGCGCGAGCCGGCCGCGCCGCCCGCCGCAAAGCCGATCACGCGCTGGCTGTCACCGAGCCTGATTGTGCGGCGTGCCTTCGGCTGCACCGTCTGTGGCAGCCGTTCGGTGAAGATCCCTCGCTCACACAAGGCATTGCCGCAACGGACCGCCGCGCCTGAAGACGGATTTCGACAACCCTGCCTTGCCACGGCAGATCAGCAAAGCGGCGCACATAATGGCTGTGAACACGGCCGCTCTCGCCTCCACAACACGGGCAGCATGACACCCCCGGTCAGCACGATCCGTGTCAGACGGGGCGAGACCGGACGGGCAAAATCGCTTGTCCGGATTCCGGAGCGGAGATCGCTACGAAATAGCTTTTTTCTCCCTCGGAGACTTCCATGATCTCGCCTCTTCTGACAAGCCGATTCGCATGTGCGAGAGTCTCGGTTAGAGCAAAGCCCATCTGGTGGGGATCAAGTGCACGCGCAAAGAGGATCGGCACAAGTTCAGCGGCAGAACGTCGTCGGACCGAGCATGCCTCCCGAATGAGTTCGCAGCGGTGCTCATGGTGGTCTTCCAGTTCTTCGCACCGCTTGTGCAGTCCATTAAAAGGCCGACCGTGGCCTGGAAGGACCAGAACGCTATCGGGAATTTCGGAACGCATGAATCGCAAGCTTCGTAAATAATGGCCGAGCGGATCGCCACTGCGGTCGCCAGCATAGACGCCCACATTGGGCGAGATTCGCTCCATCACTTGGTCGGCGGCAAACAACAGTCCCCCTTCCTCGCAATAGAGCATGGTCTGTTCCGGCGCATGTCCGTCGCCGTTAATAACACGATAGTTGCGCCCACCGATTTTGATCTGATCGCCCATTAGAAGTCGAAGGAACGAGGCAGGTAATTCGGTGACGAGCATTAGGTATTCATTGCCTCTCGTCGCCACCAACCTTGCGGCTTCCTCGCTCATCCCGTGGCTGGCGTAGAAATCCAAATGCTGGCGCGATCCCAGCTCATGTTGTGTTAGACAAATCACTCGGCTTGTCATGTAGGTCGCCTGGCTGGCCAACAGCGGCGCGTCGAACCGTTTGCAGAGCCAACCTGCCAGCCCGATGTGGTCCGGATGAAAATGCGTCACCAACACGCGGGAGATCCGCAGGTTAGAGAGCCTGCCAGCCAGCAGCGTCTCCCAAGCCTGAATGGCCTCTGGCGTATTGATCCCGGTGTCGATGACCAGCCATCCGTCGCCATCCTCCAGGAGATAGATGTTTACGTGGTCCAGCCTGAAGGGCAACGGAAGTCGCAGCCAAAGGACCCCTGGCGCGACCTCCAGTACCCCACCGGGATCCGGCGGGCGGCCGAGAGGGAATTTCAGGTCGTTGTGAACACGGCCGAACCTATATGAAAACATTAGCCGACGTTTGCCTCTTGACACGCGCCCGATGCGAGCCCCCGCTCAGCGGAACCGCAGTTTCTGTTCCGTAGCCTCACGCCCGGACCTGTGCCCGGTTCGTTTATGAATTCTGCGCTGCCGGCTTCCAGTGCGAACCTTAGCGCGTCATTGACCTCCTCGGCGCCTGGTGTTCCACTCTCGAACCGGATGACCGTCAGTCCGGAGACCTGCGCCAGCTTTGCAAGCCCTCGAACCGAAAGGCCCAATCCCGCTCTTGCCATGCGACACTGCGCCGGCGAGATGGGTTCGTCTTTGCCTTTGTGACGAGCCTGATCGTTTGCGTTGCCGCTCTCCAGATACTCACCGGCGGCCACTGTCGCCAGGTTTGCCTGTATCCGTGACAGCGCATCGCGCAGCCACACTTTGCTGCCACTGTCGAGGCCCTGCTCGGCCCGCGCGGTCAACTCGGCCAGGATTGTTTCGATCTGCTCCACGAGCCGGACTGCGGAACTCGGCAGCACAATGCGTTTGGCGCGCCTGTCGTCTTCGTCCGGCTTGCGTTCGACGAGGCCAGCGGCCTCCAGCCGATCAAGTACTCCGACGATCGTCATGGCCTCGCATGAAAGCAATTGGGCCAACTGCGTCTGGCGGAGCCCCGCATTGCGCTTCACGCATACCAGCACGCGAGCCTCAGTAGGACTGACCGAAAGCCCGGCCGCCTCGAACTCAAAGGACAGCTGCCGTCGAAACGCCCGGGCAACGGCCTCGAGTGTCAGAACGAACTCTTCCGGTGCCTCCAAGCTGCTCACCTCCTCGCTGGACGTGGGAATTTTCTGCATTGGTCCTTGCAGCCTCAGAATCCTATGCTCGCGCCTTGAGCCTGTCGAATTCCGCATCGGACATCTGCATTCGGCCGACCAGGATGCTACGGTTGAGATGATCGACGAGATAGGTGGCCACCGAACCTGACCACCACCGCGCCAGCGTCCCGTGCTGACGATGTCCGACGACGACCAGATCGGCATCGATCTCCCTTGCAACGGCGCAAATCTCCGGTCCGGGATCACCCATGGTGAGGCGGGTTTCCGGTTCGAACCCCATTTGCCTCAATTGCTGTTCGCCTTCCGCCAGGATGTTTCGGTAAACCTCGCTCTGGTCGCCGACGATTCCCGGGTGGACGCCCTCGGCAACCACGATGCCGGTGGAAATCTGAACCACCGCCAGCAGACAGACCCGGGCCCCGCACAGCTGCGCCAGTCGCGCTCCTTCGCGCAGCGCGCGACGTCCCTCGACTGAGCCATCATAAGCCAGGAGAACTCTTCGATACATGTTGGCACCCGACCTGTTGCAACTTATTCGCTGTCCGATTATGCAGATAGCACGCTAGCAAGTAGAATGCTATCAAATGAATGTTGGTCGAGAATTCGCCATGGAGCTTGCACGGGTTGGGCGCAAATGGAGAGCGCGTCTTGACGCGCGTGTGAAGCATCTCGGCCTGACGCAGGCGCGCTGGATTGCGCTCTTGCAACTGCGACGGTCGGGACCCCTGTCGCAAAGGGACCTCGCCGAGCAGATCGGCGTCGAGGGCCCGACCCTTGTGCGACTGCTGGATGGACTCCAACAGGGCGGGCTGATCGAGCGCACCGCGACGCATGAAGACCGGCGGGTGAAGAAGATTCACCTTACCGCCAGCGCCTATCCGCTCATAGAGGAGATTACCCGGATTTCCGATGCGCTCAGAGAAGAATTGATGGAAAGCGTCCCCCCTGAGGATCTGGCAACGGCGCATCGCGTGCTCCGCCTCATCGGGGATAGACTGGAAAGACTTTAGATGAACATGGAAGCAAGGCCGTCGCAGTTCACCAAAGGAGAGGACCTGGACGTCGCTGAAACACCGAAACCTGCTGAAACGATCGACGAGCCAACCCCGGAGAAGAGGAAGGGTCGGCAAGGACGCAGGATGGTCCGAACGGTGGCGCTGGTCGCGGCACTCGGTGCCGCCGTCTATTTCACCTATCCCTGGCTGATGGCGCGCTGGACGCATGTCTTTCTGGACGATGCCCGAGTCGCCGCCAGTATGATCGCCGTCAGCAGCGAGGTGTCGGGGCGGGTCACAACCCTTCCCGTCATTGCGGGCGACGAGGTTCTTCGCGGACAGGTTCTGGCCACCATCGATGCAGCCTCCGTCTCGCAGGAACTGAAAGGCCTGCATGCGCAGGTGGCCGGCATCAGGTCCCAGCAGAACCAGTTGCGCGCGCAGCAGGACTTGGTCCGGGCCCAGGTGGCGAGCAAGCTCGACGCGGCCCGGTCGCAGATCACCGCGGCCGAAGCCGCGCACGCGGCTGCCGAAGCGGCGCTCGACAACGCGCAATCGCAGTTCGAGCGCGTCAAGTCGCTGGCGGGGCGAAACGTTCTCTCCGCCCAGCAGCTCGACGACGCGACGGCCCGCCTCGCCGCCGCCAGGCAACAGGCGCGATCGGCTGCCGCCGGCATTGAGACCGCCAGGGCCAATCTGGAAGTTGTCAAGGCGGACAAAGCCCAGATCGACGTTCTCGAGCGTCAGATCGCGACGCTTGACGCGCAGATCGAGGCATTGACCGCACAGATCGCGCAGAAGCGGATCGATCTGGAGAGGCGCGAGATCAGGGCAGAGTTCGACGGCGTTATCGATAGTACCTTTGTCGATGCTGGTGAATATGTTTCGCCCGGGACTCGGCTGCTGATCTACCATGACCCGGACAAAGTCTGGATTGATGCGAATGTGAAGGAGACGGATTTCCGGAAGGTTCGCGTCGGCGCACCCGCACGGATCACCGTCGATGCCTATCCCGACGGGGAATTCCAGGGCGAGGTTGTGCGTCTCGGCGAGGCTGCCACCAGCCAGTTCGCGTTGCTGCCCAGTCCCAACCCGAGCGGCAACTTCACCAAGGTGACCCAGCGACTGCCGGTGCGGATCTCGGTCGACCAGCAGTATGGTCTGTTGCGTCCCGGAATGATGGTGGAAGTCAACATCGATGTCGCCGATTGAGGAACTCTTCGATCGCTATGGTCCGGCCTACCGGTGGCTAGCGACCGGGACCGTGATGGTCGCCGCGGTCGCAGTCGTGCTCTCGACCACGATCGTCAATGTCGCGATCCCCGGCGTGATGGGGACCTTTGGCATCAGCCAGGTCGACGCGCAATGGATTTCGACCGGCTTTCTCGCCGCCATGACGGCGACCATGCTGCTGGCCGACTGGGCCAATCGTGCATTTGGCCAGCGCCTGAGCATGATCGCCGCACTCGTCCTGTTCGCCGCAGGCTCGGTTCTGGGGGGGATCGCACCCAACGAAACCGTGCTGACCATCGCGCGGGTAATCCAGGGTGCCGCCGCCGGCATCGTGCAGCCTCTCGCGATGGTCCTGCTGTTCCAGGTCTTTCCGCCGGACCAGCGCGGCGCTGCAATGGGGATCTTCGGCATTGGGGTCGTGCTTGCGCCGGCGCTCGGCCCGTGGATCGGCGGAATCCTCATCGACGCTTTCAACTGGCGCTATGTTTTCTATCTCGGCCTGCCGTTCGCCGCCATTGGCATCGTCCTGTCCAGTCTCTTCTTGCCGGTCAGGGCAGAGAAGGGGCCGCGCCCGGGTTTCGACTGGACCGGCATCGCTCTCTTAGGCATCTTCCTCGGCGTGCTCCTCAATGCGCTGACCAACGGCCAACGCGAGGGCTGGGCCTCCGATGCGATCCTGATGCAGTGCGCGATCGCAGCCACGTCGGCAGTGGCCTTCGTGGTGTGGGAGATCAAGACGTCAAAGCCGATGCTCGACATGCGGCTTTTCGCGCAACTCCCCTTCGCGTCCGCCTGCCTCGTCGGCTTCATCATGGGCGCGGGGCTCTTCGGCTCGACCTATCTCGTCCCCCTCTTCGTCCAAACCATCCAAGGCCTCACGCCCACGCAGGCGGGCCTGCTGCTGATGCCCTCCGGGTTCGTGCTGGTTTTAGTGTTTCCGATTGCGGGGCGCATGTCCGACCGGCTCCCGGCCGGCTGGCTGATCAGCGCCGGTCTCGCGGTATTCGCTTTTTCCTCGTATCTGACGGCGGACATCGACATCAACACCACCTTCTGGACCCTGGCCTGGCTTACCGTCCTGTCACGGGTTGGCCTGGGCCTGATCTTCCCGTCCCTCACCGCAGGCTCGCTCAAAGTCCTGCCGCGAGAGCTCGTGGCACAGGGATCGGGGGCGATCAATTTCATCCGGCAGCTCGGCGGCGCCTTCGGCGTCAACCTGCTGGCCGTCTTCCTCGAGCGACGCACGGTGATGCATGCGGATGCTTTCGCTGCCACCCAGACCAGCGACAACAGTGCAACCATGTCCTTCCTCGGCCAGGTTGCCGGGATGGTGAAAGCCGCTGGCCTGCCCGATTTTCAGCAGCTTCCGGCAGCAGCGTCGTTTCTCGCACAGACGATCTTCATCCAGGCGAACACCGCCGCCTTCCAGGACGGATTCATCGTCGTGACGATTGTTTTCGCGCTCGCGCTGCTGCCGACATGGCTGCTGCACCGGGCGGAGGCCCGTTACAGGCTGCGGTCACACTCGGCGCCGGCCGTCGCGCGCGCCTGATGCAAGGTTTTGCCGCCTGTGCCGCCCCAGACCCGCAAAAATGGCCGTCGCCGATGCCGGCCGGCGGTTCGCACTGTCCGAAGCAAACACAATGGCGACCGACAAGGGATGGGGGCAGCCCATGAGACATCCATCCAAACCGGCTCCGGCCTTCAGCCTGCGCCGCAAAAGCTCCATTGCCGCCGGCAACTCCCAGCCTTGAACTCGCGAATGGAACGCTTCGCTCTTCACGAAGGTCGTTCAGGCATCCGGCCCGCCCGGATCGAAGCGGCCAGTTCGCGTTGTTCCGCCGAATACCCTGTTTGGTGGTTTCTGTCTGGGTCGAGGAGATACCGCCTCAGGTCTTGTTAACTGCCGTAATCAAATTGGCAGCGAAATCTGCACCGATGTACCTCCCCCTGGTTGGGATGCAATGGCGAGCTTTCCGCGGAGCGCAGCGACCATCTGCACGCAACCTGTCAACCCAAGCCCAGTGTGGTCGCCCGCTTTCGTCGAATAGAACGGCAGCGCAGCGCTCGCCAAAACGTCTTCTGGCATTCCGGGGCCATTGTCGGTGACTTCCAAAATCAGTCGGCGCCTACGCGTCAGTGGTTGAGCGCCAATTCTCGCATTAACTCTGATTTTCGCGTCCGGCATCTCGCTCAACGCGGCCTCAGCGTTTTGGAGCAGTTCGTCGAGAACGAGGCGCATCTGCGTTGCCGGCACTGCTGCAATCCCAGCATCCTTGGTAACAACGAACTCTGGAGCAACCCGCCTGTTCACTTGGAGGGCGTCGACAATCTTGCACAGCGCTTCTCTACGGATTTCAGAGTCGGCATATGCGATCGTATTGAGGCCAGTCGTGATGGTGTCTAGCTGCTTCACCGCCTCCCGAGCAGCCGCAAGCATTTTCGGGTGTCGGACGCTCGCTTCATCCTGATAGTCCAAAAACAACCTGAGCGCGGCAACACGCGAACGCGTCATATGTGCATATAGCGACGAAAACGACCTCAGCTGCTGGTCTCTACGGCGTGCGAAGGCGTTGCGCAGATGAATGATGGTGTAGCCTGCGGCAGCTAATGTCAGCGCTGCAGCGAACAGAAACCTGTTGCGGGAGGCAGCCGCGTCAATGTGGGAGGCAGCGTTCAGCGCTTCGGCATGAGCAACCGCTGTACCCGATACTTCGAACATCCGCTGCTCGAGATCCGGCATTGACCGAAGCGCACGATCGAAATCTGTCGATCCCTGGACGATCGGATCGAGATCGCTTCGTGCGATGGCCTGCAACTCGTTCAAAAGCTGAATGTCGCGCTCACGCAAAAATTTCGCAGCATAGTCAAGCTTCAGGAGTTGACCAACGTTGGCATCTAGCAAAAATGTCTGTCGAGCTAGGTCGCCCACCAATTCACCCGTCGCAGCCGCCAATTTCAGGTCGCCATGGATGCGTACGAGATGTTCCCTGATCTGAGTCGTTCGCCACTGGATCTCATAGTTCTGGCTGTAATTCAGGTCTGATACTGCTCTGTAGTGCTCGGAACGAAAAAATGCCCAGCCCGAGATGAACAGAGCTGCGGCAAGAGACAAAAAGGGGAGGGAGGCTTTGAGGCGGGTTGCGGTCATTGCACGGGTCGGACTGCAACGACAAACCAAACCCAGATTGAGTTTCGGGCCGGCACGTAAGCCGTCGGAAGCTCTTCATAGGGCCACGCGAGGAAAATGGGGCCTTGCTCCTCCGGCGCGAGGGCCGTGAATACCTGGTCTTTGGAGCACCGGCCTATCTGACGATCTGCATTGGTGCAGGCACGATCGATCGCGAAGATCGGTTCGAAGGTGCGAATTTCATCAAGCGTGATCTCGGATGTGAAGTTGTCATAGGCAATGAATTGAACCGATGAATGTGCATCAAGGTCGTGCCTTGCCAAGACATCAAGAATGCGGGGGCCGCGGAAGACGATCAACTCACCCTCTTTCGTCCAGGGGGTGCGTGTTTTGATCTCGACGTTTTCATAGTCCGTGCGCAGCTGTTCGACCTTGTGCCGAGAAACCGGTGTGCCTTTCACATTTTCTATTGTGAGCACGCTTGGGTCCGAATAAGCGGCGAGCCCGATTTGAACGCAGGCGATCGCTCCAAGGACACCAATGGCCAGGACCTTAGGTTGCATGGGCTATCTCCGCATCGAACTGTCTCTCGCCGTCATCGACCGAAAAGAGCACACAAGGACCGCTTGATCCTCGTGGGTCGTAGATCAGTCCTTTATCGCCGAGTGCCTCGCTGATCGCTCGAACACCGGCCAATCCGTAGAGGTGATCGTGCAGTTCCAAAAAAATGCGTTCGATGCCGGGCAGCCGAGCTTTCTGAACCAGTTCAAGTTCGGACCCTTCGATGTCCATGACCAGGGCATTGATGCCGTGCTCCCGGATAAATTCATCGATATCGCATGAGGTGACGTCAATCACCCGCTCGTAAGGACCCTGCTTAGCGAATCTGGACGACATCCAGAAGTCGCGCCGCTGGAAAAACTCCACCTTCTTTGGCGGTCCAGCTGCCAGGATGCCGTTTGTCAGCATGACGTTGTCGTCGCAGTTGGCGTCGACCACGCGTTGGGCCAGTTGCAAAGTGGTAGGGTCTGGCTCAAAACTCCAGACGCGGACACCGTCGACCGACGCGATGATCGACGTGACGACGCCCAATCCGGTCCCGAGTTCCAGGACCATGTCGTTCGGTTGGATTACACGCCGAACCTTTTGAGCCTCGTTGGCTTCGTACCGTCCGCTTTGAAGAGCGCTCCAGATTTCCGGGGAGACCTCGTCCGGCTGGATCGGCACCCTTATGCCGTGAACGTCAAGATCCATGATTCACAGGCCCTTGGGAAGAGGACCGAGCTTCAAGAGCTTGGCGCGGGCTTGTTTGTAGTACCTCTCAGCACTCGCGGAATCGATGTTTAGCTCACAAGCCATCCGTTCAAATACTCGCCGCCTTGTTTCTTCTGGGCGACGGGCGAGGAGTAATGCAACAACGCGCCCCTCGCGCGGGGTGAGCCCCGAGACATTGATCTCGGGAAATTGAGCATCAGCAGTCGCGTATCGAAGAGGAAACGCATCCTGTGCGATCTGACCGAGAATCTCGCAAAGTGTCCCAGGCGAGAGGCCTGTTTTTGCTACATATGCGGAAGCCCCTAGTCCTCGGCAGGCACTCGCTTCATCCTTGCTGTCAGACCCGGTGACGACGATGTGAATGGCCAACGGCGCTGCGCGAATAATGGTCTCGACGACCAATAGGCGATCTTGCCTCGAGGTGGGGTCGAAGCCCGGCAGACCAGGGTCGGTGACGACGAGGTCGAACCGCTCTTCGGACAGAAGTCGCTGAGCGACCGCGTAGGTTTGGGCCCCCGAGATGAAACAATCGTCCAAGCCGGTCTGCAGTTCAGCCATCAAGGCTTGGCGCATCAGGTCCTGATCTTCGACAACCAGAGCGTTTCGCATGGGCGAACTCCGAGTTCGATCCTCGTTTTGCCCACCCATGCCGTCGGCCAATAGACGACATTTGATCAGAGATTGATAGGGATGATGCCATCCCCGTTGAAAACGGGAGGCGCTCCTCCCTACCCGCCGGCAGCGCAGGATGGCACGAAGGAATCGTCGCGACGGGCCACTCGCCGTCTTCCGGCATCTTCCGGGCGAACAGAAGATGATTGAGCGTCTTGATCCACGTCACAGAACTATGTCGCGGACTATCGCGTCCCACCGAAGTGCCTGCGTGGCCCGGATGATGATCGAGAGACAGCTTGATTCCGGATGGTCACTTCTGAGTTATCCGGTCCTGGCTTTCGTTCGCTGGCGCGAGAAGCGCGCTCTTTTGAGGCTAGTCGAGCTCGTTCCCGTAGGCGCGGACGACGCGGAGGAAAAGCTGCTCTACCTCATGGCGGCTATGGTGGCGCACCGCGCTCCCAACGGCGAGGGCGACATCAGGAACGCTATTGCAACGCTGAAGCCTTTTGTCGGGACACTCTGCCGCTGCCTGAGGACATAGGCTGTCGGTTGACTGACAGCGTCTCGGAGTAGATGAAACACCTCGTCGTGAACCCACGGCCCGACGCTTCCGTCTCAGCGCCGCAGGTTGAACCAGTGCCGTGTGACGCGGCCGTCGTCATCTCGAATGTCGAAATAGTACGGATCTTCCCGGAGCGGACGCGGCATCGTCACGGTTTCCTGGCAACCGTCACGACCGCTGAAGCCAGATGGGCAAGTGTTTCGAACCTGTACGCAAAGATCGCCCTGTGCACGACCATGATCGTGGTCGCTTGACGCAATACTCCATCCGGCTGGGCACTCATCGTAAGCCTCGTAGCTTGGCTTGCCTGTCCCTGCCTCGGGACAGGCCGGCCACGAGAACCCCCATTTTCCCATAGCGGAGATCAGCCGGTTCATCGGCGGATGGCACGCAGGCACGCCTCGCCACGACGGATTCGAGGATGATGCGCATAGAAGCACCTCGCATCCCCACTCACTCGCCTCAACATCGTACGTGAACGAGATCCACGTCGCCGCGGAGACGATTGCCGCAGTCGCGGTCAGTCCCACTCGATTCATAGGACGTCTCCTTCGGTCAGCCTTATCTGTCTGTTCGCTTCGGGCGCCTGCGCGCATCCTCGAACGGCGGTGAAATCTCGCTCTCGCGTTCGGCGAGCAGGTTGAAATCAGCGATCGGTCGTCTGGCGAGCGTCCGGTCCACGGCCTTAATTCGCCACTCGGGCATATCGAGCACATACGTGGCCCACATCCCGTGCCGGGCGGACATGGCGGAGTTCTGCCAGGTGACATACTCAGCCGGCGCCGGCGTGATCACCCGGGCCCAGCCGACGCGCACCATCTCCAGGGCCAGATCGCGACCGCCCACCGTGCAACGGCCGAGGAGTCCGCCGTCGACGTCGTAGGCCTGCACAAGGCAACTGACCTGGGCGTTGCCCACCGTACGCTTCAACCATGCCTTCGCCATGGGTCCACACGGCACCGGCTTCGGGATCTTGCTTTCACCGTGGCGGTGTGGATCGTATGACCATTGCGGCAGTTCACAGGCATCGATCGAGGCCAGCCGCACCTTGTGTCGGCCTATCGGGAACCAAAGCGTTCGGCCATCGATGACAGATGTTCGGCCGACAATTCGTATCGCTTCGCTCAGTCCAAGAACCGATCTTGCTTCGACGTTAGATTGTGTTTGATCGCGCAGGAAGTCGGCCGCATGGACTGGATAGGGCACGGCGGTCAGCAGCAAGGCCGCGACGCTCGACTTGACGGCAACCGACGTCATGGTGAGGTCCCTTCATCGGCGGCACGCTGACCGAGCATTAGCGCCGGATGCTGGACGTCGTCGAATTGCCAGAGACCGGCCTTCTTTTCCCGAGCGGCCTGCTCCACCACGGCGTAGGGCGCGTGGTGTGGCAGGCCGCGTCCGTCGAGGGAGGCGAAGGCAAAGCCCGAGGAGATCATCAGATTGGCGAGGTCGAGCCGGTCGGCGCCGATCGTGGCGTAGCAGGACACAAAAACGGCTCCCTCCGATTTCGCGACTTGCGCACACACGGGACGGGTATCTGAGATGTAGGCCGCCAACACAACCAAGGACGCCTCACCACAGTCGCGGCGAGAGCCTGAGCTATCCGTGTAAACTGTGCCGCGCAGGCAGGCCTGGACGCCGAAGAGACGGAAGTGTCGGCCGCCGTCCTGCCAGCTCTCTCCGCTTTCGAGCGTCACGCCAGGTTTCAGTTCGAAATAGCCCTCCGGCGGCGCAGCCGCTACTGGCGTCAAGCTGACGGTCAGCGGCAGGAACAGGGCAGGGGACTTCATTGGCCCGCGATCCTTGGATCTGCCCACATGCCGTAGCCGCGGCGCCCGATGTCCTCGGCCTCTTTCAGATCGGCTCTTGTGGGTGTCCCGTCCGGCCGCTTTGCGATGCGGTGAGTGCCGAGCGAAACCAACTGCTCCTCGAACATGTCGACCGAGTCGAGGCTGCCCGGGTAGTTGTAGTAGCCGTAGCAGGTTGCGTCCTGCGCCTGCGCGCCGGTCTCGCTGACAAAGGCACGGCAGTAGATCACACGGGGCGACTGAAGGAGCGTTGCCAGACCCTGGCGCGCGTAGTCATCACAGGAACCGGCGAACCCTTCCTTGCGATTGACCATGTCGCCGGTGCACGGCTCGATTCCGTAGAGGTGCACTGTGAGATTGGCATCGACCCGGAAGTCCGTCGCCGAGATCGACTTGAATCCTGAACCTGACGCATAGCCTTTGCGCTCCGACACGTTCCCCTGGCCGTCATAGTATTCCATGACCAGCACGGTCTTGCCCGGCGCTGCGAGCGAACGGACGTAGGCTTCGTCCACCGGCTCGGCCGCAGAGGCCGGTAGGCACGCGCTGATCGCTGCCAGGCACCCGGCTGCTCGCCTCATTTTACGTCGCCTCCAGGTTGCCACGTTGGCCGACATTGACCTGCCTCCCTTCCCATTGCAAGAAAAAATCACAATCAAATTGACATTGTTTTTTCTGTCGCCTAACCATTCGAGCATCTGTCGTGTCAAGGCTTTGGATGCGGACCCATGGCGGCGAAAGCAAGATTACCATCGATAGCGCCGCTCCTGGCCGTGACAATGCTCACGAGCATGTGCGTCATCCCAGGCCGGGCAGTGTTGGCGTCCGAACTGTCTGCGTCCGCACTTCGCGAGCGCGAAGAGGCTCAAAATAGTCGGCAAGAGGATGACGCCGCGTTCGCGTCCTCGGCCGACACGGTTGCCGAAGCCCGTTGGGCGCGGATACCGGACGACTATGTGTTGGGGGAGGGTGGTCAGATCGTTCCCCCGCACCAGGCGCCTGAGCCGATCGGTGTGCCAGCATCCGAGGCCATCTGGCTTGAACTCGACAACAATCAATTTGATAGTGGCGTTTTGTCCGGGATGCCGGAGTGCGGGCCGTCGCCGGCAACGCCTGCCGAGATCACGCGCCTCGTGGTCGAGGCGGCAGAGCGGCACAATGTCGACGCCGGCTTCGCCGTCGCGGTCGTGACCGCCGAAAGCAGGCTTGATCGGCTGCGCAATTCGCCGAAGGGCGCGCGTGGGCCGATGCAGCTCATGCCTGCAACGGCCGAGCGATTCGGTGTGACCGATATCTGCGATCCCGAAGAGAACATCGATGGCGGAGTCCGCTATCTCCGCGAGCTGACCAACGAATTCCGCAATCCGCTTCTCGTCGCCGCTGCCTACAACGCCGGCGAGGGACGCGTGCGCGAGCATGGCGGCATACCGCCGTTCAAGGAAACTCTTTGGTACGTCGCCGAAGTGCTCAACATCCAGATGGGTCGTGAAGGCAGCGTTGCGACTGCGAGCGAACGGCGTGACGTTGCAGATGAGCAGCGATCAACCCCCGCCAATGGAGTCATCACGACGCGCGAACGCCGCCAGTGGGTCGGCGGTGTCATGCATTTTTAGCCGGAGGCCATCATGAACGACGTTTCCAATTCGCCCGCTGCTCGTCCAGTGTCAATGCCGACAGCGTTCGCCACGATGCTGGCCATCTGTCTCCTGTTTGCGGAGCCGGCATTCGCTCAATCCTCTGGTGCCTTTGCGCCGCTGGAAACCGCGGTCCAGATGATCGTGGATTTCATCACGGGGCCGTTTGGACGGCTGCTCGCCATCATCGCGGTGATCGCGCTCGGCTTCCTCGCTTTCGCCGGACGTCTCTCCTGGTTCACCGCCGGCGCGGTTGTGCTGGGCATCGGCCTCGTCTTTGGCGCGCCGGCGATCGTCGATGAGATGATCGCGGCCGTAGGGAGCTGAGCCATGGTCGAGGTCACGGACGAAAAACCGCATCTGACACCGCTTGTGATCGGCCTCACAAGGCCGCCCATGATGTGGGGCATTCCTCTCAACGCCTTCTACATCATCGTCGGCTTCGCGCTGATCGCCTTTCTGGTGAGCTCAAGCTTCTGGTCGGCGCTGATCGCGCCGCTGATCTATCTCGCGCTCTTTGCCTTGTGCAGCCGCGACATCCGGATTCTCGATCTCGCACAGGTGGTCGGCCGCCGCACACCACGGACGCCCAACCGGCTGTTCTGGCGCACCAACTCGTACGGGCCATAACCATGTTGAACGTCGTCGCCGAAGAGCTGGGATTTGGACGTGAGCGCCGGCGCGAGCGGCCAATGTCGACCCACATTCCGTATCTGCGCCATGTCGCCGACACCGTCATTGGACTCGAAAGCGGAGCAATCCTGTCGGTGATCAAGCTGGACGGCTTGTTCTTCCAGACTGAGGATCAGGCCGAGCTCAATATGCGCGCGGCCGTCCAGAACACGCTGATCCGTGCGCTCGGCTCGAGCCGCTATTCGCTCTGGTCGACGGTGATCCGTAAGGAGGTTAAGCCCTCGATCGGTGGGACCTTCTCGGATTCGTTCTGCGATCTTCTGAACACACGATACATGGCGTCGCTTCGCGACAAGCGCATGTTCACCAACGAACTTTATCTCACGATCGTCCGTTCCGGCATGCGTGGCGCGCTCGGGGCCGCCGAAGGCTTTTCGCGACTGCTCGATCGCTCCTCCGGCAAGGAAGTCCTTGAGCAGCGACTGCACGAACGCATCAACGAACTCGAAGAGATCGTGGGCAACGTCACGCGTGAGCTGCAAAAGTACGGCGCGCGTGCGCTTGGCATCGTTTACCGCGATAGCGAGCCCTACTCGGAACCCTGCGCCTTCATCAATACGCTGCTCACCTGCGGCGTCGCGCGCGAGATGCGCCTGCCGCGCATGGGCATCCGCAGCTATGTCGGCACGTCGCGCCTGCACTTTTCAAAGCGAACATTGCAGGCACAGGGTCCGACCGAGGCGGAGAATCGCTTCGGCGCCATGCTGTCGATCAAGGAGTATCCGCCATTCTCCGGGCCCGGGATGCTCGATGGTCTCCTGCAGATGAATCACGAGTTCATCTGCACGCAGTCGTTCACGCTGGCCGACAAGCCGATCGCGCAGGAGCGCATTTCCCGGCTGCAGCGCCAGATCCACGCGTCGGACGAATCGGGCAGCACCGTCGAGACCGATATCGATTTCGCGCTGAACAGCCTGCTCAATCAGGAGGCGGTGTTCGGCTACCACCATTTCAGCCTGTTATGCCTGTCGCGCGACCTCGCCGGACTCGACAAGGCCGTCGCCGAGCTCGGCTCCTGTCTCACCGACATGAACATCAACTGGCTGCGCGAGGACCTCAACATGGAGGCCTCGTTCTGGGCGCAGCTACCGGGCAATCACGCCTACATCGCACGCTCCTGCATGCTGTCCAGCGCGAATTTTTCCGGCTTCTCTTCGCTGCACAATTTCGCGACCGGTTCGGTTCGAGGCAACCACTGGGGCCTGCCGATTTCGATCCTCGAAACGACGTCCCAGACGCCCTACTGGTTCAATTTCCATCAGCGCGACATCGGCCATTTTCTGGTGACCGGTCCGACTGGTTCCGGCAAGACCGTGGCGCTGACCTTTCTGCTTGCGCAAGCTTTCCGGATATCGCCGGAACCCCGTGCCGTCTTCTTCGACAAGGACCGCGGCGCCGAGATTTTTATACGCGCCGTCGGTGGGGACTATGAGGTGCTTCAGCCGGGCGTGGCGACCGGCTTCAATCCGCTGCAGCTCGAGAACAACGCGTCCAATCGCGAGTTCCTGCATCGCCTGCTCAAGGCCATGCTCGACCCGGCCGATGGCCACGGCTTTTCCCAGGAGGAAGAGGACAAGCTGGAGCGGGCAATCGGGCGCATCTGCCAGGAGCCGGTCGAACAGCGCACGCTTGCCAATCTTTCCGGCCTGTTGATGGGCCGCGCGCGCTCTGACGCCAACGATCTCCAGTCACGCTTGCGTCCATGGTTCGAAGGCGAGAAGGCCTGGCTCTTCAATGCGCCGCAGGATGTCCTGTCGTTCTCCGGTCGTCGGATCTTCGGCTTCGACATGACGCACATCCTCGACAATCAGGAGGTGCGTACGCCGGCGCTGATGTACCTCTACCACCGGCTGGATAAACTTCTGACCGGCGAGCCTGTCCTGATCTTCATGGATGAAGGCTGGAAGCTTCTGCAGGATCCGGTCTTTTCCAATTACATCGTCGACAAGATGAAAACGATCCGCAAGCTCAACGGCATCGTCGGGTTCGGGACACAGTCGGCAGCCGATATTGCGCGCTCGCCGCAATCGCACACGCTGATCGAGCAGTCCGCGACCAATCTGCATTTCCCCAACCCGCGCGCGGACGAGGAAAGCTACATCCGGCGCTTCGGGCTCACCGCCAAGGAATACGCCTTCATTCGCAACACGCCGCCCGAGCGGCGGACGTTTCTGATCAAGCACGGCAACGACTCCGTCATCGCCAGGCTCGACCTCATCTCCATGCCGGATCTCGTTCGCGTGATGTCCGGCCGGAAGGAGACGATCGAGCACTGTGCAGCGCTTCGTTCGCAGTTCGGTGACGATCCGAAAAAGTGGTTGCCTGCTTTCTGCGGCTGGGAGGTTCCAGCATGATCAGACGTCTTTCCCTTCTTCTGGTCTTTGCGGCATCGCCTGCTTTTGCCGATATCCCGACCATCGACGGCACCTTGCTCGACGAACGTGAGGATCGCGACCAGAAAACCGGCGAGGTCGAGAAGGTCGACGAGGAGCGATACGTCAACAATCAGAGCGTCACCTGCTCGATGTACCGGCCAGGCCGAAAGGATGACCCCGTCGCAGCGGCAAACGCCAATCCTGCGATCGCCGGCCTGGTTCGCCGGATCGCTCGTGAGGAAGGCGTCGACGAAAACCAGTTCCTGGCGCTCGTGTACCAGGAGAGCCGCTTCAACCCCTGCGCCAAGTCTCCAGCGGGTGCGATCGGGCTTGCCCAGTTGATGCCCGGCACGGCGGGCGACCTCGGCGTCGACCCCTACAATATCGAGCAGAACCTTCGCGGCGGGGCGCGTTACTACAAGCAGCAGCTTCGAAAATACAACGGCAACGTCTCGCTGGCGCTTGCCGCCTACAATGCCGGCGCAGGCAACGTGAACAAATCTGGCGGCATCCCGCCGTTCAAGGAAACTCACGGCTATGTCGCCAACATAACCCAAAAATGGCTTCCGGCCTTCGGCGGCTCCGACAAGTCCGGAATTCCGCTCAACTATAGCGGCGGCGGCGCCTATGAGGGCGCCCGGACCAGCACCATGAACGCAATGGGCCTGACGGCGGCGATCGGAGAGGGGTCCGGCGATGTCACGTCCTGGCTGACACAACTCGGCGATATGGGTTCCGGCACGATCCAGGATAGCTGGGATCACAATTCGGGCGCGCGCAACGCCAACCTCGAACTCATAAATCGGCTGATCCTCCTCGGCACGGCCTTCGCCGATCTCACCAATTCCAGCAACGCAATGACGCTGGGCGACCTGTCCGGCACGAACCGATCGACCCGATACGAGACGGGGAACGATGACGACGATAGGCCGGTCGCCGGCTTCTGCGACGATCGTGAAGGCTTCGTCTGGGATGCCGACGCGAAGGCCTGCGTCCAGCGCATCGACCGCCAAGCGGACCTGCTTCTCGAGACTCAGTGAAGGAGATCGACATGAAACGTTCATTGGCATTCCTGGCATTGGTCGGAGTAGGGGTTACGCCGGCCGCCGCCGATATCCCGGTTATCGACAAGACGAACTATGCGGTCGCGCGGGACACGGCCGAAAAAACTGGCAAGATCCTCGACACCAACAAAGAGATCCTCACAACGGTCGAGGAGACCCTGAAGGCCGTCACCGGCGATCGCGGCGGCGACGCTGGTCCCCTGAAGGATATCGCGATCGGCAACGGTTTTAGCGTCTCCACCATGCCGTCCTTCGACAGCCTCCTCAAGGGCGGGATCGCCGATTTTGGCTCGCTCGATCCGAAGGTGGTGGAAGCCGCCACGCTGTTCATCAACGGCCTGCAGTTGGTGCGCTCCCTCTCCGGCAAGGACAACAGCTCGCTGGCCAGCGACAAATCTTACGAGGAGTTGATGAAGACGGTGATGGGGGTCTCGGCTCTGATCACCGGATCGCAGCAAGCGGTCGAAACGCGCCGCTCCGCGCTCGAAACCGCTGGCGGTGACATCGGAAAGGCGGAGGACATCAAGGGCTCGATCGACCAGAACACACAGCTTCAGGTCCAGACGGGCCTGACGCTCAACGAGATGATCGGCGTGCTGAACGCCGGCGTTCAGTCGCTCCAGGCCGAGAACCAGCGCAAGCTGACCGACATGTCCAACACCAAGAAAGCGCTGCGGTACGAATGAGAGGTCGGCAATGGATCGAGATCGCCTTGGTGTTCGCACTGGCCGTTCTCGCAAGCGGATGCGGTACACCGCGCGAGAAGACCGCGCCGTGCAAAAGGCCGGCCAATCTCTTGAGCTATGCCAACACGGGAGACGAATGCGGTCCGATGATGTCGGTCAATGCAGACAGGGCCGCTGCATTGGCCGCGATTCAGGACTTGGCGAGCGGCGACGAAGAATAGGGCAGGGTAGTGGACGACTTCATTGGCGAACTGCTGGATCGGATCGATGCGTCGGGACAGAATTTCTCGCAAAGCGCCTACGAGGCGCTGAGCCAGGATCTGGAGCCGCTGCTACGCCTACTCTTCGTCCTTGCGGTTCTGTTCTATGGCGTGCAGCTATTCCTGGGAACGTCACGTCTCAGCGTCGCCGAGATCATCGGCCGCCTGGTGCGCATCTTCGTCATTCTGATCCTGGTCGGAACATGGTCCAACTTCAACGATCTTGTCTATGACTGGCTGACCACGGTGCCGGAGGCGGCCGGTCGCGCCATCCTGGCGGCATCCGGCACAGGCGTGACCGAACCCACCAATGGGCTATCGCAGATCTGGAAAACCGCGAATACCGCCGCCGCGGCCTTCTCAGAGCAGGCTGGTTATCTGTCCGTCCTGCCGGCCTTGATCGGCATGATCATCATGGTCTTTGCCGGCTTGTTCGTCGCCATCGCGCTGGGCATTCTCGTCCTGGCCAAGGTCGTGCTGTGGGTGCTGCTGGGCACCGCGCCGATCTTCATTGCCTGCTTCTTCTTCGATGTGACCCGTAGCTATGCAATGGGTTGGCTCAACCAGTCATTGCTCTACGCGATCATCCCGCTCTTCGTCTACGTCATCGCCGCATTCCTGATCGCGGCGATGGAGCCGGAGCTCACAACGATCGACAGCATCTCCGGCAATCGCGAACTGAAGCTCAGTGACTTTGCTGCTTTCATAATGCTTTGCCTTGCTGGCAGCTTCGTTCTCCTTCAGGTGCAATCCCTCGCGCAAGGCATAGCTGGCGGGTTGGCGACGCCGATCGGGCCGCGTTCGCGGCAGATGACCACGCGAGGAATTTTCTGGAGCCGCGAAGCAATCGGCCAGTCGGCGCGCCAGACACGGGCTGCTGTGCATCGCGTCCAGGCCCGACTTCATTCACCCCGGCAGGATGGCGCCGGCGCCTCCATGCAGCGCGCGATTACATCTAACGGAACGCCACGGCAGACGTGACGGCAAGTTGATGTTCGACATCGAAGGACAGGAACAGAGCTGGGATGGCCGAAAAATCCGAAGCCGCGCTGCGATCCTATTTCCAGCAAGGCGACATCTGGGAGCAGGAGATCATCAAGCGGGCGAAGCGCTCCGCGCGCGTCGCCTGGTTCTTCTCGATCGTCTTTGCAGGAATCGCCCTGCTCAGCCTGCTCGCCGTGGTGATGATGCTGCCGCTGAAGAGCTTCGAGCCCTATGTTGTCACCGTCGACCGAACCACAGGTTACATCGAAGTCAAGTCCGGCCTGACACGGCCGGCCAATCTCACCGAGCAGCAGGCGATCACTCAAGCCAATGTCGTGCGCTATATCCGCGCCCGCGAAGGTTACGATCCCTACGCCATCACCGAGAATTTTGGCATCGCAGCACTGCTTTCCGCGGACGAGGCGGCGCGGGAACTGCAGACCCTCTACAGCGCAGCAAATGCGCAGAACCCCACAAAAGTCTACGGCCGGCTGAAGCGGATCCTCGTCGAGATCAAATCCGTGACGTTCCCGAACGCCAGCACGGCGATCGTCAGGTTCTCCACCAACGAACGCAGCGATACGGAATCGGTCGTCCGTCATTGGATCTCTGTCGTGCGCTTCCGCTACACCGACACGCCGGCCCGCAACGAGTGGCGATTCGAGAATCCTCTCGGCTTCCAAGTCTATTCCTACCGCCGGGATCAGGAAACGGTCACGCCCGGAGATGCGCAATGAGGGGCCGCTCCTGGGCTGTAATGCTGATACTCTACGGCTCGCTCTGGCCGGCTATTGCCGCGCAGACCCCGAAGGGTGGCTCGCTCGACGCGAGGGTCACCAGCGTCACCTACCAGGAGAACAACGTCGTCCAGGTTTTCGCGACCTACGGCATCTCGACCATGATCATCTTCGACGAGGACGAGAAGTTCGAAACGATCTCGCTCGGCGACACGGAAAGCTGGCAGGTCGTCCCGGCCGAGAAGGGCAACATCCTCTTCGTCAAGCCGATTGCGAAGGACGTCGTGACGAACATGAATGTCGTCACCGACAAACGCATCTATTATCTCGAACTGCACGATTTCGCGCCTGAGGCCGACCGCAAGGTCTTTGGAATCCGCTTCCACTATCCGGAGAAAAACCTCAATGCCGCCTTGCGGGAAGAGGCCGAACAGCGCGCTGCGTGGCCGAACATATCCGGCATCGACAAGGCCAACGTCAACATCGACTATTCCTTCTCGGGTGATGCTCGCCTGAAGCCGCTCATGGTCTTCGATGACGGCGACAAGACCTTCTTCAAATTCGACCGACGCGTGCCGGCGATCTTCGCGGTCAACTCGGATTTCTCCGAAACGCTCAGAAACTTCCGCAGGGAAGGGGAGTACATCGTCGTCGACGGGACGGCGACGCAGTTCACCTTGCGGGACGGCGATCAGTGGATCTGCATCTTCAATCTCAGAAAGCCGGATTTCGCGGCACCCTATCCGGCCATCCTCGGGCCGGTCGAAGATGACAAGGCAAAACGCAGGCGTCGGAGCGGAAACGGATGAAGCGCGCTCCCGAACTCGAGGCTCTCGGTCAGGGCGACGATCCCGTCATTGCCGACAACACAGTTCGTCGCAAGCAACTCGTCGGTGGCGCCGTTTTGGTCCTGTTGGGCATTGCTGCTGGCTATCTGGTTCTCGCCGGCAGGCAGCCGCCAGTGCGCGACATGCTGGACGGCGACGAGGAATTCACCACAACCACGTTTCGTCCACCCTCTTTCGTGCGCGAGGGAGATCCGGAGCCGGAACCGCCGGCGCCGGAAGTCGTGCAGATACCGCCGCCGCCGCCACCACCTCCAGCGGAGGAGACGGATACGACCGAGTTCGACGTCCCTCCACCGCCCGTGCCAGGCGCACCGCCGCCGCCACAGCAAGCGGCCGAGCCGCCGGTGGAAGAGTTCCCGGAGCGGTTTCGCTCGAAGCTGGTGGTCATCGACAATGCGTCCGCCGGCGAGCAAGGCAATTTGACTGGGAACGGAGGGGAGGGGCTGACCGTCGCCGGTGAGGATCGCAGCAGCAAGTTCCTTGCCGCGGCAGCCAGCATTGGTGACCGTAGCGCCAAGGCAAAGAAGATCGAACGCATCGACGCGCTCATCCCTGAGGGGACGCTGATCCCTGGAATTTTGGAGACCGCCATCGTCAGCGACCTCGCCGGACAGGTCAGGGCGATCGTCTCGCAGGACGTTTATTCCTTTGACGGCCGGCGCATTCTGATCCCAACCGGCACGCGCCTCATCGGCGAGTACCAGTCCGAGATCACGCGTGGCCAAACGAGGATTTTTGTCGTCTGGACCCGGATGTTGCGCGATGATGGGGTATCTGTGCGACTGAATTCGATCGGCGCCGACAGTCTGGGCCGTGCCGGCCTGACCGGACGCGTCGACAAGAAGTTCCGGGAGCGCTTTGGAGCGGCCATTCTTCTGTCGATCGTCGGCGCCGGCGCCAGTTACCTGACCGGTTACGGCAGCGAGGCCGCGGCCGGAGACAACGATGATGCGCAGAACGCGGAGGAACTCGCCCGCGACACCCTCGCGCAGACCTTCTCCGACATGGCCAATCAGGCATTGGGAGATTCCCTGCGAATTCCACCGACGATCAGCGTCAGCCAGGGCGAGCGCATCTTCGTCTTCGTCCGCCAGGACCTCGATTTTTCCGCGATGTACGAGGATCCCGTAACCGAGGCACTGAAGGAGATCCGTCGTGAACGTAATCTCGACTAGCTTCGCGGCAGAGCAGAAACACCATTTCCTGAACCGCGCGCTTGAGCCGCTGCGGCCATTTCTCGATGACAGCCAGGTCGTCGAGATCTCTATCAACTCCCCCGGCCAGGTCTATGTCGAGCGGTTGGGTTCGGCCCACATGGAACACTATGAAATAGCCGAGCTCAACGCCGATGAGATCGTCAACATTGGCGAGCGCGTCGCGGCCACGACCAATCAGTTCATCAACCGCTCCAGTCCGATTCTCAGCGCCGCTCTGCCCACCGGCGAGCGGATACAGGTCGTTCTGCCGCCTGCGGCAGCCGACGGCGGGGCCGTTTCCATTCGCAAGCAGGTCATCAGCAACTTCACGCTCGATGACTATCGCGATCAAGGATCACTTGATCAGGTGACAGTCGCCGTCGGTGGTCTCAGCGAGACCGACCAAGCCCTGGTCGAGCAGCTCTCGGCCAGGGACATCTACGGCTTTATCAGGACGGCTATCGTCAATCGTGTGTCGATCCTGATCAGCGGCGGCACCTCAAGCGGCAAGACGACCTTCCTGAACGCCTGCCTCAGGACCGTCGACCCGCATGAGCGGATCATCACGTTGGAAGACACGCGCGAATTGTTTCCGCCCCAGAACAATGCTGTCCATCTGCTCGCATCGCGCGGCGACCAGGGGACGGCCAGCGTGACGATCCAGTCGCTGCTCGAAGCTTCGCTACGCATGCGACCCGATCGGCTCTTTGTCGGCGAGGTCAGGGGATCGGAGGCGTTCGCGTTTCTGCGCGCCATCAATACCGGTCACCCGGGCTCAATGTCGACAGTCCATGCCGACACACCGCTTGGCGCCTATGAGCAGCTCGCCATGATGGTCATGCAGTCCGGCTTGTCGGCGGCCTACCCCAAGGCGGATCTGATTTCCTACATCCAGAGTGTCATCCCGATCGTGATCCAATTGCGCAGGGAAGGGGGACGGCGCGGCGTTTCGGAAATCTTCTTCGCGCGCGGCCGCACGGATGCGTCATGACCGGGTCGCTGCGCATCTTTTATTTCGGCTTTTGCCTGACCGTCGCCTTTGCCGTCTGGCTGTTGGCCTACGGCCTTGGTTTGCAGCTACTGTATGGAGACGGCCGGATCCTACAGGCGACGATCACGACGAACCCGTTTGCACCGTTCCATCAGCTTCTCACTTATGGTGACAGCAGCGTCCTGCGCGTTGTGGCGCTGGGCGCTTTGGCGCCTGCGGGTATTGTCGCGGGCATCGTCGCTTATGTCGGCCTTCGGCCGAATGCGAGCCCACTCGGTGACGCCCGATTCCAGACGGCAATAACACTCCGACGCGAAGGATGGTTCAAGAGGAAGGGCAAGATCCTCGGCCGGTTCGGGCGCCAGATCCTTCGCGTCGAAGACGATCGGCATCACCTGATCATCGGCCCGACACGCTCGGGGAAGGGGGCCTGCTACGTCGTTCCCAACGCACTGGCTCATGAAGGCTCGATGATCGTCACCGACTTGAAGGGCGAGATCTTCCGGAGCACCGCCGGCTATCGCAAGTCGAAAGGCAACCAGGTTTTCCTGTTCGCGCCGGGATCGGAACGGACGCATCGCTACAATCCGCTGGACTTTATCAGGCCGGACCGCGGTGATCGCACCACAGACATCCAGAACGTGGCTGCGATTCTCGTTCCGGAAGTCACCGAATCCGAGAATTCGATCTGGCAGGCCACCGCCCAGCAGGTCATCGCCGGCGCCATCAGCTACGTCAACGAAAGCGTGCATTACAAAGGTCATCAAACGCTTGGCGAGGTCACGTCGTTTTTCAACAGCGGCGCGAACCTGCAGGCGATGATGACGCTGATCAAGGAGCGTGAGCCTTATCTGTCGCGCTTCACGATGGAGAGCTTTAACGCCTACATCGCCCTGTCCGAGCGCGCCGCCGCCTCAGCACTCCTCGACATCCAAAAGGCTTTGCGACCGTTTCGCAACGAACGCGTCGTGGCAGCGACGTCGGTGACAGACATGGACCTGCGGGCCTTGAAGCGCCGCCCGATCTCGATCTATCTCGCGCCCAACGTCACCGACATCACGTTGCTGCGACCGTTGCTCGCGCTGTTCGTGCAGCAGACTCTCGACACGCTGATGCTCGAGCACGCGGAGCGCTCGGTACCGGTCTACTTCCTGCTCGACGAGTTTCGTCAGCTGAAGAAGATGAGCGAAATCACGACCAAGCTGCCCTACGTCGCCGGCTACAATGTGAAGATGGCCTTTGTGATCCAGGACCTGAAGAACCTGGACGAGATCTATGGCGAGACGTCCCGGCACTCGCTGATGGGCAATTGCGGCTATCAGCTCGTTCTCGGCGCTAACGACCAAGTGACAGCGGAGGCCGTCTCGAAGGGCCTGGGCAAGCGCACTGTCCGCTATAAGACCGAGTCCCGCACGATCGAGCTGATGGGCCTGCACCGTCGCACCAAGGTCGAGCAACTGCGGGAGCGCGACCTGATGATGCCGCAGGAGGTTCGGCAGATGCCCGGAGACAAGGCGGTCATCCTGGCCGAGGGGCAGGGGCCGATCTTCGCTGACAAGCTGCGATTTTTCCGGACAGCGCCTTTCCGCGAGATGGAGAAGTTCTCACAGGCCCATTTGCCGGACGTTCCAGCAACCGAGTTTTTGCCACAGCGGCCGGTTCCAGCGACAACCGGCGCCTATGTGGGCGAACACATCGATGCTTCCAAGCCGGAGGAACAGAAAGCCAGCCCCGAGACCGTGGCAAGACCTTCCGCCAAGAGGCGTCCGTCAGCTTCAAACGTTCCTGCCGGCAAGGTCGAAGGCCAGGCTTCGGCACCTGCCGTCAGAACGGCTTCGGCTCGAGGCCGTTCAAACGGCGCCACACCGAGCTCGCTCGACGGGGATTTCGTAAAGGCTGCACGGCGGTTGAAGTCACTTGCAACAGGGCCGGTCAAAGCAGGCAAGCCGCGCGACAAATCAGGCAATTGGGGACGGATTTTCGATGCTACCATACCTGACGAGCTTGAGATCGTTGAGGCGGAGGCTGTGTGACCAGCAGCGGGCAAGTCGTGGCCCGACCACATCCAGCCGAGTGCACACCCCACCGTGATAGCCCTGGTTCATCTTTCGACGGCGGACACAGTTTGGTCGACCAGCAAGCAATACCCATATGAGCCCCTCAGACGATTTGAGGAAGGAGCCATGCGGAACGTTCCGGGTATCACCATGTTTGAGCCGGCCGAGATCGATGATCTTCAGAGCTGTTTCGACACCATCCTCGAACGACGCGGAGTTGCGAGATCGAGTGTTGAGGCCGAAGCTATCGCAAGAGCACTTATCCTCGCCTACAAGCGTGGCGTCGTCGATCGCCATGAACTAATTCGTCTTGGCGATATCGCCGTTGATGAGCATCCGTCCGAAGGCTAAATAGTTAAGCAAAATCAATATCTTAGTTCCATAAGATATATTATGCGACTTAAAGTTGTAGCTGAGGTCGTAACAATCTCGAGTACGACGTCTCGGTCAGGCATTTGACGAAGCCTGCCACAGTCTCTATATTCTGGCCATATGGTCATAAATTGGAAACCGCCGATGAAAAGCATTTCCGTTGTCGAGGCAAAAGCGAACTTCTCCGGCCTGCTCGCCGAAGTCGAGGCAGGCGAGGAAATCGCGGTCACCCGGCATGGCAAGGTGATCGCGCGTATGGTTCCCGATCATCGCCGGGTCGCTGCCGACGCCTTTCGCGATTTCTGGGCGGATGCCGACGAGATCGATCTGGTCGCGCCGGAAGACAAGCCTGCGGAGGACGTGGCCTCGCTGGACGACTAGACCGTGGCGTCCCTCTATCTTCTCGATACAAACATCCTCATAGCGGCCATGAAAGGCCACCCGGAAGTGCGAAAACGGTTGGAGGCCGAGCAGATAAGCGCCCTCCGGCTCTCTGCGATCGTGCTGGGCGAGCTGGAGTTCGGCGCCGAGAAAAGCGTCTATGGCGACCGTAACCGCGCCCGTCTGGCCGCCCTGACGCAGCGCCTTCCGCTGGTCGGCATCGACCAGGACGCGATCCGCCACTATGCGAGGATCCGCACCCTCCTTGAGCGGCAAGGGACGCCCATCGGCGCAAACGATACGTGGATCGCAGCGCAGGCTCTCGCCATCAACGCCGTTCTGGTCACGGATAATGAGCGCGAATTTTCCCGTGTTCCCGGTCTCTCGGTGGAAAACTGGCTCGCCGATTCCACATCTTGAGTGGAGGATGCCCACAACCCCGCCGCCTTCTTCCGGCGCCCCGGCACGACCAGACTGCAGCCGACACCGGCTGTTCACACACTCGCATCCCCCGCTCGCACGCTCAGCAGCGATTCAATCTTCCGTGGCGAGCGCGAGATCGGCATCGAGCGTCATGGCGCGCTCTACCGGCTGAAGGTGACTCGGCAGGGCAAGCTCATCCTGAATAAGTAGGAGCGACGGGCGACGCTGGCACCGTCTTGCGACGAATTCCGGAGATTGCGAATGCCGGATTCACGAAACGGTGCCGCGGGGCACACCGCCTATTTCGAGCGACCTCCCGAAAAGCTCGTTCTGGATGGCTACCGTCATCTGATCCGCGGCGCCGCCCTTTCTTCGAGCCAGCATCTGACCAAGGCCCAACTCTTGTACCGCGGCCTGCTCGGCGAGACGGCGAGAAGGCGATCATGGCGCTGGCGACGTTCGTCCGGACGCTCGGTCAATGTGCCGCCTGCCCGCTCAACGTCTTCAAACCCGGCTCACACCACATCTGCCGCGACGAAACGCTGGTGATGGCGCTGATCGCCGGCATCCAGAACGGCGACGAACAAACGATCCATTTTTGCCTGGAGAAGCTGTGCCGCCATGACCGGCGTGATCCGGCGGCCATCGCTGCCGGCACCTTTGCGCTGACGCTGAAATCAATGGACTATACGATGCTGCCGATCCCCGCCCATGTCGTCGCGCGGATCATGTTCCGCACGCCGGCGAAGATACTCGACGCGCTTATCTCCGGCACGATCCACTGATGGCGATCGATGGCGATGCTGCATTGCACAAGGCGCAATGCTGCCATGCCATATCGACGCTGGAGCGCTCGGCCCGATGATGTAACCTGCAATCACTAAATTTCGTCAAACCCTACCTCCTCCAAGGGAATGACGGATAGGGTCGGCCATCACGTCCTCCGATCGTCGACCACTCATATGACGCCCGCCGCTCCTCCTCCCGCGGCGGGCGTTGCGCTTTCAACCTCAGCGCTTCTTCTGCATCAGCACCCAGACGGCAAAGGCCTTGCGGTCCGATCGAGGCTCAGCCTTCAGCGCCGCGATCGCCTGCTCGCAATTGTCGATCAGGACCAGCACGCCAGGGCGCGTGTAGCGCGACTCCGGGTCGTAATCGGCATTGTGCCGCTCTTCCTGCATGGTCTCGAAGGTGTCGGCGAAGACGAGAATCCCGTTCGGGAAATTCTTGGTCGCCGCGTTCTTGCAGGAATTCTTCGCGATCCCGTGTTCCAGCGAGCGATAGACCTGCACCCAGGCCGGCGAGCTGCGGACCTGCGCGGTCGACCCGACGAGCAGATCCGCACATGCACGCGCCAAAGTATGGAACAGGGCGTAGTATGCCGTGCTGACGCCGCGCTTCAGATCCGATTGTCGAGGACGCTTCGCGCTGGCCCTGGCAAGGCGCCGGGCAGTGCCGATCAATTCCGCCGTCACGTTAGCTTGCTATCTTCTGCTGTTCATCGAAGTGATGGCGGATATGAGGGAATCGTGTTTCCCCGATCCGTGCAAGCTGCTGGCGGATCGCCGTCACAAGGCCAAAGGTTGCTTTCGAAGCGATCGGCTTATCAAGGGCCTTGTAGCGCACATCGACGAGGAGGACCGGATCGCCGTCACGATCCTGGCCGGGAGCAACGTTAACTCCGGTGTAGCCGTAGTCAGCCAGCCGATCTCGGAGCACTCCCTCGACCACCTTCCTAACCTTCGTGTCAACCTGCGAGTCTTTAGCTTCTGTGGTCATGGTCGTCTTATAGCCGATCAGCAGCGATAACGCCACCGGAGCGCCTTCGCGTCGCTCTTTCAAGTTTCCTGCCGCAGCGCTCACCGCGTCCATTTTTGACGCTCAGGTCGTCCAATTTAAAGTGGTAAGCCGGTGGATTTCCCGGAAGCACTCATTATACTGCGTCGCTGTTTACTGCGCATTCTGTTCCGTCTCGGTTATGAAGCTGAGGACGGTGGTGGCGCGGAACCTGCGGCGGATGCGTTACAACAAGGGCATGTCGCAGGAGGAATTGGCCGCGCAAGCCGGCCTGTATCGAACCTATGTCGGCCATCTGGAGCGTGAAGTGCATTCTCCCACTGTCGACATGCTGGAGAAGTTGGCAGAGATTCTCGACGTTGCCCCCACCGATTTCTTCATCGATCCGCCACCGCCGATCCCGGACCGTCCCGCCAGAAAGCGAAGACGATCGTGACCCCGTGAACGTCTTCGAGGGGCGCCGTTTGTGCGCCCGACGCCAATCGCTCGGGTTGAGCCAGCGGAAGCTGGGGCACTCCTGGGCGTCAGCTTTCAGCAGATCCAAAAATATGAGCGCGGAACGAACCGCATGGCTGTGACCATGTTGGTGCGAGCAGCCGCCGCACGGAACGCACCGATATCATTCTTCTTTGAGGGGGTCGGCCCTCAGATCGACGAGCCCGAGCAACCGTTCATCCACGGGAGCAACATGGTGATTGCGCAGGCGTTGGCGAAGATCGAGGACCGCAAGGTCCGCGCAGCGTTTCGAACCCTCATTCGGGCATTGGCACCGGAGTGACCAACAGGCGCAAGCCGTTCGCGAAGTCTTCCCGCTAGGCCTGCGAGATTGCCCAGCCCGATGCGTCGATCGTGATCAGGTCGCTTGCCGCGTAGCGATCGTTGGCGAGAGCCATGCGGGTCACGCTTTTCCCGTGCTCTACCTTCTGCCAGTAGCCGGCGCGAGGACGTGTGACCTGCCACTGAGTTTTTCCTCCATCTGAGATTAGAGTCCGGCCTCAATTGAAGGACGGACAGATGAAGCGGAAGCGGTTCACGGAAGAGCAAATCATCGGGGTTCTGCGCGAGCACG
>Ga0164290_1001442_pt1 | contig 34564 bp, 35 predicted proteins | sample Micstemetagenome_FD_108782 | JGI IMG/M metagenome (GOLD analysis project Ga0164290, IMG submission 108782) | Contaminated culture microbial community from soil near Moab, Utah, USA - Microcoleus steenstrupii SON62 (Illumina Assembly) | ecosystem: Environmental > Terrestrial > Soil > Soil crust...
AAAACAATACCTTTGCCGCTTCCAAACAAGTTCTTACCAGATGATCAGTAGAAGAAATATTCGTGTGAAAGTGATGCAGTTACTTTATATGATAGAGGCTGCAGATACCAGTGTGACCCGTCAGAAACCAGAGATTGAGCTTAAAAAGCAATTCGATCAAACAACATCCCTGTTTGTTTACCTCCTGTATTTTATAACAGAAGTGGCCCGCTATGCAGAAACCAGTGCCGTAAAACGTGCGTCTCGGAACCTCCCAACAACCGCTGATCTGAATGTAAATACCAAGATTGCGGGTAATGAACTGCTGTGGTCTATCTTAGAAAGTGCCACTTTCCAAAAAGCGGTGGAAACTTTTTTACCGGAAAAAATACTCGATAAAGACCTCGTTAAAAAAATATATACAGAGCTTACCGCCCTGCCACAATACCAGGAATACATTGCTGTAGAGGGCAGGGAGAAAGTAAAGGAAAAAGAAGTCATTAAACTCATATTCACCCACCTGATGCTGCCCAATGAGTCATTCATCAGTCATATTGAAGAGCATTACAATAACTGGGATGATGATGCCGAAATGATGGAGCAGCTGATGCTGAATTATATACAGAAACCCAATAGCTATAACCTGCAGGAAATGGTGAGCCAGGAAAAATGGCAGTTTGCGAAAACATTACTGGTGACCAGTATCGAGAAAAAAGAGCAGGCCACTGAGCTGATCAAACCAAAATTAAAAAACTGGGATGCAGAACGTATTGCACAGTTAGACATGATACTGATGCGGATGGGTGTTTGTGAACTGTTGTATTTCGAAACCATTCCTACTAAGGTAACCATCAATGAATACATTGATCTGGCCAAAGAATATAGTACCCAGCAAAGTGGTCAGTTTGTAAATGGTATACTCGATAATATCCATAAAGAACTGACGGAAGAAGGTAAGATTCAGAAGATCGGGTATAAGAAATAAGGAATAAGAAATAAGGGATAAGAAACCAGGTTCAAGTTTTTTTATGAATAGAATAGTTGTAATTGTATGTATTATCAGTTGCTGTTTGCTCGCCTGTGCGGGGCCTGATAAAACCACGCCGACGGCAGGTTCTCACCTGGCCGATACAGCCAACTATACAACGATTCAGTGGATCGATTCACTGGTAGATTTTGGTACCATTACACAAGGTGAAAAAATACAGTTGAAATTCAGGTTTAAGAATACGGGTAATAAACCCTTATTTATTACTAATGTGCGGGCTGGTTGTGGTTGTACCGTACCCAGTTACACCAAAGAAGCAGTGGCTCCGGGGGCAACAGGAGAAGTTATGGCCGCTTTTGATACCAACAGGTCAATGGCAGGCGATACAAGAAAAACAGTGGTGGTTCACACAAATACGCGCAATGGAAGTGAACACAGCCTTATCTTTACGGGTCATGTAAAGGAAGTAAAAGTTAATTAGTCATTTATCATTTAAACAAATAACAATGTTTTATCTCAATTCAGTTTTATTAGCAGCGGGTGGACAACAAGGTGGAGGAATGGTTCAGTTGGTTATGATGGGAGCCATCATCCTCGTATTTTGGTTGTTTATGATCCGCCCACAGGCTAAAAAAGCCAAGGAGCAGAAAAAGTTTGTAGAGAACATGCAGAAAGGCGACAAGATTGTAACCATCGCCGGTATTCATGGTGTCATCAATAAGATCAATGAAGACAATACCATTCAACTGGAAGTAAGTCCGGGCAGCTACCTGAAGATTGAAAAGTCTTCTGTAAGCATGGAATGGAGTGCAGCCATCAACAAGACTGCCGACAAAAAATAATCAACCATTTTCAAGGTAAATAAAGGTTCGGGAACGCTGTTTCCGAACCTTCTTGTTTTATCTTTAGTCTATGCTAAGAATTGGTCTCACTGGTGGAATCGGTAGTGGAAAGTCTACTGTAGCCGACATCTTCAGGGTGCTGGGTATACCTGTGTTCGATGCCGATGCCAGTGCCAGGCAGCTAATGGAAACCGATGCTGCATTAAGATCAGCTATTGTATCCTTATTGGGGGAGAATGCTTATCAGAATGGTCAACTCAACCGTAAATGGATAGCTGATATTGTGTTCAATGATCCTTTTCGTCTCGATCAATTAAATGCAATTGTTCATCCAGCGGCCATTCGGGCAGGAGAAAATTGGGCCAACAGTCAGACTTCGGCTTATGTGATTAAAGAAGCTGCTTTGTTTTTTGAAGCAGGGTCAACAGAGGGGATGGATTATATTATCGGGGTGTATGCTCCACAACATATCCGCATTAACCGGGTCATGAAAAGAGACCAGGTATCGAGGGAAGAAGTAATGGGCCGGATGAAAAGACAGATTCAGGAAGAAATAAAAATGCGTTTATGTGATTTTGTGATACTGAATGATGACCAGCACCTCGTTATTCCACAGGTACTGCAGTTGCATGAGCAGTTTCTACAGGAAGTAAAAGAAATAACACATGGATAAGGTAAATCTCTTAGAAGCTTTCAATAAGGTGAATGGCTACTGGAACCCCACTGTGGCAGCTGCTTTAAACGGACAGGAAGTTAAACTGGTCAAGTTTAAAGGCCCTTTTACCTGGCATCACCACGAAGCAGAAGATGAATTGTTCTATGTGGTGAAAGGCTCATTTGTAATGGAACTCAGGGATAAAAATATTAGTCTGCATGAAGGCGATTTCCTGGTGGTTCCCAAAGGGGTGGAGCACAGACCTAATGCCACTGAAGAAGTATGGGTTATGTTATTTGAACCGGCATCCACCCTCAATACCGGTAATGTTGAAAACGAATTTACGAAACATACACTTGATCAATTATGATAGCAGCCACGCCACAGCCTCCTTATTATGCGGTAATCTTTACCAACGAGTTAACCGTACATACAGAAGGATATGAAGAGATGGCAGAGAAAATGTGTAGAATGGCCCTTGCATCGCCGGGATGTCTGGGTTTTGAATCGGTAAGAAATGGACTGGGTATTACCATCTCTTACTGGGAAAACTTAGAAGCCATTAAAAACTGGAAAGCCAATACCGAACACCTGCTGGCACAACAACAGGGAAGAGATATTTGGTACCGCTATTATAAAACAAGAATTTGTAAAGTAGAACGTGATTATGGTTTCGAAAGAAACGATGATTCAATATAACCCCCCTGACGAATATGATCGTTTCCCCCATCGCTGCCAATGAGCATGAACGTTTAATGGAATTGCTTCGATATGAAGTGCTGCATACGCAGTATGAAGAGGATTTTGACCAGATTGTACAATTAGCTTCTTCTATTTGCAAAACGCCCATATCAACCATTACATTACTCGATGTGCATAAACAATGGTTCAAGGCCAAAATAGGAATCGACAATACCGATGGAGACCGCGACACCTCATTTTGTGGCCATGCCATTCATCAGTCAGATATCATGGAGGTGAATGATGCCCTCGAAGATGAACGTTTTTTTGATAATCCACTTGTGCTGGATGACCCTAAAATAAGGTTCTATGCAGGCTATCCACTGGTGAGTCCGGCAGGGTACGCATTAGGCACACTTTGCGTGATTGATAATGTTCCCCGTTCACTTACAGAAGACCAGAAATTAACGTTGCGGATATTAGGTAATCAGGTCATGAAATTGTTTGAGCTGCGGTTGAAAAACAAGGAAGAAATTATCAGGAACCAGCTCATTGAAGAACAGAAGAGAAAGCTGGAAGAGTCGAAGGCTATTCAGCATAAGATTATTTCTATTATCGCCCATGATGTAAGAGGGCCTGTATCTTCTGTAAAAGCCATGATAGAACTTTCTAAGGAAAAAGCTTTGTCTGAAGCCGAAACAGCCGAATTAATGGGGCTCCTCGATAAACAATTAGATGGCACTTTAGACATGCTCACCAACCTGGTGGAGTGGGGAAGTATTTTGTTGCAAAAAGAAACCTTAAACATACAACCGGTCAGGTTAATAGATATTACCCGGAAAATCATTCATAATCTACAACCCTTTGCCAGTATCAAACACAATGAAATTATGAATGAAGTAAGTGAGGATTGCAGGATTATGGCCGATGAAAATACGTTGCGTTTTATCCTGCGGAACATCATCAGTAATGCCAATAAGTTTACCAGTGCCGGTAAAATCATTATCAGCTCAGCCTTAGTTGGAAAAAATATGGTAAAAATTGCCGTATCGGATGATGGTTGTGGCATGACTGAAGATATCCTGCAACAACTCTTCAATCCTGCTAAACGTCAGAGCAGGGAAGGAACCAACAAAGAGAAGGGTAGTGGTCTTGGCCTTATTCTCGCTAAAGAGTTTGCCCAGGCCATGAAGGCTCAGATAGAAGTGAGCAGTAAAAAAGATAGAGGTACAGTGTTCAGCATTTTCGTTCCGCAGGCAGGGAAATAGCTAATGGCTAAAGGCTAATAGCTAATAGATCATAGCAAAAAGTACATGAAGTTCTTATGCTTTGCCATCAACCATTAGCCATGAACCATACGCCATAAGCCATACGCTATCTGCTATCTGCTACCCGCTACTTCTTCAATTACTTTTCCAACCGCTCCATTGGGCATTTGTATATTGAGCATGGCTGCAATAGTTACGGCAATATCTGTCATATACCTTTCTTGGTAACTCTTGCCGGGTTTCACTTTCCATCCATACCATAACAGGGGAATATGTGCATCATAAGGGTTCCATACACTATGGTCTGTTCCTTTTGAATTATCCTTGAACCAGTTGGGTAAAGGAATGATCTGTAAGTCTGCACTTCTGTAGGGATAATATCCATTGATCAATCTTTCGCGAATGGTTTGCTGTAAGTTCGATTCTCCCAGTTCTTCCTTGTCAACCACACGATAAATACCTTCTTCTTTTTCCATCAGCTTAATGATAAAAGATTTGATTTCATCGGTATCTAATTTCAGTGAATCGATTTCTTTATGATTGAGTGCCAGGTTATAATAGGTGGAATTGATAATACCGTTTTTGAGTTTATATTTCGATTGTAATTCGTTGTTTACTTTTCTTACCACATTACCCAATGGAATAGATCCGCCAGGCAACTGATGTTCTTTGAGAAAACCAGGTACATGTGCCGCACCATGATCGGCAGTCAGGAACAATAAATAATTACCCTTGCCTACCTGTGTATCAAGAAAATTCAGGAACTGTTCAATGTCTTTGTCAAGACGCAGGTAAGTGTCTTCCAGTTCAACTGCATTCGGACCAAAACTATGCCCCGCATAATCTGGTGAAGAGATGCTTACTGCAAGAAAATCTGTTTCGGTGCCTTTACCTAATTGTTCATGTATGGCTGCAGCTTTGGCCATTTCAAATGTATAAGTGGCAGCTTGTGGAAGAAAAGGTAGTTTATAATAATCTTTTCCCACATAGGCGCTCATGTCGTAAGGGAAACTGTTTTTGGGGCCTATTTCTGTACGCTCATACTCTTTGTCATCGGCTGTACTTTGTGTATAGGTATCAACAGGGTATAAAGTTTTCCATCCCTCTTTGTAATAAGCATCGGGTAATTTCCTGGCATTGAAATCTTTTACCCATTGTGGCAGTTCCTTCATATAGTAAGTACTGCTGATAAATATTCCTTTCGATTCATCGTACCAGTAAGCAGCATTGGCTGAATGCCCGGCCGGAAGAATGGCCCCACGATCTTTGATGGAAATACCAATCACTTTACTCCTGAAATTGGTAGCGAGCCTTAATTCATCTGTCACGGTATTACTAACCATATTTACCGGGCTCATTTCTCCATCGCGACTGTCTGAACCTACTGTTTTTACCGATTTATCTTCTGCACAATACACAGTTCTCTGCAATTTGCTGTCCCACCAGTTATTACCCGTAATCCCATTGATGGCAGGAACAGTTCCGGTATACACGCAGGCATGACCACAACCTGTTGCAGTGGGCGTATATGGTATAAATGTGTTCTCACAACTAAAACCCAGGTTCAATAAACGATTAAAACCAGCTTTGCCATAACGATTTTGGTAACGGTACAGATAGTCCCACCTCATCTGGTCAACCATCAAACCTACCACCAGTTTAGGACGGGCTATTGCAGCAGGAGCAGGATTAGCTGATTTTTGTGCAAATCCCGACGCGATGAGTAGGGTAAGACCTGTTATCAACAGTATTTTTTTCATGTGACGCAGTTTTCCTGGGTTGAAGCTAAGTAAATTGGGTGTGAAGATAAGACAGCGTGAATAAATGCCCTTGCCCCTTACCGATGAAAAGATTAGTTTTGCGGCAATTTAGAACCAAAGTAATAATTTGATAATATGGCAGACATTTTTGAGAAACTGGTTAAGAACTCTGGTCCAATTGGTCAGCACCGTGAACGTGCACATGGTTATTTTGCTTTTCCCAAACTGGAAGGCGAAATTGGCAGCCGCATGATTTTTCGTGGAAAAGAAATGATTGTATGGAGCCTGAATAATTATCTCGGACTCGCCAATCACCCCGAAATACGTAAAGCAGATGCAGATGCTTCCCGCGAATTTGGTCTGGCCCTGCCCATGGGTGCCCGCATGATGAGTGGAAACAGTAATTACCATGAGCAGTTAGAGAGAGAACTGGCCGCATTTGAATCGAAAGAAGATGCCATCCTCATGAATTTTGGTTACCAGGGTATCATGAGTGCCATTGATGCTATCTGTGGTCGTCATGATGTGATTGTTTATGATGCAGAAAGTCATGCCTGTATTATTGACGGACTGCGATTGCATCCCGGACATCGTTATGTATTCAAGCATAATGATATAGAAGATTGTGAAAAACAATTACAGCGTGCCACTGCACTGATTGAAAAACAAAAGACCGGTGGAATACTGGTGATTACCGAAGGTGTATTTGGAATGGCGGGTGATCAGGGTAAACTGAAAGAAATAGCTGCACTGAAAAATAAATATGAGTTTCGCCTGATGGTAGATGATGCACATGGATTTGGTACATTAGGAACCACAGGTGCAGGTGCAGGTGAAGCACAGGGTTGTCAGGATGAAATTGACCTGTACTTCTCCACTTTTGCCAAATCAATGGCATCGATTGGTGCATTTATGGCAGGTCCGAAAATTATCATTGATTATATCCGTTACAATATCCGCTCACAGATTTTTGCCAAGAGCCTGCCTATGCCGATCGTAGTAGGTAACCTGAAGCGATTGGATATGCTGAGAACTATGCCCGAGTTAAAAGAAAAACTCTGGAGCAATGCCATGAAACTGCAGAATGGTTTGAAAGAAAGAGGTTTTGATATTGGCAAAACCGATACACCCGTTACACCTGTTTATATGAAAGGTGGGGTAGAAGAAGCAACTGCCATGGTGATGGACCTGCGGGAGAACTACCATATTTTCTGTTCATCGTAGTATACCCTGTTATTCCAAAAGGGCATATCATATATCGTTTAATTCCTACGGCTGCGCATACTGACCAGGATATTGAAGAAACACTGAAAGCTTTCAGTGAAACAAAAGCCAAACTGGATGCAGGTGCTTATAAGGCCGAAGCAATACCAGATATGGCGGAAACGAAGTAAAAAAACAGAGGAATATCCAATATCGAACTTCGAAATTGGATATTCCTCTGTTTCTCTGTTCTTAAAGTTTTTTGATCAGCTCTGTGCCCAGTTTCACGTATTCTGCATTCGGTGATGCTGCGGCTTTAGCCAGTTCAATACATTTTTCTGCACTGGCTTTGGCACTAATTTTATCACCTAAGTCGCGCTGTATTTTGGCTTTTAACAGAAAGATCCAGTAACCACTGGGGTTTGCTTCTGTTGCCTTGGTAGCTGCACTTAAAGCCTTATTGAGGTCTTTATCCATTTCATAATAAAAATTAGCAGCAGGGAAGTAAGCATTAGGGTTTACTTTTTCGGCACTCAATGCTTTTTCAACCTGTGCACGCACGCGGTCTTTGATATTGGTGCTGATAGGTATACGTACAGAGGTGCTGCCCCATACAATATTCAGGTCGCAGGTTTCAGGAGCAATATTTGAAAACTGCATAGTAAATGTCTCTGTATTACCTGCAGCTTTGTCTGCTTTAACTTTAAAGCGAACCACATCTTCTGCTTCTTTATAACCATCGGTACCCCAGTTGGTCAATCCCTTATTCAGGATTACTTCCCAGTTGTCTTTTCCGGGGATGGTATACAGTACATAAGAACCTGTATCAAGTCTTTTACCTCCGATGGTAACATTATCTGTAAACTTCAAACGGGTAGCAGCATTGGCACCTGTGCGCCATAATGTGTTTAAAGGAGCAAGGTCGCTGCCTTCTTTCAGTAAACTACGGCCATTGATATTGGGGCGTGAATAAGTGAGTTCTATGGAACCCATTCCGAAAGCCTGTGTAATACGCTGGGTAGTACTGGGCTGCGGCATATTAATCTGTGCAAATGCATTGATGCTGCAAACGGTGGCAGCAAGCAATAAAAGTTTTTTCATACTGATAATCGTTTTTGAATTGCAAACCTAAATTTTTTATGCAAGAAAAACGATTTAATACAGGAACGGAGCTGATCAGAATGTTAACAGCACTTCATAACTGCCTTTAACCTGTTTACCCTGGCTGAGCCAGACTGGCCCTTCTTTTAAAAAGCTGGTAAGCCTTTTTTTGAACCTTCTGTCCAGCGTTTCTTTGAATACTACCTGTATGATAACGCCTTTCTCATTAACTGTAAGTATGCAGGAAATACTGTCTTTTAAATATTTGGTGTTCCATTTTTCCTATTCCCATTTTTGGTGAACGGAGCGAACCCATTGCTGCATACCACCTGTCGGCTCCAGTGCTAAACTTTTTTGCTGCATGGTGGTGGCAGCTGAAACAGAGCCGGCGAGCTGGCTCTTTCTTTCTTTGCCATAGCCAGTCACCACTACTTCACTGAGAGTATTGGATTGTGCATTGAGTGAAACAAGATTAGTACTGGCGGCTTTCAATGTTGATTGTAAAGGTTCATAACCAAGGGCACTCACGGCAACGCGGGCTGCACTGTCTTTGCTGCTTAGCTGAAAAATACCATCGGCATTGGTAGTGACTATTGTGTTAACTGAGGCTGAAAGTAATCGTACACTGGCATTGGGTAAGGGTTTTTGTTCGGAGTCCAGCACTTTGCCCTGAATAAGGTATGGTTGTTTTGCATTTGATACAGAGACACCAGCAACGCTGCCCTGAAGTAATTGATCAAAATTATTAACATGGTCGAGCTTCGCTTCGCTTTTTTGTAAGGTTTTGAGGGTATTAAAACTATCTTTTGCCACTCTTTTATAGGAATAGAGCTGAGTAGTAACTGGGGAAGCTTGTATTTTATTATCTGCCAATGCCCCGGGCATTAAGCTGTCAAAGGTTGTAGCAACAATAGCAGGAACAGTTGCTTTCGCTGAAGACCTGAGTGTTTTTGGCCGTTTATCTGTTGAAGCAGTAATGGTTTGTTGCTCGGGTTTAGAAGAACGGAGATGGCTGTCTTTTCGTTCAAATTGAACTGTCGTAGGCGCAACGGCCCGGTCTGTTTTCATTACTAACCAGCCTATCGTAGCCATACCTGCCACTATTATGAAGATGGATGCGATACGGAACCACTTGAACCGGGGTTGAATAAAGGGAACAATTTTACCTTTCACATCACCCTGCAAAACTCTATCCCGGATCTCTTCGAGGTGCTGATGGCTGTTGAAGAGCTCAGCCGCTTGATAACCTTCAATGGCATCTGCCAGGAAGGGATCTGTCAGCGCTGCTTTTTCCAACTCATGCATGGCAGCAGGAGACAGCTCGCCTTTCAGGTATTTTTCAATGTCTGAAAAACCATACTGATATGATTGATCCTTATGCATGTTTATCCATACAGTTTTTTAAATTCCGTCTTCCATTTTGTATCAGGCTGCGGACCTTGTCCCATTCAAGCCCTGTTATGGCTGTAATCTCATTGTAGCATTTTCCCTGCATGTAAAATAACCGGATGGCATTTTGCTGTTCATCCTGCAAGGCACCGATACAGTTTTCCAGTAGCTTAAACTGTTTTTCTTTAGCCAGTAATTCATCAAGATGTCCGTCTTCAGCAGATTGCATAAACTCTGGCTGAAATGCTACCGTTATGCCTGTTTTATGTTTGCGTAACCACATCAGGCAATGATTTTTGGTAACGACATACAACCAGCTTTTAAAATTTGTTACCTCATGCGTTTTCAGTTTGTTCACCAGGTCATAATAAATATTCATCACGGCATCTTTGGCCTGCTCTGCATCTTTCAGGTATTTCAGGGCTGTTCCATACACCAGGTCACTGTAACGTAGATACAACACTGCTAAGTGCTCCTGATTGCCCTTTTGCTGATAAGCCAGTATTAACTGCTCATCAGTTGCCAGTGTTATTTTTTCTATGTGCCTGACTGCATCCATCCGATACCCAAGATAATTTTTTTAAAGATGCTTATGTAATTCGAATTACACACGCATCCTGTAAAAAAAGATGTTATGAAATACTTTTTAATTTCCTTCCTGTTGCTGTCAGTGATGGCAATGGGCTTTAAACCGGGTGAAATATTTGTTCAGGGAACGGTTACAGATGAAAAAGGGATACCTGTAAAAGGAGCCAGCATTCGGGAGGCCAACACTAATCATGCAACCCTTACCGATGCGGCTGGTAAATTCAAGCTGACCATTAGTAAAAACCAGACAGAATTACTGGTTACAGCCCTTGGATTTATGGAGCAAAAGATAAAAGTAAAGCATTTGCAACAACTGAATATTACTTTGAAAGCCAGTATGGATGAATTAAAAGAAGTAACGGTGGTTGCCTATGCAAAGCAAAGCAAAGCTGCAATGACTGGTTCTGTGCTGATGACAGTACCTGCCTACCAGTACAGTGCTTCCACTATTTCACCACAATTACAGGGACTTGCTGCAGGTGTTTTGGTTCAAAAGTCTCCGGGTATGCAAACTGGTAAAGTGGGGGTATTGCATGATCGGCGATATGGTTATGATAACAGCATGACAGACAGGGAGGGTTATGATGCCATTGTAGAAAACCCGTTTCAGTCAGTAACCGATCAGCCCTTATCTACTTTTTCGATTGATGTGGATGCTGCGTCCTACAGTAACCTCCGTAGGTTTATTCAAAATGGTCAGTTACCACCGCCAGAAGCTGTAAGGATTGAAGAGATGATCAACTACTTTTCTTACCAGTATCCACCGCCGCAAAACAATCAACCGTTTAGCATCAATACAGAACTAACTACCTGCCCATGGAATAAGGATCATCAGTTGTTACTGGTGGGCTTGCAGGGGCGTCAAATAGCGATACCGGATTTACCTCCTTCTAATCTGGTATTTCTGATTGATGTGAGTGGAAGTATGTATGCCGACAATAAACTGCCATTGGTAAAAGCATCACTCAAATTACTAGCTGATCAGTTAAGACCAGAAGATAAAGTATCAATTGTTACATATGCCGGTAATGCCGGACTGGTATTGCCTGCTACGGGTGGAGATGATCGCAATAAAATAAAAGAAACAATCGACAGGTTAGAAGCAGGTGGTTCAACTGCTGGTGGTGCGGGTATTCAACTGGCATATAAAGTAGCGCGTGAACAATTCAGGGAGAAAGGTAATAACCGGGTTATACTCTGTACAGATGGCGATTTTAATGTTGGCCAGTCGAGTGATGCAGCGCTGGAAAATATGATTGAACAGGAAAGAAAATCAGGCGTTTTTCTTACCGTACTCGGTTATGGTATGGGTAATTATCAGGATGCAAAAATGCAGAAACTGGCTGATAAGGGTAATGGCAACCATGCTTATATTGATGGATTGGCAGAAGCCAAAAAAGTATTGATCAGTGAATTTGGCGGTACTTTATTTACCATTGCTAAAGATGTAAAACTGCAGGTAGAGTTTAATCCCATGCAGGTGAAAGGGTATCGCCTGGTGGGTTATGAAAACAGGATGCTGGCCAAAGAAGACTTTAACAATGACCAGAAAGATGCAGGCGACCTGGGTAGTGGTCATACTGTAACGGCCATCTATGAAATCGTACCTCCTGGTACAGCTATCCCCAATTATACATCGGTTGATTCGCTGAAATACCAATCAGCTCTACAAACAAAGCCTATCAAACAAAACACAGCATATGGTGATGAACGCGTAACAATAAAGCTGAGGTATAAAGAACCGGAGGGAGAGACCAGTAAACTTCTGACTGAAGTGGTGAAAAAGGCCCCCGTATCATTTCAGCAGGCATCTGATAATCTTCGTTTTGCTGCTGCAGTGGCATCATTCGGATTAACCTTGCGTTCTTCTTCTTACAAAGGAGTTGCTGATTTTGATCTGTCATTATCAATGGCAAGGGGTTCATTGGGGGCAGATAAAGAAGGTTATCGCAGGGAGTTCATACAACTGGTAGAGAAAGCCCGTTTATTGTCTTTAAAAAAGACACAGACACTGAATTATGATGTTGAATAAATGAAAATGACCTGATTGATCGAGCATTGATCAGGTCATTTTTTAAATGCCGGATGAAACTGTTGTAAGGTGTTCCGGAGAAAATCGCGGTCAAGGTGTGTGTATATTTCTGTAGTGGTAATGCTTTCATGCCCAAGCATGTCCTGAACGGCCCTGAGATCGGCACCACCCTCTACTAAGTGTGTGGCAAAAGAATGCCTGAAAGTATGTGGCGATATACTTTTTGTGATACCCGCTTTTTTCACAAGGTCTCGGATGATATAAAAAATCATGACCCGTGATAAGCCCCTGCCTCTTCCATTCAGAAAAAGAATGTCTTCAAAACCTGTTACCATCGGCTGATGAACCCTGATATGGTCTTTATAGAGTTTGATGTATTTGATAGCATCCGAACCAATCGGCACCAATCTTTCCTTATCACCTTTACCAATGACCCTGATAAAACCCACATCAAGATAGAGGCAGGATATTTTTAATCCCACTACTTCACTCACCCTTAAACCACAGCTGTACATGGTCTCCAGAATGGCTTTGTTACGGCCGCCCTCAGGTTTACTTTGATCAACCTGATTGATGATCAGCTCAATCTCTTCAAAACTCAATACATCGGGTAAGGCCCTTTTTGTTTTCGGTGTTTCGAGTAAGGAAGTAGGATCAATAGAAACGATCTGCTCCGTGAGCAGGTATTTATAGAAAGCCCTGATACCGGAAATAATCCTTGCCTGCGAAGTGGCGGTCATCCCCAATTCACCCACCCATTTTACAAAAGCCTGCAGGTCTTTCAGGGTAACAGCGGCAGGAGGGGGGCTTGCTTCTTCTTTGCTCAGGAAAAAAGTCAGCTTCTCCACATCGCGCAGGTATGCTTCTACTGATAAATCACTTAATGATTTTTCGAGTCGGAGAAAAGCCTTGAATCCTTTTTTATAAGCGTCCCACATTAATTTGAAAATTAGTGAATTTGGAAATTTGAAAATGAGACGAATGCCGGTGGAATGTAGTTGTCGTAAAAATAAAGATAAGGAAGGGTTTTATGTAGAAGGTGCATAAATCTGTAAATAATAGGATTGTATAAAATGATTTGGCATAACGCTGTGGCTCACCGATATTGCAAGCATAAACAATCATTACCGTTGTACATGCAGCCGATCAATCTTCGTTCCTTCAAACAAAAAGTCAGACATCACCAGAAAGCGTTCAAAAAATTCTTAGGTAAAATTGAGAAGAATCCTCCCAGACATCTGGATAAAATGGCTGAAACCATTGATGCAGAAGTATGGCAGGAAATTGATTGTTTGAGTTGTGCCAACTGCTGTAAAACCATGAGCCCCACATTTACGAATACGGATATCAAACGAATTGCACATCATTTCAGCATGACGCCAAAAGAGTTCAAAGAAAAATGGTTGTATTTCGATGAGGAAGATGGCGACTGGATGAATACCAAACAACCCTGTCAGTTTTTAAACCTCGGTACCAATATGTGTGCTATTTATGAGGTACGCCCCGCCGACTGTGCCGGTTTTCCGCATCTGAAGAAAAAGAAGATGACAGAATACATACATGTGCACCAGCAGAATGTGTCGTACTGTCCGGCCACCTTTAAAATGGTGGAAAAAATGATGGAAAGGCTGTCCTGAAATTAACCGATCATCACTGAAGTCATGGAGATGGAACCATAAATGGTTTTATCATTAAAGAAGCGAAAGCTTTCATTGTCATCTTTCAATCCCAATAGATACAACAAGGGTAAAAAATGTTCTGGTGTGGGTACTGATTGCTGAACGGCTTTGCCCAAAGACTGATAGGCCGCAAGTTGCCGGTGATCGCCTTTTGTAATCAATGTTTTAAAATCTTCGTTGGCTTCTATGGCCCAGTCATAACCCGTTTCAGGTGTGCGCCAGTTCATCATTCCCAGGTTATGTACCATATTGCCACTGCCTACCATTAAAACGCCTTTATTACGCAGTACAGCTAATTCTCTGGCCATGTTATAATGCCATTCAGGTTTTTGTAGCTGGTTCATGCTGAGTTGCACTACAGGTATGTTGGCCTCCGGATACATATGGTTGAGTATGCTCCAGCAACCATGATCGAGTCCCCATTGATGATCGGCCTGTATTTTTTCAGACTGTATGCTTTGTATCGTTAAATCTGCCAGTGCTGGACTGCCTGGAGCAGGATAGTTTACATCAAAAAGTGCTGTTGGAAAGCCATAGAAATCATGAATGGTGCGGGGTCTTTCCATGGCGGTAACATAAGTACCCCTTGTTTCCCAATGTGCCGAAATACATAAGATGGCCGTGGGTGTTGGTATGTCAGTGGTGATATTTTTCCATCCGGCAGCAAATTCATTGTATTCAATGGCATTCATCGGACTGCCATGTCCAACAAAAAGCGCAGGCATGCGTGTCGTTGAACCCGTTGAATGGATAATATTGGAAAGGGCTGAAAATGACAATGTTTAAAGTTTGAACATTGAAATTAATCATTTGTTTTGATACGCAAAAGTTAAAGATGGCTTGATCAGAAATACACGTCTTCAATCAGGTATATTTCTTTAGCGATACCCTGAACCAGGGTAATGGCTATTACATCAAACTGCAGGTATTTCCATTCAGGATGTTGGTACTGGTAAGCTTCTGCGGCGTTTTTTAGGTGGTTCATTTTTTCTCTGGTAATACTTTCTTCAGGTTTGCCAAAACGCATGGAGTTCCGCGTTTTTACTTCTATAAAATGCAGTTTATTGTTCTTTGAAGCAATAATATCTACTTCCCAGTGTTTAAAACGCCAGTTACGTTCAAGCAGGCTGTAACCCTTGTCTGACAGGTAATTTGCGGCAATTTCTTCGCCCTGCTGGCCGGTTTGAATAGTGGTTTGTTGCATGGTTTCGTTAAAACTTGATTATCGGGATATAATTTTGACGGATTTCAGCGTTACTTAGCAATGAATCAAGCAATAATGAATCCATCATATACTATTTTACCCATACAAGGTAAAGTGCAACACTACGAATGGGGCGGCTTTAGCTTTCTGCCCGGATTATTGGGGATAAATAATCAAGAAAATCGCCCTTTTGCAGAATACTGGCTGGGTGTACATCCGCTGGGCGTAGCTAATATTTTACTGAATGATCGGGCTGTTTTATTGTCTGATTTTATCAGTGCTGATCCGCATAAAGCACTTTCTGAACGCATTGTTGCTCAGTTTGGCTCACTGCCATATCTCCTCAAAATACTCGATGTAAACCAGATGCTCTCTATTCAGGTACACCCGTCAAAAGAGGTGGCCGCCCAGGGATTTGCCCGTGAAGATGCTATGGGTATCGCAAGAGATGCTTATAACCGGAACTATAAGGATCAGAATCATAAACCAGAAGTAATGCTGGCAATCAGTGAGTTCTGGTTGTTACATGGATTTAAACAGCAAAACTTATTGGAGCAAATACTGGCAGATACACAGGAGTTACAGATACTTCTACCCTTGTTTAAAAGGGAAGGATTAGCATCCCTGTACAGCTTTATCATGGAGATGGATCAGCAGTCGGTCAACGATCTTTTACTGCCATTGGTAAAAAGAGAGATCAGGAAAAAGCGAGAAGGCTTATTAACTAAAAATGATCCCGGTTGGTGGGTCGCTAAATATTATAAAGAAGAAAACCCAGATGGAGACATCGACAGAGGCGTGTTCTCAATTTATCTTTTCAATATAACCCAGTTGCAGCCGGGCGAAGCCATTTTTCAGGGTGCAGGTGTTCCGCATGCTTATTTGGAAGGGCAAAATATTGAATTGATGTCGAACAGTGATAATGTATTGCGTGGTGGACTCACCAGTAAGCACATTGATGTACCTGAATTACTCGCCAATACACGCTTTGAATCGATTACACCTGAAATTGTAAAAGGTACTGATTTGAAAGAAGGGGAAACCGTATTTCATTTTCCGGTTCCTGATTTTGCATTGGGTATGGTAAGACTGAATGAAGCGTCATCATTTGAAGACAAAGCAACCGGCCCGGAAATATGGATGGTAATGGAAGGAGGCATCATCATCAATAACCAGATGGTCGTAAAAAAAGGGGAGTCGTTTATCGTCTTTCCAGGTAATGGGTATACATTCAACACAACAGGTAAAACCCAGCTCTGTAAAGCCTTTGTTCCAGCTGATAATGCTTATTCACAATATGAGGAAAATTGAAACCGGAACTTAGCACAGAAGGCCTATTTTTGTGCCTGAAATCGACCAGAAAATGAAATTGAACCGTTCACTCATTATTGCTGTAGCACTCACTGTTTTTTTAAGTGCTATCTATCGTGCCATGCCTAACAGACCCTGGGGTTTTGCGCCTCAGTTTGCCATTGCTTTATTTGCCGGTGCTTTATTTGTAAAGGATAAAAAATGGGCCTTTATTATACCATTGGTTTCTATGTTTCTTTCCGACCTGCTTTATCAGGCATTGTATGTAAACGGATTAACTGAGATACAGGGTTTTTACACCGGTCAGTGGAAGAACTACCTGCTGTTTACCAGCCTTACCTGTTTTGGTTTTCTGCTCAGGAGCCGTAAGCCATTCCAGGTACTCGCAGCTTCACTCGCAACCCCGACTACTTTTTTCCTGATCTCGAATTTTATGGTATGGTCTGGCGGCGGTGGACTGAATCGCCCAAAAACTTTTGAAGGTTTAATGCAGTGTTATGCTGATGCGATTCCTTTTTATGGTAACAGCTTAATTGCTACCGTAGTATTCTCAGCCATCCTGTTCGGCGGATATTATTTGCTGAATCAATACAGTTCAAACAAAGAATTAGCTAAATAAGATACAGTTGTTGACGCAACAATAAAAAGAAAGAGTAGGGTAGCTTATGGTTACCCTATTTTTTAGTGTAATACGAGCTCGGAGAACCAATAATTTTCGTGCTCCAATGTTTGTGAAACAGTTACCTGTAAAGGGTGAGTAAACAATGGGCAGTTGTATACCAATGTGTGGAATTCGCCATTTTCGCCACAGGCATCTACGCCCAATGCTTCTAATTCATCTACCAATGCAGGTGTAATGGTTTTGCCAAGAAAAGAAGGCCCCATGATACTGTTACAGCTCACAATCATGGTTTGAATACCCGATTCGAGCATACTGAGTACCAGTGTTTTTCTATCGCCCAACCATAATGGTAAATAAGCGTTTAGTCCGGCACTGGCGCACACTTTTTCTTCCCAGTCGCGATGTGCCTGTAAATCGATATCTCCAAATACGGCGGTGGTCAGATCGTATTGTTGTTTGAGGTCTGTGAGTGCCTGTATAAAATGCTTTTCATAATCCTGCCAGCTGCTGCTGATGAGGTGAATGGGCAAACCTGCTGCTGCTGCCTGTGCCCTTAAAATTTGCTCCGGTATACCATGACTTCGGGAAATCTTTCCAGACTCATTCATCATATTCAATAATACAACAGGCTTCATGCCTGCAGCTGTGGCTTTCATCAAAGCAAAGCAACTGTCTTTGCCACCACTCCAGGAAGAGAGACAATTCATTAATTTGAAAATTTGGATCCGCCTAAGGCGGATTGGAAATGATGGACTGCTTTCCCGCTGGGAAAGGCAGTTAACAACACGCTGTTATCTACAGTTATCATATTAATTTGAGACCTATACACTAAAATCATTTCCAAATTTTCAAATTTCCAAATTTCCAAATTACTGTACTGTGCTTTTTTCAAACTCCTCATCCACCAACAATCCCTGCCCATCAGCTGCTGTAGTTGCGAGTTCATCGCATCGGTTGTTCCAGGGGTTGTCTGCATGTCCTTTTACCCACACAAATCTCACTTTAAAATGACTGGCAATGGCTTTATACCTTAACCAGAGGTCTTTATTTTTTTTACCGCCTTTGAAATCTGTTTTGATCCAGTTATCGAGCCATTTTTTTTCTACCGAGTTTACAATATACTGGCTATCGGTATAAATGGTGACGGTGATATTTCTTTTGGTGAGCGATTCCAGTGCCACAATCACACCCATGAGTTCCATGCGGTTATTGGTGGTATAACGGTAACCGGCTGCAATCTCTTTCTTTTTATCGCCCCAGAGTAATACAATACCATAACCGCCCGGACCGGGGTTACCACGGGCTGAACCGTCGGTATAAATAATTAATTGATGTGCCTGCTGTTCACTCATGCGATCCGGTATGTTCCTTTCATGTATAAAACAGCTTTACCGGCAATGGTTACCCGATCGCCATTCATGCCACACCATAAATCACCCCTGCGTTTGGAAAGCTGCACTGCTTTGAGGGAAGTTTTATTCAATACCCTGGCCCAGTAAGGAATAAGGGTTGCATGCGCTGAACCCGTAACAGGATCTTCACCTATTACAGAATTGGGCACAAAAAAGCGCGATACAAAATCGGCTTCTTTGCCTTTGGCGGTAATGATGATGCCCAGTGTTTCCACCTGGTTTAATTGTACAAAATCGGGCACTGCCTGTAACACTTCTTCTTCCGATTCATACACCAGAAAATAATCGCGGGAACGTAATACTTCTTTGGGTTTTATGCTGAAACCTTCCAGCAGATGCGCAGGTATGTTACAGGCTTCGGGCATACGGGCCGGAAAATTCATTTCCATCAGCTCATCTTTCCGTGTAACGGTGAGTAATCCACTCTTACTGTGAAAACGAATGGTTTCCTCTGCATAACCCAGCTCATAAAACAATACATAAGCCGTGGCCAGGGTAGGGTGTCCGGCAAGGTCTATTTCTAATTCAGGGGTGAACCAGCGGATATCATAATCGCCATCTGCTCTTTGAACAAAAAAAGCGGTCTCCGATAAATTATTTTCATTGGCCAGCTGCTGCATGGTTTCAGTGGATAACCACTCTTCCAACGGACAAACAGCGGCCGGATTACCGCCGAATACATGGTCGGTAAAAGCATCTACGGTATAAATAGGATAGTTGCGCATATAAAAAATTAAACGACAAAGTAAATGGATTCATGCAAATTATAAATGCCGTTGCTCACAAATGCGCTAAGTACATTAATCTCTAAAACGCTTAAGAGAAGCATACCCTCTGTTTACTTTTTTGTCTTGACACAAAAAAGTAATAAAAAAAGTCAAGGCTGTAGAAAAAAAGCTAAAATTTACTTCGTTATGCTACAATGGATGAAGTCAAAGGCTGAACTTATGTTCATAGATTAAGCTAGGCTGCGCTTTACCTGTAGAATATAGCTCAACATCATCCATTGCTTAACGCTCCACTACATAAATTTCTTAACGCTTTTTTTCTAAGGCCGGAGGCCGAACTCAATACCATTAAGCATTGGCTTATACCAATTTTATCTTAACCTTATTACTTTAATCGTTTAACCTCTTATACACATCTGCGCTTTACACCTGGAAAACACCCATGGCAAAACGATCTATATCGGGTTGGTGATTGGCGGCATGTATACCTTCTGAAATAATTTGTCTTGTTTCAATAGGGTCAATAATGCCATCCACCCAGAGTCTGGCTGCTGCATAATATGGAGTGGTTTGCTTTTCATAACGGCCCTTGATTTCATTCAATAGTTCCTGTTCCAGTACTTTATCTACTTCTTTTCCCTTTGCCTTCAGACCCGCCACCTGAATCTGTGCCAGTGTTTTGGCGGCCTGTTCGCCACCCATCACCGCAATTTTGGCGGAAGGCCATGCATAAATAAAACGTGGGTCATAGGCTTTACCGCACATGGCATAATTACCTGCACCATAACTGTTACCTACAATGATGGTAATTTTGGGAACTACAGAATTGGCTACGGCATTCACTAATTTGGCACCATCTTTAATAATACCGCTGTGTTCACTTCTGCTGCCCACCATAAAACCGGTTACATCCTGTAAAAACACCAGCGGAATTTTTTTCTGGTTACAGTTCATGATAAAGCGGGCTGCTTTATCGGCACTGTCATTATAAATCACACCGCCAATCTGCATTTCACCTTTTTTGTTTTTGCAGATCAAACGCTGATTGGCCACAATTCCCACGGCCCAGCCATCAATACGGGCATAACCACAGAGTATGGTTTTGCCATAATCTTTTTTAAACTGTTCAAACTCGCTTTTGTCAACAAGCCGTTCAATAATTTCCAGCATATCATAGGGCTTCAGGTTACCCTCAGGTATGATGCCATATAATTCTTCCGGATTTTTTTGTGGTGGCTTTGCCGCTATTCTGTCGAACCCTGCTTTGGGTTGTAAACCTAATTTCGACATCAGTTTTTTGATATGATCAAGACAGTCTTCTTCCGTTTTAAATTTATAATCGGCAATACCACTGATCTCGGTATGGGTAGCGGCACCGCCCAGGGTTTCATTGTCAATTTCTTCTCCGATAGCGGCTTTCACTAAATAAGCGCCTGCTAAAAAGATACTGCCATTACCTTCTACCATCAGTGTTTCATCGCTCATGATGGGTAAGTAGGCACCGCCTGCTACACAGGCACCCATAACGGCTGCAATCTGTGTGATGCCCATGGCACTCATCCGTGCATTGTTGCGGAAGATGCGACCAAAATGTTCTTTATCGGGAAATATTTCATCCTGCATCGGCAGAAAAACACCGGCACTATCAACTAAGTAAATAACAGGCAGTTTATTTTCCATGGCAATCTCCTGCATACGCAGGTTTTTCTTGCCGGTGATCGGAAACCAGGCACCGGCTTTAACGGTCTGGTCATTGGCCACAATAACGGCCTGACGGCCACTGATATAACCCAAACCCGCTACGGTGCCGCCTGCCGGACAACCACCTTCGGCTTCATACATATCGAAACCGGCAAATGCACCGATTTCCACAAAGGGTGTATCCTTATCGCATAAATAGGCGATGCGTTCACGGGCGGTGAGTTTGTTACGCTCTTTCTGTTTTTCGATTGCTTTTTTTCCGCCACCCTGCTTAATCTTATCGAAATGTTGTTGTACCTGGTTCATGCTGAGTTTCATCCAGTCTTCATTGCGGTTAAATGCCATATCTGTCATACGAACGATTGTTAGTTTTGTAAAGATAAGTGGGGAAGGGGAATAAAGAATCAGAAATAAGGAATAGGGAATAAGGAATGTTGAATCAAGATCAATTTACTTGATATTTGGTTCAATTAGTTAGTTTATTTTTCACAACAAGTTGCCCCAACCAAAAGAAGTTCGTTGGAGATGGTTCTCTGGCGAGAGACGTCTACGGGGAACGTTCAGGTTAAGGTAGACCCAGCGTAGAATAAAAATTGAAACTGTAAACTAATGAGTATTTCCAAAAGTGAGACAAAATTAGTAGGTCAATGGTTTTTTGAAAATGGTAGTTTAAAAAAAGATGCTACTACAATTCGTGTTGAATCTTTAGTCGAAACTTACTTGCAATTGGTCACGAAGAGTAGACTTGGTTGGGACACTTTATTTATAGACCCTTATGACGGTAGATATTGGGAGTTGACATTTCCTTTTAGTCAGATGCAGGGAGGTGGGCCACCTTGCTTAACAAGCATTTCACTTGAAGAAGTAGAAAGAAAATATTCTTTTTAAAATCTCCCTTCACCGCAAGGGGCACAACCAAAAGAAGTTCGTCGCAGACGTCTCCCGAGGCACGAGGGGACTCTGCGTGTTACACGTCTCGGGTCTGTTATTTAGTTTTAACATCGGACTATTCAGTCTGAATTTTCAGAGATAAGAAGTAAGTATTAACTTTCCTATGTGAGAGCGGTCGCAGAGTCCTCTGGCGAGAGACGTCTGCGGGGAACGTTCAAGAAAAGGACACTCTGCGGAGAAAAAAACCTATGCCGCCATAAGACACCCAGGGGTGGCAGGGGTGGTACCACCCACGATAACTATTTAAAAATGAATGAGAAGTCAGAAAAAAAGAGTGTTGCTTCAACCTGAGCAAAGCATTAAAGGGTGGTATCCTTCGGAAGGGTTTCGATACTTGTTTGTGTTTGCTGGGGTTTTGTCCATGTTTTCTTCGGGTTTTCTTCGGATCGGCTTCGGAAGTTCTTCGGATATTTCCGAACAACATCCGAAGAACACCTGAAGCTGACCCGAAGAAAACATGGCTATCACCCGAAGCCGCTCCGAAAACATACCGAAGAAACATCGAAGCGCAGGAACATTATAGAGTTGCAGCAGTAGTATTGTTAACTCTCAAAGCGTGCAATAAAAATGTTCCTTCTCCAATGGGTATACTTATCACAACATCTACATGAAATAAATGCCGAAAAAAAATCCAACCGCCGAAGTGAGTGACACAACAGGCGCCGGGGAATGATACTGCCGATGGACCAATACAAACGATCAATGGATTATCTTATCATCAAATCATCACCATACAAGGAATAACTGATAATTTCCTTTATTTTTAAGAAATGGGTATACGGAGGATATTCACTGAAGAGCCGCCGTGACGTGAGGAGAGAGGAGTATGGAACACAGATTATCATGATTGTGATGATTTATCATGATAGATCTTGAAAATCATGAAAATCCGTGTTCTATTCATACGTTTTATCATCATTTCTTACTCAATGACTCTCTGGTTTAATTGTCCAGACTTTGTAAAAAAAGGAGAAGGGGAGTTAATGCGGAGGAATTAACTGTAAAGAGATTTAGTATGTCGTTTGACTACATCATCATCGGTGCAGGATCTGCGGGTTGTGTACTCGCCAACCGTTTGTCGGATGACCGTAACTGCCAGGTACTTTTACTGGAAGCCGGACAACCTGATAAAAAACCGGAAATACATATACCCGGTGGTTATGGTAAACTGCACCGCTCAGAAGTTGACTGGGCTTTCTGGACTACCCCGCAAAAATCAATCGATAACCGTAAACTGTTTATTCCGCGTGGCAAAACACTCGGTGGCAGCAGTTCTACCAATGCCATGGCTTATGTTCGTGGCAATAAAGCCGATTATGACGAATGGGCCGCTTTGGGTAATAAAGGATGGTCATTTGAAGAAGTATTGCCTTATTTCAAAAAATCGGAACACAATGAACAGTTTGGTGGTGAGTACCATGGATGGGATGGAGAAATGAATATCACCCAGTCGCAACAACCACATCCATTATCGGAAGTGTTTATACAGGCCTGTGAGGAAGCCGGTATTTCCAGGAACGATGATTATAATGGCCCTGAACAATTAGGAGCCTCGCTTTTGCAGTTTACCATTAAAAATAACCGGCGTCATAGTGCAGCAACTGCTTTTTTAAAACCTGCCAGGAAACGCTCCAATCTTACGGTTCGAACCAACAGCCAGGTAAAATCTATTCTGGTTGAAAACGGCAGGGCAGTGGGTGTAGAAGTAATGGTGGGCAATACAGGATCGGAAAGAATCAACTGCAGAAAAGAAGTCATCTTATCGGCAGGTGCCATTCAATCACCACATATACTCATGTTATCAGGTATTGGCGATCCGGTGGAGCTGGGTAAAGCAGGAGTGAATGTGATTCATCCTTTGCAGGGCGTAGGTAAGAACCTCCAGGATCATGTGTGGACAGGGGTGGGGGCGCATACCATTATTCCAACGGCCAATCAGTTATTATCGCCCTGGAACATGGGGATGGCAGTATTACAGCAATTACTATTGAAGAAAGGGCCATTGTCAAATAGTCCTATTGAAGCCAACGCATTTATAGCACTTGATCAGGAGTCTACTCGACCCGATATTCAGTTTCATTTTGCACCAGTGGGTATTGCCGATGATTACAGTACTGATATCTATGACCTGAAAACTTTTCCCCGGGTGAGTGGTATCGGCATCATGGCCATTTTATTAAAACCACAAAGCAGGGGTGTCATTGGTTTGAAGACTGCCAACCCCAAAGATCATCCCCTTATACACCCCAATGTTTTATCGGAAGCAAGCGACCGAACCAAACTACTGGCAGGATTACAAAAAGCGATTGAACTGATGCGTACGACTGCACTCGATGCCTATTTTACAGATGGCATCAGAATTCCCAAAGAACCGGATAATGAAACGGCACTGAACCAGCATATCAACAGAAGTCTGGAAACCCTTTATCACCCCGTGGGTACCTGTAAAATGGGTAATGACAGCATGGCTGTTGTAGATGAACAGCTTCGGGTACATGGTATCAAAGCATTACGCGTGGTAGATGCTTCAGTAATGCCCGTTATTGTAGCCGGTAATACCAATGCCGCCACCATTATGATTGCCGAAAAAGCAGCTGATCTGATTAAATCCGCTAACTAAACTTAGTTTTGCCTGCCTTTCCCTGAACTATTGTGTTGTATTTACACATTAAATGACTATTTTGTGAATTCTAAAACTGCTCAAGTGGCTACCACGAAAAAAACGATTGCATCAGTTAAAGGTAAACCTGTGTCCGTACCTGCAGCAGCGCCCAAGAAAAAAGCTAGTCCCAAAGCCACCGCTACTGCCAAGCCCGCTAAAAAATCAGCTACAAAGTCTGCCGCCAGCAAGTCTGTTGCCGGTGTAAAACATATCACCTTTCAGCTGCGTTTTCATACTGAATACGGTCAGGATATTTTTATTGTGGGTGATCATCCTTTACTGGGTAATAACCAGGTAGAAGCAGCGGTACCTATGCAGTATTTCAATGAAGAATATTGGGTTCTGACCCTTCCTTTTGAAGCAGCTGATTGCACAGGTCCGGTTACCTATCATTATCTATTAAAATATGCTGACGGAACTATTCAGCAGGACTGGGGAAATGATAAAGTATTTGATCCGCTGGCCCTAAAAGTATCTGAACTGCATATTCTGGATACCTGGAACTATGCAGGTTATTATGAGAATGCTTTTTATACGGAGCCGTTCAAACAGGTGTTGCTGAAACATAATCGCACCACAGTTAAAACAAAAAAACCTTCCACTGTCACCCATATACTCAGTGTAAAAACACCACTTTTACAAAAAGGAGAAACAGTTTGTGTGTTGGGCAGTGGTACGGCATTTGGTTATTGGAACAGTGATGAACCACTGTTGTTATCGAAACAGGATGGATCAGATTTTTATCGGGTTGAACTGAACCTCAGCAAAGAAAATTTTCCCATTGCTTATAAATATGGCGTTTACGATACCATCCAGCAACGTTTTGTTCGCTATGAAGACGGTAATAACCGTATACTGCATGAGGCCGTTGTAAAAGACAAGCTTACGATGGTACATGATGGCTTTGCCGTTTTACCCAATACCGGATGGAAGGGTACAGGTGTGGCCATCCCTGTTTTCAGTATCAGAACAGAACATGGTTTAGGTATTGGTGAGTTTACCGATTTAAAAAGAATGGTTGACTGGGCCGTGAAAGCGGGATTGAAGATGATACAGTTATTGCCCATCAATGATACTACAGCCACCCATAGCTGGACAGACTCCTATCCCTATGCCGCTATTTCTGCTTTTGCGTTACATCCGATATACCTGAACCTTGATTTATTAGTTGATGGTGATGCGAAACTGCAAAAACAGATCAATGTAGAAAAAGCAAAACTGAATGCCTTACCCGAAATAGATTATGAAGCGGTGATCAGGTTTAAAACAAAACTGATCGAAAAAGTTTATGCCAGCAAGGGTTCAGCGGTATTGGCCACGGATGGTTTCCATGAATATTTTGAACAGAACAAACACTGGTTACAATCTTATGCCACATTCTGTTACCTGCGCGACCAGTATGGTACGGTTGATTTCAGTCAGTGGCCCGCTTATCGTCATTACAAGCAGGATGAAATTGATTTATTGACAGCGAAAGACTCGGCTGCCTATCCTGAAATTGCCTTACACTATTTTATACAATACCAGTTACATGTTCAGTTAAAAGAAGCAACGGCTTATGCACATGAGCATGGCATTATTGTAAAAGGAGATATTGCTATTGGTGTATACCGTCATGGTGCCGATGCATGGCAGCATCCGGAACTCTATCATATGGAGGCACAGGCAGGTGCGCCACCGGATGATTTTGCTGTATCCGGACAAAACTGGGGTTTCCCCACTTATAACTGGAAACAGATGCAGGCCGATGGTTTTGCCTGGTGGAAACAAAGGTTTGAGCAGATGGGTTATTATTTTGATGCATTCCGTATCGATCATATCCTTGGTTTCTTCCGTATCTGGAGCATACCTATGGATGCCGTAGAAGGTATTCTCGGACGCTTTGTGCCTGCGATACCTGTTCATATCAATGAATTTCAGCAAAGGGGTATTTCTTTTGATCATCATCGTTTTACACAGCCCTTTATCCATGAAAATGTGTTATGGGAATTATTTGGGTATGATAATGAACTGGTAAAAAAAGAATTCTTAGATAAGGATGGTTATGGCAACTATACATTGAAACCGGCTTTTGCTACACAGCGTCAGGTAGAAGCTTATTTCAATACGCTTGAACAGGATGAGCAGCATGAAAAAGTAAAGAAGGGTTTGTATGACCTCATCAGTAATGTGATTCTTTTTCCTGCATCGGAAGATGACCATGAGCATTTTCATTTCCGAATCGGTATTGAGAATACTTCGTCCTTCCGTTACCTCGATACACAGGTACAGGCCTCGCTGAAAGACCTGTATGTGGATTATTTCTATCGTCGCCAGGATGATTTCTGGATGAAAGAAGCCATGCAGAAATTACCCGCCCTGAAGCGGGTGACCAATATGCTGATCTGTGGTGAGGACCTGGGTATGGTTCCGGATTGTGTACCCGATGTAATGAAACAGTTAGGACTGTTAAGTCTTGAAATACAAAGAATGCCCAAGGATCCGAAGAAAAACTTCTTTCATCCGAATGATGCACCATATTTAAGTGTGGTAACGCCCTCCACACATGATATGAGTACCATTCGTGGCTGGTGGGAAGAGGACCGAAGCCGTATTCAGCAGTTTTATAACCATGAACTGGGTCAGTGGGGTGAGGCGCCGGCTTATTGTGAAGCATGGATCAACCAGGCGATTGTATTACAGCACTTGTATTCACCTGCTATGTGGGCGGTGTTTCAGTTGCAGGACCTCCTGGGAATGGATGCAGCCTTACGCAGAGATGATCCGAATGCAGAACGAATCAATATTCCCGCCAATCCTAAACACTACTGGCGCTACCGTATGCACCTGAGTATGGAAGAGTTGATGAAGGAAGAAGTATTTACCAAAGAACTCCGCGGTAATATTCAGGCAAGTGGCCGATGAATAATTATTCTGTGTTTCTCTGTGTGCTCTGTGGCATTTAATTGCCACTGAAAGCACTGAAAAACACAGAATAAGGTAAAGGGGCTAAACTGTAATCTGTTATCTTTGTAGATTTAAAAATCAATCCTTTTGAAACTGAGTTACAGGGCTATTAACCTCCCTTTTCAATATCCATTCACCATTTCTCACGGCAGAACCAAAACGCATCAGCCATCGCTGATTGTGGCATTGGAGCTGGGGCCTTTTATGGGCTTTGGTGAAGCACCAGCTATTACGTATTACAACGTTACAGTAGAAGATATGATTGCCGATCTCGAGAAGCATCGACCGATGATCGAGAAATTTGCATTAACGGAACCTGAACGTTACTTGCATTACCTGCACCATCTCATACCCAATAATCCTTTTCTGGTTTGTGCCCTCGATATGGCTTGCTGGGACCTGTTCGGTAAAATGAAAGGTTTGCCTGTTTACCAGCTTTGGAACACCAAATGGGAAAATACACCGATCACTGATTACACCATTGGTATTGACACGGTTGATGTGATGATCAATAAAATGAAAGCGCATCCCTGGCCTGTTTATAAAATTAAATTGGGTACACCACAGGATATTGCCATTATTGAAGCATTGCGCCAGTACACATCTGCTACTTTTCGTATTGATGCAAATGCCGGTTGGACAACAGAAGAAGCGCTCAGTAAAATTCCGCAGTTGGCTACATTGGGTGTAGAATTTATTGAGCAGCCATTGGCAAAAGACAACTGGGGGGGTATGAAGATTCTCTATGAAAAATCGTCATTGCCACTGTATGCCGATGAGTCCTGTGTATCGGAACATGATGTAAAAAAATGTGTGGGTCATTTTCATGGCATCAATATTAAACTGACCAAATGCAGTGGTATGACACCTGCCATCAGAATGATACAGGAAGCCAGAACACTGGAGTTGAAAGTAATGATGGGCAGTATGAATGAATCTACGATTGGTTCTGCCGCCATCGCACAATTTTTACCGCAACTGGATCATGTTGATATGGATGGCCCATTGTTATTGGCGGAAGATATTGCAACAGGTATTCAATACGATCATGGACAGGTTAGCTTATCTGGAAAACCCGGATTAGGTGTGCGTCTATCCTGATCAACAATACTATCATTCCTATCTACCTTATTTCAACTCCCGTTCTCCCTTTCTCCCTGTTAAACCCGCCCCGCATTTTCTGAATGTACTATTTGTTTTTTTTTACAGGGAGAAGGGGAGAAAGGGAGTCGTTTAGTTTCAAATTCACTTTTCTATAACAGTTCTTTCTTTTTCTGGCATTTCGTTTGGCTTGTATAAGGTATAAAACCATGAACCATGAAAAAGAAAATTTTACCCATTGCCATCATATTATCAGTGTTGCTGATTAGCACAGCTGAAGCTCAAGTGAGGGTAAACCTCAACGTGAATGTTGGACCAAGACCTGCCTGGGGTTTACCCGGTAACTATACAGGTGATTTCTATTATTTCCCTGAGATAGATGTGTATTACAATATTCCACAACGCAGGTTTATATACCTCGATCGCGGTAACTGGATCTATGTAAATGAATTACCCCGTGCCTACCGTGGGTTCGACCTGTACCGTGGTAATAAAATTGTGATCAACGATCCCAATCCTTTCGTACGTCCACATTATTACCGTGAAAGATACGGACGTCAGTACATGGCCTATAGACCACCCGTAGTTATTGTTGACAAGCGACGTGGCTACGATCGTGACCGCGACCGCTACGATGATCGTGATGATGACCGCAGAGGCAGAAAGGACAGGGGTAGAGGAAGGTGGTAAAGCAGAATATCGAATAATGAATGTCGAATATCCAATGTTCAGGTAGTTATATTGCTGGACATTGGATATAGCATTTAATATGAAGATGCATGTGTCCTGTTTTACCAATGTTGGACCGGCCTTAGAAAAAAAGCGTTAAGAAATTCATGGAATGAAGCGTAAAGCAATGGATGATGCCTGGTTATGTACAAAAGTTGAAGTACAGATAAGATCAACCAATAAACCAAATGTCTGGCTTTAGACTTCATCCATTGTAGCGTAATGACATGAATTTTAGCTTTTTTTCGACAGCCTTGATTTTTTTTGTTACTTTTTTTTATCAAGAAAAAAAAGTAAAAGGGAAGTAGCATTTACTATACAGACATTGGCAATTTAGCTACTTAAACATTGGTTATTCGACATTCTACATTCAACATTTCTTTGTTTAGTTCTGATTTAGTACCGATTTTCGGGTTATGACACCGGAGCGAAAAGAGAAATTATTACGGGTTTTACAGCACAGGCAGACGGATCTGGCGGTGGTGATGGAGAACGTACATGATCCGCATAATATTTCTGCAGTCATGCGCACCTGCGATGCAGTGGGTATACAGGATATTTATATACTGAATACGAAAATTCCGCGTCATGAAAAATTCGGTGCCAAAAGCAGCAGCAGTGCCGCCAAATGGTTATCCGTTCACCAGTATGAAGATGCACAGCTTTGTTTCAAGGATTTACGTAAAAGATACCAGAAGATTTTAACAACCCATCTGTCATCCGATGCCGTAAGTTTATACGACATAGATTTCACCGGTAGTATAGCACTGGTTTTTGGCAATGAACATGCAGGTGTAAGTGATGAAATAAGGGCTTTGTCTGACGGCAATTTTATCATTCCGCAAATGGGTATTATTCAGAGTCTGAATATTTCGGTGGCCTGTGCCGTAAGTATTTATGAAGCCTGTCGTCAAAAGAACATAGCCGGGCATTATGATCGGGTTTCGATGCCCGGCGACAGACAGGAACAATTATTGAAGGAATGGGGATTTAAAGAAATAGATTAATCATCCATATTTCAGCTCCGGATGTAAATCCGGAGCTGGAATATGATGGGATCACGAACAATTTGAAACTATGAAGAAAATAATAACATTGCTTGTGTTACTGGTTGCTTTCTCTCAAACACAGGCACAGACCCAACAGATCAGAAAAGTAAAAATCAATGAACTCTTAAAAATCATTGATACGACATCGGTTCCGTTGGTGGTAAATTTCTGGGCGAGCTGGTGTGCTCCCTGTATCAAAGAAATTCCCTGGTTTGAAAAATCAGTAGCTGCTTTCAGTGATCAGCAGGTAAAGCTGATACTGGTAAGTTTAGATTTTGAAGAAGACTATCCCAAAGGCATTGCCGATTTTGCTAAAAAGAATAAATACAGTTCCACCATCGTATGGCTCAATGAAACCAATGCTGATGAGTTCTGTCCGAAAATAGACCAGCAATGGGATGGAGCTATCCCGGTTACCCTGATGGTGAATAAAAAGAAAGGCTACCGCAAATTTTTTGCGCAGCAATTACCTGAAGAGCGTTTACTGCTCGAATTAAAAGCATTAACAGCTAAATAAACTACTGGTATTCGCTCTCTGTTTCTTCGGTCTGCTGTTTGTCTAACTGATGTGTCAGGTAAATTGCATATACCAATGCAATGAGGCTACAGGTAGCCAGGATAATACCGGTGATGCTACCATAGTTAATACCCTGCGCAATGGCATAGGCAATGAGTATCAGCATGAGGATGATGAAAATGGGTCTCATATGACAGTCGTTTGGTTATAAAAAAGATGCGCTTGTCAGTTTTTTCCATAAAAAAAGCGTGATAATCTTTTGGGGAGATCAGCACGCTTTTATTATCGTTGAAAATGAATTAGTTCCGTTTAATACTACAGCCCACAGAGCGGCTTTCTTTCACAGAAATATTTTTCCTGGCAACCAGTTCTGCAATAGCTTCTTTGGCGTGTACGCGTTTTACATTACCTGCATCATTCGGATTATCGTCGATCGCACCTTTGTATTGTAATTTTCCATTGGCATCAAACAAAAAGAGTTCAGGTGTGCGGGTGGCCCCAAATGCATTGGCAATTTTGGAGTCCTTATCTACCACATACGGAAACTGATAACCCTGTGTTTTGGCATAGCGCTGCATATCTGCATAAGAATCATCATCATTTCTGGTGCCTTCATTGGAGTTCAGCAGGATGATACCTATATTATTCAGCTTGGCATAAGCCGCCAGGTCCAGTGTACGCTGTTGGTTTTTAATTACATATGGGCAGGTGTTGCAGGAGAACATCACCAACACGCCATTCTGTTGTATAGACTCTTTGATAGAAACCTCTTTCCCTGAAATATCTTTCATTTTTACGTCACCCATTGGCAGATCTGAGCCAACAGCTAATGATTGTGCGGTGGCACATACCATCAAGCTCATGAATAGTACCGAAAAAAGTGTTTTTTTCATAAGTGTATGTTTTAATTAAGACAAAATGAAAACTGTCTGGTTCAACCAGCAGGCTATTTTTTTTCAGCAGGTGCAGTAGATAATAAGGCTTCTTTACTGGCTTCTGTTTGTTTCCGAAGCTCGGCTTCCCTCGTAAGATAGGTAATACTGACATTTAATTCAAAGCCAATCAATAAAATTAACGAATTGATATACATCAGCAGCATGAGTATCAGTACAGTACCGATAGAACCATAAATGCGGTTATAACTGGAGCTGGCAAAGAGGCTTACCCAATACGAAAAGGCAAGGGTAGTGGCTAAGGTTAAAAAAGTTGCCAGTATGGAACCCGGAGACAGTAGTTTCCATCTTTTGGTAACAGAAGGTGCATATTTATAGGTTAAGGCAATACCATAAAATACAAGTGACAAAATCACCAACCAGCGTAAGATGTTCAGGAACCAGGGTAGTATTGTTTCTGATTCGATTTCAAAAAAGGTACCGATCAGTGCAGACAATTGTTCCTGTCCAATGAGTACAAGGGATGAACCGATGACCAATAGAATGAGTATCGCTGTAAGCTGAATGGCTCTCCATCGCTGATGAAATATAAAACCTTTTTGTTCCTGTATAGAGCGGTCGAATGTTCTGATGATACCGATCATGGCATTGGAAGCATAAAAAATAAGCAGGAGAAAACCGAATGAAAATATACCGACATGTTTTTCCAGTAAACCCAACATGATATTACTGATAAACTTATAAGTTTTTGTATCGGGCGTAATGTCTTTGAACAAACTCAGTATCTGTTTATCTACATTGAAGGAGTCAGGAAAATAGGGAATCAGTGAAAACAAAAACAATAAGGCTGCAGGTAATGCCATGATCAGGTTAAATGAAATAGCCGCAGCCCTTTCATTCAATCCAACCTTATTCACCTGTTTAAAAAAGAATACCACCACATCAAATAAAGGCAGTCCCTGGAACCCGGGAATGATCAGGGTTTTACTTTTGCGGATCACAAAAGAAATAGGTTTCCAGGAGATAATGATGCGTTGTAGTTTGATCAAAATGCCTTTATTTTTTATTGGCCATATAAATGTCTAATTGTCGCTGGTACTCTTTTGCATACTTATCATGTTCTTCGTAGCTCGCACTGAAATGATGGTAACCGCTAAAATCGCTCTTCGCCACGAAGAAAAGATAATCAGTTACAGGCGCTTCGAGGATAATATCTATGGTTTTGGTTGAAGGGGTACAAATGGGGCCCGGTGGTAACCCTTTTCTGCGGTAGGTATTATAGGGTGAGGGGTTCAGCAAATACTTTTCATAGATACGTGTAATCGTAAAATCCTGCATGGCATATTTAATCGTTGGACAGGCCTGCAATGGCATTTCTTTCTTCAGCCTGTTCAGGTAAACGCTGGCTATTTTGTATTTATCGCTGTCGAAATTGGTTTCTTCTTCTACAATAGAAGCAAGGATATAAGCAGCTGTAACCGACAACCCCTTTGCTTGTGCTTTTGCCAGGCGGTTATTCTTTTGCCAGAAAGAGGTACTGTTTTCTTTGAGTTTACGCAGGATCTTTATGAGCGGGGTGTTCCAGTAAAAAATATAAGTATCGGGTATGATCTGGGTAAATAAAAGCGTGGTATCGGTTTGCAGTTGCTGAAGCGAATCGTTGGAGGAAAGAAACAGCATGGTAGCTGCTGAGTCGGTAGAAAACTGTTTACCGATGAGTTTGGCCAGATCGGCATTGGTGCGGATTTTATTGATGACTAACCTGAGTTCAGCCTGTTTGCCATTTCGTAACATACGGGCAATATCGAATGCAGACTGTCCCTTCTTTACTTCATATTTACCTACTTTGAGTTTGGGCCAGATGGTAGTAAGTGAACCCATGAGTTGCAGGCCTGTGGTACCGGATACTATTTTTTCATCTTGTAAGATGGTCAATACGGCTTCTTTATTGGTTTGTCCTTCCCTGATAATGAAATAGCGGCTTTTTTCCTCAAAAGCCGTTGCCGACCCGAAAAGGAGCCAGGCGATGGTGGCACCAATTACAATAATCAGCAGTAAAAGCCAGCCGATGATTCTTTTCATGTCATCAATTTAAATAAAAAACCCTGTCTGTAGTGCAGGCAGGGTTTTGGAAAGATTTTTTTTATGGTTATTTCTTGCCGGTATCGGGTGTTGCGGTTGTGGTATTAGCCGGTACAGTAGCTGCAGGTGCAGGCTGACTGGTAGTGGTATTTACTTTTTGTAATACTGAATTATCAACGCCGGAGCCACCTTTCAGGAACAGGCTCGATACCAGGGCCAGTACAGCAATAATGCTGGCAAAGATCCAGGTGCCTTTCTCCAATACATCGGTGGTTTGTTTAACACCCATGAAATTGTTGCTTAAACCACCCACATTGGCAGAGAGACCGCCGCCTTTGGGGTTCTGAATCAATACAACAAAACCTAACGCCACACAGGCTAACACAATCAGAACAAGAAACAGAATGATCATTTTATATACCTTTTAAATGTTGAATCTTGGCCGCAAAATAAGCGGATTTTTCAGGATTTATGAAACTTAATTTAATATA
>Ga0164290_1001444_pt1 | contig 34522 bp, 24 predicted proteins | sample Micstemetagenome_FD_108782 | JGI IMG/M metagenome (GOLD analysis project Ga0164290, IMG submission 108782) | Contaminated culture microbial community from soil near Moab, Utah, USA - Microcoleus steenstrupii SON62 (Illumina Assembly) | ecosystem: Environmental > Terrestrial > Soil > Soil crust...
CAACACCACTTTTGTCTTGAACTCGGAGGAAAACTTACGGCGCGATTGCTTGGTCATAATTCAGGTAATTTAAGATGAAATAATCCACCTTAGCAACCTGTCCGAATTTTAGGGAGTAGCATACTCTAAGGCGCAGAGCGCCTGTATGTGTTTGCCCGGGACGCAGTCCCGGGTAAGCGATGTGGTGGGTAGCACCGTGGCCCAGCGGGCCACTAGGTACCCTCTTCGCGGTGCAGAGCGATCGTGATGGGGACACCTGGTGCCAGGAGACACCCTTACCCAGCCTCGTTTTTATTATCGAATGCCCATCATAAGCCGCCCGGGCACCTAGTGGCCCGCTGGGCCACAACTGCGCACCACCCCTGGCGTTAACCCGGGACTGCGTCCCGGGCAAACACATACTGGCCCTACGGGCCAGTGCTCCGTTTGACTAAACGGCAATCATAAGCCCATAGTGTAGGTTTGCCAGCTCCTTGCCCATACGAACACGCGCATTGCTGTGAAGTGGCAAAAACCTGGACGATTGACTTAGGGCTGCATGAAGATTGCCTGATTGCAATAACATTTGTTGTCACTCACTTAGAAATGGAGAAAATGCCCTTTCAGCCTGCCCCTCGACAACTCCAGTGCCGGTGCGGGGAATTTGAGGATGTTCACGGTATAGAACAGGCTTTTCAAAAATTTGCTCCTCGTTCGGATCTGCGTCAGGTCGATATCGGGCGACAAAAACCATTGCCGGTAACGCGCAATATCGGGGCGGTCAAACGTAAGCGCTCCCGCATCGTTTCGTGCAGTGTTTTCATAGCCCCCATACATTCCCTGTGCCCCATAGCCGACCGAAAGACGCAGCCATTTCGGGAGCTTCCAGGATGCCGGAAGCGGGAAACTCAGCCAGTAGGTCTGGGCATTGTAATCCTTCAGCAGGCGGTTGGGCAGCGAAGTGCCGAACAGTTCCCGCGCACGTGGACGCAGGTCGGCGGGATAGGGTTCCAGATGAGAGGAGAATTTGAGGCGGATCTTTTGTTCCTGCCAGGTCAGCTGTTGGGCGGCAAACAATCCGGCTCCGAAGGTATTGGCGGCTACATCTCCCCAGCTCCAGCCCCATTTGGCCGAGCGTCCGTCGAGGTATTCGACGCCCATCAGAAACACCCAGCCGGAGCCGGCACCCAGGAGCGTGGCCTTGGTATTGCTATAGCCCGACCATTTCCACAGGCCGTAGCCGATATGGGCACAGGAGTAGGCAGCCCAGGCATGCCCCGCTTTGTCGACTTGCTGCCATTCGCCGATATCATTGAAAACCTTAAAAGGAACGCGCTGGTATTGCTGGTACCAGGCGCTGTTGAGCCAAAGCAGCATCCCTCCGTAAATGGTGACCCCCATGCCGTCCACAATGCGTTGCCGCGTTTTAAAGGGCAGGCCTTCCGGCCTGGAGCTGCTGCTGTCCTGCGCGTTTGCACCCAGGCAGCATAAACAAAACACAAGGATCAGCAAGTTCTTCACGGGCCAAATGTACATACACCATTAAATTCGCAGCGGTTGCCGCCACAGAAGCGCGACCCATGCATAAACGAAAACCGACGAACTATGGATGCAGCAATTGCGCAAAAAGTACAGGGCTGGCTCGATGGAGCCTTTGACGACGAAACCAAAAAGGCGGTGCGCGCCCTCCGGGAGCAGCAGCCCGATGAACTGGCCGACGCCTTCTACCGGAACCTTGAATTCGGGACGGGCGGACTGCGCGGCATCATGGGGATCGGTACCAACCGGATGAACCGCTACACGGTGGGTATGGCCACTCAGGGCTATGCCAACTACCTTAAGAAGAGCTTTCCGGACCAGGAGGTGAAGGTGGCTGTGGCACACGACTCGCGCAACAACAGCCGTTTCTTTGCGGAAACGGTAGCCAATGTGTTTGGCGCCAACGGCATCCGCGTATTCCTTTTTGAAGACCTCCGTCCGACTCCGGAACTTTCGTTCACCATCCGCCATTTGGGTTGCCAGGGTGGTGTGGTATGCACGGCTTCGCATAATCCGAAAGAGTATAATGGCTACAAGGCTTACTGGGTTGATGGCGGTCAGCTGGTGCCGCCCCACGATAAGAACGTAATAGCCGAAGTGGAGGCCATCCAGAGCGTAGAAGAAGTAAAATGGACGGGCGGAGAAGGCAATATCACCCTGGTGGGGACAGAAATCGATGAAGCTTACCGCCGGATGGTCAAAAGTCTTAGTGTGTATCCGGAGGCTATCGCCGCTCAAAAAGATCTCAAAATCGTTTATACCTCCATCCATGGCACCGGCATCAAAATGGTGCCCCAGGTGCTGGCCGACTTCGGCTTCACCAACGTGACCATCGTGGAAGAACAAGCTACGCCCGATGGCAACTTCCCGACCGTCGTTTATCCCAACCCGGAAGAGGCGGAAGCCATGAGCATCGGCCTGAAAAAGGCCCAGGAGCTGGATGCCGACATTCTTTGCGGCACCGACCCCGATGCCGACCGCGTCGGTATCGGCGTAAAAGATCATCAGGGCAACTGGGTGCTGCTGAACGGCAACCAGACGGCTGTTCTTGCCTTCAACTACATGATGGAGAGCCGCCGCGAAAAAGGAATCGCCGGCGCCAGCGATATGGTGGTAAAAACGATTGTCACCACCAACATGATCGATGAAATCGCCGCGGCGATGAACGTGAAATGCTACAATGTGCTGACCGGCTTCAAGTGGATCGCCGAGCTGATCCGCTCCAAAGAAGGGCAGGAGCAATACATCATCGGCGGAGAAGAGAGCTATGGCCTGATGATCGGCGACCAGATCCGCGACAAGGATGCAGTTTCGGCAGTAGCCCTGCTGTGCGAAATGGCCGCTTACGAAAAGAATAAAGGCCGCTCTCTGTTCGAAAAGCTGATCGATCTGTACCTGCAGTTTGGCTGCTACCGCGAGCACCTGGTCTCCATCACCCGCAAAGGGATGAACGGGCAGCAGGAGATCGCCGACATGATGGAGCGTTTCCGCAAAGAGCCGCCGCAGCAGCTCGGTGGCGGCAAGGTAGCCCGGTTGCTCGATTACCAGCTGCAGGTGGCTACCGACCTGGCCAACGGCACACAAACGCCTATCAGTCTGCCGAAATCGAATGTGCTGCAGTTCGTACTGGAAGACGGCAGCAAGATCAGCGCGCGCCCGAGCGGCACCGAGCCCAAGATCAAATTCTATTTCAGTGTAAAGGCGCCCCTGGCTTCCGCCGACCGGTTCGACGAGGTCTATGGCAGCCTGGAAGGGAAGATCGATGCGATCGTGAAGGACCTGAAGCTCTGACCCCGGCTCAGCTTCTACAGGAAAAAAGTGCTCAGTTACGAGCACTTTTTTCTTGGGAAGAGGGGACTTAGTTCTGTTTTTCCGCTGCTTCCGGTAAGGTACGGAAAAACCGCAGATGGCGTTTACCGGATTTGCGATTTTTTCGGAAGCGGAAAGGGCAGCAGGCGCGGTACCCGGGCGCAGTACTCGAGATAGGCAAAGCCGAACTCCCGGATGAGCTTGGCCTCTTCGTAGCGGATGCCCAGCAGGGTGTAGGCATGAATCGCAATCGCCATCACCAGCAGGGAAAGGGTGGGTATTGCCAGGAAGACGCCCCATACCAACATAAAGGTGCCGAGGTAAAGCGGGTGCCGCACATAGCGGTGCACGCCATCGACCCGCAGGGGCCCTTTTACTACTTGCTGACGCACCAGGCTGCGCAGCCCGCTGAGCGAAAGGAAGTACTTACGGATGCAGATGGCCATGAGCAGGCCACCAGGCGCCATCAACGTATAACCGGCCGGCCGCCAGTTTGCCTCCAGCAACAGCGGGGAAGGAATGGCCAGCTGATAGGCAAGCACGCCGCCCAGCGTTGAAAAGGCAAAAAGAACATAGGCCGCCCGGTAATAGGGCCGGAAGCCGGGCAGCCCTGCGAATACGGCCGTTTTGAATCGGTTGCTGGCAAACACGCTGTGGAAAACCCCGAACAGAATCCACAGAACCGCCAGTTGGAGATGGGTGAGCAGCATTGTCTATAAATATTGTTCCCGCCGGTCCCGGCAAACCCCATCGGTGACAATTATCTTTGCTCCATGAGGAAGTTCGAGGATACGTATCGCCACATGGGCTTACGTAAAAAGCTGGTAGACCTGCTGCGCCAGAAGGGCATTCAAAACGAAAGCGTTCTGGAAGCCATCAACAAGATCCCCCGCCATTTTTTCCTGGACTCGGCTTTTGAAGAACATGCCTACGAAGACCGTGCCTTCCCCATTGCCACAGGTCAAACCATCTCGCATCCCTACACGGTAGCCTACCAAACCCAGCTCCTCGATGTTAAGCCTTTCCAGCGGGTTCTGGAAATCGGCACCGGCAGTGCCTACCAGGCCTGCGTGCTGGCCGAACTGGGCGCACAGGTGTTCACGATCGAAAGGCAGAAGCCGCTTTTCGAGGCCAACAAGAGCTTTGCCTGGTTGCGCAAATATCCCGGTATTAAGTATTTCTACGGCGATGGCTTCGAAGGGCTGCCCACTTTCGGACCATTCGACCGCGTGCTGATCACTGCGGCTGCTCCCTTCATTCCTCCCAAGCTGGTGCAGCAACTGAAGCCGGGCGGAATCATGGTGATTCCTACCGGAGAAGGCGACGTGCAGGTCATGAAGCGGCTGATCCGCCAGGCCGATGGCTCCGTTCACGAAGAAGTGTATGAGGAGTTCAGCTTCGTGCCGATGCTGGAAGGCAAGAACGGATAAAGTGATGTGCTGATGTGCCGGTGTGCAGATGTGCCGATGTGAGGACAGGGAAGATGGTGGTTTTTTTTCCGATGCTAATCATTGGTTAATCAAAGACATCCCATCAGCTAATCCGCTAATCAGCTAATCGGCACATCAGCATTTGTCTTATCTTGGTCGCGAACTGCTGCTTATGCGTATCGTTCCTTTTTTTGTTTCAACGCTGGTGACCGGCGGATTGATTTTCGCGCTCCAGAACAAGTGGCCGAAGTTGCCTCGGGTAGGTGCCTTTCTGAGCCCCCAGCAGGGATTCTGGCAGAATGCCGAACCCTCAGACGAGAACTTCAGTGCCGATCTCAGCTTGCCCGGTGTCAAGGGCAAAACCACCGTGTACATCGATGAGCGCCTGGTGCCCCACGTGTTTGCGCAACACGAGGAAGATGCCTACTATGCCCAGGGCTACCTCCACGCTAAGTTCCGGCTCTGGCAGATGGAGTTCCAGACCCTGGCGGCAGCCGGGCGGCTCAGCGAGAAGCTCTGGTACGACCCCAATATCCTGCGCCTGGACCGCGAGCATCGCCGGCTCGGTATGGTCTATGGCGCCGAAAATGCCGTGAAAGAAATGGAGAAGGATGCACGGTCGAAGGCTTATTTCGATGCCTACACGGCCGGCGTCAATGCCTATATCGACCGGATTTCAGAAGCGGATCTGCCCCTGGAGTATAAGCTTCTCGGGTATAAACCGGAGCACTGGAGCAACCTGAAAACCGCGCTTTTCCTGAAAATGATGAGCAAGGACCTCGCTGGCTACGAACGCGACCTGGAGTATACCAATCAACGCAAGGCCTTTTCGCTTGCTGATATGCGCGAACTGTACCCGGAGCTTTCGGATTCTTCGAAGCCGATCATTCCGGCGGCTACCCTCTTTGCTGCCGCTGGCATCGTTCCGGTGAAGCCCACTAGCGCCGACAGCCTTTACTTTCGCGATACCACCCTTCGGTCTGACTCGGAACTGATCATGCCGGTGGAGCAAAACAAGCCCATCCGCGCCAATGGCAGCAACAGCTGGGCGGTGGCCGGCAGCCGCACGGCCAGCGGCGCACCGATCCTTTGCAACGACCCCCATCTCACTCTGTCTCTTCCTTCCATCTGGTTCGAGATGCAATTGCATACGCCCACCATGAATGTGTACGGGGCCACCTTCCCGGGATCGCCTTCCGTCATCATTGGCTTTAACGAGCATATTGCCTTCGGTTTCACGAATGCGATGCGCGATGTGAAGGATTATTACGAAATCCGGTTCCGTGATGCCTCGAAAAAAGAGTATTGGTACAACGGACAATGGAAGGCTTCCGACCTGCGGATTGAAGAAATAAAGATCGGCGGCGGCGAAACCTTCTACGATACCGTAGCCTACTCGGTATGGGGGCCTGTGATGTATGATGCAGGTTTCAGCAACGACGTGACGGCCAACCGGGCCATTGCGGTGCAGTGGCTCGCCCATCAGCCTTCGAACGAAGGCGCCATGTGGTTTCAGCTCGACCGGGCAAAGAATTACGACGAGTTTTATGCCGCCATCCGCGACTATGTGTGTCCGGGGCAGAACATGCTCTTTGCCGGCCGCAACGGTGAGATCGCATTGTGGCAACAGGGGCGCTTCCCGGCACGCTGGGACGGACAGGGGCTTTACGTGATGCCGGGAGATGACAGCAGCTATCGCTGGCAGGGCTATATTCCTCAGTCGGAGAATCCTTTCGTGCGCAATCCGGCAGAAGGCTTTATTCAGAGTGCCAACCAGCGGCCGGTTTCCGGAAGTTATCCCTACTTTATTCCGGGCAATTACATCACCCCAAGGGGCATTACCATCCACGAACAACTATCGCGCCTGAACCGCGTAACGCCGCAAATGATGATGGCCCTGCAGAACAATACCTTCAGCAGCCTGGCCCAGGATGCCGTGCCGTTGATGCTGCGCTACATCGACACCACCCTGCTAAGCGACCGCGAACTCGACTGCCTGCGCCTGCTGCGCCGGTGGGACTATCGGGCTACTGCAGAATCGCAGGCGACCGCCATTTACCAGGCTACAATGGACAGTCTGGAAACCATGATTCTGGGTGATGAGATGGCCCGGGTCGGGAAGCCGAGTGTTTATCCCGACGAGCAGACACTTGTAGAATTACTGCTTCGTGACTCGGCCAGCCGCTTCGTAGACGATATCCGTACGCCCGAAACCGAGCCCCTGGCCTTGCAGATGACCCGGGCCTTTCAAAGAGCCTGTTCGGTGGTGCCTGCGGATACTGAGTGGTGGCAGTTCAAGAATACGACCATCTATCACCTGCTGCGGGAGAGTATGATGCCGCTGGCTCACAAAGGAATAAAAGTTGGCGGTTGGAGCAACACACCTAACGCCATCACCCACAAGCATGGTCCCAGCTGGCGCATGATCGTGGAGATGAGCTCCCCCGTGACCGCTTATGGCATTTACCCGGGCGGACAGAGCGGCAACCCGGGCAGCCGATTTTATGACAATTTCACCAACGACTGGGCGGCCGGCCGCTATTATACGCTTTGGATGATGCAGGCCTCCGAGGCCCGCGATCCGCGCGTGAAATGGACCATCACCATCAACCCCGCTTAAACTGCTTATGCGCCTGCTTGTATCCATCTTTCTGATTGCCCTGTTCTCCTTTATTGCCGGCCGCTACCTGCCCTGGTACAGCCTCGCCCTCGTGGCTTTTCTGGTGGCGCTGCTGCTTCCGCAGGGGCTTTTGAAAAGCTTCCTTTCTGGCTTTTTAGGAATTTTTTTGCTATGGGGCGGCCTCGCACTCTGGATCGACACCCGAAACCAACACGTACTTTCGCGTAAAATCGCTGAGGTGCTTCCCCTGGGTGGAAATTCATTGCTGTTGATCCTCGTCACGGCGCTCGTGGGCGCCCTGGTGGGTGGTTTTGCAGCACTTAGCGGGGCATCGCTGCGGGCAAACCGATAAACTGCATATGAACAAGCTGCTTATGTTGGCGTTGCTCTTCCTGGCAACGGGCATTCCTTCAATTGCTCAGAAGTTAAGCGGAAAAGTCACCGACCAGCAGGGGGGGCGGCTTCCCTTTGCATCCCTCCAGATCAAGGGCAAACCAGGGGGCGGAACCGCCAATGCCGATGGCAACTACCAGTTGCGGCTGCAGCCGGGTACCTATACGATCGTTTGCCAGCATGTCGGTTACCAGCAGCAGGAAAAATCCGTGACCATAGGGCAGGAGGATGTTGTGCTCAACTTCGAGCTTCCCATACAGCAACTCACACTCGGTGAAGCCGTTGTGCGGAAAGGGGAAGACCCCGCCTATGCAATCATGCGGCAGGCCATCAAAAAGCGACCCGTACACCGCAACGAGCTGCGCAGCTTCACGACCGAGGTCTATACGAAAGGCCAGTTCCGGCTTCGCGATCATCCGAAAAAATTCATGGGCGAGAAGGTGGATTTTGAAGACGGCGATACCAGCAAACGAAAGATTCTCTACCTCTCAGAAACGGTTGCCCGCTACTCGGTACAACCTCCCGACAAACGAAAAGTGGAGGTCATAGCCACCAAGGTGAGCGGACAAACCGATGGCTTCGGACTCAGTGCCCCCCGCATCTTTACGCTGTATGAGAACCTGGTGACCATGGGCAGCGGCCTCAGTTCCCGCGGTTTTATTTCACCCCTGTCCGACAACGCCCTCAATTTCTACCGGTTTAAATACGAAGGCGCCTTTACGGAAAATGGGCGGATGATCAACCAGATCCGCGTCATTCCGAAGCGGCGTTTTGAGCCTCTGTTCCAGGGGTATATCAATATCGTGGAAGATGAATGGCGCATCCACTCCCTCGACCTGATGTTGCTGAAGGATTATGGGCTGCAGACCTTTGACACCCTGAAACTCCAGCAGCTCTACACGCCGCTGAACGGCGGGGCATGGGTACTCCGAAACCAGGTGCTTTACCCCACACTTAAGTTTCTGGGCTTCGATGGCTTTGGCAATTTCGTAAATGTGTATTCCGACTACAACCTGAACCCTGCTTTCCGGAAAGGTTACTTTGACAATACGGTGCTGCGCTATACGGACAGTTCCAATAAAAAGCCCTCTGATTACTGGAACGAGAACCGTCCTGTTGCCCTGCAGGAAGACGAAGTTGCCGACTACCGGAAGAAGGATAGCATGGAGCAGGTACGTAAGTCGCCCCGCTACCTTGACTCGGTAGACCGTGTGCGCAACAAATTCTCGACCATGGGTTTTCTGCTGACCGGGCAATCCTTTTCAAAAGAAAAAAAACGTTCATCGATTTCCGTTCCGCCGCTAATCGGCGTACTCAGCTATAACACTGTAGAAGGCGCTGTCGTCAATGCGCAGGCCACCTACCGACGGGCACTTGATACGCTGTCTATGAACCGCCGCTCTTTCAGCATCACGCCTGAAATTCGCTATGGCTTCAGCAACGGGCATATCAACCCGAATCTCACGATCAACTACCGCTTTAACAATCGCCGTTTTCGCAACCTGACACTTTCGGGCGGCAGCGATGTGTTTCAGTTTGATAATGAAAACCCGATCAGCGAGTTGTTCAACACTTTTTCGACGCTGATGTCGCGGCGCAATCCGCTAAAGATCTATGAAGCCCGCTATTTCCGCTTCGATTATGCTCAGGGCCTGGACGACGGGTTCTCCGTGAGCGGGAGGATACAGTTCCAGGACCGTATTCCGCTCGAGAATACCACCGACTACAACTGGGCTTCATCGAAGCGTTCCAGCCAGTTTACACCCAATTACCCGGTAGAAGTATCCAACACGAATATCACCCGGCACCAGGCCTTCCTGGTGGGGATGAACCTGCGGTGGCAGCCGGGCACGCGCTATGTGGAGTTTCCGAATGCACGGATCAGCATCGGCTCCAAATACCCGCTGTTCACCGCCGGTTATACCCATGCCCTTCCGGGTGTGCTGGGCTCGGATGTCAGCTACGGACGCTGGTCCTTCAACGTAGCGCATTCGCTGAACCTCAGACTGGGTGGCCGCACAGTATACCGGTTTGAACTGGGAGGGCTGGTTCGCCGCGACTCGCTGCAATTGCCCGACCTGACGCATTTCCGGGGCAACCCCTTCACCTTCTCGCAGGCTTTCGACGGCCGCTTCCAGCTGGTATCGCCCTACTTCCTGAGCAATGCCAGCCGATTTTACAGCCATCTTTTCTTTGAACATCATTTCAATGGCCTGATCACCAATAAGATTCCGGGCATAAGAAAACTGAAGTGGAACCTCGTGGCGGGCACCAATGCGCTGTTCTTTGCGCCACGTCGGCACTACATCGAAACCTTTGTGGGTCTGGAGAATATCTTCCGGATTTTCCGCGTGGATTTCATTTACGGCATGGAAGACAATGGCCGCACGCGCCAGGGCTTTCCGCGACTGGGTTTTTCGAGTGCCCTTTTTGGCCGCTGATGTGCGGTAGCAAATGCAATTGCTGCATCGTGCCTTGGGTTTGACGGCTATGAAGAAGCCGGTAATTATGGGGGAGATAAAGCATGATTTTCACGGATCTTCTGCTTAGTTTTGCCGCGTTAGCAAATCAACCCTTATGTCATACACTGCAGCAATGATCCCTTCGCCCGCCACCGTAGAGGCCGCCTCCCTTCCCGATAATTTCACCGACCCGATGCTGACTGCCTTAGTGCTCAGCGTGTGTGCCGCACAGCTTAGCCGCCGCCAGTTGCGCCGGCTCAAGCGCAGGGCCATGTGGTCTTTCGTTCGGGCAGAGCTGGGGCGCAAACTGGGAGGGAAGCGTGACAATGGCATCTCGAATCGTACACTTTTGTATATCCTGCTGGGTCTTGCCGTGCTGATCCTTGTATTTGTGGCGCCCGTTGCCGCGATCATCCTGTTATTGATCGGTATTTTGCTGGTGCTGCTCAACCGCTGAGCCGCTACCCAGCTACTGAAAGAGTGATCCGGCGGCACGAAACGGCCGCGGGTCACGCTTTCTGATTTTCGTCAGTTGGGCTGCTTTTAACGGGCCCGCCTACCGGGAAGGGTTATCTTTGCGGCGTTCCGCCCCGGCGGAGCGAAATTTTGTTCACCCGACGAGTGTCCCTAAAATTTCAAACAAATGCCTTTTCTGCACAACCGCGTCTCCAATGAGGAGTTGAAGCAGCGTATGCTTGCCGAGACCGAAGCCCGCACTACCATTTCTTTTTATTGTTACTTTCCTGTTCCCGACCCACAGGCATTCCGTGATGAGCTCTATCTGAACCTCGAACGACTTAAGGTATTCGGACGGATTTACGTTGCCGCTGAGGGGATCAATGCCCAGATCAGCGTTCCCGAAAGCCGCTTTGAAAGCCTGCGTGGCTATCTCTATTCGATTAAGCCCCTGGACGGGCTCCGACTCAATATTGCGGTGGATGATGACGGAAAATCTTTTTGGGTGCTGCGGATTAAAGTGAAGGATAAGATCGTTGCCGATGGAATCGATGATCCAGGCTTTGATATGGCGAACCGGGGGAAATACGTAGACGCGGCAGGATTTAATCGTTTGATCGAAGACCCGGAAACCATCGTGGTGGACATGCGTAATCACTATGAATACGAGGTCGGGCATTTCGAGAAGGCGATCGAAGTGCCCTCCGACACCTTCCGGGAGCAGCTACCCATGGCCGTCCAGATGCTGGAAGAACACAAAGACAAGAACATCATCATGTATTGCACCGGCGGGATCCGCTGCGAAAAGGCGAGCGCCTACATGCTGCACAAGGGTTTCCGGAACGTATACCATCTCGAAGGGGGCATCATCAATTATGCCCGGCAGGCAAAGGAGCAGGGCCTCCCGCTTAAATTTCATGGCAAGAACTTCGTATTCGACAACCGCCTGGGCGAGCGGATCACCGAAGAGGTGATTGCCCGTTGCCATCAGTGCGGTAGGCCGGCAGATACGCATGTAAATTGCGTTAACGAAGGCTGCCACCTCCTGTTCATTCAATGCGATGCCTGCAGGGAGCAATATGAAAACTGCTGCAGCCATGCGTGCCAGGACTTTATTCAGCTTCCGGAAGAGGAGCAGAAGCTGCGGCGTAAGGGTGTAGAGAAAGACCGAAACGTCTTCAATAAATCGCGCCAGCGGCTGCGCCCGCGGCTCGACGAGTCGAGGTCTGACCGGGCAGCTACCCTTCAGGAAGATTAGGCATCGACCTCCCGGGACGCAGGCAAATCAAAGCGCCGCTTCGATCCGTGCAAATACAGTCGCCTCATCGAGAGGTTCGGGCTGAAAGCGCTTGCCGGTAACGCGCTCATACAACTCGATGTAGCGCTGCGAAATTTCCTGCACCCATTCGTCCGTCATTTCGGGAACGCTCTGCCCTGCCTTGCCCATGAACTCATTCCGGATCAGCCATTCCCGTACAAACTCCTTGCTCAGTTGTTTCTGGCTGATGCCTCCGGCCTGCCGTTCTTCAAACCCATCGGCATAGAAATAGCGGGAAGAATCGGGCGTATGGATTTCGTCCATCAGCAGGATCCGTCCGTCGTAAGTCCCAAATTCGTACTTCGTATCGGCAAGGATGAGTCCCTGCTGCCGGGCAAGTGAATTGCCGCGGGCGAAGAGCGCCAGGGCATAAGCTTTGATCTGTGCCCATTCGTCGGGGGTAGCCAGTTCCTGTTCCAGTAATTGCTTTTCGCTGATGTCTTCGTCGTGGCCTTCGCTGGCTTTGGTAGAGGGGGTGATGATCGGTTCGGGAAAAAAATCGTTTTCCTTCATGCCGTCGGGCATCAGTGCCCCGCAGAGCAGGCGTGCCCCGGCCGAATAGGTGCGCCAGGCATGCCCGCACAGGTTACCCCTGACCACCACTTCAATTTTAAAGGGCGTGCAGCGATGTCCGACAGAAGCATTGGGCGCGGGTACACCGGTCAGCCAGTTCGGGCAAATGTCACGGGTGTGCTCCAGCATGAACGCCGCAATCTGGTTCAGCACCTGTCCTTTGTAGGGTATGGGTCTGGGAAGAATGACGTCGAATGCGGAGATGCGGTCGGAAGCGAGGAGTACCAGTTGCTGTTCTCCGATAAAATAAACATCACGGACCTTGCCACGATAAAAGCCCGTTTGCCCGGGAAATGTATGGGGTGCCATGGGCCGAAAGTAGGGAGCGGGAGTGAAAAGGGGCGCGTCTTTCTTTACACCCTGTGAAGCAGTGGTGGAAATAAAAATTTTAACACTTTAGCTCTTGTGTGTATTTTTCCGCCCGAAATTGAATGTGCGTCAAAGGGTTCGGTAGAATTCTGCGACACATGGCGAAACAACAAAAACGTTGCTTCCAAAACTAAATCAATCATTTATGAGAAAAAGCCTGCGCTTTTTGACTGCGTCGACGGTGGGTGTGTTGTGCACACTTTCGGTATCGGCTCAGAATGTGACCCTTTCGGGTAAGGTAAAGAACACGGCATCGAAAGAGAATGTGCCGGCCGTTTCCATTACCGTAAAGGGTGCTGCCCAGGGTGCTTACACCGACGATAACGGTAACTTCCGTATCACGGTAAACAAACTGCCCGTAGTCCTCATCGTCAGCTCTGTTGGTTACGAAAGTCGTGAAGTCACCGTTTCGACTTCCGGCGCGCCCGTGGAGGTAGACCTGAATCCGGCGATGATGCTGGGTCAGGAAGTGGTGGTTGCAGCCACCCGTGCTCCGGAGCGTATCCTGGAATCGCCGGTAACGGTAGAGCGCATGGGTAGCATGACCCTCCGCAATGTTCCGGCACCGAGCTACTACGAAGCCATCAACAACCTGAAAGGGGTGGATATGCATACCGCATCGCTGACGTTCCGCACGGTAACCACCCGTGGTTTCGTTTCGAGCGGCAACATCCGTCTTAACCAACTGATCGACGGAATGGACAACCAGGCCCCCGGTCTGAACTTCTCCGTGGGCAATATCGTCGGGCCTTCCGACCTTGATGTAGATAACATCGAACTGCTGGCCGGCGCTTCTTCCGCGCTCTACGGTTCCGGCGGTATCAATGGTACGCTCCTGATCAATTCGAAGAGTCCCTTCAAATACCAGGGCCTGAGCGTTCAGGTCAAGCAGGGTGTGATGAATCTGCAGAACAATGTGCAGTCGCCTTCACCCTTCTATGACTGGGCGTTCCGTTATGGCAAGGCTTTCAAAGAGAAGTTTGCCTTCAAGGTATCCGGCCAGTTCGTAAAAGCAAACGACTGGGCTGCCTATGACTACGATAATGTGCAGCGCACATCGATCGTGAGCAAGGTGGTGGGTGGCAACCGCAGCAGCGACCCCAACTACGACGGGGTCAACATCTATGGTGATGAAACCTCTGCCAACCTGTTCGACGTTACCCGTGGCGTGGAAGCGGCTATCCGTAACGGTGTGCTGCAGGGTTCGGGCGGTCTGCTCGACCCGGCCGCAGTGGCGCAGCAGTTCCTGGCTGCCTTCCCGACCGCAACGCCTGCCCAGCTGAACGCCTTCCTGTCGAATCCGGCGATTCCGGCGAACCTGCGTCCCACACTGGCCCAGTACATCCCGCTGTTCATCACCAACCGCAACGGCGCTTCGGGCAACCAGTTTGTGTCGCGCACCGGTTATGAAGAGCGTCACCTGGTCGACTACAACACCATCAACTTCCGCGGAACGGCTGGTCTGTTTTACAAGATCACGCCTTCAATCGAAGCCTCCTGGAATACGTATATCGGATCAGGTACTACGGTGTACACCGGTGCCGACCGTTATTCACTCAAGAACCTGCGCATGGCCCAGCATAAGCTGGAAGTACGTGCCCGCAACTGGTTCATTCGCGGCTACACGACGCAGGAGAATGCCGGCGATTCCTATAATGCCACGGTGCTTGGCCGAATCGTCAACGAACGCTGGAGCCCCAGTGCCACCAGCTGGTATCCCACCTATGGCGTAACCTACGCCGTCAGCCGTTTCAATGGACTGAGCGATCAGCAGGCGCATATCAATGCCCGCAACAATGCCGATATCAACCGTCCGATGCCCGGTTCGCCGGAGTTCGAGCGTCTGAAGGCCGCTGTTGCCGCCTCTCCGATCGGCCGCGATCCCCAGGTCAACGGTGCCCGCTTCCTCGACCGTACCGACCTTTGGGCCGGTGAAGGGCAGTTGAACGTATCCAATGCGCTGGGCTTCTCCAATACCGTAGAAGTGATTGCCGGCGCCCAGTTTAAGCAGTATGTTCTGAATTCTCAGGGCACCCTGTTTGCCGATACTACCGGTAACATCAAGATTGCGGAAACAGGTGGCTATCTGCAGCTGAAGAAGCGTCTCTTCAACGACTTCCTCACCCTTACCGCAGCTGGCCGCTACGATAAGCACACCAACTTCGAAGGCCGTTTTACACCGCGTGTAACCGCTGTTCTGAAAGTTGCCAAGGATAACAACATCCGCCTGTCGTACCAGACAGCGTATCGTTTCCCGACGAACCAGGACCAGTACATCAATCTGAACGTAGGTTCCGGTATCCTGATCGGTGGTCTGCCTTCCTTCCAGACTGCTTATGGTCTGAACAACGCGAACACACCGGGTTACACCACGGAATCCGTCGTTGCCGCCCGCACTGCCAATGACCCGAGCCTGCTGCGTGCTTACCAGTACCGCGAAATGAAGCCGGAAACGGTTCAGTCTTACGAGGTCGGCTACAAAGGCGTAGTAGGCCGCAAAGTGTTCTTCGACGCTTACGGCTACTACAGCCGCTACTCGAACTTCCTCGGCCGTGTAGCCGTTGTTCAGTCGCTCACCGGCCAGCCGGCAGGCGCGCTGAATCCGAGCGCTACTTCTTCGCGTAACCTGTCGTATGTGCAGAACACCGACCAGAACGTGAACGCCTATGGATGGGGCCTGTCGACCGAGTGGAACATGACCCGCGCACTGACCCTGTACGGTAACCTTTTCTCTGACCGCCTCGACAATGTTCCGGCCGAAACGATCACCTTCTTCAACGCGCCCCGCTACCGTTTCAACCTGGGTCTCCGCAGCGACAACATCTGGCGCGGCGTCGGCTTCAATGCGGTCTATCGTTGGCAGGATGAGAACTTCTATGAGGGTACTTTCGTAACCGGCACGCTGCCGTCTTTCGGAACCCTGGATGCACAGATCTCTTACCGGATGCCGAATACGAAGTCGGTATTCCGTATCGGTGCCACCAACCTCACCAACAACTACTTCCGTACCGGCTACGGCAGCCCCTTCGTTGGCGGTCTGTACTATGCCAGCTTCGGATACAACATCTTCTAAGAAATTACCTGGTCGATTCAAAGGGCTGCCTAAGGCGGCCCTTTTTTTATTTCCCACGGGAATGCCGCCGGTGGAACGGAACGAAGAAAGGAGCGATGGGTGCGTTTCCGTACCTGAAACGAAACGGGCAGGGATCCGTAAAGCAGCAGGAGGATCGTTTGGAGAAGGGGCAGGAAAGAACATAAGAAAAGCCGTCCGGCGGGGACAGCTTTTCTTAAGAGGAGTTTGGAGGATCTACGCTTAACCGAACAGACCGCCTTTCTTGAGGGAGCGGATACCTTCGGCAATCTTAAAGCCATTCTGGTACACTTCGATCTTATAGTCGCCAACTGCGAACTCAGTTCGGCGCAGCGGAACAGATACGGTTTTGCGGGTGCCCTGTTCGTAATCGACAGTGGTTTTAAAGCTATAGGGGCGGTCGCCATCATTTCGGGTGGTAAGCGTGCCGGAACCCAGGGCAGGGTCGGTAACTACCTGGCCATCGGGGCTGGTTACCACTACATAAACATCGGCCGGGCCGGAGCGGGCAACCCGGTTTTCCACATCAAAGGAGATGACCAGCTTGTTTACACGGCGGGCGGTTGCCGTTTCTTTTTCCTTGCCGTTACGGCGCTCGTCGATCGGGCTGATGCGGATATTGGAGGCGGAGAAAGTCGAGGCGACGTCAACGGTCTGTGCCAGTTCTTCCTTTTCGGCAGTGGTCGTTTGCAGGTTGGTCTGCAGCACCTGGCGCTCTTCGGTCAATTGCGTGTTGGTGGCAGCCAGCTGCTGATTCTCGCCATTTAAGCGGGCTACTTCGGCTTCGAGGTTCTCAATCTTGCCGTTCAGGGTGGCAATCAGCGACTTGGCGCGGCCGAGTTCTGACTGTGTGGCGTTGCGCTTGCGCAGAATGCTGTTGATTTCATTTTTCAGCCGGGAAATCTCACTGTTGTTGGAGGCCACCTGCCCCTGCAGGTTGTTGTTGTTGCCGGTCAGCGAATCGAGGCGGGTGAGGGCGTCATTGTAGAGGAGTTGCACCGAATCGCGGGCGGTCATGGCATTGTTTGCCTGCGTCTGGGTTGTGGTAATGCGCGTTTCGGATTCATTCTTACTTTTCAGGAAATAGGCCCAGGTTCCCAATAATCCGGCTGCAAGAACCCCAATCGCTATATTTTTGACATTGTTGCTGGAGTTGCGTACCGGACGGTTTTGCTGCGGTTCATTCGCTGAAGGATAGTTTGTGTTCGCCATCGTCAATCGATTTAAGGTTGAAATTTAGGGTTTAATGGTCAAGGGTGCGTGTGATTTTGGCAGACGTAATACAAAACCATGCCAGAACAGAAAAGCAGGGTTGCACCGCTTTATGTGAAATTATGAAAGCTGAAAAAATTATTACCGGCCTGAAAAAGGGACAGGCACGTCCGGTTTACTGGCTTGAAGGCGATGAGGAGTATTTTATCGATCAGGTCATCCACTATGCGGAGCATGAAATCCTTTCAGAAGCGGAGGCGGGCTTCAATAAAACGGTATTCTACGGCCGTGATGCCGACTGGGCTTCTGTGGTCAATGCCTGCCGGCGTTACCCGATGTTTTCGGAACGCCAGGTCGTGATTCTGAAGGAGGCGCAGGCCATGCGCGATATCGAGAAGCTGGAGGGCTATGTCGAGAAACCTTTGCCTTCGACCCTGCTGTTTGTTGCCTATAAGGGCAAAAAGCTCGACGGCCGTACCAAGCTGGCCAAAATGCTTAAAGACAAAAGCGTACTGCTCACCACCAAAAAACTCTACGACAACGAATTGCCTTCGTGGACCGAAGAGCGGGTGAGGGAGCAGGGTTTTTCAATAACACCCAGGGCCCTGCACCTGCTGATCGACCATATCGGTAATGATCTGAGCCGGATCAGCAACGAGATCGGGAAGATGACCCTGAACCTGGCGGGCCGAAAGAGTATCACCGAAGACGATATTGAGCAGTTTGTCGGCATCAGCAAAGAATATAACGTGTTCGAGCTGCAGGACGCGCTGGCGCGCCGCGACTTTTACAAGGCCATGCGCATCGCCAATTATTTTAGCCAGAATCCGAAAGCGGCGCCTTTGCCGCTGATTTTTCCATCGCTTTACGGCTTTTTCAGCAAGGTGCAGGTCGTGCATAGCGCGCCACCCGGTCAGGAGAAAGCGCTGGCAGCCGCTACCGGTATCAACGAATGGAAGTTAAAAGAGTATGTGCAGGCGGCAAAAGTGTATCCGCCCCAGGCCATCGAAAAGAACATCCTTCTCTTGCATCAGTATAATCTAAAAAGTATTGGGGTTGACGATGCCGGTACCGAAGATGGCGAACTTCTGAAGGAGATGATCGTAAAGATGATGATGGACTAAGCTCGGGAGAGCAGGCGAAGTGCGTCGGATTTATCCCGGTGCAACTGTGCCTTGAGATTTTCAAGCGACCCGTACTTCTCCTGTGCGCGCAGATAGTGATGCACTTCTATACGCAGCTCCTGGTCATACAGGTCGCCGTCGAAATCAAACAGGTTGATCTCAACACGCTCCACGATATCATTCAGTGTCGGTCTTTTGCCGATGCTGAGCATGCCGTTAAGGATCTGGCCGCGGTAATGGGCCCTGGCGCTGTAAACACCTTCACCGACATGGATCTTGTCGGCACTGGTATAGGCCAGGTTGGCAGTGGGATAGCCCAACGTTCGGCCGATTTTATCGCCATGTACCACTTTCCCGTCAAAGAAAAACGGGTAGCCGAGCAGTTCATTTGCTTTGGTGATAGCGCTGTTCTTCAATGCCTGCCTGATCTTCGTAGACGAGATCGTAATCGAATGCAGCACATGCTGTGGTATTTCTACGAGCCGGTAGCCAAAGTGGGCCTGCAGTGCTTCGAGGAGTTCATACCCCCCGTTCCGGTTGTGTCCGAAGCGATGATCATAACCGATGATCAATGTATGCGGGCGAAAGCGTCCCACCAGAAAGTCAGACACATACGCTTCTGCTTCCTGTCCGGCAAAGGTGGGGGTAAAGGGTACCACCACGAGGTGATCGATGCCTTCGGCTTCCAGCAGGGTGGCTCGTTCCGCAAGCGTGGTCAGCAGTTCCAATGAGGCATCGGGCTGCACGATCTTCCGCGGGTGTGGATCGAACGTGATCAGTACGGTTTCGCCCCCAACCATCCTTGCTTCCTGACGAAGCGCCTCCAGGATCTGCTGGTGTCCCCGGTGCACGCCATCGAAGGTGCCGATGGTCAACACCGCGTTCCTGAACTTTGGCAAACGATTCAGCTCAAAATGCACCTGCATGGCCGCGAAGTTAGGGTGTGGCAAGGGATTGTCTGTCGCCCGGCTGAGCTGATGGCTCATGGGTTCTTCACCCTGGGATGGAGGATGCACCCGGCAAAACGGTAGGATTGGATCGAATTATGCTGACATCGCTTCCACGCAACAAATAGAGCCGTAGACAAAAAGGCCAATCACTTAGTTTTGCCACAACACGAATAACCATGTCGCTATATTCCAAGCGGGGCGTATCCGCCCAGAAAGAAGAAGTGCATGCGGCGACGCAGAACATCGACAAAGGGCTGTATCCCCGGGCTTTTTGCAAAATTTATCCCGATTTGCTCGGTAGGGATGCAGACTGGGTGAGCCTGATGCATGCTGATGGTGCCGGCACCAAAAGCATCCTCGCTTACCTCTACTGGAAAGAAACCGGCGACCTGTCGGTATGGAAAGGCATCGCGCAGGATGCTATCGTAATGAACCTCGATGATCTGATCTGTGCGGGTATTTATGACCGGATGCTGTTTTCTTCTTCCATCGACCGCAACAAGAACCGCATACCGGGCGAGGTGCTGACGGCACTGATCGAAGGCACGCAGTCCTTCCTCGATGAAATGCAGCGCCAGCAGATCCATATCGCTTTCCTGGGCGGCGAAACCGCCGATGTGGGAGACGTGGTGCGCACCGTTTCCGTCAATGGCACTATGGCAGCCCGCTGGCCCAGGGCCCGCCTGATCACCAATGAAAACATCGCAGCCGGGCAGGTGATCGTTGGACTTGCTTCGAACGGGCAGTCTGTTTACGAATACGCCTACAACAGCGGTATCGGCAGCAACGGGCTTACCAGTGCCCGTCACGACGTGCTGCACCGGCATTACAAGACCTTTCCTGAAACTTTTGATGATCTCGTTCCGGAAGATGTGGTGTATATCGGCAAACACCGGCTCACGGATTCCATTGAGGCAGGCGGACAGCTTTGTACCGTAGGCCAGCTGTTGCTTTCGCCCACCCGCACATTTGCACCGGTGGTACGTGCGCTGCTCGAACAGCATTTCGACCAGGTGTTCGGACTGGTACATTGCAGCGGGGGCGGACAAACCAAATGCATGAAGTATGTGCCGGAAAATGTCCGTATCGTTAAGGATAACCTTCCCGAGGCGCCTGAAATCTTCCGGCTTATTCAGTCTTCGAGCGGGGCCGATGACCGGGAGATGTACCAGGTCTTTAACATGGGCATAAGGCTTGAAGTGTATACAAGCGAGCAGGCGGCGGAGGCAGTTATCGCCCTTGCCCGCCAGTTCGGAATTGCCGCACAGGTGATCGGCCGTGTCGAAGGTTCTGTTAAAAAAGAACTGCTGTTACGGCACCATGGAGCGGAAATCCTTTATTAAGTAACTTTCAAAAAATCAGTTATGTCGGATATCATCATCGAGGTGCGGAACGCGAATATTTACCAGGGCGACAGCCAGGTACTTCATAATGTGAACCTGACGGTGCGCCGGGGCGAATTCGTGTATCTCGTCGGTAAAACCGGCACGGGTAAGTCGAGCCTGCTGAAGACCCTCTATGGCGAATTGCCGCTTCGCGACGGTGAGGCAACGGTAGCGGGTTACGACCTGCGCAAGCTCGACTGGCGCAAGGTGCCTTTCCTGCGGCGCAGCCTGGGAGTCGTGTTCCAGGATTTTCAACTGCTGACCGACCGGAACGTAAATGAGAACCTCAAATTCGTACTCCGTGCTACGGGTTGGAAAGACGAAAAGCTGATGAACGAGAAGATATCGGATGTGCTCGAAAAGGTCGGACTCAAGTCAAAGGGATTCAAGATGCCTTTCGAGATGAGTGGTGGCGAGCAGCAACGCGTCGATATCGCAAGGGCGCTCCTCAATTCGCCCAAACTGATACTCGCGGATGAGCCCACCGGTAACCTCGACCCGGAGACATCGGACGAGATCATGCAATTGCTCTTCCATATCTCGCGCGACTATGGTACGGCCATCGTGATGGCCACACACGACTATATCGTGATCAACAAATTCCCGGCGCGTATGCTGCGTACCGAAATGGGCCAGGTAATCGATAATGCCTCTATAGCCATGCACTGATGGCTTCAGCATTGCGTCGGTTCGAGTAAACCTCGGCAACAATCCGGCGGTTTTCCCGCATTTCTACAGTAAAGTCCTGCTCCCAGAGCTTTTGTACGAGCGCCCGGAAATCCTCCGGGCGTTCTGCCTGATGGAGCGTGCCGCCGAAAGCCGTGCCTTCCACCCCGGCCGGGTTGGTCATGCAATGACGTCCGCAGAACAGGGCATGCAGCAACTTGAGTTTGAGTCCTGTGGTGTTAAAGGAGGGAAGTACGTTTAAATGGGCCTCCCTGACGAGCATTTCCATCTCCGCTTCGGGCGGGTCAGATACGAAACGGACGTTGGTTCTTCCTGAATAGGCGCGCATCAGGCCTGTCGGTATGTTGTGTCCGGCAATTACGAGGGGCTGGCTGCCTTCGGGGAATATGTGTTCGAGCAGCCATTGGGCCGCCTGCCGGTTCTCTGAAACTTCCATATTCCCCTGGTAAAGGCAATATGCGCCCCGGCCAGGCTGTCCCTGCAACTCCTGCCAGGGCGTAAAGGAAGGGATGAAGGGCAGGTTGCGGAGGCCATAGCGTTCGCGCAACTGCCGGATATCATTGTGGGCGACGCAGGCCAGTGGCAGGTCTTTGGGTAGCTGCGACTGGAAGTGATGGAGCAGGCGGCTTTCCAGTGAGTAGTAGAAACGCTTCAACGGGTTGAGCTCGTGTTCTGCGAGGGCCTCGTAGTAGGCGGCTTCATCGTTGTGCATACGGATCAGCACCTTTCTCGTTCCGTAAAAATGCGGGACCAGGCCGGCGCAGTGAATACCTTCGAGCAACAGGGGCGCATCGTCTGACCTCAGACGGCGCAGCAATAGCTGGTTGTTGCGCGATCCGGTAATGTAGGGTTGTTTATCCCAAAGCGATGCCAGGAAGTTTTTCCGGTCGTAGGCATGTATCTCCTCGCAGTGGTTCTCAAGCCCTTCCGCGCTGCGTCCTGGTTTGTAGCGGAAGTAATGCAGGCAGATGCGATAGCCGGCTTCGGCAAGTGCTTTCACCTTGTAAAACATGTCGATTGCCCCGCCGTAGTTGGCAGGCGACGGCGCGTCGAGGCATACGATATGCAATTTACTGTTCATCGTCTAAGGCATGCCGGTACAGTGCTACCAGCTTTTGGGATTCATGTTCCCAGTTCCAGTCGGTACGGGCGGTATGTGCATTTTGCTGCAGGCGTGCATAGAGATGATGATCTTCCTGCATTCGCCTGACGGCCTGCACGATGTGGTCCACGGTAAGTTCGGGAAGCAGCAGCCCCACTTCGTACTCGTTATTGTGGCGGCGGTATTCGGGATAGTCGTTGGTGACCTGCGGAATACCTGCATGCACGTAGTCGAAGAACTTGTTGGGCAGGCAATGGTACTGATTCAGTCCGAGGTTTTCGGTGAAGTTCAGGCCAAGCCAGGCTTTTGCCGTGTATTCGCGGAGTTTGTCCGGGGTTACCATTCCTTTCAGGTATACCCGGTCTTCGACCTGGTTATCCCGGATCAGTTCACGAAGTTGGGGCATGAAGTTGCCGTCGCCGCAGATGATCAACGGCACTTCAAGTTCTTTCATGGCAGGAATCAGGAATTCAAAGCCACGGCCTTCATTCACCGCTCCCTGGTACAGCAGGTAGGGTGTTTCAGCAGGCGTTGAATCTTCGGCTATCCGTGTCGGTGGAACATTCCGGATGACGGCGGCCTGTATGCCATAACGCGTTGCAAATACGTCGGCCACCCCCTGGCTGACGGTGTACACGACCGGGTACCGCCGTAGGGCAAAGCGCTCGACAGCTAGCCAAAAGCGCTTTAGCCAGGGGCGCGAAACGACCTCTTTCATTTCCGAGAAAAGCTCGTGTGCATCGTAAAACAGCCGGGCATTTTTCCTTCGTCCGGCACAATAGCAAGGCAGAACCGTATCGAGATCGATGGCACAGACGGCATCAAATTGCTGGCCGAGCAGCCAGCGGAGCAGCCTTGCATTGTATTCTCCATAGAAAGCGGGCCCTCGGGAGAAGCGGCAGCGGATACGATGTTGCCGGTAGGGTTGCCGGGCCAGCGGAAGAGAGCGGGGAAGAAGGCGGCCTACGAGCGTCACGGCATAGCCCTCCTCCGACAGCGCCGTGCAGATTCGCTGCATCCGCTGGTCATAAGTCAGGTCGTTGGTGACGGTAAGCACGATCTTCTTCAATCAGGACAGTTTGCGCATTCTTGTATAAATACGATCGATCCATTCAACGGTTCGAAGTGAATCAAAAGCCGAAGGGCCGGCTGCGGGATGGCCGGACAGGGCCTGCCGCATCTTTTCAGAAAGAGCAGGGGCGGGGCCTGGATCCGGGAGAGCAAAACCATCGGCGACGATGGATGCATACCGGAGGCGGCCATTTACAATGGTGCCCTGAAGCAGCAATTTACCGTTAGAGCCTTCCAGCTGCACCGAAAATTCAGGTGCATCACCCTGGCTGGCAGGAGAAGAGGCAGCCCAGTCGAGGTAGCCCTGGGTGCCTTGGGTGCTTCTGAGTTCGGCATGGCCGCTCTGTTCCAGGGGAGCATCGTCGCCGCCGGGCGGCAGCTCTCCGCGCACGTCTTCGAGCGGTCCCAGCAGTTCGGCCAGCAGTGCTGCAAAAGGATAAAAGTCGGTGTACAGAAGTCCTCCATCCGGGAAGCGGCTGCCGGCTGCCGGTTTGTTGCTTCGAACCCAGGCATGAAAATGACGGATGGATCCGATGGCGCTGCGGGCCTGGCTGCTGAGGCGGCAAGGACCGGCACCCACCCAAAGGGGCGTGCGGGTGTAGCGGGCCGTTTCCAGGATTTGCCAGGCGGCGGCTGTCGTCAGGCACAGCGGCCCCTCTATCCACACCGGTATGCGCGCCTGCAGGCTTTTGATGGCCTGTTCGGCATGAAATCCGGTGCGGGTGTCGATCAGCACCAGTTGCAGGACAGCTTCAGCAGCAATCAACGCATCGGTGTTTGGGTAGGTGGGAGTGGCCGGCCCAGTTACGTCTCCGGAAATTACGGAGGCTGCCGGGGCGCCCAAAAAATCCAGGAGCTCCTGCGTGTTCGCCGATCGTTCACGGTCCTGAAAAAGTGCAAATCGATACATATGTCCCCAAAAGTAAAGGTTCCCGGCAGAAATGATCCTGTCTGAAATTCCTGCGGGTGCGGCAATAAAAAAAGACGCTGTCCGTAGGCAGCGTCTTCCAGAAATTGATTTTTATCAGATGCCGGAGTCGATGGTCGCATCTTCCTGGCGTGTATTCTTACGCTTGAAGAGGCTGGCGTCGAACTTGCCGAAGCGGTAGTTGAAATTCAGGCGAAGGATCTGCGGGTCGCGGCGGCGGAGCATGTTCTGCTCGAAGCCGGGGGCAAGGGTATAGGAGTCGAACACCCGGGTGCGGAAGATATCGTTGATATTAAGCGACAGAGAAGCCTTGCGGTCTTTGAGGAACTCGTAACGGATCGCGAAGTCGATGCCATAGTTGGGGCGGATATAGCCCTGTGCGGCCGAACCACCGCCACCGCCCATGAAACCGCCCATGAAACCACCGCCACCGCCACGACCGCCGCCGCCGCCACCTGGCGAGGCAACGATGCGCGAGGTATAATCGCCCGAAAGCTGGATGCTGATGTTCTTCGGCAGGCGGAACTGGTTGTTCACTTTGAGGAAGTAGCTCGTAAAAGGCTCCTGTGTCGGCTGGTTCATTACCTCGATGCGGGCGAGGAAGAAGTTGGCGTTGGAAGTCAGGTCCCACCACTTGGTGATCTTGTTGCGGGCCGTCAGTTCAAGACCGCTGACATAGCTGCGGTTGGCATTGATGAACGTGTTGACAAACACATCGCGCTTCAGAAAGGTATCGAACTCCGGTACCTGGAAGCGGGTGATCAGGTTGTTGGTATTTTTGAAATAAACGGAGGCGATGTAGTTATCGCGGTTTTTGGACTGATGCGAGAGCGATAGTTCCACCGAGTTTGTGAACTCCGGTACCAGTGCCGGGTTGCCGCGGCTGATGTTCAGCGAATCGGTATAGTCGGTGAAGGGGAAGAGCTGCCAGAAGTTGGGGCGGTTGATCCGGCGGCTATAGTTCATCTGGATGTCGGTGCGGTCGGTGATTTTCTGACTGAGGAAGATGCTGGGAAACAGGCTGACCGGGAACTCGGTGCGGAACGACTGACGGCGGTTCAGGACACCTTCGTTGGTCGAATTCTCCGCGCGTAGTCCGAGCTGATAGCCGAACTTCTTGATCCGGCCGGAGTAGTTGCCGTAGGCCGCGTACACGCGTTCTTCGTTGGTGAAGTAGGTGGCGGAGGTACGACCGGCGAGCGTGTAGCTGATATCGCTGATCACGTTGCGTACCTGCACGCGTGCACCTGCTTCGATTTTCGACTTATCGGAGAGCGGGTTTGCATAGTCAGTTTGGGCCACCAACACCGTATTTTCACCGGCTACGCTCTGCTGTTGGAGGAAGCCGAAGAAATCGGTAGGCTCGGGATAGACCCGGCGCGTACGGGAATCGATAATGCTCAGGTTATTATTGCGGCCGCGGTTGAAGGTTACATCAGCGGTCCACTCGTGGCCGGCTTTGGGGAAGTTATGCTTGAAGCCGGCTTGGAAGCCCATGTTGCGGAACCGGTTGCGGCCCGTGGTGTTGCGCGGTGTAAGCTCCAGGGTGTCGGGCTGGCCTTCTACCCGCTTCAGGGTGTTGATCCGTGTTTCTACAAGAGGATCAAAACTGCCACGACCCATGCTACCGCTGACGGTGATGGTGTTCCGGTTGTTGATGAAATAGTCGAAGCCGGCACGGCCGAAGGCGAAGTAGCCCGTTACGGTGCTGCTGTCGTGTTGATCGAGGCGGCTGCTGCGAAACTGGTTGAAGCTGTTCCGGTCGGTGGTGGATTCGGAGATGCTCTTGCGCTGGTTGTAGTTGGCGTTGGCGAAGACGTTGATCTTGTTTTGCCGGATATTGATGTCGCCGCCGGCTCCCACGCGGGCGCGGGAGTCCATATTGGCCCGGAGGTTTCCGGCGTAGCCGACGCGCTTTTGTTTTTTCAGAACGATGTTGAGGATGCCTGCGGTGCCGCCCGAAGCGTCGTACTTGGCGGAGGGGTTGGTGATGATCTCGATGCTTTCAATGGCGTCGGCTGGAATCTGCTCCAGTGTCAGGTTGGTCGGACGGCCGTCCACGAAAATCTGGGGCGCATTATTGCGGAGCGTTACGTTTCCGTCTACATCAACAGCGATAGAGGGAACATTACGCATAACATCAACTGCCGTGCCGCCGGCGGACGTAATATTACGGTCGACGTTAAACACTTTACGATCGATGCCCATGGTGAGCTGAGGACGCTGGGCCGTTACGGTGACGTTGCCCAGTTCCTGTTCGTTGATCTCGAGTTTGATATTACCGAGGTCTTTATCCAGGGCGTTCAGCATCGCGGCCTGGTCGTTTTGTCCCTGTGGCCGTTGAAACTGCACTTTCTGTTCGTAGGTTTTATAACCGATGCCGGTGACGCGGAATGTATACTGTCCGAATACCGGTACATTTTCGATGCTGAAGTCGCCGTTGGCGGCGGTGAGTTGTCCGCCGATCACTACTTCCTTGCGCTGACGGGTTGCGGAGTCCGTACGGAACTGAACAAGTACAACGGAGGCGGCTTCGACTCCTTTGCTGCTGCGGGCGTCGAGAATCCGTCCGTAGAAGCGGCCGGCAGGAGGGGCTCCGCCGGGGCGGCCGCCACCCATGTTTCCGCGATTTTGCGCAAAGGTGCTGAGCGTAAGGAAAAGAGCGCACAGGAAAGCGATGAATCTCATGGCGTGTGTTTAAATGGAGGCGCAAAAATAACCGGGACAATAGCGCCGGAGGGCTTTTGTTAACTATTATTAACCTATGCTTACCCGAATGGCAAGCAGGCTAGATGAGCGGTAAAAGAAAAGCTCCCCTGAGGGGAGCTTGGGGTGGCTAACCGGGTTCGAACCGGCGACCTTCGGAACCACAATCCGACGCTCTAACCAACTGAGCTATAACCACCGTTTTGCGGGCTGCAAAAATAGGGAAAAGAAGTTTTTTCAAAAAAATAATTCTCTGAAGATGATGCCCGTGTACACTTTTTTTGGTGAAACGGGTTCCGCTTTCGCTGCGTGCTTTCCGGCGCAGAGGCAGGGTAGAATGGGTCTTATTCTTCCCGGATTGTTCCCGCTCATCAAAAACGTTTGTTAAGTTGACACCTTTAACCGGGCCTGCATTGTTTTTGCTTTAAATTTGAAAGCGATGCCTCCGGCAATAAAATACCTGTTCAGTATGAAACGATTACCTCTCCTGCTTTCGATGCTGGTGGTCGGGATTTTCCTGGCTACACGAACCCTCGGCACCGGCACTTCAGCTCCTCCCGGCAAATACGAGCGTATTCTGCAAAGTGTGGGAGAGATGCTGCGGCAGGGGCATTACAGTCCGAAAGAGATCAACGACGATTTTTCGCGCAAGGTTTATAACCGCTACTTCGCTGAAATGGATCCTGAGAAGAACCTGTTCCTTCAGGAAGACCTGAAAGCGCTGCGCCGTTATGAAACACGCATCGACGATGAAATCAAGGGTGCCCCGGTCGAGTACTTCAGGGAAGTAAGCAAGATTTTCGACCAACGTCGTTCAGAGGCGGCGCGCATTTATGATGAGCTGCTTTCGAAGCCTTTTGACTTTACGGCCAATGAAACCATTGTTGCCGATCCGAAGAAACTGTCTTTTCCCGCTACCCAGGCTATCCGCCGCGAAGCGTGGCGTAAGAAGCTGAAGTTTATGACACTGGAACGCTATACCGATATGGTGGAGCAGCAGGAGAAAGCGAAAGGCAAGGACACGGTGTTTAAAACGAACGCACAGTTGGAGGCCGATGCGCGGGCCAAGGTACGCAAGGTGATGGACCGAATTTTCCAGCGCTACGAAAAGACCTTTAATGAAGACAAGCGTTTTGAGATATATGTCAACACCATCACGGAGCAGATGGATCCGTATACCCAGTTCTTTCCGCCGGTAGAAAAGCGTTACTTCGATGAGCAGCTGAGCGGATCGTTTTCGGGTATTGGTGCTTCACTCCAGTATGATGAAGGGAACATCAAAATTGCTTCTTTGCTCACCGGGAGTCCTGCCTGGAAGTCGAAACAGATCGAAGTCGGCGACGTGATTGTAAAGGTGGCACAGGGCCGCGATACGGCGGTAGATATCTCCGGTTTTGAAGTGGAAGATGCCGTAAAGCTCATCCGTGGGAAGAAAGGTTCGGATGTGACCCTGACCCTGAAGAAAAAGGATGGTACGGTAAAGCCCGTCACCTTAACGCGCGACGTCATTCAGCAGGATGAGACCTATGCCCGCAGCGCGGTGATCGAGGAGAACGGCAGCAAGATCGGTTATATTTACCTGCCCGAGTTCTATGCCAATTTCGACGATCCCAACGGCCGTCGTTGTGCAACAGACGTGGCCAATGAAATCGTTAAGCTCAAGGCATCCGGGGTCGATGGCATCGTGATGGACCTTCGTAATAATGGTGGCGGTTCGCTCTATGACGTGGTTCAGATGGTTGGTTTGTTCATCGAGGATGGTCCGATCGTGCAGGTGCGCGACCGTCAGGGCCGTCCGATGGTGATGCGCGACAAAGACCAGGGCGTTTTGTATGAAGGGCCGCTTGCAGTAATGGTGAATGAGTTCAGTGCATCGGCTTCTGAGATCTTTGCCGCCGCGATTCAGGATTATGGCCGTGGCATTATCATGGGCAGCACGAGCACCTACGGAAAAGGCACGGTACAACGCGCGATCGGCCTGGACCCTGATGCCGGCTTTATGAGTTCCAACTCTGAGCTTGGCTCGCTTAAGATCACCCTCCAGAAATTCTACCGTATCAATGGCGGCGCTACCCAGTTAAAGGGCGTGGTTCCGGATGTTATTGTTCCTGACCAGTATGAAGCATTTAAGTATCGGGAGCGTGACAATGAGCATTCCCTTCCCTGGGATGAGATCAATAAGGCAGCTTATAAGCCCTGGAATGCCGGTTACGATCTTCAGACGATCAAGAACCTGAGCAGTGCGCGTATCAACAACAGCGCGGTATTTCAGCAGATAAAAAAGAATACGGAAGCGTTGGCACGTCGCACCGAAAAAGAGTATACGCTTCAGATCGATAAGTATCGTCAGGAGCAAAAGGAATTCCGTGCGCTGGCAAAGCAGACCGACAGCCTGATCAAAGCCAATAACGAGTTGCAGATCGCCTACCTGCCGGAAGATAAGCAGCGTATGGCAGAAGATAAGACCAAAGAAGAGCGCTACAATCAGTGGCTTAAAGATCGCAGCCGCGATATTTACCTGGACCAGGCAGTGCGCGTCATCGGCGACATCCGTAACCAGCAGGCCCTGGCCCGCACCCAGAAGGAGGGAACTCCGGTAAAGACCTTTTAATCGCCTATAGCTTATTATGGAAGCCCCGCCTGATGCGGGGCTTCTGCATTATATGACTCCGGCAACCCGGCTGCTCAGTACAGGTAACGTTCCTGCAATACCTGCAGGTGGTGCGCTATATGTCCGGCGAGGATATACCCGATTCCTTCCGTGTAAACGGGATGGTTATTGGCATTGCCCGACCGCTGGAGCTGCGCGTCTGAAAAAGAGGCAAAGAGCGTATCGGTCGCTTCCAGTACCGATTCCAGCTCATCGAGGATAGCGGCGGGGGAGCGGCGGCCTGCTTCGCTATGGGCGGCGAAGGTTCCTTCGTCGAAGCCGGGGAGGGGTCCCTGGTCGCCGCGGGCAAAGGTCAGGGCCCGGTATGCGAATACACGTTCGGTGTCGGTCAGGTGTTGTACGAGTTCCTTGATCGTCCACTTGCCGGGAGCGTAGGCAAAATCCCATTTTTCATCGGGCAGGTTCGTCAGAACTTCCATAAGCGTACGTCGCCGGTTCAGCAAAGCTTCAGCCAGCGTCTTCTGATCTACGTGCGCAACGTAGCGATGATAGTAGTGGGGGATGCGGGAAAGATCGACCTGGGGCATGTAGGAGTGGTTTATCCTGCAAAATAATGGGATGTGGGAAAGAATGTGGACCCCGAAAAAAAAGCCGCAACAGGTGCGGCTTTCCGGTTTTCTTGAGTGGGTATCAGAACGACTTGTAGGTTTCCGTTTTCACTTTGGTCTTGTTCTTTTCTGTTTTGATCTTCTTCTTGCCGTTGTCGTCTTTCACTTTGATTTTGTTGTCTTCAATCTTCACCTTCACTTTTCCGCTGCTGATCGCATCTGCCAGTTTGATCGCTTCGAAAGCATTGACTACGCCACCGTTGCGGCTGAGTTCGTTGAAGGGAACATTCTCTTCCGTGCCGGGTTTCCGGGTTTTGTCGCTGATTTTTACAACGCTGTTTTCAAGAATGTACTTCAGTTGTGCTCCGTTGAGGTTGGGATAGTAGCTGAGAATAAACGCGGCGATACCCGAGGTGACCGGTGCGGCCATTGAGGTTCCGGAAGCATTACCGTAGGTATTGCCTCCGGGGATGGTTGAGTAGATGTCGCGGCCGGGGGCGAAGATATCCGATTCCTTGCGGCCGTAGTTGGAGAAAGAAGCTGCCAGTCCGCCATTCTTGGGATCACCGGAAGCGCTGACGGTCAGCCAGGTATTTGCCCGGCTGCTGTCCAGAAAGACGGGGGTTGGGAAATTGAAATCGCCATCGAGGTTTTTTGCATCATTGCCGGCTGCGTGCACCAGCAATACACCTTTACTCTGCGCATAGCGAACAGCATCGTCAACCCAGTGTTTCTGTGGCGAGTGGCCTTTTCCGAAGCTCATGTTGATGATTTGCGCACCGTTATCCACCGCATACCGGATGGCCAGAGCGATATCCTTGTCATGTTCATCGCCATCCGGAACGGCTCGCAGGGTCATGATCCGAACATTGTCGGCCACACCGTCGATGCCTATACCGTTGCCGCGTACCGCGCCGATGATGCCGGAAACATGTGTACCATGAAAAGGCGTGGATGCCATGATATCATTGTTTCCGTAGTTGCGGTCATTGATATCGTCTGCGTTATCGCGGGTCACTTCGCCACGGAAGTTACGTGGCGCTTTTGTGAGTGCCTCTCCTTTACGCAGTTCCCCTTCCAGTTCGTCGAGGATCTGGGTGTTGGTAATTTCTTCTGTATTATTGGCTTCAGAGATGCTCATGTAGATGCTCTTCGCCATTTCGGCGGGCATGCTGGTCGGTTTGTAGTTCTTCAGGTCTTTGGCCGTGAATTCTCTTTTCTTCAGTTCAACGGCAATGAGCGAGTCGCCTCGCTTAAGGGTGGGATACATCCGCTGCAGCATCATGATCTCGTTGGCATCAGTGCCCCGCTCCAGGTCTGCCTTTGCCCGTTTCCAGCCACGATATAAAGCCAGGTCGGCTGCCGACAGGGTGGAGGTGTCGACCTTTCCGAACCGGGCTTTCAGGTTATGATAAACGCGTGCCGCTTCGTAGGAGTCTTGCTTGACGTTGCTGCCATCCTTTCCTCCGAGGAAGTTCCAGCCATGCACATCATCGATATAACCGTTTTTGTCGTCGTCGATGCCATTGCCCGGAACTTCTTTTGCATTGACCCAAAGAACAGGCTTCAGGTCTTCGTGCAGGGTGTCGATACCCGAGTCGACAACGGCTACCACGACGGTTTTGCTTTGTTTACCTTTTACAAACTGGTAGGCTTTGTCGAGTGAGATGCCATAGTAGCCATCGCTGGAGCGATCTTTCAGATGCCAGCCGTTGGGGGTGCCTTTCACATTGCCTTTGATTACTTCGGGCTCGTCCTGTGCGGAAGCGGCAAGAGCGATACCTGAGGCGAGCAGTACCGGAAGCAGGCGGCGTTGTGCGTAAAGGAATCGTTTTTTCATGTATGTTATTCGGTATGTGAGGGTTTAAAATTAAGGGAAGGAGTTCATAGCTTATTGTGAAAGATGGGCGCGGTTTCAGTGGTAGCTGCCGAAAAATCCCAGTTTTTGACGGTGTTTTTCACAGGGATGGTTGCAGGTGGCGCGCTAGTTTAGGATTATGGAAACACCCTTATTGCGGTTGGTGGGCTTCAACCATCGCGACAGTGATCAGCTCGGTTTACATTTTGACCGATATGGCCCCCTGAACAGTCTTGTCCGGGCCTTGCCGGGGATCACGTTCAGCCGGACCCATCGATGCTGGTATTTGCCGCTTACGCGGGAAAATTATGAGCTCGTATGCCGACAATTCGAGGGCAGGGCGGTGCTGGATACGCGGGTAATGGAGCGTTATCTCCGTAACCGGCCCCGATCTCCGGCGGATGCGGAAACGGCATCGCCATTGGTTGTTGCTCCGGAGCGTGCTCTATGTGCGGCAAATGAGGGGGCCCTCAAGCAGTTTTTGCAGCTTTTGAGTCTGAAAGGGTATAGTCCGCTTACCGTGCGCACCTATCGCAACGAATTTTTGCAGTTGCTCAAGCACTTGGGCGATCGTCCTGCGGAGAGTTTGCGGGAGGAGGACATACGGAGTTACCTGCAGCATTTGCTGGAGGTGGAACGTTTGTCAGAGGGAACGGTGCACAGCCGGATCAATGCGTTAAAGTTCTATTTTATACAGGTTTTGGGCCGGGAACGTTTTTCGATGGCGTTACCGCGGCCTAAGAAGCCTTTGGTGCTACCTAAAGTACTGGGCGAGCGGGAGTTGGCTCGCTTGTTCAATGCAGCGGGCAACCTGAAGCACAAGGCGATGTTGTTTACCGCCTACAGTGCCGGTTTACGGGTGAGCGAGGTAGTTCGGCTGAAGTGGAAGGATATTGACCGGGAGCGGCAACAGATTCTGGTGGTGCAGGGGAAGGGCAAGAAGGACCGGTACGTGGTGCTGAGTCCGATTCTGGAGGATATACTGATATCTTATTTTCGCAAGTGGCCCGTAAAGCCGAAGGTATATGTATTTGAAGGGGAGACACCTGGACAGCCCTATAGTGCCCGAAGTGCGCAGGAGGTTTTTCAGCAGGCCAGGGCGAAGGCCGGGATCCAGAAGGAGGTGAGTTTTCACAGTTTGCGGCACAGTTTTGCCACGCATTTGCTGGAGAAGGGTACGGATGTGCGGTACATTCAGGAGTTGTTGGGACATTTCAATATAAAAACCACCACCCGTTACCTCCACGTTGCCCGCGACCGGCTGGTGGTCATCCGCAGTCCCCTCGACGACCTTTGGAAGGGCGGCGGCATCGACTGGGATGCCTGATTGGCGTAACGCGCAACTTTTATTGCGTGCCTCCGCTCCATTGGCTCTCAGTAAATTACCAACACTATAGTTTCGTCTAATAGCGTAAATTAGAGTGTTGCACGCAACCTGCACTCTGCGCAGCTCAATCAGCCACCAAATGATGATCGCTTGTGTTGCGGCGCCTCGCTTGGCTTTTCTCTTAGGCGGCCGGACCTTTGGAGGGCGTTATTTTAAACCTGCCGCCGTTCGCCGCGGCTCTGCACCAACAGTTGACCAAACTCGCAGCGGACGGCTCTGGACAAGGTTTTCTACTGACGCCCCATTCTCCGCCGGACCAAAAGCGGAACTAAACGTGAACTATTGCCGTCCTTACTAAGGTGACAGGGTAGGCGCCAGTAGCGGCGAACTGGCTTGCGGCGAATCATCGACGAACCGAGCCAGAGGGCCGCCGGACAACATCGTCGTGATGAGTCGCCGTGCTTCTCCTTGGTGGACCGGCTGCGTGCAACATGGGCTGTTGCGCTAGGCGGGGTCGTTTTAGTTCATATCTTCACTACAGCAGCCGCCCAGCGCAAAGCCCTGGTCGTTAGGCGCGGTGGCGTAGCGATATCCAGGCTCCTCGCGTGAGATTAGGCCGACGAGTCTTTAGTTCGAGCAGCAGGCGGAGGCGTCTCCAGGGCCGACACCTGGACGAGCCCGCTGTCCGCAGAAGTTCTGATCAATATCGCGGTGAGAAACTAACCAGACGACACTTCAACGGCAGAACCGGGACGCGGCTGGATTCCGCATCGGCAACCGGACTGCGATCGGAACTCTGGTTCAGTCATTTCCTCCTTTAGCTAACGTGAATTTAGATCGGAACTGTTGGCGCAAGTCCCCGCAAAAGCAGGAGAGAAGAGATGGTCGAAGCCGCGCCCGGTGCGGAACAGCGG
>Ga0164290_1001445_pt1 | contig 34466 bp, 31 predicted proteins | sample Micstemetagenome_FD_108782 | JGI IMG/M metagenome (GOLD analysis project Ga0164290, IMG submission 108782) | Contaminated culture microbial community from soil near Moab, Utah, USA - Microcoleus steenstrupii SON62 (Illumina Assembly) | ecosystem: Environmental > Terrestrial > Soil > Soil crust...
ACCCTGTCGCGCCATCGGACCCGTTATTGAAGAACTGGCCAAAGATTATGACGGTAAAATAAATGTAGGTAAAGTAAATGTAGACCATAACCCTAACCTCAGTGTTAACTATGGTATTACTTCCATTCCAGCCATCCTTTTCATTAAAGGTGGTCAGATTGTAGATAAGCAGATTGGTGCCGTGCCTAAGTCGGTGCTGGATAAGAAGATACAAGCGCATTTATAGGAGGCTTCGGGCTGTGAGCTGTGGGCTATGAGCCACAAGCTGCAGGCTACAAGCCGCAAGCTAAATTTGAAGGAACTGACCCTGCGGGTCGGTTCTTTTTTTTATGATGGTATTATTGGTTGCTGTCTGGTACTAGCGTTCACTACTCCTTACTTTCCGACTTTCGGTCTTTCGGACTTCCGGACTTTCAGACTCCTTCTACTCACTGATTTTCCCTATCTTCCTCGCTGATTTCTAACACTAAACTGCTTGTTGCATGAATAATATCAAGCCCCGCCTGATACTGATGAATTTCCTGGAATTTTTTGTCTGGGGTTCATGGCTTATTTCATTGGGTAGCTATATGGCCGTTTCATTGGGTTTCTCCGGTGGACAAATTGGCGCCGTTTATGCTACCATGGGTATTGCCTCTCTGTTTATGCCCGCACTCCTCGGCATTGTGGCCGACCGCTGGGTGAATGCAGAGCGGGTACTGGGTGCCTGTCATATTGTAGGTGCCTTATTACTCATCTGGGCTTCTACTGTTCAGGATTATTCAACGTTTTATATCATCATGCTCCTGAATGCCTGTGTATTCATGCCTACCATTGCCTTGAACAATACCGTTTCCTATATTGTACTGGAGAAAAAAGGACTGGATATTGTGAAAGATTTTCCACCCATCCGCGTATGGGGCACCATCGGTTTTATCGCTGCCATGTGGCTGGTTGACCTGATGGGATGGACCAAAAGCACCAATCAGTTATACGTAAGCGCAACAGCCGGTATTGCATTGGGCCTGTATTCATTTACCATGAGTAAATGTCCGCCAAGTGGTAAAAAAGTGGGAAAAGGTATTGTTTCTGCATTAGGTCTCGATGCATTTGTATTATTTAAAAGAAAGAAGATGATTATTTTCTTTCTTTTTGCCATGTTATTAGGTGCGGCTTTACAGATTACCAATGCTTTCGGAGGCCCCTTTCTGGATGATTTCAAAAGCAGTTATCCCGATTCTTTCGGTGTTCAGCATCCCAATATCCTGATTTCTATTTCACAGATATCGGAAACCGTATTCATCCTTACCATTCCTTTTTTCCTGAGAAGATTCGGTATCAAAAATGTGATGCTCCTGAGCATTTTTGCCTGGGTGTTCCGTTTCGGACTTTTCGCCATCGGTGACCCCGGCGATGGTTTATACCTGCTTATTTTGTCTATGATTATTTATGGTATGGCTTTCGATTTCTTCAACATTTCAGGATCACTGTTTGTAGAGAAAGAGGCTGATATAAAAATCAGGGCCAGCGCTCAGGGTTTGTTTATGCTCATGACCAATGGTATTGGCGCCTACCTCGGAGGTACCATCAGCGGAATAGTGGTGGATTATTTTACCATCGACGGCATTAAAAACTGGCAGAATATATGGCTGGCTTTTGCCGGATATGCCCTGGTTCTGGGTCTGGTGTTCCCGCTTGTGTTCCGATACAAGCATGACCCGAATGCAAATCTGAAGCCGGCTCATTAATAGTTTAATTGCCACTGAAGGCACAGAATACCACTGAATCGTATCTGTGCATTTCTGTGCTTTCAGTGGCAACTATAATCGTATTTTTGCAACCAAAATAGTGAAGATGAGTAAGAGACCTGCAGACCCATTTGTTTTGGTAGCTACACAACCAGATGCTCAGTTAAAAAAGATAGGAGAAAAAATTCTACACAAAGAGCGTATTTCTTTTGACGAAGGTGTTGCCCTCTTCGAAAAAGGCTCCCTCTCCTGGCTCGGTGCCCTCGCCAACTGGGTACGCGAAGAGAAACACGGAAATAAAACCTATATCAACCGCAATTTTCATATTGAACCCACCAATGTATGTGTGTTCTCCTGTAAATTCTGTTCCTACTCCCGCCTCTATGCCAACCGTGAAGAAGGCTGGGAACTGAGTATTGAACAGATGATGCATATCGTGAAAAGTTATGATGGCAAACCCGTAACCGAAGTACATATTGTGGGTGGCGTTCACCCTAAAATGAACCTCGATTTCTTTCTTGAATTACTTCGCACCATCAAAGCCCATCGTCCCGATCTGCATGTAAAAGCATTTACGCCCGTTGAACTCGATTATATGTTCCGCAAAGCCAAAGTAAGTGTGGAAGAAGGTATGCGCCTGGCACATGAAGCCGGATTGGATTCCTTACCCGGTGGCGGTGCAGAAATTTTTCATCCCGATATCCGCAAACAGATCTGTGAAGATAAAGTGGATGCAGATGGATGGTTACATATCCATGAAACCGCTCACCAGCTCGGCATGCACAGTAATGCCACTTTACTTTACGGACATATTGAACAGTTCTGGCACCGCATCGACCATATGGAAAGACTTCGCCAGCTACAGGACAGAACCGGAGGCTTCAACACTTTTATTCCACTCAAGTTCCGCAATAAAGACAATGATATGAGTCATATTGCAGAATCATCCATTGTAGAAGATATGCGTATGTATGCTGTATCGCGTTTATACATGGATAATTTCCCGCACCTGAAAGCTTACTGGCCCATGCTGGGCAGACAGAATGCGCAGCTTACCCTATCCTTTGGCGTGAATGATATTGACGGCACCATCGATGACTCCACAAAAATTTATGCAATGGCCGGTAGTGAGGAGCAAACACCTACCATGAGCACCGAAGAACTGGTTCGCCTCATCAAACAGGTAAACAGACAACCGGTGGAGAGAGGTACGCTGTACAATGAGATTAAAGATTACTCGGAAAGTTTGATTTTTTGATCTTTGATTTCATAATTTCAAATCAAAAAATCAAAGATCAAAAAATCAAACTTTACAACCGATGCGTCTTCTGCTCAATCGGGGTTTGTTCTTCTTTGTATAAATCAACCTGGTGCTTTGTGGGCAGGAGAATTAAACGAAGGGTGGTATCGTTGGTAAAATAACTAATGGCCCAGTTGATAAAGATGATGAGCTTGTTTTTTACACTGAGTATGAGCATCAGATGTAAAAACATCCATACAAACCAGGCAAATCGTCCCTGGAAACTCATAAAAGGTAAATCAACCACCGCTTTTCTTTTTCCCACTGTGGCCATGGTTCCGGGGCTTTTATACATGAAGGGTAACAAAGCCTCCCCTTTTTGTATTCTTTTAAAATTTGTCACTAAATTTTTAGCCTGTGCAATGGCTACATTGGCCAGTTGCGGATGCCCTTTGGGAAATGTATCTGTTTCCATGTAAGCGATATCACCCAAAACAAAAATATCTTCCGTTCCTTCCATCCGGTTGAATATATCTGTTTTGATGCGATTACCTCTTACCAGAAAAGAAGACTCTATACCATTCGGCACATTACCAGTAACACCTGCTGCCCATATGAGGGTATTGGTAGCTATGGTATTACCATCAGCCAATATTACTTTCTTACCATCGTAATCTTTCACCTGCGTATTCACTTTCACCTGTACGCCCATCGATTCCAAATATGCCTGTGAACGCTGCTGCGATATTTTACTCATCGGACCCAATGTAGCCGGACCAGCTTCCAGTAAATACACATTGAGCTTTGAAAAATCCATATCCGGATAATCACGTGGCAGGATATTTTTTTTCAGTTCTGCCAGTGAGCCCGAAAGTTCAACACCTGTTGGACCACCTCCTACCACCACAATATTCATGATGCTTTCCATTTCTTCCGGTGATGCATGTAAAGCCTCTTCAAAATTGAGTAATATATGGTTGCGTAATGCAATAGCTTCCGTAGTTGACTTCATCGGAAATGCATACCGTTCAATATTCTTATTGCCAAAATAATTGGTGGTACAGCCAGTGGCTATTACAAGGTAGTCGTAAGAAAAACTTCCTGCATCGGTGTATACTGTTTTAGCTGCCTTATCTATTCTTTCTACTCCGGCAACTCGCACATGCACATTGGCTTTGTTCTGAAATACTTTACGAAGTGGGAATGAAACAGAGCTTGGCTCTAATCGCCCGGTAGCTACCTGGTAAAAAAGGGGCTGGAACTGGTGAAAATTATACTGATCAATCAGGGTGATATCAAAGTCGGAACCTTTCAGTCTGCGTGCCAGTTGTAAACCAGCAAATCCCGCACCGATAATAACAATACGTTTAAGCATGGTGCATTTCTGGCAAAGTTACAGCATATCCTGATCTTTGAATTTTTGATTTTTCGATTTTTGAATTTTAACTTTTTAATTACTGCTTACATCGAAAAATCAAAGATCAAAAAATCAATCTTAACATTCCGGTAAACTAATCGGAATATGAATCGCCAGTCCGCCATCTGCCGTTTCCTTGTATTTGCTGCTCATATCGAGGGCGGTGTCCCACATGGTTTTGATGACTTTATCAAGACTCACTTTTGCATAGTCGGGTGAACTCTGCAATGCCAGTTGCGATGCGGTGATGGCTTTAATGGCTCCCATGGTATTTCGTTCAATACAGGGCACCTGCACTAATCCACCGATCGGATCACAGGTAAGGCCCAGGTGATGTTCCATGGCAATCTCTGCCGCCATGAGTGTTTGTCTTTGCGTACCACCCAGCGATTCTGTTAATGCTGCTGCTGCCATAGCTGATGATACGCCTATCTCCGCCTGACAGCCTCCCATGGCTGCTGAGATAGTGGCACCTTTTTTAAAGATGCTGCCCACTTCTGAGGCCGTGAGCAGAAAGCGAATGATTTTTTCTTCATCATATCCATCACAAAAAGCAATATAATATTGAAGTACGGCCGGAATAACACCTGCAGCACCATTGGTAGGTGCGGTAACCACCCTGCCAAAAGAGGCATTCTCCTCATTCACAGCCAGTGCAAAGCAGCTTACCCAATCAAGAATGTATTTAAAATCATTCCCACCGGAACGAATGGCTTCAATCCAGGAAACATAATCAGTATAAGGTCTGTCACTGATGAGTTTTTTATTCAGATCGAATGCACGGCGCCTTACCTGTAAACCACCTGGCAATTCTCCTTTGGTGTGACAGCCCCTGAAAGTACAGTCGCGCATGGAGTACCAGATATTCAATACTCCTTCACGGGTAGCCGATTCAGGACGCCAGGCCGTTTCATTTTCCATCACCACTTCATGCACATTCATACCCGTTTTCATACACCAGTGCAAGAGATCATCAGCTGTATTGATGGGAAACGGAAGCTCAACAGACTGTTGCGATCCTTTGTCTTCACCCTCTTTCACTACAAATCCGCCACCAATAGAATAATAGGTTTCACTGAAATGTTCCCCATTCTTCAGTGCCACTAAAAACGACAACCCATTCGGATGAAATGGCAATGATTCATTATACAAAAACTGCAGGTGCTCCTGAAAATGAAAGGGTATGGATACGGTACCACCCAGTTGTAAAGTCTGGGTAGTTTCTATGGTTTTTACTTTGGGTGTAATACTGTTTACATCAATGGTAACAGGGTCTTCTCCGCATAAACCTAATAATACGGCTATATCTGTACCATGTCCTTTACCCGTTTTGGCGAGTGAGCCATATAACAGAATGGTAACCGATGCCACTTCCTCGAGCCGGTGATGGCTTTTGATGGTGGCTAAACAACGTAAAGCTGCACGCCATGGTCCAAGGGTATGTGAACTGGAAGGACCTACCCCTATCTTAAACATATCAAATACCGAAATGGCTTCGTGTGGCATAGTTATCGTTTGGAAAGGTAAAGTTAAGCAGATGGAGAGTCCGAAAGATATTTTTACAAAATGGGACAACATTGCGATTTTTATCTCAAAATCGAACACGGATTGTCATGATTGTCAAGATAGATCATGATAAATCTTGACAATCATGATCATCTGTGTTCCATCCTTCGTCAAGCATCTTAATTTTACTTATGAAATTACCATCGTTTTTAAGCCTGTTTATACCTGTTGTTCTTTGCGCACAGCACAAAAAGACAGATACCGTTTTTTTGAACCAGCTAATGCGCACAAAACCTGATCTATTCAATACCATCCTTCAAAACAGGGATAGTTTTCGTGTTCAAATCATGTACACCCAAATTGATCGTGATAAAAAGAACAGACCAGTTTTTACTGATTATAGTTTTCACCTGAATCCCAATGAATATTTCTACCCAGCCAGCACGGTTAAAATGCCGGTGGCTTTTCTGGCATTGGAGAAACTGAGTAAGGCAAAAAGAGCAGGTGTTCCCATCGATTTACAAAGTACCATGATTACCGATAGTGTTGACATGATAAGACATATCAATAAAATACAAGACAGTCTACCCAATCGTCCAACCATTGAGCGGTTTATCAAACAAATTTTTCTGGTAAGCGATAACGAGGCATTTAACAGGCTTTACGAATATGTAGGACAGGAATACATTCAGCAACAGCTTTCCGCAAAAGGTTATCCTGATGCCATCATTCGTCACCGCCTAAGCGTAAGCAGAACAGAGGAACAAAACAGAAAGACAGCTTCAGTTAGTTTTCTTACTAAAACCGGCGGATACCTCACATCGCAACCGCCTGCTTTCAGCAAAGCCATCTTCCCTCCTTTTCAAACCCGTTTAGGTAAAGGATATTATGCAGGCAATCAACTGATCAATGAACCTTTTGTATTTGATGATAAAAACAGGGTGTACCTGAAAGATTTACATCAACTGTTACAAACAGTCATCATGCCCGATGCATTTCCGGCTAAACAGCGATTTGATTTTACGAAAGAGGATTACCAGTTTTTATACCACTGGATGAGTGCCTTCCCGGGTGAAAGTGAATCGCCCAAATATGATACTTCCAAAGTAGGTGATGCTTCTGCAAAATTTATTTTCTATGGTTCGGCCAATGGAAGGGCACCCAAACATATCCGCATCTTTAATAAAATCGGAGGTGCTTATGGTTTTCTTACAGATGTAGCTTATTTCGTTGACTTTGAAAAAAACACAGAATTCTTTTTAAGTGCCACCATCCTCTGTAACAGTGATGGTATTTTTAATGATGATAAATATGATTATGATACGGTAGGTTATCCCTTTCTTAAAAATCTTGGGCAACTCATTTATGAACACGAACTACAACGAAAGAAAAAGCGTTTGCCGGATTTAAGCAGATATAAGATTGACTATTAGTCCGAAAGTCCGGGGTCGGAAAGTCAGAAAAATATTTTTTAACCTCTTAAAGGTCGTTTGACTTGTAAGTATTTAAGAAGCGAAAATAGAACACGGATTTTCATGATTATGATGATTTATCATGATGGATCATGACAATCATGAAAATCCGTGTTCCTTCCTCCGCTCCATAAAATCATCTCTATATCTGCTCTACATCGGACTTTCGGACTTCTAACTCCCGGACTTCTCTCAAAACTTACACCTGTTTGCTTGTTTTTTACGAACTTCCGCTTTCAAAATTCAAGTAACCAATTTATTTAATGTAAGAGCAATGCAATTATCCTCGCTTCTCAACCGGTTTAATGAGCCGGAAACCCTTAAAATGGCCAAACTGGGCCGAGAATTAAGAGCCAAAGGTGTAGATGTAATCGACCTTAGTTTAGGTGAACCCGATTTCGATACACCACAGCATATTAAAGATGCTGCCATTAAAGCCATCAATGACAACTGGAGCCATTATACCCCTGTGCCCGGTTTTCTTGACCTGAGAGAAGCTGTTTGTACCAAACTGAAACGCGACAATAACCTGGATTATGCGCCTGAAAATATTGTAACCTCTACCGGTGCCAAACAAAGTTTAGCCAATGCCATTCTTGCACTGGTGGATGAAGGAGATGAAGTAGTGATTCCCACTCCTTACTGGGTAACTTATTCTGAGCTGGTTAAGATTGCACGTGGTAAAGTAGTAGAGATCAGAACCACTGTTGAAAATGGTTTTAAAACAACAGCTGCAGAACTCGAAGCTGCTATTACACCCAATACAAAAGTGTTTATGTTTTCTTCACCCTGTAATCCGTCGGGTGCAGTGTATAGCAAAGCAGAACTGGAAGCACTGGCAGCAGTATTCCGCAAACACCCCAATATTACCATTCTGTCTGATGAAATTTATGAGTATATCAATTTTGTTGGTAAACATGAAAGCATAGCTCAGTTTGCCGATCTGAAAGACCGTGTGGTGCTAATCAATGGATTGAGTAAAGGTTTTGCCATGACCGGATGGCGCCTCGGTTATATAGCTGCCAATGCCACGATTGCAAAAGCCTGTGAAAAACTACAGGGACAGTTTACAAGCGGCACCTGCTCTATTGCACAAAAAGCAGCAGTAGCAGCATTAACAGGCGACCTGCGTCCCTCACAGGAAATGACAGAAGAGTTTACCAGGAGAAGAACAAGAACACTGGAACTGGTAAAAGCCATCCCCGGCTTCAAATGTTTTGAACCCGAAGGTGCTTTCTATGTTTTTCCGGATGTAAGTGCTTACTATGGTAAATCAGATGACACCCATACCATTGCCAACGCAGCCGATTTCAGCATGTACCTGTTAAATACTGCACATGTATCTTCTGTAATGGGCGATGCATTTGGAGAACCCAACTGTGTGCGTTTTTCTTTTGCCAACAGTATGGCTAATATTGAAAAAGCCTGGGGAAGAATTAAAGATGCATTAGCTCAGCTAAAATAAAAATCTGTGAATCTGTGGCTAAAGAAATAAGCCACAGATTCACAGATTAGAGGAAGATTATTTTGAGGCGGACACTGTTCCGCCTTTTTTACTGTCTACACTAACCGTGTATTTACCACCTCCCTGAACAATCCATTTTACTGTTACCGATCCAAGACCTGGAATATTCGGCACTTCAATGGTTCCGGGGTTTTGTTCCTGTTCCTTACTCAGGTTCAGGTCGCGGTTTTCTACCTGCATACCGGAAAGAATTTTTCCAGCAGTAGTCAGCGTGATATAATCAGGACGTTCAATTTTGTTTTTGGTATCCTGACTGCTATGTGTAGGCATCAATCGGCTATTGGTAATTACAGCTGTTACCTCTTTCAATCCGTCACCTAAATCTTTTTCACTGATTTCCTGTACTTCCAGTTTAGGCGTATGGAAGCAATGATAAATACTGAATGCCATATTTCTGTGTGCATCAGACTCCAGCAGGAATCCGGGATGCGCACGACCGAAATTTTTCTTCATACCACCCACTTCAATTTTCCCGTACTGTGGATGATCGTATTCGGCCCAGGGTACAAATGCATCCTGGAACAATAAATAACGGTCGAAACTGAAACTTGCATTGTCAAAAGGATCACGGGTAGCTTCACGCATGTACATCAGATAGGGTGTCCACAATTCATTGGAATAAGTATAAATTCCACGACCCGCATAGAACCAGTCTAATTCGCCACCATAGGCAGAATACAAATCTTTATATACTACGAGGTATTTATACCCTGGAATCAGCTCCTCTCCTTTTTTGGCGATGGCATCATACACGGCAATATCCTGTGCATTGTAAGTGCCAACGTCTTCCTGTCCGCCCGGACCCCGTAAAATCATACCGCCGGCATTATGGAATGACTGGGCTGCAGCGATATTGGGGTGTTTCATCACAAACTCCATTACCGCCCTGTTCTCTGGTAAGGAAAAAGGATATTTGTAGGCACCATTCTGAATATAATTGGGCTGCCATCCCCATCCCCAATCGCGATTGGGATCGTATTCAAAAGTGTAACCATCTTCATTCACACGGCCATCACCATCGTTATCGATTCCTTCAATACCCAGTAATTCATAGTCGCCTTTTTCATCGGGACCCACCTGTATCATATTGCGAGGGTCTTTGGGATCGAGCTTCCAGCGGCCATTAGCACTTTTCCTACGCATCATGGTGATGTGGCCATCTTTATTGATATCATCGTAACTGTCTTCATTTACCTCTCCGTCACCATCATTATCTACCGGTATAACACCTGAACGAGGTGAGCTTCCGGTATTGGGTTTGTGCATATAACTGTCGCGCGCATCGGGGTTGATGGTGGGAACAATATAGAATACTTTGTCTTCGAGTAATTCCTGTATGAATTTGGTGTCGGCAAAAGACTCAGTGAGGTACCAGGCTGTGTATAAGGCAAATTCTGCTCCCTGTATTTCATTGGAGTGGATATTACCATCGATATACATACCCGGTTTTTTATCTGCATTTCCTTTTTTGAAATCGGTGATGGTAAGGCACCACAGATCGCGGCCCTCATATGATTTACCGATAGATTGCAGTTTAGCAAGGTCAGGATAGGCGGCTGCAATTTTTTTACAGATTTCACTGATGCCTGCATGGTCGTAATAACGGTTCCAGGTGGCCACCACTTTCGGATTTACAGGTGAACCTGCGGCTTTAAATACCTGATCAGGCAATTGTGCCTGCACCTGCATACCCGAACCAAGTACGAGTATGGCAGTAAATATTTTCAGAATGAATTGTTTCATGTTGAAATGATTTGTGATGATCAAAGATTAATCTCGATGGTTTTAGTGCCTGCAGTCGGACAACCTGCTACTACCGTAAGTTTGCCTGTACCTTTTACCACCCAGCTAAAAGAGCTGGAACTATTGGCTTCGATACTGTTCAGCAGGTGAATTTTTTTCCCGCCAACCACATCCTGTCTGGCCGCAGTTTGCAGAGCCACTTTTACTTTTTTTACAAAGTAGTTTCTCTCCCCCAGTTTACTGTGTGTTGACAGGGTCCCTTTGTTCACCACCTCTAAACTAATACGTGTTAAGCCATTGGCCAGTTTCTCTGTTTTCAGGTTTACAATATCTATCTCCGGCTGATGTGATGCAAGTTTCACCAGGAACTCTGTATGTTTTTTTACCACTGCATCTGCCATTTTATAGGGCGGATTATACAGCACATATGGATCAATTCCCCCTACTTCTACTTTCTGACCGGGAAAATCCGGGTGCTGAATGGCTTTCCATTCTGTGAATGTGTTGGTAATACCCTGCTGTGATGCCCAACGTAAATAGTTGGCCGTAGGGTCTTCAACAGTAAATGCTTTTTCTTTTTTAGCGGTATCGGGTCTGGTTTTGGGTACCCACCAGCCGGGGGTACTGAAACTATAACGCCCAAAATGAAAATAACCCCATGAAAGCACATCACCACCTGAAGCATTAGTACGAGGAGCATCTTTACTGCCTGTTACTTTATTATACAGTTCACTCACCATTCCGTTTGCTTTGGCATCGGGCTCGAGTAAACCAGCTACTATACGTTGTGCCGCTGCCGGGGCATTGTAAGCAATTGGTGTTGACAGGTTATTATTGGTACCAAAGCTTACTACAGCATACACATTGAATGCATCGTATAGAAAATCGAGCATGGCCCTTGTTTCTTTTTCACTGGCAGGAAATTCGCCTGCTCCTGCAGCAAATGTTTTATGGTTATAGGTAAGGTTTTTATTGAACGCAATACCACCTTCTCCATCTTCATTAAAAGAGCCATCTTTATCATTGTCTATTCCTTCCGTTACTAATTTATATTTCCCTTTCTCCCCTTTACTGATATCAGCTTTGATGAGTACACGGGCATCATCGGGGTGTAGTTTATAGTCGCCCGTTACTGATTCTACACGGAGAAAAGTGATTTTTCCATTGGCATCAAGATCATCCCATCCGTCTTCATTTTCTTTTCCGTCGCGGTCATCATCGCTATTGGTAGCATTTCCTGTTCTGTCGGCACGGAGTTTACTGAAATAGGTTTCCATGGCATCCGGACTCATATTCGGGAACACGTAATAAGTGGTGCGGTTGAGTAAGGCACGGATACTGTCGCTGCCGGAACCTTTTAATAATTGTTCTGCAAAGCCAATCGCCATTTCTGTGCCCAGCAAATGATTGCCTTCTACACCACCAATAACGGCAATAGCGGGCTTGGTTTCCGTTTTACCTGTACCGATGGTGAGCAGCCAGATATCTTTACCCCCATTTGTTTTAGTAAGCGATTTGAGTGAAGCTAATTGCGGATAGGCTTTGGCCATTGTATTGAGCCTGTTGGCCTGTTCTGCCGCATTACTGTAGTCCTGGGCGCCAACAGTGGCGGCAACCCAACACAGCAGTGTGGTGATCATGATTTTTCGCATGCAGTTTGATTTTTGGATTTTAAATATAAAGGTAAACTGGTGTTTTTACGGCTAATTTCCTTGAATGGCTGAAACCTGCATCATAAAAGCCCACCCACTATCTTTGCGCCATGTCTGAGAGCCCAAAATTGGATATGTTTCGTAACCGGTTACAGAAAGTATACCGTCACCGCCATAAACAGGCCCGTAGAATGGGCATCAGTTGTTACCGGGTGTATGATCATGACCTGCCTGAATTTCCTTTTGCCATAGAGTTTTATGAGGATAAGATTTACCTCGCTGAATACCTGCGCAGACATGGCATGACCGATGAAGAACATGAAGCCTGGCTCGACCAGTGTATTGGAGTGATTACAGAAATAACAGAGATTAAGCCCGCATCGATTTTTGTTAGACAGCGAAAAAGAATGTCGCACAGAGATGAGCAGTATGAAAAGATAGACAGTAAAAAAGAATTCTTCACCGTGGAAGAAAACGGATTGAAATTTCTGGTGAACCTGGCCGATTATCTCGACACCGGTTTATTCCTCGACCACCGTATTACCCGACAGATGGCCAGGGAAATAGCAACCAACAAACGAGTATTGAACCTGTTTTGTTATACCGGGTCTTTTTCCGTGTACACAGCCGCAGGAGGTGCGGCATCGGTTACTTCAGTAGATTTATCAAAAACCTATCTCAACTGGGCAGAAGACCATATGGTGATCAATAGGTTTAAGGATAAGGATAAATATTTTTTTGTGCATGCAGATGTAAAGCAATACCTGAAAACATTAGCACCCGATAGTTTCGACCTGGTGATTATGGATCCTCCGACTTTCAGTAACAGCAAACGCATGAAAGATTTTCTCGACATTCAGCGCGACCATGTTGAACTGATTAATGATGTACTGGCTGCCATGACAAACGGAGCTACCCTTTTCTTCAGCACCAACTATACAAAATTTATACTGGAAGCTGAACAGCTAAAAGCTACAGATATAAAAGATATTACCAAAGCTACTACCCCATTCGACTTTGAAGGAAAGCTGAAACGCTGGTGTTATAAAATCATCAAATAAGGTATCGCAAATTGCGATACCTTAAAACAGGTAATTACCGCTAAAAAATCAGGTAGAAATACGGTAAAAAAAGTTAACAGATCATAATAGATTAGTTGAAAACTTTTTTATGCCAACTACCCAAAAAAAACAACTCACAGATGAAAGCATTACTCAGCATATTCATTTATTGAGAGGTCAAAAAATTATGCTCGACCGGGATCTTGCAAAATTATATGCTATCATCCCAACAAGACTCAGAGAGCAGGTAAAAAGAAACCTAAAAAGATTCCCCAAACATTTTATGTTCCCACTTACCCAGAAAGAAATCAAGCTCATGGTATCGCAAAAGGCGATACCTTCTGTACAACACCTGGGTGGCGCCATTCCATTGGCTTTTACTGAGCATGGCATACTCATGCTGGCAAATATTTTAAAAACGGAGAAAGCTTTAAAAGTCAGTATCAGAATCATTGAAATCTTTGTGCAGATGCGGGCTTTATTATCAAATAGCCAGGAAGTATTACTGAAACTTGAACAAATAGGTAAACGTGTGGATAAACATGATGAAGACTTTGAAACCGTGTTTGCACTTTTTCAAAAATTACTCATGCAGGAATCTACCAAACGAAGAATTGGTTTTAGAAGAGCCAATGAAAAGGAAGAATAAGGTATCGCAAATTGCGATACCTTATCACTAAACCTGTTGAACATTCAACTTCGCCTGGCAGATAGTATTAGGTAATTATACAGAGTATTATTACTCTTTTTTGATGCCATCGTATTTTCCTCTGACTGCAATAAATAATTTTGAAAAAAAATAATAGTATGTACACTACTCCCCGCTACAAGCCCTATCGTGAAGCCCGTGTTTTTTCAGACAGTGAATTATTATTCATGGAAATCCAGGCCTGTATATTATTCACGGCATCTTCCCGCCCCTGGTGGAACAGGTTAAGCGCAAATGAAAAGTATCGGGTATTATACGCAGGAAAAGAGTCTGCTGCTTTTATAAAAGATTTCACTACCAACACCACATTAGTACAGGAAGTATAAAACATGCTCACCCTATAAAAGCATAAAGCTCAAAGTTTCGAATACACCTGCTGAGGCAAGAAGTCCGTCATAAATAGTTTTCTCATCAACAGGTATATAAAAAGGCCCCGTTTTTTTAAACGGGGCCTTGCCTTTTATTTTTTGTTGCTGTTTATTTCACTTCTTCGAATTGTGCATCTTCAACAGTATCATTCTTAGTTGATCCTGCTGCCTGTTCAGCACCAGCTTGTGCTTCTGCACCGGGTTGCGCACCTGCTTCCTGTTGTGCCTTGTAAATTTCTTCACTGGCAGCAGTCCATGCAGTATTCATTTCAGTCATCGCAGCATCTACAGCAGCAATATCCTGATTTTTGTGTGCTTCCTTCAGTTTGGCTAAAGCTGTTTCAATAGGTGCTTTTTTATCGGCAGGAATTTTATCTCCAAACTCCTTGAATTGTTTTTCTGTCTGGAAGATTAAACTATCAGCCTGGTTCAGCTTCTCTACTTTATCACGTGCTTCTTTATCACTGGCTTCATTGGCTTTTGCTTCGGCTTTCATTTTTTCAATCTCTTCCTTACTTAAGCCACTACCTGCTTCAATACGAATTTTCTGTTCTTTACCGGTACCCTTATCTTTTGCACTTACATGCAACAGACCATTGGCATCAATATCAAAAGTTACTTCAATCTGGGGTACACCTCTTGGAGCCGGCGGAATACCATCTAAGTTAAAAATACCTAAGCTCTTATTCTGGTTGGCCATCGGGCGCTCTCCCTGCAACACATGAATCTGTACACCGGGCTGGTTATCGCTGGCTGTAGAGAACACTTCAGTTTTCTTGGTAGGAATGGTAGTATTGGAAGGAATCATGGTGGTCATTACACTACCCATGGTTTCAATACCTAGACCCAATGGTGTTACGTCGAGCAACAACACATCTTTTACTTCACCGGTTAATACCGCGCCCTGAATAGCTGCACCTACAGCTACCACTTCATCGGGGTTTACACCACGATTGGGTTTCTTTCCAAAAAATTTCTCTACAATTTCCTGTACTTTAGGAATACGGGTTGAACCACCTACCAGAATCACTTCGTCAATCTGTGAAGTGCTATAACCTGCATCTTTCAATGCAGCTTCACAGGGTTTTAAACAGCGGGCAAATAAATTATCGGCCAATGCCTCAAATTTTGCACGTGTTAATTTCAGGACGAGGTGTTTAGGTACTCCATCTACTGCAGTAATATATGGCAGGTTGATTTCTGTTTCAGCAGAAGAACTCAGTTCAATCTTTGCTTTTTCAGCCGCTTCTTTCAAACGTTGTAAAGCCATTGGATCTTTACGCAGATCAATCGCTTCCTGGCTCTTGAATTCATCTGCCAGCCAGTCCATTATTACTTTATCAAAATCGTCTCCTCCGAGGTGTGTATCACCATTGGTTGATTTTACTTCGAATACACCATCACCCAGTTCGAGGATGGATATATCGAATGTTCCACCACCCAGGTCGAATACAGCGATCTTCTGATCAGCGTGTTTCTTATCTAAGCCATAAGCCAGTGCGGCTGCAGTAGGCTCGTTTACAATACGGCGAACAGTAAGACCGGCAATTTCTCCGGCTTCTTTGGTAGCCTGACGTTGTGCATCGTTAAAGTAAGCAGGAACAGTAATAACTGCTTCTGTTACTTCCTGACCTAAGTAATCCTCAGCCGTTTTCTTCATTTTCTGAAGAATCATGGCAGAAATTTCCTGTGGGGTATATAAACGATCGTCTATGGCTACACGTACTGTATTATTGTCGCCTTTCGCTACTTTATAGCTCCAGTGGCTGATTTCTTCGGTTACTTCGTCATGACGACGGCCCATAAAACGCTTTACACTCGTAATGGTGTTTTGAGGGTTGGTAATGGCCTGGCGTTTAGCGGGATCTCCTACTTTACGCTCTCCGTTTTTCAGGAATGCCACTACAGAAGGTGTGGTTCTGCGTCCTTCATCATTTGCAATCACTACCGGCTCGTTACCTTCCATAACGGCCACACAGCTATTTGTTGTTCCAAGGTCTATGCCTATTATCTTGCCCATAACTATTGATTTCAGGTTAATAATCGGCATATACCTGTCAATCATTATGCCATCCGGCCATAAAATGAAAAATTGTCAGCCAGTCAGGATTCTCACTGTTGGTCTTACCGAAAAGCCGATCAATCAATGCGTTTCTGACAGTTGTTGTATGCAAAAACGGCCATTTGGCATCCTTTATAGCAGAAAATCTTAATTTTAAGTATGTATTTGAAATGTCTGCTTACCGGGTTGCTGTCAGGTTTTATTGTATCCGTTTCGGCGCAGACCATGCCCGTAGTGAAACCAGTTCAGGGAATGAAGATCACCTCGTCTACCCTCATTCAACCCGGGGTATACCCGCTCAATACAATTTCAACTGCACCACTGATGGAAATCGCCGGTGAAAATATTACGGTGGATATGAAAGATGTGATACTGCAGGGATCGAATGACAAAACCCGTCCGGACGAGTTTTATGGGGTAGCTATTCATATCCTGCCCGGTTCAAAAAACATCAGCATCCGTAATGCCGATATACGCGGATATAAAATAGCCATACTGGCAGATAGTGTAGACAGACTGAGCATTGAAAACTGTAAGCTCAGCTATAATTACCGGCAGGAACTAAAGAGTAACCGCGACAGGGAAGACATCAGTGATTGGATGAGTTACCATAAAAATGAAAATGAAGAATGGAAGAGATATGGCGCAGGAATTTACCTTGATCATTGTAATAACGCCAGTATCATTAACAATACCGTTACAAATGGTCAGTGTGGACTGATGATGACCCGCTCTGATAAAGCCATTGTGCATAACAATAATTTTTCGTTTAACTCAGGCATTGGTATTGGTTTATACCGAAGCAGTTTTAATACTTTTTACCATAACCGGCTCGACTGGAATGTTCGTGGTTACAGTCATGGTAAATATAAACGTGGTCAGGATAGTGCCGGTTTTCTGGTTTTTGAGCAGTGCAGCGATAATATTTTTGCCTATAACAGTGCTACCCATAGCGGTGATGGTTTTTTTCTCTGGGCAGGGCAACAAACCATGGATACCGGTGAAGGTGGCTGTAATGATAATTTTATTTATGGCAACGACTTCTCCTATGCCCCCACCAATGGTGTTGAAGTGACTTTCAGCAGGAACCTGGTGATGAAAAATGTAATTCGCGACTGTGACCATGGCATATGGGGTGGCTATAGTTTTGACAGTGATTTTACCGATAATGATTTTGCATTTAACAGGATTGGTATCGCCATTGAACATGGGCAGAATAATAATATTGCCATCAACCGTTTTCTCTATGATAAAACGGCAATTAAATTATGGTCGCGCGCCACACAGCCTGCCGACTGGAAGTATGCTCAGGTAAAAGATACCAGGAGTATGAATTACTGGATTGCTGCCAACCAGTTTACGGCAACCGAAACCATTTATGATATTATGGGAACAGATACGGTTGCTTTCAGTGGCAACCAGAAAATGGCACATACCGTAAACCTGAAATTGGGTGAAAAGACCAACGATATCGATACTTCCCGCGAAGATGACCCATTGGATATGGATTATGTTCCTGATGAAAGACTCAAAAAAATACCTGTTACCAAAAGACCTGATCCATTATTTCCGAAAGGAAAAGAAAATATCCGCATCACGCAATGGGGTCCTTACAATTTTCAGTATCCGCTGTTATGGCTGAAAAATATTGACAGTGCAGGCTTGTATCATTTTGAAGTGCTGGGTACAGCGGGCACATGGGCTGTAAAAGATTTGAACGGTTTTGAGTTGATTGAAAAAGGAAAAGACAGTTTCCCTTCTACCCTTATTGCCAGACCAGTGGGTAATATGCCTGCAAAACATATTCGTCTGATGTATAATGGTCCTTCCTATATCAATATGTTTGGGAGAGCAGAAAACAGTGGTTCCATCTTTGAATATGAGCAATTCACCTACACACAAAAATGGATCACCCGCTGGTTTACTTGGAATGGAACAACTGATCCTTTAACAGCGCCTGATGCGTTCATGAACCTGTTGACATCTACACCTGTTCATACCGATACGCTCTCAAAACTTGATTTCACCTGGTGGGGCAGTATTGGTAAAAATTTACCCGCCGATTCATTTGCTACTGATGCAGTGACTGATATTGAAACAGCTGAAGGATTCTATGATATGTCTGTTACCGCAGATGATTTTGTAAAAGTGTATGTAGATGGTAAACTGGTGATCGATGGATGGGACCCTAAGTTCACCACATACGATGAATACACTCATCACCGGGCACGCATTGAACTCTCAAAAGGCCTTCATAAAATAAGGGTTATACATGCAGAAAAATCAGGTATTGCCACTTTAATGTTTTACCTGAATCCGGTTAAAGACAAGTCCCAACAGGCAGTTTATCAGTCAAGCATCAGCAACCACTAAGCGGCCGGCGCCTTGAACGTAAAATTTTTTTGTGAGAAATAACTGAATGCCACTACAAAAAATGTGGTGATGATTTTGGATAACGTAGGGTACCATCCAAATACTTCTACAAAAAGTTTCAGGAACACATAGTTCAGCAAGAAACATCCCAGTACCACCAGAAAATATTTGCTTATTTGTTTTCTTTTGGTAACCGATGTTTCCTGGAACACTACATACCTGCTTAAATAAAACCCGGTAGGGAAAGTCACGACAAAAGCAGCCAGGAAAGCGGCAATATGCGCGCTGATGGCCATAAAAGGAAGATGCAGCGTTTCTTTGTTAAAAATATAGTTGTACGATACAAAGAACAAGCTGATATCCAGCGCCGTGTTAAATCCGCCACAAGCTGCGTAGCGGTAGGTCTGCAGGGGCATGATCCGCTTAAAAAAAGGGTAAAAAATATCCACCACACGTAAGATAAATACCCTGATATGTTCGTGTAAGTTTCGCATGAACCCGGCGAAGGTAGGGCTTAATTAATTACTTTTGCCGCCGTAACCATTATGAATATGAGTGTTGTAGACCAGATAAAATTGGCGGCATCGGCAGCGATCAAAACATTGTACGAGGTTGACATGCAACCCCAGGAGGTATTGGTAAATGCCACCAAACCAGAATTTGAGGGCGATTATACCGTTGTATTGTTTGCCCTGGTAAAACAATTGAAAAAGTCGCCCGATGCGCTTGGAGAAGAAATAGGCAAGGCTTTACTGGAAAATAACCCGGCCTTATTCAGCGGATATAACATCATAAAAGGTTTTTTGAATTTGTCGGTAGCAGACAATTACTGGTTACAGTTCCTGGACCACTCTTTTGCTGATACAAAATTTGGTTTTGCCCAACCTAATGCAGAAAAAGTAATGGTGGAATATTCTTCTCCCAATACCAATAAACCATTACACTTAGGACACTTACGGAATAATTTCATAGGATGGAGTATTGCTGAAATATTAAAAGCTACCGGTAATGAAGTGGTTAAAACTTGTGTGGTAAATGATCGTGGTGTGCACATCTGTAAAAGCATGATTGCCTGGCAGCGTTTTGCCAATGGTGCTACACCTGCCAGCACCGGAACCAAGGGCGATCATTTTGTTGGCGACTATTATGTAAAATTCAACGACGCATATAAAAAAGAAATAGCGGAACTGGTAGCTGCAGGCATGAGTGAAGACCTGGCTGAAAAAGAAGCCCCCATCATGAAAGCTACCCAACAGATGCTGATAGACTGGGAAGCCGGAAAACCCGAAGTAATAGAACTCTGGCGCACCATGAATGGCTGGGTATATGAAGGATTCAATACTACCTATGAGCGTATTGGCAGTGATTTTGATAAAACCTATTACGAAAGCAATACTTATTTATTAGGAAAGGATCTGGTAGAAACAGGTTTGCAGAAAGGTGTTTTCTACCAGAAAGAAGATGGCAGTGTGTGGATTGACCTGACCGCAGACGGACTTGATGAGAAACTGGTTAGAAGAAAAGACGGTACATCCGTATACATTACACAGGATATTGGTCTGGCCGAGCAGAAACAAAAAGAATTCAACGCCAGCCAAAGCATTTATGTTGTGGGCGATGAACAGAATTACCATTTCAAAGTATTGAAACTTATTTGCCAGAAACTGCAACTGCCTTCTGCCGATGGTATTTATCACCTGAGTTATGGGATGGTGGAACTGCCCACAGGTAAAATGAAAAGCCGTGAAGGCACAGTTGTAGATGCAGATGACCTGGTGCAGGAAATGGTAAATATTGCCCGCCAGAAAACGGAAGAGCTGGGTAAGGTAAAAGATTTTACTGCTGAAGAGCTCACTGAATTATATGACACCATTGGACTCGGCGCCCTTAAATTCTTCCTGCTGCGGGTTGACCCAAAGAAGAGAATGATCTTCAATCCTGAAGAAAGCATCGATTTCCACGGGTTTACCGGTCCGTTCGTACAGTATACCCATGCGCGGATCAGGAGTATCCTGAGAAAAGCGGCTGTGAATGGTCAATGGTCAATGGTCAATGATAAGAATGATTCATTATTCACCATTCACAACTCACTTCTCCAGCCCCTGGAAAAAGCCCTGCTACTCTCCCTTGAACAGTTTCCGGCTGTTTTACGTGAAGCGGCTGCGGAACATGACCCTTCCAAAGTGGCGATCTATGTATTTAATTTAGCTAAAACATTCAATTCATTCTATACAGAACATTCTATTGCCAATGCGGAATCGGAGGAGAAAAAACAACTTCGTTTGGCCTTGTCGCAGTTAACTGCACAGGCCTTAAAGAATGGGATGTCGGTATTGGGCATCAGGGTTCCGGAACGGATGTAAAGAAAATCTTCAGAAGGCTTTGTATAGATTTACTGAAAACTGTACATTTGCCGTCCCAAAGAACGCGGAGGTGGCGAAATTGGTAGACGCACTACTTTGAGGTGGTAGCGCCTTTTACCGGGCGTGGGAGTTCGAATCTCCTCTTCCGCACTAAACCCAGATATTTTATCTGGGTTTTATTTTTTGTGCTAAAGTTCATTTACCTGATTGGGTACACTGGCGATCCCCACTACTTCAACAGCTTCTTTAAACTTTTTCCATTAAGCCTGAACAATTAAAACCTGCGGAATACCTGATATCGTTTTTAAGAAACTTTTTCGAAGTAATATTCATATGACTTTTAAAGAAATTTATCAAACAAAACGCATACAGGTTTTTTTTGAACATCTATTAATTTAATACTACTTCCAGCACTTCTCCTTCTTTACTAATTTCAATAAACTGTTCTAATCGATGCCCTTTGGCGACACTGTATTGTTGCTTTTGGTAAAATTTTGTGCCATATGAATTAGCCCCTACTTCAACATCTCTTGTTAGGTTTTTGAAGGTTGTCATAAAAGCATGGACAAAATATTTTCCGGGTTTTATTTTATTAAATACGAATCTTCCATAAGTATCTGAAACTACTTCCATTCTGAATCGCGCTACGTGATCGGCTATATATACCTTTGTTCTTTTATCTTCTTTCTTTTCGCGTAGTTTATACCAATCCAGTAGATAAGGTGTAACAGGAAACAGGGTTACAACAATATTCGACCCATATTGCTTACCCCCCACCGACAACTTATTTATTTTTTTATATACCACACCTTTTATAGTTGAATTCCCATAGGCCATAAGCTTTTTTGCGGCTACCGAATCGAATACAGCATCAGGATAAATAATAGTTGTCTGCTGTTTATTGGCAAGTTTGTCTGCCTGCCTAATTGAATTGCATGCTGTAGCTGTTATTATTGAAAATAAAATGAGGTACTGTTTCATAAAACTTAAATAAAATTGAGAGAATGAGAAAAGTACTATCCATATTGTGCATACTAGAATATCGCTTTACAAGTAAAATCATAATTAGTAAGTGCACCGGCAACTCCACCATTTATGTCGATTTTCCTGTTCAATCTAATATCCTGATCAACCGTTACCTGATATTGATTATTTACTTTGGTTACTTTAGCTTTCACGTTTCCGGAGCCATACGTATATAGTGTACTACCCGTTGCTGTTGCAGTTCCAATAGCACAATCGATCGACATAATTCTATTAGGAGCATTCGCAGTTAAAAAAGCCGTTTCAGGAACAATTGTATATTCTCCCGGGCCCTGGTCAAAAAATCTTATGGTAACAGCACTACCGGCAAAAGCACCCTGATTTGATGCTCCGGAAGTGGTTGTGTATACAATATAAAGATTTGCACCACCTACTACTAAGCTACTTTGGTTACTGGTTCTTCTCGCATATGTGTAACCACCCATTTTCCAGGTAGCATCTACAATACCCGAATCAGCCGGATCGCCGCCTGATTTTGAACAGGATATCATAACTACAAAAAGGGCACAAATGGCATACAATTTCTTTAGGGTACGCATAGATATTGGTTTTAAAACTGAAATAATAATTCAGGGTAAAACTATAACTCACCTATGCTATTTTTTCTTAATTTCAACCAGCCGATTTCATAGGTCTACAAACAACATGTTTGGGTCTTTAGATGGCGTCAAAAAAAATAGCCCGTTTAAGAACTGAGGCTATTTCATTCGAAATGAACTTTTTTCTTCTCTTTCCGAATAGTATTACTTTGTAAAAAAATACAGATGGCCGATTTTATTATACACTGCCCCAATTGTAACCACCAGTTTGAACCCGGCGATTCTATCAGAGAAGAGGTACAGAAAGAACTACGTGGCCAGATGGTTGACTGGCAAAAGAAAAAAGACGAAGAATTCAGACAAAAAGAATTGTCTTTTCAACAACAGCTTCAATTAAAAGATGAAGAAGCCATTCAAAAAATTGCTGCAGAAAAAAAGAAACTGGAAGAGGAATTAAAAGAGTCATTGAGGAAAAATATTGCTGCAGATTTTGAGAACCAGTTAAAAATGTTGCAGGAAGCTGACCAGGAAAAAGAAGAGAAATTAAAAGAGGCCCGCAAAAAGGAATTAGAGTTTCTACAAAAAGAACAGGCACTTAAAACAAAAGAGGAAGAACTTGAAATTTCGTTGCAAAGACAACTCATTGAAGAAAGAGAAAAATTAAAAGAGCAATTAATAAAAGAAGAAGCAGAAAAACTGAGTATTAAAGAACAGGAATTTCAATTAAGAATAAAAGAAAAAGACAAGCAGATTGAAGACCAGAAAAAGCTGGTAGAAGAAATGCGCCGCAAATCGGAACAGGGCAGCATGCAGCTCCAGGGGGAAGTGCAGGAATTGATGCTTGAATCTTTATTACAAAGTACATTCCCCTTTGATAAAATTGAAGAAGTTGGCAAAGGTGTTCGCGGGGCCGACTGTATTCAAACCGTTCGTAACCAGTTTGGCAATGAAGCGGGTAAAATTATCTATGAAAGTAAGCGTACCAAGGATTTTCAGAACGACTGGATTGAGAAACTCAAAAACGATATGCGTAACCTTGGTGCCGATATTGCCATTATTGTTACACAGGCGCTTCCCAAAGACATGGATCGTTTTGGCGAAAAAGAGGGGGTTTATATCTGCACCTTTAGTGAAGTAAGAAGTGTGGCGCTGTTACTCCGTAATGCACTGCTAAAAATTGCAGATGCCAAAAAGAGCCAGGAAAACAAAGGCGATAAAATGGTGATGCTTTACGATTACCTCATAGGTTCTGAATTCAGCGAGCAATGGAAAGCCATTCGCGAGGGCTTTATGAGTATGAAGCTGAGTATTCAGAAAGAAAGAGACGCTATGGAGAAGCTCTGGAAAGCCAGGGAAAAACAACTCGAAAAAGTATTGCTGAATGCGGCTCATATCAAAGGTTCTATTGAAGGCATTGCCGGCGCCGATGCCGTAAATCTTAACCTGCTTGAAGACAATGAACCGTTAGTACATGAGTAATGTATTCGGACATATCATATCCTCTGGTGAAGCTGAAAAACCATCCAGGAAGAAACCCATCTTCCCCATCAACGACGCATTGCGTCAGTACCTCGTGCATTACAGTCGTGAAGTAAAACTTCCGGTACGTTACCGCGATCTGCAACGATACACTTATTCTGTTCCGCTAAAAGACAGGCAGGGGAAAGATACTTCCTGGGAGAAAGTATCTTACGATATGCATGAATGGGAATACCTGCGTGAAAACCTGGTTCGCATTTATGCCATCCTTAAAACAGAAGGCGATATGAGCTTCATCAAACACCTCGATGTGGCCCGTATAGATTTCTGCTATTTTGGTAATAGTCAGCCATTCCGCATCCGTATCGTGAATAAATTCAACGACAACTACGACCATTATTATATCAAACAGGCTGATGCCAGCAGGGTATATGGACTTGAACTGGAGCACCTCCTCTCTCCTAACCGTATGACTTATTTTACCGACAGGGATACCTTAATCGAGGAACATATTCCGGGTATACCCGGCGATATTTTTCTTACCGATCACCTGCAGAGTTCAAATACCAACCTGATCAGGCTGGCAAAAGAATTTGTAAAATTTAATGAACGTTGTTTTGTACAGTTATTGGGCGATATGCGTGCTTATAATTTTGTAGTGAATATCATTCCGGATATTGAAGATTTCCAGTACCGTATCAGGGCCATCGATTTTGACCAGCAATCATATGAGGGCAGAAAAAATTTATACCTGCCACAGTTCTTCAAAGAAAATAAAACGCTGGTAGATATTGCCCTCCAACACCTCGACAAATCATCCATCGCACAATACCAGGCCGAAGAAAGAACCATGATGACTTACCGGCTGGTTTCGTCACGCTACCGCATCAAAGAACTGCTCGACATCATGAGCAAAGATACCATTTCAACAAAGGAAAAATTAGAACAGCTGAAACAGGAGCTGGCACTGCATTTTAATGCCTCCGCTTCCTTTGGCAAAGCCCGTACCATGGGACAATTAGTAAAACGTCAACTTAAACAAACCCTTCAGCATAACCTCCTGCTCATACCCAAATCGAAAAGCAGGTTTGATGACTGAGGGAACAGAGGAATAAGGAATATGAAATATGAAATATGAAATATGAAATAAAGAATCAGGAAATGAGCATGAAAACCACTTTCTCATTCCTTATTTCTTATTCGTTATTTATTATTTATTATTTCCTGCCGTCCAAACCAATGTAAGATTGCCGAACAGCTGGTATGTCAGGGTTAAGGGAAAGATTTCCTGTTTTACAAAACTGGTCGTTAGGGTGCCGGATGTTGTTTCGGGTATGGCATGAATGCGTAATACTTCACTAAAATCAACATCCCCATTGCCCCACCATTTAAACATGGCTTCTTTGGCGCTCCATAATAAAGTGAGTACGGTAATTGGATCTGCTGTTGATTGTTCCAGCATAACCAGTTCTTCAGGATGCAGGAATTTATGTTTTATTTTTTCTACCCGGGGCGTCAGCAACTCTACATCAATGCCTACTCTAGCTGTTTTGCTTACAATGGCCGCTGCATAATTACCGCAATGAGAAATTGAAAAATGATAGGCTTCATCGGGAAGAAAGGGCTTACGGGTATCTGCAATGGCAATGGCTTCAGCCGGAAAATCAGGAAACAGGAAACGAAGCAGGTAACGACCCGCCAGGTGCTGCAGGCGTTTATGCGGGTGTGTAATTTCTTTTTTTAATGCTACCTTCTTGAGAAAAAAAGATTCCGGTTCGGCGATCTCCCAGACAGCCAAACGGGTATGTTCGTTAATATCTTGTTGATAAAACAGCGGCACCTTGAACGCTTAGGGTTTTAGATTGCAGATTTAAGATTTATTTGCATCCCAACCCAAAACAATTCAGGAATGATTCTCACCGACAAGCGCATTTTAGAGGAAATAGACAAGGGCACCATCAAAATTGAACCCTATAACCGTGCCGACCTGGGTAGCAACAGTTACGATGTTCACTTAGGCAAAACACTGGCGCTGTATGTGGATGAGGTACTCGATGCCAAAAAACACAACAAAATTGAATACTTTGATATTCCCGATGAAGGTTTTGTATTAGAACCACACAAATTTTACCTGGGTGTTACACTCGAATACACCGAAACACATGCCCACGTACCATTCTTAGAAGGTAAATCATCTACCGGCCGACTCGGTATAGATATTCATGCCACAGCCGGAAAAGGTGATGTGGGTTTCTGCGGTAACTGGACCCTCGAAATTTCCTGCAAACAACCCGTTCGTGTTTATCATGGCATGCCCATTGGTCAGCTCATCTATTTTCCGGTGGAAGGAGAAATTGAAGTGAAATACAACCAGAAATCAAACGCCAAATACAGCGGCCAACCCAATAAGCCGGTGGAGAGTATGATGTGGAAGAATAAGTTTTGATGTCAATTGTCAATGGTCAATGGTGAATCAGGGTTTGTAGTTCATAATAACTGAGCAGACCTATCATTCACAATTCACCATTGACAATTCACACTTCCTCAATTCAATCTCCATATCGCCCCATTCAACAACATGGCAAAACTTACCCACGCTATATAGGGTACCAGCAGCCATGCAGCGGTTTTGGAGAATGTAGCAAAGGAGAAAATGGTGGCCAGGATAAACAGCCATAAGATAATCATCTCAATAAGGGCCCATCCTGTTTCATGCATACCAAAAAATATAAAAGACCAACAGCAATTGAGTATGAATTGTATCATAAACAAATACAGTGCTTTGTTTCTTTCTGCTGATACAGGTTGTTTCCATACTAAATAAAAACTTATACCCATTAAAAGGTAAAGTGTTGTCCATACTGGTCCGAATAACCAGTTCGGCGGGTTAAAGGAAGGTTTGTTTAATCCTGCATACCATAAGGGAATCTCAGGTGCAGTAACCAATCCACCCACCGCACCTAATCCTACAGTGAATGCAATGGCAGTAACCAGTTTTATGTTATTATTTATTTTCATATTTCTTTATATATGCAATGTACCAACCAATTACTTCATCATAACTTTTTAATCCTGCTTCCTGGTTATTGATGCGCAGGTATTGATCGTACAGATTATTTAATGTGGTGGAGGTTTTGTGGCGGCGCTGCTGGAAAAATTCACGTACTTCTTTCCGGTCCTTTCTTACCAGCGTATCCATTCGTTCACGGTTTAACTGAATAACTTGCTGAAACCGGGTGGAGTCTTTGTCCATAGCAAGCAGATACAATTCCTCTCTCTGGGCATAACTGAATAAGTCGTTATAAGCCGAATAACGAAAGAAAGGATCGCCCGAAGCCAGTGCCGCAAGTAAACCAACCATATTGGCCTCACTTTCACTGGCATAACCCAACTGGTGCGCTATTTCATGACAGGCTACAAATGGTAATACTAATTTAGGCACATCGGTTCTTACCTGTGCTTCACCAGTAAAAGGATTGTAATAGCCGGTAAACCCCATCCAGTCGGCCAGGCTGGTAAACAAACTGGGTTTAATAGACCGGTGTGAGTAATTCAGGAAACTGTAGTCTTCCCATGCACGGGCATAACCAATACCTGCCATCCGGAAAATACTATCAACCGGGGGCTGGGGCAGTATCGTGTCGGGTAAACGCAGGCGACAGGCATTGAGGCTATCGATGAGGCGGTTGGATAATTGTATCACTTCTTCCGTCTCATAAGTTTTTTTAGACAGTTTCAGTTGGTATTCAATCCCTAAACGATCGTAGTTCAATCCCCATAAAAACCTGAAAACAATATAAATCCATAGTACTTTACTGAACAGGTTCAATAAGATGGGCACCAGTACTCCCCTCTTCCAGCCCTCCCGGCTTAACCGGATAATGGAGCGAACCAATCCAGCTACTAAACTGATTATGAACAAGATATATATAAAATCACCGATACTGAAAGGCACCCATTTGGTTAAAAGACGTAAAGTAGCCGAAATGCCTTTATAGATACCTGTACTATACCAGTTCTCTACTGCCCTGGGAAAATATCCCAGGATATGCAGTACCAATGCCAGTACCAGCAGAAAAGCGGGCCGGATAAATAAAACAGGTGATAATTTCGCCACAGGTTTCATATGTACAAATATGAGCAATCCAGTTGATTCAGGTCTGTTGATAAGTAGAAGCCCCTAAAATTCAAGTTTCTCTTGGCATTTCCGCCATTTTGGCCTACCTTTGCAAGCCCTTAAAAAACGGTTATGAGTCATCGGCGGGAATTTGAGATAGCTTTTGTGGGTTTGAAACCGGGGACTCATGTATATGAATACCGTATTGAGGACAAGTTCTTTACCAATTATGGGGAGCAGGATTTTAAAAACTGTACCGTTAACATTAAACTGAGTCTGGAGAAGAATAACAACTTCATGCAGTTAAGGTTTGATATCGACGGCACATTGGAAAGTACCTGCGACAGGTGTGGTAATCAACTGCCCATGCAGCTTTGGGACGAATTCAACATTATTGTAAAGATGGTGGATGACCCTGAAATCATGAATGAGCAGGAAGAAGATCCGGATGTATATTATATCAGCCGGGGAGAAAGCCACCTGTATCTGAGCGACTGGATCTATGAATTCATTAACCTCAGTATTCCATTGCAGAAAATGTGTGAAGACAGTGAAATGGGTGGGCCGTTGTGCAACAAAGAAGTGCTGGAGAAATTGAGAAAGATGGAAGAAGAAGCACAGAAAGACAACCATAACACGGTTTGGAAGGGATTAGAGAAATTCAAGGACCTGGAATAAACATTATTGATACTTTAAAATTCGAGATATGCCGAATCCTAAACGCAGACATTCACAGCAGCGCAGTGCAAAAAGAAGAACGCACTATGTGGCACAGGAAGTTACATTGAGCAAAGACAGCACTACAGGTGAAACACATGTACGCCACCGTGCACACGTGAGCGAAGGAAAATTGTTCTATAAAGGTAAACTGGTAGCTGAAAAAGCACCTCTGAAAGCGTAATCCTTTTAGTTCAATTGATCCAAGCTTACTGCGCATGAATATTGGTATAGACATGATGGGTGGAGATTTTGCACCGTTAGAAGCGGTGAAAGGACTGAAACTTTATCTGTCTACCGGTACACCTGCTGCCTCACTATATTTAATAGGTGATGAAACATTGGTGAATCCTTTATTGGAAGAACACCAGGTGTCATCACCTAATTTGCATTTGGTACATGCCCCCGAAGTCATTGGATACCATGAACATCCAACCAAAGCTCTAAAGGAGAAACAACGCTCCTCTATCGCCATCGGATTCCATTTATTAGCCACCGGTAAGATTGATGCATTTATCAGTGCAGGCAATACAGGTGCCATGCTGGTGGGTGCCATGTACAGTATTAAACCCATTGCCGGTGTAGCCCGCCCTACTATTTCAACCATTATTCCCAAACTCAATGGCGGAACAGGGTTATTGGTTGATGTAGGACTGAATGCCGATTGCAAACCTGAACAACTTAACCAGTTTGCACAATTAGGCAGTTTGTATGCCCAGCATATCCTCAACATCAGTAATCCTTCTGTTGGACTGATGAATGTGGGTGAAGAAGAAGGTAAAGGTAATATCCTGGCACAGGCCACTTACCCCCTGCTCAAAGAAAATACCCAGCTTAATTTTATCGGAAACATCGAAGGCCGCGACATTTTTGGCGATAAAGCCGATGTTATGGTCTGCGATGGTTTTACCGGAAATATCATCCTCAAAATGGCGGAATCCATCTACGATATTGCCCGCCTGCGTAACCTTGCTTCAGACAGCTATTTCAGCCGTTTTCATTATGAAAATTATGGTGGTACACCGGTACTGGGTGTAGCCAAACCTGTGATCATTGGTCATGGTATCAGCAACGACAAGGCTTTCATGAACATGATCGACCTGGCTGCCAAAATGATTGAGAGCGATCTTTGTGGAAAGATGGTCGCCAGTTTTGGTGCCTGATTCATTGCTTTCAGTATAACCCCTTATCCTCCCATTTTCCGGCTACCCTTTTGTTAATATTACTTCAACAAGGATAAAACGTATCACATAATTTATTAATTTTATTGTACCCCTCTGATCTATTCATTACTTCTTTCTAAAACTGGTATCATGAAAATTACGCAGGTAAAGTCACTGCTATTTTTCTGCCTCGTTGCATCCATGATGATGGCTGTTTTACCTGGCAACGCACAAAACAGGGTTGCCTATGAAGACCCGAATTTTGGGAACCTGCTTTCGAAACGTGCCATCCCTATTGTTACCATCAATTTTATAAACGTCCCCAACAACTATAACAAAGAAATTAATATCGAGTATACTGTCGTTTCATTTTTAGGTCAGGAGAGTCATACTATCGTCCTGGATAAACCAAAATCTGTCAGTCTTACCTTACAGCATCCATTCCCCTACCAGCAAATATTTGTATCGATAGACAGCATACTGTATACATGCGTCTATGCAGTTTCGGCATTATCAATTGAAATAGATCTGAAGCGAATCATTGCATCCGGTAAAGAAGTGGAATTTTTTGGACCGGGAGTCAGATACACAAAAAAAGATGGCCCACTGAATACTTACATGAATCAGTACCTCGTATATGAAAGAAACAACGTAGATAAGATTCAACAAAAATTACAGGCCATTCCACGGTTTACTGCAACAACCAAAACTGCATATGTTTTACAAATACAGGAAATGTTTGATTCACTGAAAGCGATTCAGAACAGATATGTAAAGCAAACATCTCCTGCATTTGTCTGGCTGTTAGAGAACGAAAGAATGTCGGAATATTATACTGAAATATTAAAACGGTCATGGGGGCTTCCGCTTGATTCGTCTATGCTTAATAAAATCAGCAAACACTATACCTATGCAATAACCAATAACAGTTATTTACTATACCGTTACCTGCAGGCATATATACAGACCAATCCTTCAGCCATGGTAAAAGTAAGCTGGCAGGAAATCAACAGAGATCACCTGGACGAAAATCTTCAGAGACTTTACGATTCACTGAGCAAGTATCATACAGCGCCCGCTTCAGACAGCATGGTATCTGCTAAAAAGCTACAATGGGTGAAGCAACTTCAATCCTATCACAGTACTATCTTGGCAGAAAAAAGCTTTAATAGAATGGTGACTATCATCGACAGTTTATTTAAGGGCACCAAAGCAGATCTGCTAAAAATGAATATGAATAACAGCAAAGATTTGCTGGAACAAAAACAGACTTTAAAAAAACTGATCCTTTTGGTACAATCAGCATGGGTAGGTAATTTTTTAACCAGCCTGTACAAAAAAACGGTAGCTCAAACCGAGCAGATTGATGCCATCATTCATCAATCCTCAAACAATAATACCAGTACGAGTAATTACTGGAAACCTATTTTAACTACCGATTTTGGTGCCACGCTCTATAAGGTTTCAAAAACCGATGCAAATCTTTTCCTGAGAAAATTGAGGGAAGACCATGCAGGGAAATCTGTTTTCATTGATATCTGGGCCACCTGGTGTTCGCCCTGTATTCAGGAAATGCCATACAGTAAAAAACTGCATGAGGAAAGTAAAGCTTTACCAGTTGTTTTTATGTACTTATGTACTGAAAACGGTTCAGACGAAGAAAAATGGAAAAGAAAAATTATTGAGTTAAAACAACCCGGCATCCATTTTTTTATTGATCAGCAACTTGACAACGATATCATGCGGCTGTTTTCATTTAGTGGCTATCCCAGTTATATTCTTTTTCATAAAAATGGCACTTTCAAATCCGGCTTTCAGTTAAGACCATCAACTATACAGGGAATACAGGGACTGGCAGATTTATTAAAATGAGTGCCATAATAACCTGTCTCTGGCCCGGGTATAACCCCAAAAAACTGCCATTATACTGGCATACATTGAAAAAACATTCCAGTGATATGATTCATTAAGGGCTAAATGCTATTACTTAACCTTTACCCGGCCGCATTTCATCCCGCCATACTACCGTTCGTCACAATGTCAAAAAGAGACAATATGGCCTTAAATCAACATAACTATCTGATTAACAATATGTAAAGTGTTTAATAAGCTATTTTGCAACAGATATTACTATCTTAAAGATGGTACTATATATTGCATAGTACCAAAAGTTGACTTATCTTTGACTTATCAAATTAAAAAACAACAAAAAATAATTCAAATGAAAAAGTTACTCAACAACCTCCAGCTTTTCGCGGTACTCGCTTTAGTTCCTGCTATGGTAATTGCTTACCTGGGTTCAGACAAAACCACAACAGAAGAAAAGGAGAAAACAGAAATTGTACGTAAAGGAAACAACCTGATAGAAGTAGGTAATATGATTCATTTAGTGAAAAGCTTCTAATACCGGGTTATGATTCTATACCGTACATCGCTGCATCATAAGGTGGCAGTGGTGTTCGAGACCATACACAACTGAGGATACCACTCCCCCTTTTCCCCATCGTTTTAACGAACCGGTTTTAAATCGGAGCCAGCTGTTCAACGGCAGCCGCAAAACTTTACCTTTGCTGCAAACAAATGTTAGTTTTAGCATGTGGCTGAATAATATCCTCGAAACGATTGGAAATACCCCACTGATTAAGCTCAATAAGGTAGCTAAAGATATTCCTGCCACTGTACTGGCCAAGGTAGACTATTTCAATCCGGGCAACTCCATCAAAGACCGTATGGCATTGAAAATGGTGGAAGTAGCAGAAAAAGAAGGCAAACTCAAACCCGGCGGTACCATTATTGAAGGCACCAGTGGTAATACCGGTATGGGCCTCGCCCTCGCAGCCTGTGTAAAAGGCTACAAATGCATTTTTGTAACCACCGATAAACAATCCAAAGAAAAAGCAGACATCCTCAAAGCCGTAGGTGCGGAAGTTATTGTTTGTCCGACCAACGTACTCCCCGAAGATCCCCGCAGTTATTATAGCGTGGCCAAAAGACTGGGTCAGGAAATTCCCAATTCCATGTACATGAACCAGTACGATAATTTGGCCAACCGCCAGGCACATTATGAAACCACCGGCCCCGAAATCTGGGAGCAGACAGAAGGTAAGATTACCCATTTTGTATGCACAGCTGGTACAGGGGGTACCATTACCGGAACGGCCATGTACCTGAAAGAAAAAAATCCCAATATTAAAGTATGGGCCGTTGATGTATATGGTTCATTACTCACCAAATATTTCAAGACAGGTGAAATAGATATGAATGAAGTGCATCCCTATATCTCCGAAGGTTTTGGTGAAGATTTTGTTCCGCAGAATTACGACATGAGCGTGATTGATGAATTTGTGCAGGTGACAGACAAAGACGGCGCTGTAATGGCCCGTAAAATTGCCAAAGAAGAAGGCTTATTCTGTGGGTACAGTGCAGGCAGTTGCTTACAGGGACTTATTCAACTAAAAGCCAGCCTTACAAAAGACGATGTGGTGGTTTGCGTGTTTCACGACCATGGCAGCCGCTATGTAGGTAAAATATACAATGACCAGTGGATGATGGAACGCGGTTTCCTTGATGTAAAAACTTTCAAGGATATTGTAAACGGACGTGGCGGACAAAAACTCATTACGGTGGCACCCGATCATACAGTAGCGGCAGCTGTGGAGTTAATGAAGAAATACGATATTGAACAGATACCTGTACTCAAAGACGGTGAACTCATTGGTTCTTTAAGTGAAGGTGGTTTGTTCCAGAAAATATTCAGTAACCCGGAACTGAAAGACGCATCGGTATCAAGTGTACTGGAACATACCTATCCCGTGGTAGATTTCCTCACTCCGGTTGAAAAAATAGGTACACTCATCAACAAAGAAAATGGTGCGGTACTGGCTAAAGATGAAAAAGGCGATTACCACATCATTACCAAATATGATGTGATTCAAAGTCTGACCAAATAAATTTTTACTCCACAACAAAAGCCCTGCTGATATAAACCGGCAGGGCTTTTTTATACATCCGCTATTTAAAGAATACCTTTATACTTCTTTAAATCATTCCAATGCTCTCCGTAAAGCATGAAGTTTTTCTTGAAGTAGCCCGGCAAAAAAGTTTTTCAAAAGCCAGTCAGTTACTTTTCATTTCTCAGCCTGCCATCAGCAAACATATCAGGAACCTGGAAGAACAGTATGCTACCCGT
>Ga0164290_1001446_pt1 | contig 34463 bp, 31 predicted proteins | sample Micstemetagenome_FD_108782 | JGI IMG/M metagenome (GOLD analysis project Ga0164290, IMG submission 108782) | Contaminated culture microbial community from soil near Moab, Utah, USA - Microcoleus steenstrupii SON62 (Illumina Assembly) | ecosystem: Environmental > Terrestrial > Soil > Soil crust...
CGCACACATCTTCGCCTCCAGTCCCGAAAGGATGGAGAACGGGGGCAGTGCTGGCGAGTTCGTCGGATGGAGACACCGTTTGACGGGGCACGGCGACGTGTCTTAACGGCCGCGAAAGCGGTCATATAATCCGGCACGGAGACGTGCCCCGGCCGATCCCTGATGTCCAGATGACGGGATCGGGAGCGAGAATGAACCAAAACACGGAGCGAAATCGCCCGCGTGATCGCACCCCCATGCCTGCCCCCCGAAAGCCCTGAAAGGAGCCTCCCATGCGAAAGACCGACCGCCTCTATGTCTCGGAAGACGATTGCAATGCCCTGATGCGCGTGACGGCGGAAATGCTCGCCATGCCCGAGCGCGCCTGCCGGCTCCGGAACTGCCGCCGCAAGCGCCGCTGCAGCCGCATCATGACCAGGACCCGCGACGCCGTCTGCGTCCACAGGCTCCCGCCGGCACAGCACGCGGTCTTCGAGGAACTCTACGAGAAGGTCATCCTGATCGCAGACGACATCCCGGACGCCGTTCCCGCTCCCGATCCCGAAGCGCGCGCGCTGGAGGAAGCCGCCATCGAAATCATCCGCGCCACCCGCGCCCGCCGCCCGCGCATGGCGCGGAAGTTCGACGACTGGGTCGCGCGCTACCGCAGGCAGGAGTCCGGGGAGAACGAGAGCGCCCCGTTCGTCCTCGCCGACGATCTGGATCCGGACGACTTCAGGAACTACGGATGAGCGCGGAGTCCGGATACCCCCCTCTGCCCTGCCGGGCATCTCCCCCACAAGGAGGGGGATTGGCTGGACGCGCGCGCCTCGCCCTATATCAACGTCGAGTGCTGCATGGTCGACATTCAACGGAAGCCGAGCGAGTGCCCCATCCAATCTCCCTCCTTGTGGGGGAGATGGCCGGCAGGCCAGAGGGGGGTGCGTCACACTCTCGGACCCCTACGCCACGACAGTCAGCCTTCTCCGCCGCTCGTCCAGCGTCACGATCACCAGCCCGCTCGCGATCACCAGCACGATGCCGGCGACAGCCAGCGCATTGGGAAACTCGCCGAACACGACCAGCCCCGAAATCACCGCCCAGACCGAGAACGTATAATAGAACGGCGCCACCACCCCTGTTGGACCGGTGCGATAGGCCATGAAGATGAAGAAATGCCCGAAGATCAGGAAGAACCCCGCACCGGCGAGCAGCGTCAGGTGGCCGGCATCGGGCGTCACCCAGGTCTCGAGCGAGACATGCGCGATCGCAGCACCCGCCAGCACCACGACCACCGCCGAGATCGCCACGATCATCCCCGGCACATCCGCAGCCACCCGCCGTCCGGCGATATCGCGGGCCGCGGCGAACACGGCGTTCGCCAGAGCCAAAAGCGCGAAGATCGATATTCCTTCCATCGTCGGCTGCGCCACCATGATAGCGCCGGCAAAGCCCAGCACGATCAGCGCCATCCTGACGCCGCCGATCCGTTCGCGGAACAGGATCGAGGTACCGAGAAGAACCAGGATCGGCGTCAGCTGCCCCAGCGCCGAGGAATCGGCGATCGGCATATGGGCAAGCGCAACGATATATGCCAGGACCGCCGCGGTTTCCAGCAGGTTGCGGGTCAGCACGCGGCGCTCGAACAGCATCGGCAGCCGCCTGAAATGGCCGAGCGCGAAGAGCATGGGAAACCCGAATGCCGCCGCCCACAGGCCGCGCAGCATCAATACCTCATAGGGCGGCAGGCCCGATGTCGCGAGCTTCATCAGCGTGTCGTTGATGAGATAGGACCCGGTCGCGACGACCATGTAGAGGGGGCCGCGTATGGCGGAAGGAATTGCATTCATGCCGGCACCAGATCAGACTTCCCCGTCGCCGGCAATCCCATTCATGTCCCCTTACTCCCCATACGGAATCCACACATTCTTGATGTCGGTGGCGCGGCGGAGATAGAGCGGCCCCTCGCCCTGCGCCGGGTCCATCCAGTCATAGGCCTTGCCGTAATCGGTGAACACCCGCTTGAGATTGCCGACCGACGCCTTTTCCACCATCTCCGACAACGCCTGCGAGCCGAAGGCCCAGACCGCATCGACATCGTTGTGGCTGGCAAGCGCCTTGCCCAGTTCCATCGCCGAGCCGGTGACGATATTGACCACGCCGGCCGGCACATCCGAGGTTTCGAGCACCGAATAGAAATCCGTCGCCGACAGCGGATAGGGCTCGGATGGCACCACGACCGCCCGGTTGCCCACCGCGATCAGGGGTGCCACAAGGCTGATGAAGCCGAGCAGCGGCGCTTCCGGCGGGCAGATCACGCCCACCACGCCCTGCGGTTCCGGCATGGCGAGTGCCACGCCACGCAACGGCGGCTGGTGGATCACGCCTTCATACTTGTCGGCCCAGGCGCCATAGGTGAACAGCCGCGAGACCGAGGCATCGAACTCCGCCCGCGCCGAACCCGGCGTACGGCCGGTCTGGGCGGCAAGGCGGGCGATGAACTCATCCGCCCGGCCCGAGAGATTCTCGGCAATGTAATAGAGGATCTGCGCCCGGTTATGCGCCGTCGCGCTTCCCCAGCTTGCGGCGCCTTGTGCCGCGGCGACCGCATTGCGGATGTCCTTGCGGTTACCCTCCCCGACTTCGCCGACCAGCTTGCCCTTGGGCGAGATGATCGGGCGATTGTAGTTGCCGTCCGGCCGCGCCTGCTTGCCGCCGATGAAGAGTTTCGCCGTGCGATCGATCAGCGGTGCTGCGAAGTCGCCCGCCGTGGTACGCAGCTGCGGCACGGCATAATCGAGCCGCGCCTTTCGGTTGGCCCAGGCCTTGGGCTTGAGATATTCGTAGGCGCCCTCGCGGCCGCCCTCGCGGCCGAACCCGCTCTCCTTCTTGCCGCCGAAGCCTGCGGCTGCGTCGAAGAGATTGGTGGCATTGACCCAGACCACGCCGGCCTGCAGCCTTGCCGCGACATGCAGCGCGAGCCCGATCGTCTCGCTCCACACACTGGCCGCCAGGCCATAGCGGGTGTGATTGGCGAGCTGCACAGCCTCCTCAGGCGTGCGGAAGGTCATCGAGACGGCGACCGGCCCGAAGATTTCCTCGGTCGCAACAATCGAGGTCGGCTGGACGTTGGCCAGCAGCGTCGGCCGGAAGAAAGAGCCGCCCTTCGGCAGTTCGATCTCGCTCTGGTAGAGCGTCGCGCCTTCATCGACGCCCTGCTTCACCAGCTTCTCGATGCGCTTCAACTGCACCGGGGCAACAATGGCGCCCATGTCGATCGCCTTGTCGAGCGGCTGGCCGACGCGCAGTGTCTGCATGCGGCGCCTGAGCCGCGCATGGAATTTCTCGGCCACGCCTTCCTGCACCAGGATGCGGGAACCCGCGCAGCAGACCTGGCCCTGGTTGAACCAGATCGCATCGACCACGCCTTCCACAGCACCGTCGAGATCGGCATCGTCGAACACGATGAAGGGCGACTTGCCGCCCAGTTCCAGCGTCAGCGATTTGCCGGAGCCAGCGGTCTTTTCGCGGATGATGCGGCCGACATCGGTCGAACCGGTAAAGGCGATCTTGTCGATGCCGTCATGCTCGACGATCAAGGCACCGGTTTCGCCTTCGCCGGTCACGACGTTGAGCACACCCGGCGGCAGACCTGCCGCAGCGGCCAGCTCGGCAAACAGGAGCGCCGTCAACGAGGTGAATTCGGCTGGCTTGAGGATCACCGTATTGCCGAGCGCCAACGCCGGCGCGACCTTCCAGGCCAGCATCAGCAGCGGGAAGTTCCACGGAATGATCTGGCCGACGACGCCCACCGGCACATGGTCGGAAAATTCGCTCTCCTGCAACTGTGCCCAGCCGGCATGATGGTAGAAATGCCGTGCGGCGAGCGGCACGTCGATGTCGCGCGTCTCGCGGATCGGCTTGCCGTTGTCGATCGCCTCGACCACCGCGAGCAGCCTGCCGTGGCGCTGGATCATCCGGGCGAGCGCATAGAGATGCCGCGCGCGCTGATGGCCGGAGAGCTTCGCCCATTGCGCCTGCGCCTTGCGGGCGGAGACGACCGCGGCATCGACATCGTCCTTGGTGCCGATCGCGAGCTTTGCGAGATCGCCGCCGGTCGCCGGTTCATGCGTGACGAATGTCTTGTTGCCGGAGGAGGCGCGGAACTCACCATTGATGAAATGGCCGAACGTGCCGTTATGGCGCTTGATCCAGCCGCGCGCTTCGGTATCGGCTTCGGGGGCGGGACCGTAGGACATGTCGTCGAAGAATTTTGCTACGCTCATGGCAATCATCCAATCGGGTGTCTGGAGAAGGACGAGTATGCGCCCGTGACGTGGTGTTCGAGCTGGCGCTCGATATCGGACAGCAGCGTCGAGGCGCCGATGCGGAAGAGATCGGGCTCAAGCCATTCGCGGCCGAGCTCCTCCTTCATCAGGAACTGGTAGTTCAGCACGTCCTTGGCCGCCGAAATGCCGCCGGCCGGCTTGTAGCCGACCTTGAAACCGGTGCGTTCCTGGTAGTCGCGGATCATCCGCAACATGATCAGCGTCACCAGCAGCGTGGCATTGGTGCCTTCCTTGCCGGTCGAGGTCTTGATGAAATCCGCACCCGCCATCATGCAGACCAGCGACGCGCGGGCGACATTGCGCAGGGTCTTCAGGTCGCCGGTCGCGAGAATGGCCTTCACATGCGCCTCGCCGCAAGCGGCGCGGTATTCCTGCATTTCCTTGTAGAGCGCCTCCCAGTTGCCGGTCAGCACATGCTCACGGGTAATGACGATGTCGATTTCCCTTGCGCCATCGGCCACCGAAGCTTCGATCTCCTTGAGCTTGGTGGCGTGCGGAGAAAGGCCTGCGGGAAAGCCGGTCGAGACGGCGGCGACCGGAATGCCGGTGCCATCGAGCGCCTCGACAGCGGTGGCGACGAAACGATGATAGACGCAGACCGCGCCGGTCGTGATCCGACGATCACCCATGCCGAGGCTGTCGAGAATGTCCTGGCGAATTGGGTGGGCCGCCTTGGCGCAGAGACGCTTGACGCGACCGGCGGTGTCGTCGCCGTTGAGCGTGGTCAGGTCGATGCATGTCACCGCCTTGAGCAGCCAGGCAGCCTGCGCGTCCTTCTTCACCGTTCGGCGGCCGGGCAGCGAAGTCACGCGCCGCTCGCCCGCGGAGAGATTGACGCGCTGCTCGGCGATCCACCCGAGATCGAGCGCCATGCCGGGATTGCGCGGCCAGCCGTGATTGGTGGCGGCTTTCGGCCTTTCCATTACTGTCGTATCCACGTCAACCTCCCTGGGATCATTCGATCCGAGATTGTTATATTTCTATCAAGTTTGTGTGATGATTGCATCATTCCTTGGCGTGGTCAAGTCCAATCTCGCACATCAATATGCCATCAGCATGGCTTCTCAGGCGGCTTCCTCGGCAAACCACGGCCCGTCTTCGGTGTAGATCACGTCGAAGGCGTCGGCACGGGCGAAGAAGGCAGGCTTCACGCGGCCGAGCTTGGAATTGTCGATCACCAGCAGGTTCTTCTGGGCGGTGGCGATCGCCTTCTGCTTGACCGCAACCTCATGGAAATGGGCGCAGGTGGCGCCACGCATCTCATCGAGACCGGCCGCCGAGAGGAAGGCGGTGTTGATCCCGACCCGGTCAAGCGTATCGAGCCCCTGCGGGCCGGAGAACGACGCCGTCTCGGGATGATAGAGACCACCGAGCACGATGAGCCTGATATTGGGTGCGCGCGACAGGCGCTCGGCGATGTTGAGCGCATAGCAGACCACCGTGACCGGCATGGTTTCCGGAATAAGGTCAATGAGATGCGACAGCGTCGTGCCGCAATCGATAAAGATCGTGTCGTCGGCATGGATATGGGTGAAGGCGTGACGGCAGGCCTCCCGCTTGGCACCCGCGTGGCGGTCTGCTTGCTTCTGCAGATCGTAGGGCTGTTCGGGCTCGACCTTTCCCGCCGGCATGATATGGCCGCCGAGATAGGCAAAGCGCGCGGCGTCGCCGGCTATGTCGCGCCGAATGGTCATCTCCGACACGCCGAGCCGATGGGCTGCATCCCTCAGATGCATCACACCCCGCTCGCCGAGGAGCGCGGCAAGCTGGTCGAGCCGGTCCTTGTTGCGTGGAGCCATGAGAGGATTCCTTCCGGTCGTGATGACCTGCAGGATGTAACCGTTTGGCCAACACGTCAACCGATTTGTGAAAATCATAACACAAACGGACTATTCGTAGATCGACCGCAATTGCTTCGAGCCCTGGGTCAGCAGGCCAGCGTCGTTGCCGATGGCAATGAACGTCGCGCCGAGTTTGATGAAGTGCTTGGCCAGTTCAGGATTCGCCATATAGATGCCGGCGGCCTTACCGTGATTGAGAATGCGCTCGATGGCACCCTCGATGACGGCGGTCACTTCTGGCGCGTAGGGATTGCCGAGATAGCCCATGTCGGCGGAGAGGTCGGCGGGACCGATGAAGACGCAATCGACGCCATCGACCGTGGCGATTTCGTCGATGGCCTCGATCGCCTTCATGCTCTCGACCTGCACCATGAGCAGGATCTCCGCATCCGCCGTCGCGGTATAGTCGGCAATGTAGCTGAATCGCGAGGCGCGAGCGCCACCCGCACCCACGCCGCGGATGCCATGCGGTGGATAGCGGACGGCTTTCGCCAGCATCTCCGCCTGCTCGCGTGTTTCGACCATCGGGACCAGCAGCGATTGCGCCCCGGCATCGAGCAATTGCTTGATGATCCAGACCTCCCCGATCGGCGGCCGCACCAGCACACTCGATTCCGAGAAGCGCAGCACCTGCAATTGCTGCATGATGGTCTGCAGATCGTTCGGCGAGTGCTCGCCATCGATCAACAGCCAGGAAAAGCCGGCATCGCCCAGCAGTTCAGCGGAATAGCTGTTGGCCAGCGACAGCCAGAGCCCGGTCTGCAATTTGCCCGCCTTGAGTGCGGCCTTGAGTTTATTATGCGGAGCGGGCATGTGGGCGTCTCCAAGATGCTTTGCGGGTTTGATATAACTTACTGAGTGGCCGGCACCAGAACAGCAGGCACGCGATCCGGCCTATCGGACAGGATCCGCCATGAGTTCTTCCCTGCGTCGCACGCACCACTCCAATATTGGATAATCGCGACGGTAGTGCTTCTGGATGTTCTGCGTGCCGGATTGGGATAGATTTTTCGACATCGTCTCCGGAGCCCTGTGAGCGTCTGTCTGATCCTTGGGCAATTCGATATCCGATCTCAAGCCAACAATCTGCTTGAACCGCGCAAAGTCGTCGTCGAGCGATCGCTGGTCGCCGATGAAGGCGATCTGGTCTTTGGCAGCCTCAAGGATCTCGACCGATCCGAGATGATATACGAGGTCACGCCTGAGGTGGCCGATGGCGCCCATTGCCTTCCCGGCCTTGATCCTGAGCGTTCCGTCGCTGGAAGACAGGGCTTCGGCGAGGTCGTTGGGCGTAGCGAACCGCATGAAGAGCTTCTCCTCGCGCGGCGTCCATTGGCCGACGCCATACCGGCCGCCTCGCAGCCTGCTGTTGAATGCCGATACAAATCGGCTGACGGGATCCCGCACGACAAAACACAGTTTCAGCTTTATTTTGTTCTCCAGAATCTCTTCGAGCCGGGCGCCATGGCCGAGAGTGGAGACGTTCTTTTGTCCGGTCAGTTCAAAATGCCGGCGGATGGCCACTTTGATCGCCGAACCACCTGTTTTGCCAATATGGATAAATCCGAACGGCCGTTCAAAAAGGTCTTTATGCTTGTCAAAATCCATGGGTCGATCCTAGGGCAGCGAGCGAGAAGCGGCAAGATGGAATGACCGGTGTCAGGCCGGCAAAAGCCGGAGAGCCTTTATCGCTACAACAACGACTTCATGTTGAACCCCGGATCCGCCACATGCGCTTTGGTGAGCACCTTGCCGCCCTCGAGTATCTTCCGCGCCACCATATAGGCCGCGCCGTCGTTCAGGCAGTCGGCGGCGAGGAACTCTTCGCCCTTGAAATAAAAATGTGATTTTGCCCCCTCGCGCAATCCCATGCGGGTGATGACATGGTCAAAGCCGGTATTGAGTCCTGCGATCTGCAGCTTGAGTTCGAACTGATCGGACCAGAACCACGGCACCGGCTTGTAGGACTTGCGCTCTCCCAGGATATTGTGTGCAACGACCACGCCCATGTCGTTGGCGTTCTGGACGCTTTCAAGCCGGATCATGGTGCCGCGATAGGGAAAGCTCGCGCAGTCGCCGATCGCATAGATCGCGGGATCGGAGGTTTCCAGCCGGTCGTTGACGACGATGCCGTTGTTGTAGGTCAGGCCGGCGGTCTCGGCGAGCGCCGTATCGGGATAGACGCCGATGCCGGTAATGATGAAATCGGCCGGAATAACGCGGTCGTCGGCGAGGATCACGCCATCTGCGATCCCGTTGGTCTCGTGGATTTCGTGAATCTGCGCATTTTCGAGGATGGTCACGCCGTGGGCATGATGAAGCGCTCGGATGTCATGGGCCGTCTCTGCGCAGGCGACGCGCTTGAGGATGCGGTCGGCAGCCTCGATGACCGTGACGGACACGCCTTTCTTGGCGGCCTCGGACGCGGCTTCAAGACCGATATAGCCACCGCCGATGACGACGAGCCTCTGACCTTCCTGCATCCGTGCCATGAGCTTGAGCGCATCGCCGTGGTCGCGCATGACGTAGACGTTGGGCAGGTGGCCGCCGATCTCCTGGGGAAGGCGGCGTGGCTTGGCCCCGGTGGCGAGGACGAGCGTATTGTAGGAAATATGGCGGTCGTCATCGAGCACAACCATCTTGTCTTTCCGGTCGATCGCTTCGGCGCGGCCGCCCTTGAGGAGTTCGATGCGGTTCGGCGCGTACCAGTCCTCGGGCCTCAGCAGAACCTGGTCGAAGGTGACCTTGCCCGACATATATCCCTTCGATAGCGGCGGGCGCTGGTAGGGCGGCTCGGCATCGGCGCTGACTATGGCGATCTCGGAGTCGGGCGAAAGGTGCCGCAACTGGGCAGCAAGCGAAACGCCCGCATGGCTGCCGCCAATGATCACAGTCTTCATGATTGTCTCCCTGATATCCGGACAGATACTGAAGCTGCGTTCAGAATACCAGTCTCTGCACACAGGTTTTGTCCGCCTGCGCTGTGCTCATGCTTGTTCCCGGCTTCCCGCGACGACCAGTGCAATACCGTTGGCCTCGAGCATGGCCCTGACATCTTCGGGGGGTGTTACATCGGTGACCAGCATGTCGGGCATATCGACGATAATAGGTGCGGAACGCCCGAACTTTTCGCCGTCGGCGACGATGATTCTGTTTTCGGCGATCCTCGCGGCCTCGCGCGAGAAATCCGCCTCCTCCATATCCTGCAACATGAAGCCGCGCTCGTTGATCGCGGCGATGGAGAGGATCGCATGCTTGACGTTGAAGCGGCGGATGAAGCTGACCGCCTCGTTGCCGAAGGCGCCGCCATCATGCGGCCGCAACGGCCCGCCGGCGAGGAAGACGCGGTTGCCGTTCCGGGTGGCAAGCGTGTGCGCGACCGAGATCGAATTGGTGACGACGAACAGGTTCTGGTGCTTCTGCAACGCCACGGCGATGAAGGCCGTGGTCGAACCGATGTCGAGAAACAACGTATCTCCGTTCTGGATAAGGTTGGACACCTCGGCGGCGATCACCCGCTTGGCCTCGGCGTTCTCGTTCATGCGGAAATGCAGCGGCTGTTCGGAGGATAAATCCTTGAGGTGGACACCGCCATGGACCTTGGTCACATGGCCGCTTTCCTCCAGCACGCGGATGTTGCGCCGGATCGTCTCCTCGGAGACATTGAGCCTCTCGGCCAGGAACTGGACGCGGCTAGAACCGCCCGAAAGCCTGAGTTCCTCGAGGATTTCCCGCTCACGGTGGTTGGAATAGCCACCGCCCCGTTCCCCTGACGCCATGATTTTCAACCCCGCAACCCAGATCGGGCAAACAGCCCAAGAAATCCACAATAAGCCAAAATAATGACGGAAAATGTGGCGCCGACTTGACGTTTATTTCAATTTGAAGGAGCTTACAGGCCGAAATCAGCCTGCGGCAAGCGCTAACTTCGGCGCTTCGTTCGATATAAGGCCGGGACACGACCGCGAAGCGCGCTGGATGGAACGCAATGATGCAATCGCCCGAGGACAGGATTCGCTCGCTCGGCATATGGTCGGGTCCGCTCAAGATCGAGCCGCTGTCCGGCGGAATGACCAACCGGAACTATAGGGTGCGGGATGGCGCTCGCACGGTTGCGGTCAGGTTCGGCGAGGATATCCCCGTCCATATGATCAGCCGCGCCAACGAGCGTGCGGCGGGTGAGGCCGCGCATGCGGCGGGCATTTCGCCGGCAATCATTCACCACGCGCCCGGACTGCTGGTGATGGACTATATCGAGGCGCGGACATTCGCCCCCGAGGACATCAACGACCCGGCCAATCTCAGCCGCATCATTCCGCTCATTCGCCGCTGCCACACCGAGATTCCGAAATATTTTCGCGGCCCGGCGATGATCTTTTGGGTGTTCCAGGTGATTCGCGACTATGCCAACACGCTTGTTGAAGGCGGCAGCCCCTATCTGCCGGAACTCGAGATGCTGCTCGGGCGTGCCGAACAGCTGGAAGCCGCCGCCGGCCCCTATACGATCGCCTTTGGTCATAACGACTTGCTCGCCGCCAATTTCATGGATGACGGCAAGCGGCTCTGGCTGATCGACTGGGACTATGCCGGATTCAACTCGCCGCTCTTCGATCTCGGCGGCCTGGCCTCGAACAATTCGCTGCCCGTGGCCAAGGAGCACATGCTGCTCGAAGCCTATTTCGAACAGCCGCTCAGCGACATGGTGTGGCGCCGCTACCAGGCGATGAAGTGTGCTTCGCTGCTGCGCGAGACCATGTGGAGCATGGTGTCGGAAATCCATTCCACCATCGGCTTCGACTATAAAAGCTACACGACGGAAAACCGCACGCGCTTCAACCGCGCCTTCGACGCATTCAAGGACATCTGACATGAAGGATCTTCCCGCTTCGGCAAAGATCGTCGTTATCGGCGGTGGCATTATCGGCTGTTCCACTGCCTACCATCTCGGCAAGCTGGGTTTTGCCGACACCGTGCTGCTCGAACGCAACAAGCTCACCTCGGGCACCACGTTCCACGCCGCGGGCCTTGTCGGGCAACTCCGGACCAGCGCCAACATCACCCAGATGCTCGGCCATTCCGTCGAGCTGTACAAGACGCTGGAAGTTGAAACCGGGCTTGGTACCGGCTGGAAGATGAACGGCGGACTCAGGCTTGCCTGCAACCAGGAGCGCTGGACCGAAGTCAAGCGGCAGGCGACGACGGCCCATTCCTTCGGGCTTGAAATGCATCTGCTGACGCCACGCGAGGCGCAGGAACTCTGGCCGCTGATGCAGATCGACGATCTCGTCGGCGCCGCCTTCCTTCCGACCGACGGCCAGGCCAATCCGTCTGACATCACCCAGGCGCTCGCCAAGGGCGCGCGGATGAAAGGCGTTTCGATTTTCGAGGACACCGCGGTCACCGATCTCGAAATCGAGAACGGCCGTATCCGCGCGGTGATCACCGAACGGGGCCGAATAGAATGCGAGAAGGTCGTGGTCTGCGCCGGCCAGTGGACGCGGGCCTTTGCCGGCCGCTTCGGCGTCAATGTGCCGCTCGTCTCCTTGCAGCATCAATACATGATCACCGAGGCCTTCGGCGTGCCCTCCAACCTGCCGACGCTGCGCGATCCGGACCGGCTGACCTATTACAAGGAAGAAGTCGGTGGTCTGGTCATGGGCGGCTACGAGCCGAACCCGATCGGCTGGGCGGAAGGCGGCATTCCAGAGGGATTTCACTACTCGCTGCTCGACAGCGATTTCGACCATTTCGAGCCTGTTATGGAACTGGCGCTGGGCCGCGTGCCGCTGCTCGAAACGGCCGGTGTCAAGCAGTTGCTCAACGGGCCGGAGAGCTTCACGCCGGATGGCAATTTCATTCTCGGCGAAGCGCCGGAGCTCAGGAACTTCTATGTCGGCGCCGGCTTCAACGCCTTCGGTATCGCCTCGGGCGGCGGGGCGGGCATGGCGCTCGCCGAATGGTCCGCCAAGGGCGAGCCGCCCTACGATCTCTGGCCGGTCGATATTCGTCGCTTCGGCCGCCCCCATTTCGATACCGACTGGGTGCGAACCCGCACCTACGAGGCTTACGGCAAGCACTATACGCTGGCCTGGCCCTTCGAGGAGAATCTGTCGGGGCGGCCGGTGCGCAAATCGCCGCTCTACGAAAAGCTCAAGAGTCAGGGCGCCTGCTTCGGCGAGAAGCTCGGCTGGGAGCGTCCCAACTGGTTCGCTGATTTGCGCGCCGGCGAAAAATCAGAAGACGTCTATACCTATGGCCGGCAGAACTGGTTCGGCGCCGTGGGCCGCGAACACAAGGCCGCCCGCGAGGCAGCCGTTGTCTTCGACCAGACCTCGTTTGCGAAGTTTGCGCTAAAAGGGCGCGATGCCGAGGCCGCGTTGCAGTGGATCGCGTCCAACAATGTCGCCAGGCCCGTGGGATCGCTGACCTATACCCAGATGCTGAACGACAAGGGCGGCATCGAAGCCGACCTGACCGCGGCGCGCGTGGCGGAGGACGAATACTACATCGTCACCGGCACCGGTTTTGCCACGCATGATTTCGACTGGATCGCCCGCAACATTCCGGATGGGCTGCATGCGAGCCTGGTCGATGTCACATCGGGCTGGTCGGTTCTCTCGCTGATGGGGCCGAAGGCGCGGGATATTCTCCAATCGATCACATCAGCCGATATGTCCAACAAGGCCCTGCCGTTCGGGCAATTCCGGACGATCGGTATATCAGGCGCGCCGGTACGGGCGCTGCGTATCACCTATGTCGGGGAACTCGGCTATGAACTGCATATGCCGGTGGAATTCACATCGGGCGTCTATGACCGGCTGATGGAAGCCGGCCGCGCCCACGGGCTGGTCAATGCGGGCTACCGTGCCATCGAAAGCCTGCGCCTTGAAAAGGGTTATCGCGCCTGGGGCGCCGATATCGGGCCTGACCATACGCCGTTCGAGGCCGGGCTGAACTGGGCCGTGAAGATGAAGAGCGGCGCGAAATTCCGTGGTCGCGATGCGTTGGAAAAGCAGGCGCAGGGTGGCGTGAAGAAGATGCTTGCCGCGTTTACGGTCGATGATCCCGACGTGGTGTTGCTCGGCCGTGAGACGATCTATCGTGACGGAAAACGGGCCGGCTGGCTGACCTCGGGCGGCTTCGGCTACACGCTCGGCCAGCCGATCGGCTATGGCTATGTCCGGAACCCCGATGGCGTGACGGCGGATTATGTAATGTCGGGGACATACGAACTCGAGGTTGCGACCGAGCGTGTGAAGGCGACTGTGTCGCTGAAGCCGCTTTATGATCCGGAGAATGCGCGGATCAAGGGCTGATCATACGATCTCCGCCAGCTCCCGTCGCTGTTCCTGCATCTTCAGGAACACGCGGTAATCCCGATCCAGTGCCATGGCGCGGATCTCGTTGGGGGCGATGATGTTAGCCGGCCGCGCCATGGCCTGGCAGGCTTCGCCGAGCGATGGATACCAGCCGGCCGCATTGGCTGCCGCCATCGCGGTGCCGAGCAGCATGGCTTCCTCTCCCGAGGAGATCGCGACCTTGCGCCGCGTGGTATCGGCGTAGAGCCGGGCGAGCAGGGTATTGCGGGCATGGCCGCCGCCGAGGTGGAGTGTCTCGACCGGCCCGCCGAATTCCATCAGTTCGAGAATCTGCCGCATGCCCAGCGCGAGCGATACCATGGCCCGGTAATAGATCGCGCACATCGCATCGAAGGAACCATCAAGCGACAGTCCATGGATCGCCCCCAGCATGCGGGCGTCGCCGAAAGGGGCGCGATTGCCGTGGAAATCGGGCAGGACATGAATCGAGCCGCCGAAACTGTCGCCGTTTTCCGCCATCAGGTCACCAATGCGTTCGAGAACCAGAGCGTGGGTGTCCGGCGTCGGTTCGAGGCCGCCGCCATGGGCGCGGATAATGTGGTCGAGCAGCGCGCCAGTCGCGGATTGCCCGCCTTCGATCACCCACCAGCCCGGCAGCGCCGCGTCGCGGTACGGCCCCCAGAACGTACTGACAAATTGCGGTGCCTTCGAGAAGCGCATGATGCAACTCGACGTGCCGCCAATGAGCCCGACCTCGTTGTGTGCAGCCGGGTTGCCACCGGTCAGTGCCAGTTGGCCGGCATAGGCATCGACCATGCCCGCTGCGACCTTGCAGTTGGTCGTCAGTCCCAGTGACCGGGCGGACTGTGCTGTCAGCATGCCAACCGAAGTCCCTACCTGCACCGGAATGTCGGTGATGCCGGCACGCGTGCCGAGATCGTCCAGGCCTGCGGTACCGAGAAACTCCTGCGTCCAGCCTTCCTCCGTGTGACTGAGATAGTTCCACTTTGCCGTCATCGTGCAGAGCGAGCGCGTCAGGCTCCCGCTTGCCCGCCAGGTCAGGAAATCGGCGAGATCGAAGATCATTCCGGCCTGATTCCACACATCAGGGAGATGCGATTTCAACCATATCAGTTTGGGAATCTGCATTTCAGGCGAGATCGAACCGCCGGAATGCTTCAGCATTTCGCCGCCCTGTGCAGTCAGCGCTTCGGCTTGGTCGATGGCCCTGTGGTCGAGCCAGGCGATGGTGTCCCAGCGCGGATCGCCATCCTCGGAAACCGAAAGCGGGAGGCCTGCCGCGTCGCGAACGGTGAGCGAGCATGTTGCGTCGAAGCCGATGGCGTCGATTTCGTCCGGTGCGACGCCGGCTGCATCGCGAGCTGCGTTCACTGCACGCGACACCGCTGACCAGACGCCCTCCGAATCGTGCTCGGCAGAGCGTCCCATCCGGTTCATTTCGATGAGAAAGCTGGCACGCCCCAGTGTTTCGCCATGCCGGTCCACAATCGCGGCCCGGGCGCTGCCCGTGCCCACATCGACGGCAACCACGTATCTTCCCATCACTCGGTCCTACCTCCCGGACGCCGCAATGAGTCCCGGAAGTTGAGCCATATCATCAAAAATGGCGGCGGGTTTCAAGTTTTCGACAATGGCAAGCAGATTGGACGCAACGGCATGCGAGGCACCGGTAAAGGCAAACACCGTCATGCCGGCGGCTTTGGCGGCATGGATGCCCGCCGGGCTATCCTCGACCACGATGCAGTTGCGTGGCGAAAAACCCATGCTGCGCGCGGCATGAAGGAACAGATCCGGCGCGGGCTTGCCGTTCGCCACCATGCTCGCAGAGAAAATGTTAGGCTCGAAATAATCGATCAGGCCCGTCTTCCTGAGGCAAAGGCGAATGCGCTCCAACTGGCTCGACGAGGCGACGCAATGGGTAAGTGAGAGGTTGGCGAGTATATCGGCCACGCCATGCACCGGTTCGAGTTCGGTCTCGAAACGGGCATAGAGCCGCTTGCGCATGTTGCCGAGTGCCTCGTCGTCGAGCATCAGCGAATGCTCGTTGGCGATCATCGCAGTGATGGAGGCCATGCTCTTGCCGAGGAAATTCTCGTAGGCCCAGCTTTCGCTGAATTCCAGGCCCGCATCCGCCAGCATTTCGCGCAGTACGGCAAAGGAGATCGGCTCGCTATCGACCAGGACGCCGTCGCAGTCGAAGATGACCAGCTTGCCGTTGGACTCATTCATCATAGGGGACTCGAGACACCGCTTCTGTGGAGTGGCCATCCAGCGGGACGGATGAGGGGCACGCGCATGCCCCTCATCGCCTTACCGCGCCCGACACGTCTCTGCAAGCCGTGATTGGCTGCGAGAAGCGGGAGGGTTGGGGCACGGGAGGTCATTGGCTCTAAGCCAGGTTTCCGTCGATATAGGCCTTCAATGTCGCCCTTGTGCCTTTGGCGTGTAGTGAGGCGAGAGCCTCGCCAAATCGCTTCTGGAACACCGGCGACGTTCCGACATCGCCGAAAATGTCCCTGAGTTCCAGGAAGGCGAGTGGGTTGCCCCGCGATTTCATCGCCGCAACGTGCAACCGGTCGGCGCTGGCATCATTGAATTCGATCGCCTTGCCGGAATCCGACCTGCCCTCGAAATAGCGGCACCAGAGGGCCGAAACCAAGGCAAGCCCTTGGACATCCTGCCCCTTGGCGAGCCGGTCCAAGGTCGAAGGCAGGATGAATTTCGGCTGGCGGTTGGATCCATCTTGCGCCAGTCTGGCCACGGTATCGCCGATCTTGGGATTGGCGAAGCGCCGCTCGATCAGCTTGAAATAATCCTGAATATCGGTATTCGGCACCGGCGGTATACAGGGAATGATCTCGGTCTGTTCGAGCTTGGCGAGGAAACCCCTGATATCGGGATCCTCCATCGTCTCGTGCACGAAATGGATGTCGAGCAGCCCGCCGGGATAGGCGATCGCCGCATGCCCGCCATTAAGGATGCGGATCTTCATCAGTTCGAATGGCGCGACATCATCCACGAAGGTGACGCCGACATCTTCAAGCGCCGGGCGTCCGGCGGTGAACTTGTCCTCCATCACCCATTGCTTGAACTCCTCGCAATAGACCGGCCAGGCATCCGCGATGCCGAAGGTTTGCTCGCAATGGCCGATCTCGCGCGCACCCGTGGCCGGCGTAATGCGATCGACCATGGAATTCGGGAACGAGACGTTTTCGGCGATCCAGTCGGCGAAAACTCGGTCGTCGGCAAGCCGGGCGAGCCCGACGACGGCATGTTCTGTGACGTGGCCATTGCCGGGAATATTGTCGCAAGACATGACCGTGAAGGGCACAATGCCCCGGTCCCGGCGCAGCTTGAGACCGGCGAGGATGATACCGAACACGGTCTTCGGGTCGGCCGGGTTCTTCGCATCCGCGACAATGGCCGGATGTTCCGGATCGAACGTACCGGATGCCGGATCTATGAAATAGCCGCCTTCAGTGATCGTCATCGAGACGATGCGGATCGATGGATCGGCTAGCTTTTCGATGGCGGCGCCGCGGTCCGAAGGATCCAGAAAATCGATCATCGCGCCGGTGACGCGTGCGGCGGACTTGCCGACATCCTGTTCGACCACGGTGGTCAGGTAGTCCTGGCTCTTGAGCTTGTCGCGCATGGCGGCATCATAGGTCGTTACGCCGGCGCCGATCAGCGCCCAGTCCCGGTCCCGGCCGCTGTTGAACAGGTCGTCGAGATAGACAGCCTGGTGTGCCCGGTGGAAGTTGCCGATACCGAAATGCACGATACCGGCCGTGAGATCGCCGCGCTGATAGGCCGGGATCGAGGCCGGCGCGGAAATGGCGCCGAGATTGGCGAGCGAGAGTTTCGTGCTCATGGCATGCGTTCCTTGTGCAGATCGGATGAGTGCTAACGCATCCAGTTGCCGCCGTCGAGATTCCAGTCCGGGCGGCGGCGTCCTCGGCCTCGGGCGAGCGCTACCGTCTACGCGTTCAACGGATCGCGATCCCCCTGTCGTCGAACTTGTGAACGCGGGCCGCATCCGGAGTCAGATAGACCCTGTCGTCGAAGCGGATGTCCGTGTCGCCGGGCGCACGCACCGTGATCATGTCCGCCTTGTCGGTCTTGACATGGATGAATGTGTCCGAGCCCAGATGTTCCGTCACCCCGGCGACGCCGCTCCATGTGCCCTCGGTTTTGGAGATGCCGAGATGTTCGGGGCGGACGCCGATCGTTGTTGCGCCATAGGGCTTGGCAATGTCGCCCGAGATCAGGTTCATCTTGGGCGAACCGATAAAGCCCGCGACGAAGATATTGTCCGGCTTGTGGTAGAGTTCCATCGGCGAGCCGACCTGCTCGATATTGCCCGCGTTGAGCACCACGATCTTGTCGGCCATGGTCATCGCCTCCACCTGGTCATGGGTGACGTAGATCATCGTGGTCTTGAGCTGGTGATGCAGCTCCGAGATTTCGAGTCGCATGTTTCCCCGCAACGCCGCGTCGAGATTGGAGAGCGGCTCGTCGAACAGGAAGGCCGAGGGTTCGCGCACGATGGCGCGACCGATCGCGACACGCTGGCGCTGGCCGCCGGAGAGCTGGCCGGGCCTACGGTCCAGGTAGTTGGTGAGATTCAGCACGCGGGCGGCGTCATCGACCTTCTTGTCGATGGCGTCTTGTGGCATCTTCGCCATCTTCAAGGGAAAGGCGATGTTCTTGCGCACGCTCATATGCGGATAAAGCGCATAGGACTGGAACACCATGGCAAGTTTGCGCTTGGCCGGCGCCTCGCCGGTGACATCCCTGCCATCGATCTCGATCGTGCCGGATGTCGTATCCTCGAGCCCCGCGATCAGGCGTAGCAGCGTGGACTTGCCGCAGCCGGAGGGGCCGACGAACACCACGAACTCACCCTCGTTGATCGTGAGGTTGATGCCGGGAATGACCTGCGTCGCACCGAAGGACTTGTTGACTTGTCTGAGCTGAATATTTCCCATTGTGCCCTCCCAGGCTTGACTATTTCACGGCGCCGAATGTCAGGCCACGCACCAGCTGCTTCTGGCTGAACCAGCCCATGATCAGGATGGGTGCGATCGCCAGGGTCGAAGCGGCGCTGAGTTTCGCCCAGAACAGGCCCTGCGGGCTCGAGAAGGACGTAATGAAGGTGGTCAGCGGCGCGGCATTGGTCGTGGTCAGGCGTATGGTCCAGAAGGCCTCGTTCCAGGCCAGGATGATGTTGAGCAGCATGGTCGAGGCGATGCCGGGCACGGCCATCGGCAGCAGCACGTAGTAGATTTCGTTCCACAGCGAAGCCCCGTCCATGCGTGCCGCTTCCAGGATTTCGCCGGGAATTTCGCGGAAGTAGGTGTAGAGCATCCACACGACGATCGGCAGGTTGATCAGCATCAGCATGATGGTCAGGCCGACCCGGCTGTCGAGCAGGCCAAGGTCGCGAAAGATCATGTAGATCGGAAACAGCACCGCCACGGCGGGCATCATCTTGGTGGACAGCATCCACATCAGGATGTCCTTGGTCCGGCGCGTCGGTGCAAAGGCCATTGACCATGCCGCGGGAACGGCCACGATCAACGCCAGCACCGTCGAGCCCAGCGCCAGGATCACCGAATTCATGAACGGCCTGAAATAGTTGTACTGGCTCTGCACGTCATAATAGCTTTCCAGCGTGAAGGAGGGGATCAGGTCGAAGCCCTGGATCGCCTCCTGCTCCGACTTGAAGCTGGTGATGATCGTGTAGAGGATCGGAAAGAAGATCAGCAGGGCGATACCCCATGCCGCGACGGTGACGACGGCGGTACGTCTCGTGGAAACAGCTCGTGCCATGTTGCGCTCCTATCGGTCGAGGTTCTTGCCCACCGCCCGCATGGCGAAGAAGGCGACGATGTTGGCGAGAATGACTGCAATGATACCGCCTGCTGAGGCCTGGCCAATCTTGAATTCGAGCGTTGCCTTCTGGGCGACGAGGAACGGCAGGTTCGTGGATGCATAGCCGGGGCCGCCATTGGTCGTGACGAGGATTTCCGCATAGATCGACAGCAGGAAGATCGTCTGGATAAGAACCACGACGGTGATGGCGCGGGCGAGATGCGGCAGCGTCAGGTAGATGAAACGGTTAAAGAAGTTGGCGCCGTCCATTTCGGCCGCTTCCTTCTGCTCGCCATCCAGCGATTGCAGCGCGGTGAGCAGGATAAGCGTCGCGAACGGCAGCCATTGCCAGGCGACGATGACGATGATCGAGAACAATGGAAACTGTCCGAACCAGTCGATCGGGCTGAGGCCGATCGAGCGCAGGAAGTCCGAGATCACGCCATATTGGGCATGCATGATCATGTTCTTCCAGACAAGTGCGGCCACCGGCGGCATGACGAAGAACGGCGAGATCACCAGAATACGCACGATACCCTGGCCCCACATCGGCTGGTCGAGGAGCAGTGCGAGCAGGATGCCACCGACCAGCGTAATCGCAAGCACGCTTGCCACGATTGTGAGCGTATTGAGGATCGACCAAAGGAATGCGGGATTGTTGAAGAAAAGCAGGTAATTGGAGAAGCCGACGAAGCCGTCGCGTATCGGATTGAGTGGATTATACTGCTGGAACGAGAACCACAGCGTGATCGCCAGCGGCACAGCCATCCAGATCAGCAGCAGCCCGACGGATGGCGCCAACATGGCGCGGGCAAGCGAGCGGGTTTGTTGCGTGGCCATTCTATCCCTCCTCCCAATGTGCGGTCCTGCCACGGGTTCCCGCAAGCGGGAGAGACAACACCAGCCTACTTATCGATCGATGCTTTGTTCTCGGAGATCATTGCACAGGCGCGCATCTCGGCGACGCCCGGTTCGTCTTGAAAGGGGCTGCCCGGCGAGGCCGGACAGCCAAACGTCCTTGGGAGACGATTACTGGATATATCCGCCTTCGGTCATGGTTGCCGTTGCGGCATCCTGGGCCTGCTTCAGCGCATCATCGACGCTCATCTGGCCGGCAAGTGCCGCCGAGAAGAGCTGGCCGACAGTGGTGCCAAGGCCCTGGAATTCAGGAATGGCGACGAACTGCACGCCCACATAGGGAACTGGCTTGACGGTCGGCTTGGTCGGATCGGCGGAGTTGATGCTGTCGAGCGTCATCTTCGCGAAGGGAGCAGCCTTCTGGTATTCCGGATTGTTGTAGAGCGAGGTGCGCGTGCCCGGAGGAACGTTGGCCCAGCCTTCCTTGGAGGCGACAAGGTCGAGATAGTGCTTGCTGGTTGCCCAGGCGACGAACTTCTCTGCCGAAGCGGCCTTCTGCGTACCGGCCGGAATGGCGAGTGTCCAGGCCCAGAGCCAGTTGCCACGCTTGCCAAGGCCGTTGTCCGGCGCCAGCGCATAGCCGACCTTGTCGGCAACCGTGGAGTCCTTCGGGTTGGAGACGAAGGACGCTGCAACGGTGGCATCGATCCACATGCCGCATTTGCCCTGCTGGAATAGCGCGAGGTTCTCGTTGAAGCCGTTGGACGAAGCGCCCTGCGGGCCAGCGTCGTTCATCAGTTTCACATAGGTGTCGAGCGTGGTCTTCCATTCCGGGGAATCGAACTGGGGCTTCCAGCTTTCATCGAACCAGCGCGCGCCGAAGGAGTTCGACATCGCGGTCAGGAATGCCATGTTCTCGCCCCAGCCGGCCTTGCCGCGCAGGCAGATGCCGTTGATGCCTTCTTCGCGATTGGTCATCTTGCGGGCAGCGTCCGCGATGAAATCCCAGGTCGGGGCGTCAGGCATGGTCAGCCCTGCCTTTTCCATCAGGTCCTTGCGGTACATGACCATCGAGCTTTCGCCGTAGAACGGTGCGGCATAGAGCTTGCCGTCGGCGGAGAGACCGCCGCGGATGGCCGGCAGAATATCGTCGACGTCATAGTCGGCGCCAAGATTCTCAAGCGGCAGGAGCCAGCTCTGCTTGGCCCAGATCGGAACTTCATAGGTGCCGATCGTCATCACGTCGTATTGGCCGCCCTTGGTGGCGATGTCGGTGGTGACGCGCTCGCGAAGAACGTTTTCTTCGAGCGTTACCCATTCGAGCTGGATGTCCGGGTTCGCCTTGGTGAAGTCGTCCGTCAGCTTTTGCATACGGACCATATCGCCATTGTTGACGGTTGCGATGGTAATGGTTTCGGCGTTGGCCATGCCTGATATGGCGATTGCTGTGCTCGCGCCCAGCAAGAAGGTCTTCAAGTTCATGAGATCTTCCTCCCAGAAGAATAAATGAGCAAATGCTATGCTCATGGGCATTTACTCGCGAAGCCGTAAATGTGTCAAGCGGAATTCGTTGCTGCGGCGCAGCATATGTCTTGAGCGTACACAAAAGATCACGCCCCGCAGCGGCTGATACCGGCGGCGGGCCGCGTCAGAAAATAGAAGGAAAGATCAGGCCGTCCTGAGCAGATGCTCGGCGGTTTCCTCATCGGTGATGAGACCGTTGATCAGGTTGCCGCGCAGGGCGCCCGATATTCCGGGGAACTTTCGGCTTCCCTTGGCGGCGGCGATCACCAGCGAAGTCTCGCGTGGCGGGATCGGGGCCGAGGCGACGCGCTCGTTGGTGATCCCCTGGATTAGCTTGCCCTCGCTGTCGAACGACCAGCCGACGATTTCGCCGGCGGCGCCCGCGCTTCTGAGTGTCGCAAGTTCAGCCGGCGTGATGAAGCCATCGACATAGAGCGGCGCATCCTCGCTGAAATCGCCGATACCGACGAAGGTGACATCGGCGCGCGCGGCGAGCGCGAGCGTCGGCTTGATCATCGCCTGGGCATGCAGCATTTCGCGCTCGCCGCGCGAGGTGGCGATAACAGGCAGGGGCATCGGAAACGATCGGACATTGACCGAATCCGACATGGTGAAGACGACATTGTAATAGGCGGCCGACCCGTCGGGCGCGATATTCCCGGTCAGCGACACGACCTTGTGATGGCGGCAATCCATGCGAGGCAGGAGTTCCACGGCCGCCTTCAGCGTACGCCCCGTTCCGACCGCGATCAGCACCGGCTCCTCGCGTTTCAGCCAACGCTCCATCTCGGCGCTCGCTGCCTCGGCGACGCCTGTTATGGTGGAATCGGAACCCGGATCGGTCGGCACGACATCGACGAATTTCAGGCCGAACCTTGCTTTCAGCGCATCGGAAAGCTCAAGACAGTTGGCGATGGGATGATCGATCTGCACGCGCACCAGCCCCTCGGAACGGGCGAGCGAAACGAGGCGCTGGGCCGACTGCCTGGAAACACCGAGCTTGGTGGCGATCTGGTCCTGGGTATTGCCGGCGACATAGTAGAGCCAGCCCGCACGGGCTGCGTCGTCGAGGCGGCTCACTCTCTTGCTCATGGATCCGGCATGCTCCCACCATTTTGCTATGGATCATAGGCCGCGACCCGGAAATGTGGAAGAGGGGCCGCAAGATTCGCGGGCGCGGTCTTGGCTTTTCTTTTCACTTGAATATGGTCAGCAAAGTCCCTTCACAAAGTGATTTCATGCGCATACTGATCGTCGAAAATCTCCACCAGACATCCCTCGGTCAGGTCGGCATCGCGCTGGAAGAGGCCGGCGCCGAGCAGATCTGGTGTCGCCCCTGGAATGCCGAACTGCTCCCGGCCAAGAGCGATGGCTTCGACGGCATGGTCGTTCTGGGCGGCGAGCAGAGCGCGATCGACGATCATATTCATCCCTATCTGCCTGGACTCGCGCGGCTGATGAAACGCTTCGGCGACGACGACAAGGCGGTGCTTGGCATTTGCCTGGGCAGCCAGTTGCTCGCCCGCGCCCATGGAGGCACCAACATTCTGGGAACGGCGCGGCAATTCGGCTGGCATCGCGTGGCCAGGACGGAGGCCGCGCTCGAAGATCCGGTGCTTTCCGTGACAGGCGCCGAGTTCCCGATCTTCCAATGGCACAGCGATACGTTCACACTGCCCGAGGGCGCCATTCATCTCGCAACCAATCCGGATGTTGCAAACCAGTGTTTCAGAGTTGGCCGGGCATCCTACGGCATGCAATTCCATTTCGAGGCCAACCGACAGGTGGTCGAGGATTGGAGCATCGGATTCGCCGAAACGATCGAGCGGATGATGCCGGGTTGGCTCGCCGACTATGAGAGACATGCTTCGACTGATGGCGTCATAGCGGATGCTGCGGGCCTTGCGATTGCACGCGCATGGGTGGGGCAAATCCGGAGCGCTTGAGAACACCAAAAAGCCCCGGCGTTGGACGCCGGGGAGGGTAATCAGTCTCCGGGGACGCGGAGACTGACGGTTCGGTTGTTGGTTGGCACCGGTTCTGTAACGCTTCAACCGGCGCGCGTGGTCGGGGTCGTGACCGCGCAATGGGCGGCCTAGGCCGGTCACACGAACTTTTTAGGAACGTCGCAGCTCAACGCGACCAGAAACTTGCGAAACATTGTCGTCATCCCTGTTCTTGCGGCTTGCCCCTTTGTTGATGGGCTTGGTGCCGTTTTATTGCTGCGGATGCGCCTGCATTTCAGGTCTTCTCTCCGCCGATGAGGATAATTTACCGGCGCGACGCTAAAACCTCCTCAATCCAATCGGTAGAATTTGAACTGTCTGTCGTTTTTCGGAGCGGAACTGTTTTGCAATGGCGCGAAGCAGTCTATCGCCACCGGGGCCTTTCATCGGCTCGCCAACTTCAATAGGATTGGGATCACCTCCCACGATGCGATTTCATGCCCGGCAAAGTCACCATCCAGAGCATTGCACTGACCACGTTCCGCAATTATGCGGAGGCGTCGCTTGGCTTTGACGGGCGGCACGTCGTGTTGACCGGCGACAACGGCTCCGGCAAGACCAACCTCTTGGAGGCGCTCTCTTTCCTGTCGCCCGGCCGCGGGCTGCGTCGCGCCGTCTATGCCGATGCCGCCAAGCAAGGCACGGACCGAGGATTCTCGATCTTCACCAGGCTCGACGGAATGGACGGCGAGGTGGAAATCGGCACAGGAATCAGTGCCAACGAAGCCGGCGCCCGCAAGGTCCGTATCAATGGCACCGAGGCGAAATCCTCGGATGAACTGCTCGATCATCTCAGGGTGCTTTGGCTGACGCCTGCCATGGACGGGCTCTTCACCGGCCCCGCTTCCGATCGGCGGCGCTTTCTCGATCGCCTCGTCCTGTCGCTCGATCCGGCTCACGGCCGCAGGGCCGCCGATTTCGAGAAGGCGATGAAGATGCGCAACAAGCTCTTGGAAGAACGCCGGCAAGACGGAATCTGGCTGTCCGGGATCGAGCAGCAGATGGCCAGTCTCGGGGTTGCCATGGCCATGGCACGATCGGAAATGCTGGGACTGCTCGCCAGGCTCGGCGGCCACGGTGGGACGGTTGGCGCATTTCCTGTCGCAGGGCTGGCGCTGGCGGGCTTCCTGGATGATACGGAAGGCTCCGCCGCGATCGATCTGGAAGACAGGTACCGGGCGATGCTCGAGGAGACCCGCTATCGCGATCAAGCGGCCGGCCGCACGCTCGACGGGCCGCATCGAACCGACCTCATCGTCACGCACACGGCGAAGAACATGGATGCGGCGCGCTGCTCGACCGGCGAACAAAAGGCCCTGCTGACCGGCCTGATCCTGGCGCATGCGCGCCTGACCGCCAACATGACAGGCTTTGCGCCGATATTACTGCTCGATGAGATCGCTGCCCATTTCGACCAGGCGCGGCGCGAGGCCCTGTTCGACCTGATCGACGATCTTGGCGGACAGGCGTTCATGACAGGCACCGACAGCCACCTTTTCGACGCGCTCGGAGCGCGCGCGCAGTATTTTACTGTCTCGTATGGGGACGTTCAAACCAGAAGTTAGCAGATCCTTAAATACGTCAACAAGCCGTCATCACGCAGTCTTCACATTAACGTTTTTTAACCTCTGCGGCGTTACCCACTCATTGAAATGCCACATTTGAGGCACCAAATGCTAACCAATGGTGGTCGTCGCCCCTTGACCACCACGATCCGGGATCAGGCCCGTCCCCCGCCGGACCCGGAGATGCGGCAACAAAGACGCCCCTTATCTTTGTTCCGCTTTATAAAAGACCGTCATGGCACCGCCCTCCGGCCATGACGGTCTTGCTCTATCTGGGGTTCAGTCATCGAAATTGTCAGACCGCAAACAAATGGCCGGAAACCCGGCCATTTTAATCGCTTATGTCTGAGGCCCAGGTGAGCTTACATCAGGCCGACAGCCTTGTAGGCTTCCTCGATCCGGCCCTTGCCCCATTTCTTTGTTTCAGACATGTCGCCACCAAAGAGCGAACGGGTCTTGGCGTCGGAGGCGATGTCAACGCCTTCGCCGGCGCCGACCCTGCGCATGCTCTGGCCGCTCCTGACTTCGACCAGGCCGTGCTCGACGAAAACGGCGAGATTGCCACGACTCTTGCCGGTGAAAAACTTGGTGCCGCGCACGCCGATCTGGCCGAATGTGGTGCGGATCGTCAGATCGATCTTCGGCGTGCCCTCGGGCCGGTCGAATACCATGTCGCCGGAAACGAGCTCGAGCACGCCCCCCTGTTCGGCGAGGAAACTGTCGAGCAGCACCTCGGTGTTTTCGCCCATGATGATCTTGGTGTCGGAACCGAGCGTCATGGAGGCGAAGCTCTTGGCGCCGGTGGCGACGAGATCGTTGTTGGCGAGCGGGGTGCCGGTGCGGATCGCCGCCTCGACGTCGTTCTGGGTCCGCATCACCTCGCCCTTCGCATCAAGCACTTTGCCGATCTCGTTGGACGCGAATGATGGGAAGGCGGGCGAAATGGCCAGCGCGCCGGCCAGGCCCAGCGTCTGCCGGCGCGTGAGACCTGTGCCGATATAAAATGACTTTATGCCGCTCATGGCTCGGAGTCTCCTGAAAGAGTATTGAAAGACTATTCCAACTGACGTCTTTTGCAAGGCGCCTATTCGGCATGTCTTTCCGGACTTGGACCTATTATCGCGCTTCACCAGCGGATGGTTGTTCCGCTGGTAACAAAGCGCTGTTTCAGGAAGACGACACTTTCGTTAGCGGATCTCTCCTGCCTCGGGACCCCAGACATCCGTCACTGCGAATCCTTCGGCCGTCGGGTCGAAGGGGTCGAGCGCCATCTGGGTCAGGCCGAAGGTCCAGGCGCGTCCCGTAATGGTGGGAATGATCGCCGGCCGGCCCGCGATCTCGGTGACTCCGCTGAGCGCGACTCTGAACTCGGTGCCGATGGTGGAACGCGATGTCAACACATCGCCGACCTTGGCCTTGCCGCGCGCGTAAAGCGTCGCCAGGTTGGCGGAACTGCCCGTGCCGCAAGGCGAGCGGTCGACGCGGCCGGGCCACATGGTCGTGCAGGTGCGCACGGCGCCATCCGGCTCCTCGTCGCGGAACATGACATAGGAAATGCCACGGATTTCGGGGATCTCGGGATGCACGACCTCGATCCTGCGGTTGAGTTCCGCCTTGATCTTCATGCCGGCCTCGACCAGCGTGCGGGCATTGGCCTTGCTGATCGATGTGCCGATCGCCGGGGCGTCGACCAATGCATAGAAGATGCCGCCATAGCAGATATCCACCTTGATCGTGCCGAGACCGTCGATATCAAGTTCGAGATCGAGTTCATGGACGAAGGAGGGCGGCATGGTCAGCATCACGCTCTCGCAGCGCCCGTCGCGGCAGGCGGCGGTCGCCTTGACAAGGCCCGACGCGGTGTCGAGCATGACGATCGTCTCGGGTTCCTTCATCTGGACCATGCCGGTCTCGAGCAGCGCAGTGGTGACGCAGATGGCGTTGGAGCCCGACATGGCATGCGCCTGGTCGGCCTGCAGGATGATGAAACCGGCATCCGCCCCTTCGCGCCGCGGTGGCACGAGCAGATTGGCCGAGCCGAGCGGACCGGAGCGCGGTTCCAGGCACAGGAAGCGGCGGAGCGAATCGTCCACCGTATTGATATGGTGCAATTGTTCGGCGATCGTCTTGCCGGGAATATTGGGCACGCCGCCCGTCGCCACCCGGCCGATCTCGCCCTCGCAATGCACATCCACCAACTGGATCGTCCGCTTCCATCTCATGCCGTCAGTCCTCAAAAACGATCGATGCGAAAGGGCGTCATGTCCACGGGCGGCGTTCGGCCCATGATCATGTCGGCCATCAGAATACCCGTCGTCGCCGAATAGGTCAGGCCGAGATGACCATGGCCGGTCGAATAGTAGAGACCCTTCGTCTTGGCCGAGGCCGAGAGAACAGGAATCGTATCCGGTGTCGCCGGGCGATGGCCCATCCATTCGGTGGTGTTTCCCACATCAAGCGACGGCAGCGCGAACTTCGCATGCTCGACAAGAATGCGGGCGCGCCGCCAGTTGGGCGCGCGGGTGAGCCCTGCCATCTCGACAGATCCACCAACGCGGATGCCGCCGGCGGTCGGTGTGACCATGAAGGCGCGTTCCGGCCAGATCAGGGAATATCTAAGCCCCGCCGCCCCACCCGGCGCCATGATCTGCGTGTGGTAGCCGCGCTCCGTCTCCAGCGGTATCGACTCGTCCAGTGCCTTGGCGATGTCGGCCGTCTGCATGCCCATGGCGATGACGACACGATCGGTCTCGATTCGCCGACCATCCTTCAGGATCACCGCAGTGACGCCCCTGATATCGCGCTCGACGCGCGCCAGTTCGCCGTTCATGAGTTCGCCACCATGCTTTTGCATGTCGGCGACGATTGCCGAGACATAGCGATACGGATCGGTGACGAAATGATTCTGCGGCAGCAGCACCGCCTTGAGGATCGCCGGGTTGAGCAGCGGTTCGCGCTCGCGGAGTGCCGGCCCGACCAGAACCTCGTATTTCAGCCCGTAGCGGTCCATCAGTTCGAGATTGCCGCGCCCGTCCTGAAACGCTTTCTCGGTCTCGTAGAGCTGCAGGCAGGTCGCCTCGCTCAGAAGGTCGGATGCGGCCATCTGGTCGAGCAGACTCCTGATGTCGCCGAGAGCCCGGGTGGCGAGACTGGCGCCGGCATCCTCGATCTCGCGGATACGCTTCGGCCGGCCAGCGGCCAGAAAGCGCAGGAACCAGGGCATCATCTTGACAGCATAGAGCGGGTCTGCCGTGACCGGAGCCTGCGGGTTCATCATCCACCGCGGCAGGTTCTTCCAGGTCGAGGGGCGCGATGCGGCATCGAAGCCGTTGACCGCAATGCTCGCCATATTGCCGAAGGACGTGCCACGGCCGGGCTCGCCCTTATCGAGTAAGATCACCTTCTCGCCACGCGCCGCAAGCTCACGCGCAATGCCCACGCCGGCCAGCCCGGCGCCCACGACGATGATTGGATGTGCTGCTTGCATGCCCTATCCTGCTTTTCGTACGGCCACAACCGGCATAAGATTCTTGAGCCGTCGCAGCTTGAGTTCTTCCGCGCGGATCGCGTCGATCGCCGCGTCACGATCGATCCTGATGAAACGCATCGTCGACCCGGAGGGCGCCTGAGCGAGCTTCCAGAGGTCGGGCTCGATGACATGGGCGAATTTCGGATAGCCGCCGCAGGTATTCGCCTCGGCGAGCTGAATGACCGGCGCACCCGATGGCGGCACCTGGATCGTGCCCGGCATGATGCCGTGCGACAGGAGTTCGAGCTTGGATGTCAATGTTAGTACCGGACCCTCCAGCCGCATGCCTTGGCGGTTGTTGTCGGCCGAAACCATGTAGTCCGTCGAGAAGAATGCTTCGCGTGCCGCATCGGTGAAAGCATCGAATTCCGCGCCGGGCATCACACGGAGCGTAAGCGCTTCGCCTCCACGCGATCCACCCAGGCATTCCCGGAAATAATAGGGATCGGCGCCATGGCCAGGCGATGGCATATTCCGCTCATTTGGGCTGCTTGTCGCCAGCCTGTCGCCCCGCATCAATGCCCGGCCTTCCAGCCCGCCGAAAACACTCTTCAGATCCGTCGCACGCGACCCGAGAACCTGTGGCAGATCAATGCCGCCGGCCAGCGCGATATAGGCACGCAAGCCTTCGGACGGCGGGTCAAGGCGCAGTTCATCGCCGGCCATAGCCGTTCCCGCGAACCATGGCGGCAACAACTCGCCATTGAGCATGACGGGACAATTCGCTCCCGTCACCGAAAAATTGGCCGGCTCGGTGAATTTCAGTCTGAAGGGAAAGATGGCGACTTCGAGCGCTGCGGCGCCTTCTTCATTACCGAGCAGCAGATTGGCAATGCGCACTGCCGGCCGATCCATCGCGCCGCCACGGCCTATGCCCTGGTCGAGGAAACCCGGACGGCCGAGATCCTGCACCGAATTCATCAAGCTGGATGTGAGGATCTCGATCATATCTGGCGCTCCGCCACGAAGCGAATCCGGTCGCCGGGTGCGAACAAGGCGGGGCGGGCGCGGTTCGGATCGAAAAGATCGAGCGGGGTGCGGCCCAGAATGTGCCAGCCCGACGGCGCCGAGATCGGCATGATGCCGGTCTGGCTGCCGCCGATGATCACCGAGCCCTTGGGCACGCCCTGGCGCGGATTGGCAAGTCGCGGCGCCGCCAATGAGGGATCCAGGCCGGAGAGATAGACGAAGCCCGGCATCGCGCCGACGGCGGCCACCGAATAGAGCGGCGCCGTGTGACGCAGGATCACTTCGCCGGCACTGAGCGCCTTGGCCTGGGCGAAGTCTTCGAGGTCCACGCCATCCGCGCCGCCGTAGAAGACCGGGACATCGACGATGCGGCCGGTATGCTCGCTTCGGACGGGTGCCTCCCACAGGTCGCGAATTGACGTCTCGACCACATAGGCGTCGAGCACCAGGGGATCGAACACGACCATCACGTTGTTCATTCCCGGCACCGTCTCGAGCACACCGTGGATGAACTTGAGATCGCGCGCCAGCCGCCAGACCTTATCCTGTACGGAATCGTCGAACGCCGCGCCCGCCCCATCCAGCAGAATGGCGCCGGTGCCTTCATGCGATAGACGCGGTTCGATTTCCCCATGCAACATGGCAGGTCCCAGATGGATCGGATGACTGATATATCAGATCACGGTACTTGCAAAGGCCATACAAGATTTTCCTCAACGAATTGAAGCGACGACGAAACGGGATTAGAGGTTGGATCGAAACAAGGTGCAAGTGATGACGCTGACGGTCGATCTGAATTCCGACATGGGCGAGGGGTTTGGCCCTTGGAAAATGGGCGACGATGCGGCGATGCTCGATATCGTTACCTCGGCCAATATCGCCTGCGGCATGCATGCCGGCGATCCGGAAGTGATGGCGAGAACATTCGGTGAGGCCAGGGCGAAGGGCGTCGCGGTGGGCGCGCATCCAGGCTATCCGGATTTGTTCGGCTTCGGACGGCGCAACATGCCGTTTACGTTGGGCGAGACAGAACGGCTGATCGCCTACCAGATCGGCGCCGCCGAGGCGATGGCGGCTTATGCGGGCCATAAGCTGACATATGTGAAACTGCACGGCGCCCTAGGTAACCTTAGCCAGCAGAACAGGGATGTGGCGATGGCCGCCCTTAGGGCCATCAAGGCGGTTAGTCCTCAGCTCATATGCCTGACGATCGCATTGGGAGAAATGGACAGGCTGGCCAGCGATATGGAGCTTGAGAGGAAGTCTGAGATTTTCGCCGACCGCGCTTATACCGATGAGGGCTTCCTCGTCGATCGCAAGCTGCCCGGCGCGGTTCTGCACGACCCTGATGAGATTTCCCGCCGCATTCGCGCCATGCTGGAGCAAGGTGGCGTCATCACGGCATCGGGCAAATTGCTCAAGACGCCGGTCGATTCGATCTGCGTTCATTCCGATACGCCCGATGCGGTTGAGATCGCGCGCAAGCTCAGGGCCTCGCTCGAGGCGTCCGGCGTCACCGTCAAATCCTTCACAGGGGCTTGAACGCATGGATCTCGCCCTGATCGAAAAGCTGATGCGCCTCCTGGAGGCATCCGACCTGCAGGAGCTCGACGTCAACGAAGGCGGGACGCGGATACGGCTTGCCAAGAAGCGCAGCGGTGGCGCCGTCCCCGAACGTGAGCCACTGGTGGCGACAGCTCAGGCGCCTGTCGATGCGCTCCAGGCTGAGCCGGCCGCCCATCGCATCATCGCCGGCATGGCAGGCACGTTCTATCGCGCGCCGTCACCAGGCGCGCCACCCTTCGTGATCGAGGGCACGGAAATCCGCGATGGTCAGCAGCTTGCTATCATTGAGGCGATGAAGATGCTGAACCCGGTGGAAGCCGACACGCATGGCGTGATTGTGCGTATTCTGCTGGGCGATGGGGATTCGGTATCGCCCGGCATGGCGCTCTTCGAGGTCGAGCCGAGATGAACGAGGCCCTTCGCCAGACTGTCCTGGACCTGATGAACCGGCATGGCATCGGCGTGCTGGAATATGAGGGGCCGGATGGATCATTCAGCCTGGACGCCGAGCGGGCAATCCAGACGCACGCGAAGATTCTCGCCGATTCCCCAGGTGTGTTTTTGTCGCGCCATCCCGCCGACAGCACGGAGCCGGTATGGCCCCGTCGCGTCCGGCCCGGGGAGATCATCGGCTGGCTGAAAGTGGGGCCACGGCTAAAGGCGGTCGTAGCCAGCGAGGATGCCATCGTAGTCGGTCCGACGTTGCTGGACGGATCGTTAGCCGGCTATGGAGGCCAGCTGTTTTAGAAAGACCCCATCCACAAAGGTGGGCAATCGCATATGAAACTGTTGGTGGGGCAAGCAGGCTTGCTTCCTGTTCTCTTGGGGAGAAAGGGGCGTATGCGGCGACCGCCCAAGTTCAATTTCAATGCAAGAGGCGCTAAATCCCCGAGCCCTTTTCCGTTTCCGGCATCTGCTCTGCAGCTTCCGCCTCCTCGCGCGCCTTGGCCTTCTTCAGCAAACTCTTGCTGCGGGTGATGCGCACCTTCTTGATGCGGCGGGGGTCGGCGTCGAGCACGTGGAATTCGAAGCCCGGCACCGCCTGGACGACCTCGCCGCGTGCGGGAATCCGGCCGAGTTCGGAGAAGATCAGGCCGCCCAGCGTATCGACCTCCTTGATCTGCTCGGCGATGTCGAAATCGGGGCCGATCGCTGCTGCAATTTCTTCCAACTCGACGCGGGCATCGGCGATGAAGACATCGCCGGCCTGGCGGGTGAACATCACCTCGTCGTCGTCGTGCTCGTCCTCGATGTCGCCGACCAGCATCTCGACGATATCTTCGAGCGAGGCGAGACCATCCGTGCCGCCATATTCGTCGATCACCAGCGCCATCTGGATGCGCTCCGCCTGCATCTTGACCATCAGTTCCGAGGCCAGCATCGAGGGCGGCACGAAAAGCACCGGCCTGAGAATGCCGGCTTCGGCGATCGTCGTGTCCGGATTGACCCGGGCGAGATCGAAGGGCTTGCTCTTGGCGCTCTGTCTCGGCGCGGCGGCGCCGTCGGGCAGGGGCAGCGGTGCGGGCTTGGCCTGAGCACGGCGCTTGTTGCGACTTTCCTTGATCATGAAACCAAGCAGGTCTCTGATATGGACCATGCCCTTGGGATCGTCGAGCGTCTCGTTGTAGACGGGCATGCGTGAGCGGCCGGTCTCGTGGAACAGCATCATCAACTCGCCGATCTTGGTGTCCTGATCGATCGCCTCGATCTCGGCGCGCGGCACCATCACATCCTCGACGCGGACTTCGCGGAAACGCAGGATATTGTTGAGCATGGCGCGCTCGACTGGCGAAAAGCCGATCGCGGCACTTTCCTCGGTTGCCAGCACATCGGCGAGGTCTTCGCGGAAGCTCGACGCATTCTGCGGCCTCAGCAGACGTGCCACCTTTGCCCAGATCGATTGTCTGGGCGCGGTGGTACTGTCGCCTTTAGGGGAACTGGCGCCGTCCTCGGACGACTTGTGCGCCGATGGCTCTGATGCCGCATCATGCGACCGTGTGGAATATTCGTTCATTGCCTCAACTGTCGTTGTGGTCTTCCCCGTAGGGATCGGCAAGGCCCATCTCCGCCAATATGCGGGTCTCCAGGCCCTCCATGACCGCTGCTTCCTCATCCGTCATATGATCGTAGCCGAACAGATGAAGGAAGCCATGCACCAGTAGATGGGTGAGATGATCATCAAATGGAATGCCAAGGTCAAGGGCCTCGCGGCGCAATGTTTCCTCAGCCATGATGATATCGCCCAGCATCGGCCCCGGCTGACCGCCCGGCGCCAGAGGAAAGGCGGGAAAGGACAAGACGTTCGTCGGCTTGTCCTGGCCGCGCCAGGCCTCATTGACCGTCCTTATATCGTCGTCGCCGGTGAAAACCAGCGAAATCTCCACGGGATCGGTGGGGAAGGGCTGGCGGATATTGCCAGCAAGGAAACCCGCCGCATGCTCGAGCACACGAGCGGCAAAACCACTGAGCGTCTCCTCGTCCGGCCAGCCGCCCGATTCGACGCTCAGCTGGATGTCCAGTCTCGCAGCATCGCCCATCACATATCCGTTTGGATGGCGATCGTCTTCGCCGCGCCTTCGGCTTCATAGGCGCGCACGATGCGGGCGACCATCGGATGGCGCACGACATCGACATCCCTGAATTTGACGATCGAAACACCCTCGACGCCGTCGAGGATCTCGAGCGCCTCGACGAGTCCGGATTTGACGCCGCGCGGCAGGTCGATCTGGCTTGGGTCGCCCGTGACGATCATCCGGCCGTTTTCGCCGAGACGGGTCAGGAACATCTTCATCTGCATTGCCGTGGTGTTCTGCGCCTCGTCGAGGATGACGGCCGCGTTGGCAAGCGTGCGGCCGCGCATGAAGGCCAGCGGCGCGATCTCGATCACCCCGGCGGTGATGGCGCGTTCGACCTTGTCGCCCGGCATCATGTCGTAGAGCGCGTCATAGAGCGGCCGGAGATAGGGATCGACCTTCTCTTTCATGTCGCCGGGCAGGAAGCCGAGCCGTTCACCAGCCTCGACGGCCGGTCGCGACAGGATGATACGATCGACGGCGCCGC
>Ga0164290_1001447_pt1 | contig 34402 bp, 23 predicted proteins | sample Micstemetagenome_FD_108782 | JGI IMG/M metagenome (GOLD analysis project Ga0164290, IMG submission 108782) | Contaminated culture microbial community from soil near Moab, Utah, USA - Microcoleus steenstrupii SON62 (Illumina Assembly) | ecosystem: Environmental > Terrestrial > Soil > Soil crust...
CCGGATCACCGAGAAGGGCGTCGTGGTGAACGGGGTCGAGTACGAACTCGACTGCCTGATCTATGGCACCGGCTTCGAGGTCGGGACCTCGTACGCCCGCCGCGCGGGCTACGAGATCACCGGCAAGGGCGGGGTGACGCTGAGCCAGAAGTGGGCCGACGGGGTCTCGACCCTGCACGGCATGCATTCGGTCGGCTTCCCCAACTGCTACATCTTCGCCAACAGCCAGGCGGGGTTCACGGCCAACTCCCCCCACATGCTGAATGAGCAGTCCAAGCACGCCGCCTACATCATCTCGGAAGCCACCGCGCGGCAGGCGACGGTGGTCGAGGCCATCCCCGCCGCCGAGGAGGCCTGGGTGCAGGAAGTGATGGACATCGCCATCCAGCGCCAGAAGTTCGCCGAGGAATGCACGCCGGGGTATTACAACAACGAAGGCCAGCCCAGCGCCCTGGCGGCCCGCAACGGCCCGTACGGCAAGGGCTCGATGGCGTTCATCGCGCTGATCGAGGAGTGGCGTAAGACCGGCGAGCTGGAAGGGCTGTCGCTGAGCTAGCCTCGGGGACATGTACCCCGCGGCCCGATAGTCGCAGGCAAATCCACCGATCCTAACCGGGGTACGTGTCCCCTCTTCCGGCGACGGCAAGAGGGGACACGTACCCCGACTGCTGTCTGCTGGCCTCCTGAGGCGTCTGCGCAGCGGGGTACATGTCCCCGCCACCAACATGACTCCCTTGTAAGGCGGCGCCGGTTGACTCCCTCGCACAGTATACGCCATACACTGTGTGTCACACACTATGTGACGCCAAGGCAGTACCGTGATGTCCGAGACCGATCTGTTTGAAAGCCTGAAGCTGGAACTGCGCCGGGGGTCCCTGATCCTCGCCGTCATGGCCCGGCTGAAGACCGAGCAATACGGCTATTCCCTGCGCGTCGCCCTGGCCGGCGATGGCCTCGAGATGGAGGAGAGCACCCTCTATCCGCTGCTGCGCCGACTGGAATCGCAAGGCCTCCTCGACTCCGCATGGCGCGAGGAAGACCGGCGCAAGAAGCGTTTCTACCGCCTCAGCGCCGGCGGCCAGATCATGCTGGAGCGGCTGGCGGCCGAGTGGCGGAGCATCTCCGCCTCGCTGGACCGGATGCTCTGAACACCCACGAATTTTTCAAGGAGGGGGCAATGACCCTGCTGGACCAATACCTGAAGGCCGTGGCGGCGCAGCTGCCCAAGGACGCCCGCGACGACATCGTCGCCGAGCTGCGCGACATGATCCTTACCCGCTTCGAGGTGAGGGAGGAAGAGCTCGGCCGGCCGCTGACCGAAGCCGAGCAGGAGACGATCCTGCGGGAGGTCGGCCATCCGCTGGCGGTCGCCGGCCGCTATCACACCGGGGCCAACCACCTGATCGGGCCGGAGCTGTAACCCTACTTCCTGTTCGCGGTGAGGATTGGGTTGGCGGCGCTGGTGATCATCACCCTGATGGCCACGGACATCCAGATTCTGGTCGGCGAGCTGAGCTTCGGCCAGGGCATCGGCCAGGCCTTCAGCAACATCTTCTCGAGCGGCATCACCCTGATCGGCTTCGCGGCCATCGCCGGCTTCATCATCGAGCGTATGCCCGAGAAGCCGAAGTTCCTGCGCGAATGGCGGGTCAAGGACCTGCACCTCTATGAACTGGCGGCCTTCGACACCGAGGCCCTCGAACGCAGCTTCAAGGACAACGGGAAGGCGAAGGGAAAGAGCATGAGCGTCTCCATGGGCTTCAAGTCGAGTTCTCCGGCCGCCAACGCGCTGGGCGCGGCCATGGGCCTGACCGTCCTTCTGCTGTGGTGGACCGGCGTGCTTCCCATCGCCGACCTGCGCCCCGGCGCCGGCAGCTGGGTGCTCGATGGCATCGACTACGGCTCCATCCTGACCAGCATCGTCGAGGTCGCCTTCTGGCCGATCCTGGTCTACCTGGCCGCCCGGATCGGACTGGAGCTTTTCCGGGCCTGGCGCCCCGCCGCGCGGCGGACGGCGGCCCTGGGACAGCTGATCCTGGCGCTAGTGCGGCTGGGCGGCCTGCTCTGGCTGTGGAGTTATTCGGCTCTGTCGCCGGTCATCCATGTGGACTCGATGCAGGCTCTGATCGACGGCGCCCAGCGCATGGCCCATGGCCACTTCAGCCTCGCCACCCTGCTCACCCTGATCGGCCTGTTCATGATGATCGAGACGGTCGGGAACATGCTTGGCTCGGCCTGGCGGCTGGCCACCCCGGGCAGGGCGGAATCCGCTCGGGCCGCTTGACCGGACCGGCGGTCGAACGCGCGGAACGCTAGGGGGAAGGCGAGCTTTTGTGGCGGTCTCGCGCAAGCGTGACCGCCACCACTTCACCTCTGCTGGACGGCGGCCGTCATCCGGCTGCGCCGCAGCACAGTCACCGGATGGCTACTTCGCCCCGGCGATGTAGCGGTCGATCACTGTGCCCAGCACCGTCAGCGGCGTGCCGCCGGTGGCGACGACGGTGTCGTTGAAGTCGCGAATGTCGAACTTCGCACCGAGCGCCGCCCTGGCCTTTTCCCGCAGGCGGAGCAGCTCGGTGTGGCCGACCTTGTAGCCGCAGGCCTGGCCGGGGCTGGCGCAGTAGCGGTCGACCTCGCTGGTGATGGCGACCCTGGCGCGGCCGGTGGCCTCGGTCATCCAGGCGATGGCCTGGTCGCGGGTCCAGCGCTTGGCATGAAGGCCGGTATCGACCACCAGCCGGGCGGCGCGGAAGCGCAGGGCCTGAAGGTAGCCGACCTTGCTGAGCACATCGTCCTTGTACAGACCAACCTCGTCGGCCATCTGCTCGGCATAGAGGGCCCAGCCCTCGACGAAGGCGTTGAAGCCCATCAGCGAGCTGATGGTGTGAATCTGGTCGTGCTTTTCGGCCAGGTAGGCGCCCTGCCAGGCGTGGCCCGGGATGGCCTCGTGCATGGTCAGGCTGTTGAGACTGTAGCGCGGCCAGGCGCCGGTATCCTTGAGGTTCACATAGTAGATGGCCGGCCGCGAGCCATCGAGGGCGGCGAAGTTCATGTAGCCGAGCGCGGCCCCGTCCTGAATGTCCTTGGGCACGGGCCGGATCTCGACCGGGGCTTTCAGGCCGAGCTTAGACAGCGTGGCCATGTGCGGGCGGATCTTGTCGACGCCGGCATTGAGGTAGGCGATCAGCTCGGCCTTGCCGGCCTCGGTGTTGGCGTAGAGTTGTCTGGGGTCCCGGGTCAGGGCGCTGACCCGCTCGCCGACCGTGCCGGCGGTGTAGCCCTCGCCCTTGAGCAGGGCGTCCATCTCCGCATCGATGGCCTTGCCCTGTTCGAGGCCCATCTGGTGGATCTCGTCGGCGGTCATGGTGGTGGTGGTGCCGAGGCTCAGGCCCCAGCCGTAGTAGGCCTCGCCCTGTGGCAGTTTCCAGACGCCGGCATCGGCGGTGGCGACCTTCATCGCCGCCTCGACGGCGGCGATCTGGCGGTCGATAGCCGGGAAGATCTTGTCGCTCACCAGGGTGGTCACCGGGGCGGCGAAGTCACCGGCGATGTTGGCGCCCCTGGCGCGGTCGACAACGGATTTGACCAGACCGGTCTCGCCGGCCGACTGGGCGCGGAAGCCCTTCAGCTGACCAAGCAGGTTGGGGAGGATGAAGGCGGGCGGAACGACGCCGGCGGCGACATCGGCCCTGAAGCGCTCGGTCTCCTGATCGATGACGCCGGCCAGCGCCTCGGTCCGGGCGATGTAGGCGTCGACATCCGCCCTGACCTTGATCAGGTGCTGGCTGTTGAGGAATTCTGGGATGCCGCCGACCGAGCCGTTCTGCTGGCTGAGCACATAGGGGTTGGCGAAGTCGCCGCCGTAGCTGAAGTCGCCGCCTTTCGCGCCCAGCTCCTGCGAGGTCAGAACGGTGTCGTAGAGGGTGGTGTCGCGGTCGCTGAGGCCGCTGCGGTCGATCGCTTTCAGGCGGGTCGCGCGGTCCTTGTAGTCGGCGACGACCTTGCGGTGGCCGGCGGCGGAAACGTCGGAGAGCTTGGCCTTGAGGCCGGCCAGGGCGTCCTTGTCGAGGCCGAGGGAAGTCGCCGTCTCCGGGGCGCCGACGAGGATCTCATTCACGAAGGCGTCGAGCAGCGCGCCGAGCGCGGCGTTGTCGACCGGGCCGGTGGCGGTGGCGGCGGGCGCGCAGGCGGCAAGGGGCAGACCGGCGACCACCCCGACGGCGGCGGCGCCCAGCAACAGCTGGCGACGGTTGGTAATCATGGAAGCAGCCTCCTGGAGCGGGCGGTCGCCTCTGCCGGGCGGTCCGTCGGAAGCGGGGACTATTGGCCCGCCCGGACGATGCGTCGAGCGTCTTTTTGGCAGGAGGTTGGATCAGACGGGACGCCAGGCGGGCGCCCGGGATGACGGACAGGGATTGGACGCTGACGAGGCCAACACTTCCCTCGCCGCGCGACAGCGATTGACTCCCGGCGGCTCACATTAACCAATCGGCCAGGGTTGTTTCAGGGGGCGTACCATCATGGCCATTCACCGGCGCGCGGCGCTTGCGGGCCTCGTTGGCGCGGGACTGGCGGGCGTGGACCTTTCGATGGCCCAGACGCTGCGCATCCGCCGCCCGATCTCCAGCCTGACCGCCAACGATCCGGACCTCGTCGCCCTGCGCCGGGCCATCCCGCTGATGAAGCAGGCCGGGGTCTGGGAACAGCAGATCGCCCTGCACGCCGACATGCGCCAGCGGCATCATTCGTCCTGGCGGTTCCTGCCCTGGCATCGGCTGCAGCTTGTCTGGTTCGAGCGGCAGGTGGCGCGGTTCAGCGGCAAGGCCAATTTCAGCCTGCCCTACTGGGACTGGGACGACGATCGCATGCCGGCCATCGTCTCCTCGGACCCGGCCTTCGCCCTGCGGCGAGACGCCAGGCCGGGCGACAGCCTGCGGGCTTTCATGCAGCGCAACGGCCAGCGCTTCCAGGGCCGCATCACCGACGACTTCTCCACCTTCTTCGGCCGGGCCCGCAATGTCGGCACCCCGGCCCAGGGCGGCTATTCCGGCTCTGCCGAGTGGAGCGGCCACAACATGATCCACGGCTTCGTCGGCGGCGACATGGGCCGGCTCGACCGGGCGCCGAACGATCCGCTGTTCTGGATGCACCACTGCAACATCGACCGCATCTGGACCCAGTGGCATTCGAAGAACAGCGACGGCCTGTATCCCAAGCCCTGGCGTGACGAGCAGTTCAGCGGCTTCATGGACACGCGCGGCCGGCTGGCGCCGACGGTGAACGCGGCCTCGACCATGCGGACGTCGACCTTCGGCTACGAATATCCCTTCGACATGACCCCGCCGATCGTCTTCCTAACTGCGCCGATGCGGATGGTGAAGCAGCAGACCATCAACCTGGCCGGCGATATCCTGACGCCGCAGACGGCGCTGGTCACCATTCCGGCTGAGGCCATCGGGGCGACCGAGGCGGTTACAACCGGCTTCATCGAGGTGAAGCCCGATCCCGACGCCGCTTCGGTGATCCGCATCCGGGTGCTGGCCGACGGCAAGGAGGTGGATACCGATTCGCTGTTCCTGGTGCCCTCGGGCGCCTGCGAGTCGCGCCAGGGCCTGCGGATCAGCCTGGACGGGGCCTGGAACGGGGCCGCGCGCCGGACCCGGACGATCGAGCTGACGGTGACGCCGCTGGACGGTCGCGGGACGACGACGGCCACCACACTGCTATCCGTTATCGTCGATGCCGAGCTGACCTGGAAGCAGTAATATGCCCGGAATGGACACTTCAATACTCGCCCTTTTCCGGAGTTCATTCCCCTTCCAGGCGAGTTGGCGACAGCAGGTCACGTTTGCTGGGCGACTCATTCTGTATTCGTGTCGCCCGACAGGCGAATAACGTCGTTTTCTCTTGGCCTCTGCCTCTTCCCAACTATGGTTAACGAGGGCATTTTTGAGGGGCTTGACGAAAATGGGTAGGTCGAAACTTTTGGGCGGTGTGGCGCTGGGCGCGACGCTGCTGGCGCTTTCCGCGGGCAGCGCCATGGCCGGAGGGCCGGGGAGCGACTTCCCGCCGAACGCCGTGCCGGGCAAGTGCTACGAGAAGGTGCTGATCCCGCCGTCCTACGAGAGCTACACCGAGCAGATCGTCGACAGCCCCTCCCGCACCGAGACCCGGGTCATCCCCGCCGTCTATGGTGAAGAGCTGCAGCAGGTTCTCGTCCGCGAGGAGCGGGTCGAGTACATCACCATGCCCGCCACCTATCGCACGGTGACCGAGACGGTGATCCTCAAGCAGGCTTCGGTCCGCACCGAGACCGTGGCGGCTGTCTATGAGACCATCACCGAGCGGGTCATGGTCCGCGAGGCCCACTTCGAGTGGCGCCGCGGCGTGCCGAAGGACCAGCGGCCGAGCGATCCCAACCACTACAAGGTGCTGTCGACCGGCGAAGTGCTCTGCCTGGTCGAAGTGCCGGCTGAATACTCCACCGTCACCCGCAAGGTGCTGCGCACCCCGGAACGCACGGTGCAGATCCAGGTGCCGGCCGAAACGCAGGTGGTCACCCGCCAGGTCATCGACCAGGAAGCCCGCGTCGAAAAGCGCGTCATCCCGGCCGAGTATCGCTCGGTCCGCGTGCGCGTCGTGATCACCAAGGAGCGGATCGAGACCTACACGATCCCGGCCACCTACAAGACGGTGACCAAGTCGCGGATGGTGACCGACACCAGCTTCCAGTGGCGTGAAGTCATCTGCGCCGACAAGACCAGCTACACGGCTCCGCCGCCGCCCCCGCGTCCGCCGCCGCAGGGCGGTGGCTACGGCAAGGATTGCGTCGACAGCTGCACCGGGCCGACGGCGCCGGGCGGCATGTATGGCTCACCGACCTCGGGCCCTCGCCCCTACGTGGAAAGCGGCCCCCAGCAGGTGCGGGTGACCCCGCAGCGGGTGCGGGACATGCAATCGGCCCTGGGCCTGCGCGGCTACTACAGCGGCCCGCGCGACGGGTTGTTCAACGGCCGCACCCAGGCGGCGCTGAGCCGCTTCCAGACCGACCGGCGCCTGTCGGCCGGGGTGACCAGCGAGACACTGCTGGCGCTGGGCGTCGGCCAGCCCTGATCGGGCTGATCGTCTGAACCAAAGGACGGGGGCGGGCCGCAGGGTTCGCCCCCGTTCTTATTCTGGAGGCTTCGCATGACGCCGCTCGCCAAGTTTCGGCGGGTGGGTCATGGTGGATTGGAAGAGGACAGGGGCAATGGGGCGGATTGTCGAAACCTTGATGGCCTGGGGCCAGGTCCCCGGCGCGGCCTGGATCGGCGGAGGCGTGGTCGGCGGCCTGTTGCTCGTCGCCCTGTTCGCCCGCGGGGCCCAACGCCACGCTGCTCGCCGGCGGCATCGCTCCCGGCTGTTCGACACCGCCCTGCCCGTTCCGTCTCCTCTCGCTGTACCTGTGTCCCAGTCCGCGTCCCACCCGGCGGCCGCCTCTGCGTCCGCCCCGGAGAAGACCATGACCAAGGCCTCTGACCTGTTCGTCGCCTGCCTCGAGCAGGAGGGCGTTGAGTATATCTTCGGCGTGCCCGGCGAGGAGAACCTCGACGTGCTCGACAGCCTGTCGCGCAGCACCAGGATCAAGCTGATCCTGACCCGCCATGAGCAGGGGGCCGGCTTCATGGCCGCCACCTACGGCCGCCACACCGGCAAGGCCGGGGTCTGCATCGCCACCCTGGGGCCGGGCGCGACCAACCTGGTCACCGCCGCCGCCTATGCCCAGCTGGGCGGCATGCCGATGATGATGATCACCGGCCAGAAGCCGATCAAGTCCAGCAAGCAGGGCCGGTTCCAGATCCTCGACGTCGTCGACATGATGCGGCCGATCACCAAATACACCCACCAGCTGGCCTCGGCCGACAACATCCCCGCAAGGGTGCGGGAGGCCTTCCGCCTGGCCCAGGAGGAAAAGCCGGGGGCGACCCACCTGGAGTTTCCGGAGGACATCGCCCACGAGCAGACCAGCTCGACGCCGATCACGGCCAGCGTCGTTCGCCGGCCGGTGGCTGACGAAAAATGCATCCGGGCAGCCGCGGAGCGCATCGCGCGGGCAAAGTCGCCGCTGCTGGTCATCGGGGCCGGCGCCAACCGCAAGATGACCAGCCGCATGCTGACAGAGTTCACGGCCAAGACCGGCATCCCCTACATCACCACCCAGCTGGGCAAGGGCGTGATCGACGAGCGCGGACCGGGCTACCTCGGCTGCGCGGCCCTGTCGTCGGGCGACTTCGTGCACCGCTGCATCGAGGCGGCGGACGTGATCATCAACGTCGGCCACGACGTGATCGAAAAGCCGCCCTTCTTCATGAAGCCAGGCGGGGCCGACGTCATCCACATGAGTTTCCGGTCGGCCGAGGTCGATCCGGTCTACTTCCCGCAGATCGAGGTGGTGGGCGACATCGCCAACGCCGTCTGGCAGCTGAAGGAAATTCTTGAGCCGCAGGCCCACTGGACCTTCGCGTCCATGCAGCGCATCCGTGCCGCCGAACTGGCCCACAATGCGGCGTCGGTGAACGACCTGCGCTGTCCGATCTATCCGCAGTATCTGGTCGACCAGGTGCGCAAGGTGATGCCCGACGATGGCATCATCTGTCTGGACAATGGCGTCTACAAGATCTGGTTCACCCGCAATTATCCAGCCTACATGTCCAACACCGTGCTGGTCGACAACGCCCTGGCGACCATGGGAGCGGGCCTGCCCTCGGCCATGGCGTCCAGCATGGTCTTCCCGGGCCGCAAGGTGATGGCGGTATGCGGCGACGGCGGCTTCATGATGAACAGCCAGGAGATGGAGACGGCCGTGCGCCTCGGGCTGAACATCGTGGTGCTGATCCTCAACGACAACAGCTACGGCATGATCCGCTGGAAACAAGCCAATATGGGCTTCAGGGACTGGGGCCTGACCTACGGCAACCCGGACTTTGTCAAATACGCAGAGAGTTACGGCGCCCACGGCCATAGGGTCGACAGCGCCGCCGGCCTGCCGGCCCTGTTGCGCCAATGCCTGGACAGCCCTGGCGTGCACCTGGTCGAGGTCCCCATCGACTATTCTGACAACGACCGCATCCTCAACAAGGACATCCGCGAACTCAGCGCGGCGGTGTAGCGTTACGCCGGTGCCGGAGCCCCAAGACATGCCGCCGATCAAGAGCGCCTATCCGCTGTATCTCGCCAACGAGGCGGTCACCCCGAACCTCGACCTGGAGGTGACCGACAAGTTCACCGGCCGGGTGGCGACCCATGTGGCCATGGCCGACGGGGGGCTGATCGACCAGGCCATCGCCGCGGCCGTTGAGGCGACCGCTCCGATGGCGCGGATGGCCGCCTATGAGCGCCAGGCGGTGCTGGCCCATTGCGTGAAGCGCTTCACCGAGCGGCAGGACGAGCTTGCCTATGCCCTGTGCATCGAGGCCGGCAAGCCGATCCGCGACTCGCGCGGCGAGGTCAGCCGACTGATCGACACCTTCCGCATCGCCGCCGAAGAGAGCGTGCGGATGACCGGCGAGGTGCAGCCGCTGGACATCTCGGCCCGGGCACGCGGTTATCAGGGCATGTGGAAGCGGGTGCCTATCGGGCCCTGCAGCTTCATCTCGCCGTTCAACTTCCCGCTCAACCTGGCGGCCCACAAGATCACCCCCGCGCTGGCGGTGGGCTGTCCCTTCGTCATGAAGCCGGCCAGCCGCACGCCGCTCGGCGCTCTGATCATCGGCGAGGTGCTGGCCGAGACCGACCTGCCGAAGGGGGCCTTCTCGATCCTGCCGGCGACGCGGGACGGCTCGGACCTGTTCACCACTGACGACCGGCTGAAGTTGCTGAGTTTCACGGGCTCGCCGGAAGTCGGTTGGGCGCTGAAGGCCAAGGCCGGCAAGAAGAAGGTGGTGCTGGAGCTGGGCGGCAACGCGGCGGTGATCGTCGATGCCGACGCCGATCTCGAAGACGCCGCGACCCGGATCATCTTCGGGGCCTTCTACCAGTCGGGCCAGAGCTGCATCGGCGTGCAGCGGATCATCGTCCATGAGAGCCTGTACGACCGGCTGAAGGACATCCTGGTGACGAAGACGAAGGCCCTGGTGGCGGGCGATCCGCGCGAAGAGGACACCTTCATCGGGCCGATGATCGACGTGAAGGAGGCCACCCGGCTGGAGAGCTGGATCGAGGAGGCGGTGGGGGCCGGGGCCACACTCCTCTGCGGCGGCAAGCGCGACGGGGCGATGCTCGACGCCACCCTGCTGGAGAATGTGCCACGCGGACTGAAGCTGCGCGACGAGGAGGCCTTCGGGCCGGTAGCCATCCTCTCGAAGTTCAGCGACTTCAGGGCGGCCCTGGACGAGGTCAACGACAGCCGATTCGGCCTGCAGGCAGGCATCTTCAGCCGCGACATCCACAAGGCCATGGCCGCCTGGGACGAGCTGGAAGTCGGCGGCATCCTGATCAACGACGTGCCGAGCTACCGCGTCGACAACATGCCCTACGGCGGGGTGAAGGACTCAGGGTTGGGCCGCGAGGGCGTGCGGTTCGCCATGGAAGACATGACGGAGATCAGGAACCTGGTGATCCGGCGCGGGGCGATCTGACCCCAGGTTAGCGGGCCCACCCCCTGGCGGGAGCGGTCGGAAGCGCCGCCTGCGGGATCAGCGTCCGCATCCGCCGCGCGAAGCTCTTCAGCGCCACCTCGTTCTCGCTGAGCGGGCCCATGGCGTAGCTGGACGAGGCCATGCCGGCCTGGACCCGCTCGATCAGCGCCTTGTCCTCGATGTTGACCAGCCGGTTGATCCGCCAGTTGAGGTAGCGGGCCGCCTTCATCTCCCGCCGCTCGTCGGGCAGGACATAGGCGATCTCGCGCAGCAGCGTCTTCGTCGGCGACACCGGCAGGAACTGCATGAAGTCGATCTGGTCGGGATAGACGTCGAAGGCGACGTTCGGCCAGAGCTTGAAATAGGTCCACAGCTTCTTGCGGTCGGCCGGCAGGTGATCGACGTCGGGCAGGAAGCGCTGGTAGGCGCGCTCGGACCAGCTGTCCGACGGACTGGAGCGCAGGGCGCCCCACATCTTGTCGCACCAGGGGCCCGCCTCCAGGCCGTAGCCGACGCCGAACAGCCGGGTCAGGCCGGGGTGGGCGACGGTGATGTGCAGGCTGTCGGAATAGTTGTCGGAGACATTCTTCCAGTTGACGTCCCGCTCGCGCAGGGTGAGCCGGCCGAGCGGCTGCAGCTCGTCCATGCGATAGTGCTCGAGCTCGAAATAGTAGTCGCCGAGCATCTCGCGCACGGAGGGGAGGCCCCCCTCAAGCCGCACGAAGACGAAGCCCAGGCAGATCTCGTGCTCGACGGGAACGAGGGTGTGGGCGGCGCGGTCGAAGTCGCCGAAGGCCTTGGCGTGCGGCACCCCGGCCAGGCGGCCGCGCAGGTCGTAGCTCCAGGCGTGGTACGGGCAGGTCATGCGGACGCCGCAGTTGCCGCTCGGCCCATCGACCACCCGCGAGGCGCGGTGGCGGCAAACGTTGTGGAAGGCGCGGACCTTGTCGTCGTCGCCGCGCACCACGACCAGGCTCTCGCCGAGGAAGTCGAGGGTGTGGAAGTCCCCAGGCTCGGGAATGTCCGACAGGTGGCAGACGACCTGCCAGCTGGTGCGGAACACCGCCGCCTTCTCCGCCTCGAAGAAATCTGCGTCGTGATAGATCCAGCCGGGCAGGCCGAGGTTGGCGAGGTCCGGGTCGGTGTTCGGGTGCAGGGGCTGGGCGGCGCTCATGGGGCTTAGTCTAGCTGGTTCGCGGGCGCTTCTCTACGCCCCCGGCACCTTCAACCCCTTTGCCGCCTCGCTGATCCGCGCCTGCTCTGCAGGCGAGTCGGCGAAGGCCGCCCTGCCCTGCTTCAGCGCCCGGGACGCCGCCGCCGGTTCGCCCAGAACCATCCGCGCCCGCATCAGGCGGATCCAGCCTTCGGCATCCCGGGGCTGTTCCTGAAGGCGGCCTTCGAGGCCCTCGACCATGCCGCGGATCATCTGCTGCTGGTCGTCAGGGGTCATCTTCTGCGCCGCAGCAATGTCGTCGGCGCTGGGGCCGCGCGGGGTGGCTGCGCCGCTGAGCGGCTTCAGCCGGCCGGTCAGGTCCACGCCGCGTTCGCGGGACAGGTCCTCGACGAAGCGGCGAACTTCTCCGACCCAGGGCGCGCCCTGGGGAGCGGCATTGATCAGGGCGATCCAGTCGGCCATGGCCCCGTCCTGGTCGCCGGCCTGGTCCTTCTCGACAGCCAGGAAGTAGCGGGCGCGGGGATCGTTCGGATCGAGCTTGAGGGCTTGCCGGAAGGCGGCGGAGGCGGCCGGGGTCATCTGGCCGCCGGCCGCCTGGACCAGGGACTCGCCCTGGGCAGAGCGGTGTTCGGGGTTGTTCGGCGCATTGGTCGCCGCCTTGTCGTAGGCGTCCGCCGACTCCTTGAACTGGCCGGTCTGGAAGTAGGACCAGCCGAGCATGCGCCAGCCTTCGGCGTCGTTCGGATTGCGGGCGACCTGGGCCTGCAGCTGGGCGATCATGGCGGGGATGTCGCCCCCCGGATGGTCGGACGGCAGCGCGGCCGCACTGTCAGGCGCATTGGCGGCGGTGGCATTGGCGGAAGCGATTTCGGGCTTGCTCATCACCGCATAGAGGCCAGTGGCCCCGATGGCGACGACGACGGCCAGGCCGAAGGCGAGCCGCAGCAGGGACTTTTCACTCAACGGCCGCGCGGGGGCGTCGGGGCCCTTGGCCTCGGCCAGCATGCGGCGCTCGATCTCCAGCTTGAGCCGGGCCGCCTCTTCGGCGGTGACGGTTCCAGCGGCGGCCTGGGCGTCGAGCTCGCTGAGCTGGTCGGCGAGGATACCGGTCGGGGTGGCGGCGGCGTCGATCGCCTTGCGCGGCCGGGCCAGGGGAATGACCAGGCCGACAACGGCCAGGGCGACCAGCAGGGTGAGGACCATCCAGAGAATCATGACGTCTCACTCAGCAGGGCTTTGGGCCGGGCCTGTTCTTCCGGGTCGAGGGGGGCGGGGGGCGCGACGGACCGTCCGCGCCAGTAGCGCCAGACCCCGAAGGCGCCGCCGAGCAGCAGCAGGGCCGGGCCGAACCACAGGAACAGGGTGGCGGGGTTGATCGGCGGTTTGAGCAGCACGAAGTCGCCGTAGCGCTGGACGAGATAGGCCTTGGCCTGCTCGTCGGTGTCGCCAGCTGTCAGCCGCTCGCGAAGGATGGCGCGCAGGTCGGCGGCCAGGGGGGCGTCGCTGTCATCGATGGTCTGGTTCTGGCAGACGACGCAGCGCAGTTCCTTGGAAAGGAGCCGGGCGCGGGCCTCGAGGACCGGGTCCTTGAGCTGCTCTTCGGGCAGGACCGCGAACGCCGGACCGGCGACGACGGTCAAGGCGAGGATAAGGGCAAGGAGCCGTTTCATGCTTCGGCCTCCAGCTTGTCGAGCAGGGGCTTGAGGGTGGTGGTCCAGGTTTCGGGATCGACAGGGCCGACGTGGCGGTAGCGCACCACGCCCTTTTTATCGATGACAAAGGTCTCCGGCGCGCCGGTGACGCCCAGATTGATGCCGGTGCGGCCGGTCGGATCATAGCCGACGCGGTCGTAGGGGTCGCCGAACTGGGTCAGCCAGCGGGCCCCGGCGTCGCCCTTGTCCTTCCAGTTCAGGCCGTGGATCGAGACGCCCTCGGCCTTCAGCCGCATCAGGAAGGGGTGCTCGATACGGCAGGAGACGCACCAGCTGGCGAAGATGTTGATCAGGCCGGGCTTGCCCTGGAAGTCGCTGGAGGCAAGGCCCCGGCCGCCAGAGCCCGTGCGCACGTCGGGCAGGTTGAAGGCCGGCAACGGCTTGCCGATCAGCATGGAGGGCAGGATCTTCGGATCGCGGCCGAGACCGATGGCCATGACGGCGGCGATGCCCAGGAAGACAACGACCGGGACGATGAAGGCCAGGCGCCTCATGCGGCGGCCTCAGCGGTCTTGCGGGACGCGCGCTTCCTGGAAGACTGGGGCGCGCCCAGCCGCAGCCGGCGGTCGCTGAGCGAGACCAGGCCGCCCAGCGCCATCAGGATCGACCCGCCCCAGATCCAGCCGACGAAGGGGTGGTTCCACAGGCGGATGACAGCCTTGCCCGCCTCGTCCCGCTCACCGACGGAGATGTAGAGGTTGCCGACCAGTGAGGGCCCGATGGCCGCCTCGATGGTCTGGGTCTGGCTGGAGGGATAGAAGCGGCGCTCGGAGATCAGCTGTCTCGGGCCTCGTCCGCCGATGATGCGGAAGACGCCCTGGTCGGCCTGGTAGTTGGGGCCGACGGCCTGACCCAGGCTCTCGAGGATGACGGTGCGGCCGGCGAACTCGACCTGGTCGCCGGGGCCCATGCGCAGCACCTTGCTGGCCTCGAAGCCGCCCATGGCGGTGACACCGATGCAGGTTACGCCCAGCCCGGCATGGGCGAGCGCGACCGCCCAGACCGCGACCGGGGTGGTGCGAATCAGCGTCCAGCTGGCGGTGGCGGTCTTCGCGCCCAGGCCCCAGCGACGGCCGAGCAGCAGGCCGCCGGCGGCGATCAGCCAGACGCCGAGCGCGATGCCGAAGGCGGCCAGGGCCTTGGCGATGCCGAAGGCGAAGGTCCCGGCCAGCAGGGCGATGACGAACAGCCCCAGCGGCCAGCGCAGGCGAATGAGGATGGCCTTCACCTGATCCCGCTTCCAGTGCAGCAGCGGGCCGAAGCCGACGAGCGTCAGCAGGATGGCGAACAGCGGCACGAAGATCAGGTTGAAGAAGGGCGGCCCCACCGTGATCGTCGCGCCGCCCGCGATCAGGGGATAGAGCAGCGGATAGAAGGTGCCGAGGAAGACGGTCGCCGTCGCCACCACCAGCACCAGGTTGTTGAGCGTGATCCCCGCCTCCTTGGAGATCGGCCCGAACAGGGCGCCGGTGCGCATGGCCGGCGACCGCCAGGCATAGAGGCCCAGGGCCGTGCCGGTGGCCAGGACGCAGAAGGCCAGGACATAGGCGCCGCGGGCGCTGTCGACGGCGAAGGCGTGGACGCTGTTCAGAATCCCCGAGCGGACCAGGAAGGTGCCGATCAGGCTCAGGGAGAAGGTCAGGATGGAGAGCAGAAGTGTCCAGCTGATCAGGGCGCCGCGCTTTTCCAGCACCAGGGCGCTGTGCAGCAGGGCCGTGCCCATCAGCCAGGGCATGAGGGAGGCGTTCTCGACCGGGTCCCAGAACCACCAGCCGCCCCAGCCGAGCTCATAGTAGGCCCAGTGGCTACCCAGCGCGATGCCGAGGGTCAGGGCCGTCCAGGCGAACAGGACCCAGGGCCGCACCCACCGCGCCCAGGCGGCATCGACCCGCCCCTCGATCAGGGCGGCGACGGCGAAGGCGAAGGCGACGCTGAAGCCGACGTAGCCGAGGTAGAGCAGCGGCGGATGGCTGATCAGGCCGGGGTCCTGCAGCAGGGGATTGAGTTCGGTCCCTTCGATGGGGGCCGGGAAAAGCCTGGTGAAGGGGTTGGAGGTGAACAGCGAAAAGCCGAGGAAGGCGGCGCCGAGCAGGCCCTGCACACCGAGCACGCGGGCAAGGAAGGTCGCCCGCAGGGTGCGGCCGAAAACGGCGAGCGCCCCGCCGTGCAGCGCCAGAATCAGAATCCACAGCACCATCGAGCCCTCATGGCTGCCCCAGGTGGCGGCCAGGCGGTAGGACAGCGGCTGGGTCGTGTGGCTGTGCCTGGCCACCAGCTCGACCGAGAAGTCGAGCGTCGCATAGCCCCAGGCGATGGCCCCGAAGGCGATGACCACGAACAGAAGCTGCAGCAGGGTGGCCATGCGGCCCAGCCCCATAAGGGCGTCATCGCGACGATGCGCGCCCCACATCGTCACCACCGACTGAACCAGCGCCAGCACAAAGGCGAGGATCAGGGCGAACTGACCGATTTCGGCGCTCATGATCCCCCGCCACGCTCCCCATTCACGCGATATACGTTAGCCGGTTTTCAGGATACTGGTAAAGATAGGGGTCGGCGAACCGGGGTCGCCGAATGGTCGCCTGGTCACTTTGTCAGGCTTGGGGCAGAGGCATGGAGGGAGTCTACAAGGTCGCCATCCTGGGCTCGGGCCCGGCCGGCCTCAGCGCCGCCGCGCGCGCCGCCCGCCGGGGGCTGACTCATGTCCTGCTGGAGAAGACCGACCGGCTCTCCGACACCATCTTCCGCTACCAGCGCGGCAAGCACATCATGGCCACCCCGACGCAGCTTGTTCTGCGCTCGGACATCGGCTTTGAGGCCGGCAAGCGCGAGACGATCCTCGACCGCTGGAACAGCGAGACCGCCGGCCACCAGGTCAACGTCGCCTACCGGGCGGAAGCGGCGTCGGTCACCGGCGCCAAGGGCGATTTCACCATCACCCTCACCGATGGCCGGGTGCTGCGAGCGGAGACGGTGGTGCTGGCCATCGGCACCCAGGGCAACCCCAACGTCATGACCGTGCCGGGCAGCGACCTGAAGCACATCCAGTACAGCCTCGATGATCCCACCGAGTACGTCGACGAGCACATCACCGTGGTCGGCGGCGGTGACGCCGGGATCGAGAATGCGCTCGGCCTGATTGCCGATGCGGCCCAGGGCCACGTTGTCACCCTGCTCAACAAGTCGATGGACTTCGCCCGGGCCAAGGAGGCCAACGTCAAGGCCCTGACCGATGCCGCGGCGGCGGGGCGGATCACGATCCTGGCCGGCTCCACCCCGGCAAGGGTCGACCCGGGCTTCATCACCATCGACACGCCGGAGGGCCAGCAGTCGATCCGCTGTGACCGGATCATCGCCCGTATGGGTTCCGCCCCGCCGCGCAAGTTCGTCGAGGCCATGGGGGTGGCTTTCACGGGCGCGGATCGCGAGGCCTTTCCCCGGCTGTCGCCGACCTTCGAGACCACGGTTCCAGGCATCTACGTCATCGGGGCCCTGGCCGGCTATCCGCTGATCAAGCACTGCATGAACCAGGGCTACGACGTCATCGAGTTCATCACCGGCAACCTGGGCCTGAAACCTGCCGATGAGCCGATCCTCGAGGCCAAGCTGTCGTCCCTGCCCGGCGGTCAGTCGGTGGCCGAGTGGCTGGAGTTCCTGCGCACCCGGATCGAGATCCTGCGCGGCCTGTCGACCCTACAGATGCGGGAGTTCCTGCTCGACAGCTCGGTGCGGGTCTGTGCGCCCGACGAGATCATCTTCCAGCGCAATTCCATCGGCAGCTCGATGTTCGGCATCGCCGCCGGATCGGTGAAGGTCGAGGTCAATCCGAAGAACCGGCGTGAGACCGTGCCCATCGGCCAGGGCTCGATCTTCGGCGAGGTCGGCCTGATCTCCGGGCGCCGGCGCGGGGCGACCATCCGGGCGGCCGAACCCTGCATCCTGCTGGAGATGCCGCGCACCGCCTCGCTGCGGCTGATGGCCCAGAACCAGGAGGCGCGGGATACGGTCAACCGCATCACCACCGAACGCCAGGTGCTGCAGATCTTCGGCTCAGGCCTGACCAAGGAAGATATCGCCGAGGTGCTGACCAGCGCCGAGCTGATCCAGGTCAAGGCCGAAGAGGCGATTATCAATGAGGGCGAGGAGGGCTACGACGTCTTCATCATCCGCTCCGGCTCGATGACCATCGAAAAGGAGATCGGCGGCAAGACGGTGTTCCTCAACTATGTTCCGGCCGGCAGCTACGTCGGCGAGATGGCATTGATCGACGGAGGCCGGCGAGGGGCGACAGTGCGGGCGGCGATCCGTTCGGAGGTGGTGCGGCTGGACGGTGACCTGTTCCGGCGACTGCTGGCGCGCAAGCCCGAGCTCGAAGCCAAGATGCGGGAGGACATGCGCACCCGCAAACAGATCAACAGCTACATCGAGGAACAGAAGGACCGCTTCAGCGGCGTCGTCGATCTCTACAGCTCGGTGGCCGACTTCCTCGTCGACCAGGGAATCGGCGAAGCGACCGACGTGCTGCTGATCGACGAGACCCTCTGCGTCGGCTGCGACAACTGCGAGAAGGCTTGCGCCGACGTGCATGATGGCCTGTCGCGGTTGGACCGCGAGGCCGGCCGCACCTACGCCAACCTTCACGTGCCGACCAGCTGCCGCCACTGCGAGCACCCCTACTGCATGACCGACTGCCCGCCGAACGCCATCCGGCGCGGGGCCGACGGCGAGGTGTTCATCGACGAGACCTGCATCGGCTGCGGCAACTGCCAGAGGAACTGCCCCTATGGGGTGATCCGCATGGACAGCCCGCCGCCGCAGAAACCGGGCCTCTTGAGCTGGTTCCTGTTCGGAGCCGGTCCAGGGCCCGGCGAGCCCGATATCGAGTGGAAGACCAAGGCCAAGCAGAAGCACGGCGAAAAGCCCAAGGTCGCCATCAAATGCGACATGTGCGCCGGCATCGACGGCGGGCCGGCCTGCGTTCGCGCCTGCCCGACCGGGGCGGCCATCCGGGTGTCGCCGGAAGACTTTCTGACCGTGACGCGCGTGCGGGGCGAAAGCTGATGGCGAAGGCCCCGCGCAAGGGACAGCGATCGAACGCCCAGGTCCATGTCGGCTTCCTGCGCCATGCCGGCTACCGCTGGGCCTGGATCGGGTTGGCGCTCTCCATCGCCGCGGCGGTCGGATATGTGCTGGCCGATGTGCATCCCCGGCCCAACGGCGGCAGCTGGTATGGCTATACGCTGGGCACCATCGCCGCCCTGCGGATCGTCTGGCTGACGGCGCTGGGCATCCGCAAGCGGGTGATCACCAAGGGCGACTGGTCGCTGAAGGCCTGGGTTTCGGCCCATGTCTACCTGGGCCTGGCCCTGATCACCATCGCCACCCTGCATACCGGCCTGCAGTTCGGCTGGAACATTCATACCCTGGCCTATGCGCTGATGATGCTGGTCGTGCTGTCGGGGATCTACGGCATCATTGCCTATGCGGGCCTGCCCAAGGCGCTCAGCAACAACCGGCGCGAGACGACCCAGAAGCAGATGGTCGAGACCATCCGCAGTCTCGATCGCCAGCTCAACGACGCGGCCCAGCCCCTGAACCAGCGCCAGGCGGCGGCGGTGCGGCTGTCGCTGGAGAACAGCAAGGTCGGGGGCGGCTTCTTGCGCAGGCTGAGCACCAGGCCGATGGATTGCGGGACCCGGCGGGCGCTGGGCAAGCTCAAGGGGCTGAGCCGCAAGGCGACCGAGACGGAGAAGGCCGCCATCGACAACGTCACGGCCCTGCTCGACCGCAAGAGCGCAGCCTTGCTTCAACCCCGCAACCACCTGCGGATCCGCACCCTGCTGGGGGCCTGGCTGGCCGTCCACGTTCCCGCCTCCATCGCCCTGCTGATGGCGCTGACCGCGCACATCGTCAGCGTCTTTATCTACTGGTGAGGCGGGCATGAGCTTCACCCTTCGCCAGATCACCAAACGGGCCGCCGGCGGTGAGATCGTCCGCAAGAAGACCTTTGCCGAAGGGCCGCTGCGCATCGGCCGGGGCACGGATTGCGAGATCCGTGTCCCCGACCTGGCGGTCAGCATCCACCACGCCACCCTCAGCCAGGAGGGCCTGGGCCGGTTGCGCATAGAGGCGACCGGGGCCCAGCCGTTCGGCGTCGACGGCCGCTTTACGAAGAGCGCCGTGATCAAGATCGCCGACGTTTCCGAACTGAGCTTCGGCGACCACCTGCTGACCATCGGCGCCGGCCAGGGCGAAGAGGTCATCCTGACCCTGACCCGCGTCGAGGCCGCGCCCGGTCAGGGCGACGCCGCCACGCAGGCGACCCTGATCCCGCGCGGCCGGGTTCTGGGCAAGCGACGGATCGCCTGGGCAGGCTTCCTGCTGATTGCCGTGCTCAGCCTGATCCTGCCGGTGCTGGCGGTCTACGGCCTGCTCGGTAGCCATCCGAAGATCGACCTCGACAGCCAGTGGTCGTCGGGGCCGCTGTCGAAGACCCACGCCTTCCTCGAGAACGACTGCCAGGCCTGTCACCAGAAGGCCTTTGTCGCCGTGCGCGACACCGCCTGCCAGACCTGCCATTCGTCCAGCCAGACCCCGGCCCAGCTCCAGGCCACCGAGGCGCGTCTCAAGGCCAGGGGCGCGCCGGACCAGCCGTCGCGCACGGTCGCGGACCACGCGGGCCTGAACCGTCTGGTCTGGGGGACGCCGGCGCCCGAACAATGGCACGAGAAGGTCGTCGACTACGCCCGCAAGGTGTTCAACAAGCCGCAGCAGCGCTGCGCCAGCTGCCACGTCGAGCACGTCGGCGACCCGCTGGCCGACCCCAATCACGCCAAGCCGACCCTGCAGACCGTCCACAGCTGCACCGCCTGTCACGCCGGGCTGGACCGGCGGCTGAAGGACACGAAACTGGCCAATGTCGCCGACTGGGGCCGTCATCCGGACCTGCGGCCGCTGGTCACCGTCTCGCCATCACCGCTCCAGGTCCAGCGAATCTCGATGGCCGCCCGGCCGGCCGAAAACAGCGGCCTCGTCTTCCCGCATGATCTGCACCTGTCGCGCACCGGCGGTGCGGCCAGAATGGCCATCAGCCTGGGCGCGGGACGCGGCTATGGCGCGCCGCTGGACTGCCAGAGCTGTCACAAGGAAGAGCCGAAGGGGGGCAACTACCTGCCGGTGAAGATGGAAGCGGCCTGCGGCTCCTGCCACTCGATCGGGGCCCTGCCGCACGGCGACACCCGCAAGCTTGTCTCCTTCTTCCAGGGCGGCGGCGACGTCGTATCGCGCAGCGGCCCGACCATGGGCCGTCGTCGGCCGGGCGATCCGGAGGTCTACAGCGGCGTCAGCGCCAGCGCCGCCCAGCGCATTCGCGGCCTGTTCTCACCGGGCGGGACCTGTTTCGGCTGCCACGGCGCCTCGCCGCCGACCGACGGCTCGCTGGTCTGGCGGGCCGGGCCGGTCAGGCTGGCCGACGCCTGGCTGAGCAAGGGGACCTTCAACCACGACATCCCCGAGCATTCGAAGGGCCCTGCCGGCCAGCCGGCCTGCGCCAGCTGCCACGCCGCCGACAAGTCGGGCACGGCCAAGGACCTGCTGCTGCCGAGGCTGGCGACCTGCCAATCCTGCCACGGGGCCGACAAGGCCAGGGTGAAACAGGCGGCCGGGGCCGACTGCGCCGACTGCCACAGCTATCACGCGCCGATCCGCCCGACCCGCAAGGAGCCGGCCAGTCCGCCCAAGGCCATCGCCGCACAGAGCCGCGCCATCTCATGGGGAGCAGGCCAATGAGCGAGAAGACGGCCAAGCGGCCTCGCGCCGGCCAGAGCGCCGGCTGGCTGCAGACCCTGACCTCCGCCGCCCCCGGGCTGGTGGTGACCCTGCTCATCGCCATCCTCCAGTTCTGGCAGCCGGCCGCCCTGTCGACGCTCGGCAATCTGGTGTTCGACAGCTATCAGCGGCTGTATCCGCGCCAGTATGAAGATGCCGGGGTGCGGGTGGTCGATATCGACGACGAGACCATCAGGCGGCTTGGCCAGTGGCCCTGGCCGCGCACCGACACCGCTCGCCTGACCCAGGCCCTGACCGACGCCGGCGCCGCCGCCATCGCCTTCGACGTGGTCTTCAGCGAGCCGGACCGCACCAGCCCCGCGCGGGCCGCCGAAATCCTGCGCCAGAATCCGGCCGCCAAAGGCGACTATTCCGACATCGCCGCCCTGCCCGACCACGACCTGCTGTTCGGCCAGACCATGGCCGCCTCGCCCACTGTCGCCGGCTTCTTCCTGACCCGTGATCCCAACACCGCCCGCCCGGTCGAGGCGGCCGGGGTGGTGGTCGCCGGCAGCCCGCCACTGGAGGTTCTGCCGGGCTTCCGAGGCTCGATCCCCACCCTGCCGGTCATCGCCCAGAACGCGGCCGGCGCCGGGTTCGTCTCCATCATCGGCGACCGCGACGCCGTCATCCGCAACGCCCCGCTGCTGGCTCGTATAAACGACCACATCGTCCCCTCCCTGTCGTTGGAGGCCCTGCGCGTCGCCCAGGGCGCGGGTTCGGTGGTGATCAAGTCCTCCGACGCCAGCGGCCAGACGTCCGCCGGCAGAGTCAACATGGTGGCGATCAAGGTTGGTGACTTTATCGCCCCCACCAACGAAGAGGGCGAGGTGTGGATGCACTACACCGACGACCGTCCCGAGCGGGTTGTGCCGGCCTGGAAGATCCTTGAGGGCGCGCTGTCCCCTGAGGAAATGAAGGCAAAGTTCGGAGGTCAGGTGGTCTTCGTCGGGGCCGGCGCCGTTGGCCTGCCCGATCTGGTCTCCACGCCTCTGCGCGAGCGCGAGCTCGGGGTCATCGTTCATGCCCAGGCGGCCGAGCAGATGATCCTCGGCAAATACCTGTTGCGGCCCGACTGGGCGCTCGGCGCCGAACTCTACCTTCTGATCTTTTTCGGGGTCGGGCTCGCCATCCTGTCGCCGGCCCTGGGCGCCGTGCGAAGCGGGGTCATCGCCGGGCTGGCGGTGGTCGGAACCATTGCCGGCAGCTGGGTCGCCTTCCGCTACGGCGCCACCCTGCTGGAGCCGACCATGCCGGTGCTGACCGTCGCAATGGTCTACACCATGGTCACCAGCTTCAGCTTCTACCGCGAGGAACGCAGCCGGGCCTACATCCGCCGCGCCTTCGACCGTTACCTCTCGCCGGAACTCGTCGAACGCATCGCCCGCGACCCCGGCCAGCTTGAGCTGGGCGGCGAGGAGCGGGACATGACCGTCCTGTTCAGCGACATCCGCAGCTTCTCCCGCATCTCGGAGAAGATGGCCCCGCAGGAGCTGATCAGTTTCCTGATCGAGCTCCTGACCCCGCTGACCGACGCCCTGCTGGCGCGCAAGGCGACCATCGACAAATACATCGGCGACGCCGTGCTGGCCTTCTGGAACGCGCCGCTGGACGATCCCGATCAGTACCGAAACTCGGCCAGTGGCGCGCTCGACATGATCGACGCCATGAAGGACATGAACGCTCGCAAGAGCGGCCTGGTCGGTCCCTGGCCCGGTGACATCGCCATCGGCATCGGCCTCAACGCCGGCCGTTGCTGCGTCGGCAACATGGGGTCGAGGCAGCGGCTGAGCTACAGCCTGATCGGCGATGCAGTGAACCTGGCCTCGCGGCTGGAGGGGCTGACAAAGGTCTATGGCGTGCCGATCCTGATGGGCGAGACCCTCAGCCGTGAAATCCCGGAGTTCGCCCAGCTCGAGGTTGACCAGGTGCGGGTGGTCGGGCGCGAGGCGCCGGAGCGCATCTTCGCCCTGCTCGGCCGTCCGGTGATGGCCGGCGACAAGGACTTTAAGGCGATGAAGACAGCCTTCGCCGAGATGCTGGGCGCCTATCGTGGCCAGCAGTGGACGGCCGCGCAAACCGCCCTGACCCGGGTGCGGGAGACCGGCGCCGTCTTCGGCATTGAAAAACTGGCGGGACTCTTCGCCGAACGTATCGCACGATACAGCGCCAGCCCGCCGGCGACGGACTGGGACGGGGTGTATCAGGCCGAAGAGAAGTGAGCGTCACGCGTAAGCGAGGGCCGCGTGGGGGGCCGCAGAGACCAGCGAGGGGGGCTTCATGCTGATCGCCCAGATCACCGACCTGCACCTGGGCTTCGGCTCCGGCGGGGACTTCGAGGACAACGCCAAGCGCCTGCGCCTGGCGGTCAGGACATTGAACGAGATCGTGCCCCGGCCCGACCTTGTGCTGGTCACCGGCGACCTGACCGACCATGGCGACCTGCCCAGCTACAAGCGGCTGAAGAAGATCCTCGGCAAGCTGTCGATGCCGGCCCTGTTCTGCATGGGCAACCACGACGATCGCGATGTCTTCCGCCAGGTCTATCCGAACGCCCCCTTCTCGGGCGGCTTCAACCAGTACGCGGTCGACAACCTGCCCCTGCGCATCCTGGTGCTCGACACGCTGGAGGTGGGCCGCCACGGCGGCGGTTTCGACGAGGCCCGCGCCGCCTGGCTGGAGGCCCGGCTGGCCGAGTCCGACCGCCCCACCCTGCTGGTCATGCACCACCCGCCGATCGAGACCGGCATCGAATGGATGACCATCGGCCCGGCCGAGGCCTGGGTCGCCCGGCTGGAGCCCATCGTCGCGCGCCATCGCAACATCGTCGCCATCCTCGCCGGCCATGTGCACCGGCCGATCATCAGCGCCTTTGGCGGCACGACGGTGCGGGTCTGTCCCTCGACCCAGCCGCAGGTGGTGCTTGATCTGGACCCCATGGACCTGGAACGCCCCGACGACCGCCCGATGATCGTCGCCGGCCCGCCCGGCATCGGCCTGCACTGGTGGAACGGCAAGGCCCTGGTCAGCCACTACACCGACACCGACGAACAGAGCCGGGCGAAGATCCTGGCGCGCTATACGGTCAAGATGCAGGGCTTCATGAAGCACCTGGCCCATGAGCGGGCCGAGGGTTCAGGCGGACACTGAGGCCGGGCGGCATCCCCGGCCTTATCGAAGCGGCCTACGATTATACCAGGCGTCGGGGCGGCAAGGCCCCCGGGGCGTCCATTCGCCCTTGAAAACACTGAAGGACCTGTGCCCGCAAGGTTGGTCGAGTGTCAGGGAATGTAGCCCCGAACGTAGGTCAGTGCGTAGGTCGGCTGTCGCTGAATGTAGGCCGGATCTGTCGCCGATCGACCTACATCGGACCGGAAAATCTGCGCACTTCGCGCCGGACCTTCAGAACGCCCCAAATCCAATATGTCTAGACATATTCATCGAGGTTGGAGGCCGGGATAGCCTCAGCTCTTGAGGTCGGGTCGCGAGGCCAGGAAGGCGGCCTTCTCGGCCGGGGTCAGCACCTTGCCCTTCTTCAGGCGGCTGACCTTGGGGGTCGGCGGTTCGAACTTCTTGACCGGGCCCGATCCGCCCTTGAGGTCCGAGAGGCGGGTCTTGGAAGGAGGGGATTTCACGGGCGGTACTCCGGGTGTGACGCCCTGTATGACCGATCCGCGGCCGGGTGGCGATGGCGCCGTCAGCGGGGCGGGGCGCTGAAGGAGAACGGAATACGCACCTTCTTACCGGCGACAGGCGTTCCGTCGGGCATGGTTGAGCGCATCTTGAAGGTGGGCGTCAGACTCAGGGCCGCCGCATCGAATCCCATGCCAGCGGGACTTTCGGAAACAACACTGCAATCCCGCACGGTTCCGTCGCCATTGACCTCGCAGGAGAGCGTCACTCGCCCGCTCTGGCCCGCCTTCAGCGCAGCCTTTGGGAAGGCCTTCTCGACCTGCGCGCCCGTTGGCTTCTTTATCCACTCCGGCCTGGTGACCACATCATTGCGCGGCGGGGCAGGCGGCGCCGGTGGGGCAAGCCTCGGTGGCGGCGGCTCGGTCCAGGGCCAACCGAAGCTGATGTACAGCATCGCTTTTCGCCCCAGGTTCGCCTTGGCGTAGTCCGGCTCGATCCGGTAAAAATCGATGAGCTTGAGGGCCGCCTCCTCCATCCCCGTGCCGCTGTAGGCGGCGCCGGCTGGGACGCAGTCGACAAGCCGACCTTCCGCATTGAAGCCGCAGCGAAGCGCTACCCAGAAGGGGCTCCGCCGCCCCTCCGACCCCATGGCAGTGATCCCGGCGGGGGTCACGGCCAGGATCTGCTCCGGCGTCGGCTTCTGAAGGAGCTTGGGAAAGATGGCGTATTCTTGCTGGGCGAACACCGGCGGCGCAGCGAGGGTGGCCAGGGCCACGAAGGGCAGAAGGTAACGCACATCGAACTCCGGAACTAGCGCAGCCAGTCGGCCATGCTCGGCGCGTCGCTCACCCTGTACACCTCGCCCTGCGGACCCAGGAACAGCCGCTCCATCTCGCCCCTGTTGAACGGCCTCGAACCCAGCCGCCCGAACACCGCCATCTGGTTGCCGGTCTCGTCGACGGCGCGGTCGCGGTCGAGGCCGCGGGAGAGGGCGAAGGCGGGGGTCTTGGTTTTTGCCCAGGCGATCAGTTCGGGGACCGGGGCCGGGGAGAAGCCGTAGAAGTTGGGCTGCGAGGCCGGGCTGGTCAGTTGCACCACCTTCAGGCCATTGCGGCCGTCGGCGACATAGGCGAACAGGCTGGCGTTGGTCGAGCCGACGACCACGTCCTCGGCGTCGTTGAGGCGGCCGTCAAATGAGATGCGCTGGACGATGCGGGGGCTCCGCGGGCGCTCGATGTCGAGGATGACCAGGCCGTCCTGCTTGGCCGCCACATAGAGGTAGGTGCGGGCGGCGTAGAGGCGGCGGGCGTCCTTCAGCGGCACGACGGCGCCGGGGATGGCGGTCGGGCGATCGAGGCGGGTGATGTCGAGGACCCGGACCCCTTCCCTGTCGGTGACGAACAGGTAGCGGAACTGCACGGCGCTTGCCCGCACGTCGGTGAGCGGCACGGTCGTGGCGTGGCGCGGCTTGAGCGGATCGTCGAGGTCGACGACCACCAGACCAGCGCTGGCGGCGATATAGGCGTAGCGGCCGGCAAGGGTGATGTGGCGGGCGCCGTTCAGCACCCCGCCGGGGTTCCAGGTCACCGCCCGCTTCAGCCTGTTGTTGCGCGGTTCGCCGTCGGCCAGGGTGTCGACGTTGACGGCGATCAGACCCTCCTTCGCATCGGTGACGAAGGCGTAGTGGTAGATGGGGTGGAAGGGCTGCTCGAGGTTTTCCTGCTGCATCATCGGGGTGTTACGCAGGGGATTGATCGGCTGGTTGGTCGGCAGGGCCATGCAGGTGGCGTTGGCGCTGGCGACATGGGTGTCATGGCCGGCGCCCGAGAAGGGGGCGGTGACGATGCGTTCCGAGACGCCCTTGTTGCCGATGTTGGCGACGTCATAGACCCGGAAGCCGCCACGGCCCTCGGCGACGTACATGTATTCCCCGCGCAGCTGCAGGCAGCGGACGTCGCCGCCGGCCCCCTGGCGGACGTTGGCGAACTCCTCGAGCGAGCCGTCCTTCGACTTGCGGGTCCAGTTGGAGAGCAGGCGGCCGCGGCCCAGGTGGGCGGCGTGGAAGTCGGGATAGGCGTACTTCTGCAGGTAGGAGCCGAGCACGGCCTGCGGCTCGTCCCATTCGGTCACCCGGATGGCCTCGAAGCCGCCCTGCGCCCCCACCCAGGCATGCATGCCGACGAAGTTGACCGTGCCGGTGCCCAGCGTCAGCAGCTGGGCCATGATGGCGTTGTTGTCCTCGGCCGCCGAGACGTGACAGTCGGTGCAGGTCTTGGTCTCGGTGGTCCGCACCGTGTGCGGGAAGTGGGGCGCGAAGGCCTGGCTGGAGAAGCCGGCGGCGGAGACCGGCGGCTGCTGCACATAGATGCGCTCGCGGTTGATGTTGGTCGACGACAGCACCAGGGCCGAGGATGAGCGCACCGGGGCGATGACGCCGCCGCGGGTCAGCTGGTGCTTGCCCAGCTGGAACATATCATCGCGGGCGACCTGCGGATTGTAGGTGGCGAAGTTGCGGCTCTCGCCGCCCTTGTCCTTGTGGCTCCCGGCCTTCCAGTTGGCCTCGATCGGCAGGTGGCAGCCGCCGCAGCTGGGCGTCCAGCTGGTGTGGCAGGTGAAGCAGGCGATCTCGGCCTCGGGGTGGGCGAGGTCCTTCTCGGCGACGCCGGAGCCGAAGGCCATCGGCTTCAGTCCCGGCGCGGCCTTGCTCATCAGCTTGGCGCGGGCCGACTTCGCATTGAATGTCGGATGGCTGGGATCGACGGCGTCCTTCACCAGCGAGACTTCCCACTCCAGCTTCGGATCGATGATCGAGCGCTGCATCAGCACCCGCCGCCCGTCCCGCTGCAGCCATTCGAAGCGGCGCTGGCCGTCTGGATTGCGCAGCAGCGTCAGATCGGTGCCGCCTGGCGGGGCGGCCGGGCCGCTGGTGCGCAGGTTCGGGTACTTCTTCGCGTTGCCGTGGCAGTCCTTGCAGCTGATCTCCACGGCTGAGGCGACCTCGCCCATGATCAGGCCGTTGCCGTGGCTGTCCTGGGCGAAGTGGCAGTCGGCGCACTGCATGCCCTTTTCGGCGTGGATATCCATCATGTGGACGGTCTTGCCGGGATTGACCCCGGCCGGAACGAACTCGCCCTCGCCCTTCCTGCGCCACTTCTCCGGGTCGTCCGGGCTGACGACCTTTCCATCCTTGTCGAGCAGGTTGCCGGCCCGGTCGCGCTTGAACACGCCGCGGAAGTTCCAGCCGTGGCCGTGGTAGTCGGCGAACTGGGTGTCCTTGAGGTCCTTGTTGAGACCGTAGACGTTGCGCATGAAGTCGAGATCGCTCCACAGGCCCTTGGGCGCCGCGCCCTCGGGGTTGCGGTCGTTGGTCTCGCGGATTTCGTGGTCGGTGGGGTACTTCTGCGTCTTCGGCCACATCGACGGGGCGTCGGCCTCGTAGTCCCACATGGTGTAGCCGAGGTAGCTGTTCAGGAACATGTTCGGCTGGTGCATGTGGCAGTTCATGCACTGCGACGTCGGGATGGCGCGGCTGAAGACGTGCTTCAGCGGATGGCCGGAGGCGGCCTTGTCGATGGTCGGGTCGCTGGTCTGGCTCTGCCCGTCACGGCCGAACTTGGCATAGGTCAGGCTGTGACGCGGCTCGCGGTCGTTGGCGTAGATGACGTGGCAGCTGGCGCAGCCCGAGGAGCGGTAGTCGCCCGGCTGGTCATTGGTGCCGAGGAACCAGGTGTAGGGATCGTTCAGCCGGGTCTTGTGGATATTGAGCACTGGCACGGCGATGCGCAGGCCGGTGCCGGGACCGCGATTGGACTGCTTGATGTCGGGCCGGCCGGCCTCTTCCAGCCGCTGGGTCTGGCCGGTCGAGTTGGGCAGGCCGATCTCGGGGAACTGGGTGTTGATGTTGCGGCCGCCGCGCTCGAACACCCGGAACACGTCGCCCGGCGGCACGACCTGCCAGGTCGGCAGCGGATAGAGCACCGGCAGGGCGCCGCGCGCCGCCTGCGCCTCGGTCACCGTGCCGGCCGGCTTGCCGGGGGAGACGATCTTCGCCGGCTCGCCATCGGGGGTGTAGGATTCGCCGACCATGTAGCGTTTGAACGGCAGGATGCCGTTGTTGTAGCTGGCCCCGCCGAAGAACATCGCCCCGGTGGCCATCAGAGAGCGCTCGTTAGCCTCGATCAGCCCCATGTGACAGGCGCCGCAGGCCTGGCGGGCGACGCGATAGTCACCCGGATTGACGAAGCGGATGAACTCCGGCGACTCGCGATTGAGCAGGCTGTAGCTGCGCTTGGGGTTGGCCGCCTTGGGCCAGCCCCAGGATTTGGGATAGCGCGGCAGCACATGGGCCTGGTCGCGGACGGCGACATAGGCGGCGCTGTCCTTTGCCGTCCCGGCCGGCAGGGCCGCCTTGGCGTCGCCGCCGTGGCAGTCGGTGCAGCCGATGACCACGGCGTCGGAGGCGTGCATCGACACCGAGTCGACCGGCGAATGGCAACTCATGCAGCCGGCGCTCTTGGCCCTGGCCTCCGCCGGCGTCTGACCCGGCTTGGCCGGCGGCGCGACGGCATAGGTGCGCGGGACGGCGACTTCCTTTTCGCCGGCGGCCAGGGCGGCGTTGGTGAGGCCCCCGACAACCAGGGCTGAGGCCGCGACGGCCAGGGCTCCAAGCAGCCAACCCCTGACGCCCCCCATCCGCATCTCAGAAGGCCAGGGTCGCGTTGAGCAGGATGGAATAGTAGCGGTCGTCGCGCTCCGAGTTGGTGAACAGGTCGCCGAAACCGTCGCCCGGCTCGAACAGGGCGCCGGAGGCCCTGAAGACGACGTTCTGGGTCATCCAAGGCCGCCAGATGGCGCCGACCGACATGTCGAGGCCCAGCTCCTTCGGGATCGAGCCCTCGTTGCGCAGGACCTGGACGGTGATGGTGTCGTCGAACCACAGGTGGTTGAGGTTGCCGCTCAGGCGGATCTGCGGGGTGACATCGAAGTCGGCGCCGAGGCCGACCAGCATGGTGCCCGGGTTGTTGAAGTTCGACTGCCCCTCTTCCTTCGAGGAGCGCAGGGAGTTGAGGATGCCGTTGCGACCGTTGATGCCGACCGCCCGGCCGCCGCCGGCGAAGGGGATGGACTGGCGGATCCAGTAGCTGGTGTCGGCGCCGGCGAACTGCGGGTTTTCGAAGATGGCGTCGAAGCCCTTCTCGACGTTGTCGTAGGGGTTGTCGTCGCCGGAGGCATAGAGGAGGGAGCCCCTCCCCCGAACCCAGTCGAAGTCGATCGACGGCTCCACGGCCGCGAACCAGGCGCGGATGTCGGCCGGCTTGCTGGTGAAGATGGAATTTCGGTCCTCGCCGAACGCCCCGTAGAGGCTGCCAGACAGGTTGAGCCGGCCGATCCGACCGTCGGCGGAGTATCCCAGATAGACGACGTCATAGTCGCGGGGTCGCAGGTCGCCGATCAGGGCCGGGCGGACCGGGAAGCCGTTGTCGTCGACCTGGATATCGTCGGCCTCGTCATTGCGGTTGTAGACGGCGGTGACCTGCGAGGTCATGCCGGGAACCGGGAAATCCTGGCGGTAGAGATTGGCGACGAACAGCTGGTCATCGCGCAGGTTCTGGGTGACGTCGTTGAGGCCGCTGTTGGTGTCCTTCTCGACCCGCCAGAAGAAGGCCAGATTGTACTGCCAGCGGTTGTTGTCGCGGTTGCCGAACAGCCGGACGCCCAGCTGGTTGTCCTGGAACAGGAAGCCGCGGAAGTCGGCGTTGAACGGCTGGATGCCGACCCGTATGGAATCGAAGTCGTAGCGGTCCGAGACGTTGCGCAGGTGATAGTCTACGAAGACTTCCTGCACCCCGACGAACCAGTCCTCGCGCTCGGTGTCGCGGCTGGGTTTGACCGACAGGATGCGGCGCTCGGCAATGTCGGCGTAATTGTAGTTGAAGGCCAGGGTCACCCGGCCCTCGAAGTCCGGCGGCTTGAAGGCTGTCGAGCCTTCGATGAAGGCGATGCCGGCGATGAAGGTCTGGGAGGCGACAAGGCTGTCGGCGCGACCGAAGACGTCGTTGCTGCCGGCGCCGGAGGTGGTCTGCACCCCGACCGGGACCGGGAAGCTGCGCGGCTCGATCACCGTGTCCATGACGCCGGTGAAGACCAGGAAGCGGTCTTCGGTGCCGGGGATCGGTCGGTCGCCCTTGAGGGTGTTCTGGTTGTAGGGGTCGAACCAGTTGTCCCTGACCCCGAACTGGTCGGCGAGACGCCAGCGGTCGGGGATGGGGAAGTGATCGACGGGGAAGGCCTCCGGCGGCGGGGCGTTCACCGCGCCGGGATTGTCCTGTGAGTCGCGGTCCGGATAGGTCTCGACCCGGCCCGGGCGGCGGCGCCAGGGGAGCCATTCGAACATCGATTCCGGGTTTTGCCCGCTCTCCGTGGCAGGCTCTGGGGCGGCAGCCCCGGGGCCGGCCGGCGCGGTAGACTGGGCGGGCGGGTCAGCCGCCTGCTCCATCGCCTGGTCCACCGCCTGGCCCATCACCGTGCCGTCCGCGGCCTGCACAGCCCCGGCCAGCAGCGCGGCGATGGCCACGCTCCCGAGCAACAGGGTGGGGCGGCGGGCGATCATGTCAGATCCCCGAGCAGACGTTGGAGGCGCCGCTGTCGAGGAAGGGCGCGAAGGGGCAGTTGACGTAGCGCAGGCGCGTCGAGGTCGCGCCCTGGATGACGACGACCGTATCGGAGCGGATGCTCGCGGCCGGATGGTTCAGGGCGCCGCCGGCATTGGTCAGGCCCAGCGCGCTGATCATGTCGTCCTGGTCGATGCCGTCGCCGGAGACGCCGATGGCGCCGACCAGCTGACCGCCGCGATAGAGGGGCACGCCGCCCGGGAAGATCTGCAGGCCGTTCTGCAGCCGGTTTACCCCCGGCCGGGCGTCCGGCAGGGCCGTGCAGCGGGCCGGGGTGTCGGCCCCGCCGCCACTGACGAAAGCCAGGTGCTGGCCGAGGTTGCCCAAGACCAGGGCCGACTGCAGGCCGGTGGAGAAGGGGCTCCATTCGGTGATCGAACGCGACAGGGGGCCGGGCGGGCGGCCGACCTCGCCGTCCGGGAAGTAGGGCCGGTGCAGGTTGCCGATGGCGCGGACCGAGAAGCCGATGGTTCCGGTCAGGGCGTCGGGGCGGGAAAGGAAGGTGCGGGTGGCGGGGACGAAGGCGCGGACATCGGCGCTGGGGTCGGCGAGCAGATCGGCGCCGGCGACGGGGTTGCTGATGAAGGCCGCCGAGCGGGCCTTCTGCAGGGAGACATCGATGCCGAACACCGGGGCGTCGGGCGAGCGGACGATGCCGAGGATATCGCCGTGGGTGTCGACCACCGAGATGGTCACCTGGGCGCGGCTGTCGAGCGGCCGGCGAATCTGGGCCCGGGCGCGGCGCATGACGGCGAAGGCCTGCTCCAGCACGGCGCGCGCCTCGGCGGCGGTCAGCGGGGTGGTGACACTGCCGCCGTCGGCCCCGGCGCTCGGCGGATAGCGATTGGCGCCGGCCCCGTTGGTGAGGACGAAGGCGTCGGGATCGGCGAACTCGGCGTCGGCGGCGTCACGCACCCCCGAGCCCTCGGTTCCGAAGGTCTGGCCGGCGATGGCGCCGCCGCCCGGGTAGTAGCCGGTCACCGCCACGAAGGCGCCCGTTCCGCACGGCAGGCTGCCCAAGGTGGGGGCGGAGGCGGGCGTGCTCATCAGGTCGGAGGTCGTGGCGTCGCTGAAGCGCAGGGAGGTCCCGTCGACGGTGATGCGGTCGGCCTTGATGTCGGCCGAGGCGTCCAGGCCGCTCATGGCGGCCAGGGCGATGATCTCTTCAAGGTCGTTGTCGACGTCGATGATGTTGGTGTCGAAGCCGTAGTCGCCCTCGGCGATGACGCCGACGCCGCCGACCAGCACCCCGCCCTTGTAGAGCGGAAAGCCGCCAGGATCGGCCGCGAGACCGAGCGGCGAACGCTTGGGCCCCAGGAAGGCGGTCGCCCCGCCGCCGGCCGCGTAGCGGCGCGACAGGTCAGAGCAGGGCAGCTGGCTGAACTGCACCCCGAACAGCGGACCGCTCTCCAGCCCGACCGCGCCGGGAGCCGGCGGGAAGTGCTGCTGGACGATCATGCTGGCGGTGCGGCTGGAAAAGGCGTTGCCGGACGAGGAGAGGTAGGCGCCGGTCACCGCCTTGGCGATCGCCCCGGCCTCGCTGGGGGCGACGACGCCCTGGATGTCGCGGTTGGTCCCCGGACCCGGGCGGATGGTGAGGGTCGCCGGCGCCCCGGTCATCCGATAGACGGCCAGCACGTTGCCGACCCGGTCGGTCACGGCGATCACCGCCGGCCGGCTGCGGGCCCGCGCCTCGGCCACGGCCCGGGCGATGACGCCCTCCACGTCGGCCACGCTGAGCGCGGCAAGGCCGAGCGCCGGATAGACGGGCGACGACCCGCCGCCACCACCGCCGCCGCCGCCGCCACCACCACCGCCGGCGCCGCCACCACCGCCCCCACCGCCGCAGCCGGCGAGGGTCACGGCGGCCGCCACCAGGACGCTGACGCAGGCACGGGGGACGAAAGCCCGGGGCAGAGCGGAGGGCCGGATCATGTGGCGCGCTCCAGGGCGGTTCGCACCCGGCCGAGGGCCGCGCGGAAGTCGCCCGGTCGGAAGGCGTTGGGGTCACGGACCGCGGCGTAGGCCGCTTCGATATCGCGTCGCATGCCACCCGCGGCGCCGCTCGACACCGCGCCCTGGCTGACGGCCGCGGTCAGCAGGGTGTCGACGGCCATCACCGCCTGGGCGCCGCCGCTGTAGTCGGTGTAGCGGACGGTCAGGGCGTCGCCGAGCACCAGCCTGAGGACGGCGACGGTGTCGCGGTCACTGAAGCCCTTAGCGGCGAAGCGAGACCCCAGTTGCCGCGTGGTGGCGTTCAGCCGATTCGCGGCGGCCAGCATGCCGGCCCGGTCGCCGCCCATCGCCTGGTGGAAGGCCCTCGAGTCGGCGGCGAATCGCTCGGCCAGTTCCGGCGCGGCGATCTTCGCCGCCGCCGTCAGCAGGATCATGTTCTCGTCATTGTAAGGGGGCGCGCCCCAGACGATGGGTCGGCCGGGGTTGGGCCCGAACCGCACCGGCGGGTTGGCCTCGTCGCTGATCGCCCGGTGGCAGCTGTGGCAGTCGAAGAAGTAGAACTCGGGGAACACCCCCTCACTGCCCTTCGATGAGGTGAACAGGGTCAGGGAGCGTTCAAGGGCCATGGCCTGGCCGACCGCCCAGGTGGTCACCCCGCCGGCGACCCGCTTGCGGGCCAGGTAGTCGGAGTCGATCGTGTGGTGGCGCTGGAAGCTGTTGAACAGGTCGAGCTCGAAGCTCATGCGCGGGTGGCCGGCGGCCATCATGCGGTGGCTGACGAACTGGCCGGGCTTGTCGCTGCCGAAGTGGCAG
>Ga0164290_1001448_pt1 | contig 34370 bp, 26 predicted proteins | sample Micstemetagenome_FD_108782 | JGI IMG/M metagenome (GOLD analysis project Ga0164290, IMG submission 108782) | Contaminated culture microbial community from soil near Moab, Utah, USA - Microcoleus steenstrupii SON62 (Illumina Assembly) | ecosystem: Environmental > Terrestrial > Soil > Soil crust...
AAATAGGCTAATGCGATTGCTAAAACTGTGGAAATAACAGATGCCCCTATGGAAGGATGGACTGCAGTAAGATTCGTTTTAAACCATTCCGTTATAAAAGGGGAAAGAGTTAAATATAATGGCAAGTGAAAAACATATAACCCATAAGAGATGCTGCCAAAAAATTTGAGGACGGAAAAAGAAAAGATTTTGTTGATCACCACATTATCTCCCTCTATACCTTCATTTACCAGCAACCCAAAAATGATGGCAAACGTAGTATATCCGGCTATAGCTAAGTAAGGAAAGGAGAATTGGTTTTGCTTATTAAAAAAGTAAAAAATAAAATAAAGCGCTGCCAGTGCCAAAACAATGAAAGTGAAATAGCGGTTGACAGTCTTAACGTTCACTGTTCGTAAAATGGCAAGCATGCTGCCAATGCAAATACCATCAATGCGTGAAAAAGTATATAGATTATAATAAGCCAGGCTTTCAATTTTATATGTCCAAAGAACAAAGCGGAGCGTTACTACAGCTATCAATAAAACGATCAATAAGTATAAAATGGCTTTAGGTTTTTTGATAATTAAAATGACAAAAGGCCAGATTAAATAAAATTGTTCCTCAACCGCCAGCGACCAAAAGTGATTTAAAGCACCAGTGTTATCAGGCACAGGATGAAAAATGAATAACCAGTTTTGGAAATAGGTCCAAAACCAAATCTGGTTGTCAGTGTAGTAATCTAATTGAAGAATATTTCTGTTCAGGAGAGGGAGGATGATGAATATAAAAGCCAGTACCGAGTAGTATAATGGAAAGATCCTAAGCACCCTTCGTACATAAAAGTTGCGTAAGTAATGTGGAGAGTTTTTTGTTTTAAGTAAGATATCTGTAATAAGAAACCCGGAAAGCACAAAGAACAGGTCAACCCCCAACCAGCCAAAGAAAAAGTAATTGATGAAACCCAAATTATGATAGAATACAACCAGCAGAATTGCCAGGCCTCTCAATCCGTCCAAAGCCGGATAGTGGGAGCGGTTAGTATTGGCAGCATTCATTATTGATTGGCTATTTATCCAAAGATAGTTTTCGCAAGATGTATTTTCCTATCAGGTCAAATTCCAGGTTTACAGAATCGCCTTCTTTAATATGCTCAAGGTTAGTATGCGTAAATGTGTAGGGAATAATGGCCACCTTAAAAGAATCTTTCTTTACATCCCAGGCGGTAAGACTGATGCCGTCAACACAGATAGATCCTTTTTCAATAATTAATGCTGCAAATTTTTTAGAAAAGCTGAATTCTATTTCATAGCTGCCGGTTTTGTTTTTGATCTTCTCACAAATTCCTGTGGTGTCTACATGGCCTTGAACAAAATGTCCATCCAATCTGTTTGTTGGCAGTAAACTCCTTTCCAAATTAATGATATGTCCTTCCTTCCAATGAGCCAGGCTTGTTTTTTCTAAAGTTTCAGCCACAGCAGTTGCGCGGTGGCGATTTTCTGCAACTTCTTCAATGGTAAGGCAAACGCCGTTGTGTGCAATGCTTTGATCTATTTTAAAAGAAGAGGACAGAGGTGATTCGATCCAAAACGTTTTATTTGTGCCATCCTCAGCAATACTTGTAACTTTTCCGATGGCTTCAATAATACCAGTAAACATGCGATAAAATTCGGGTTTTTTGCATTTTGTTTTGGTTTGCTTTCTAAATCTGCGCTATATTTGCCGTCCTTAAAACAATTAAAGGAGGTATTACGCATGCTAATTATCGATTCGAAAGACTGCGAAAACATAGACAAGGCCCTCAAAAAGTATAAGAAGAAGTTTGAGAAAGCTAAGATCTTGTTGCAGTTGCGTGAAAGACAGTCCTTCACTAAACCTTCTGTTCGTCGCAGAGGCCAGGTGTTGAAAGCTGTTTACAAGCAAAAGATAGCCAGCGGAAAGATCGAAGCATAAGCTTCTCCTCTTCTACAATATTTTATAGCTGCAAGGTTTTTTGTACTTTGCAGCTATTGTTTTTTATGACCAACCATCCAATTATCCAGTCCTTTATAGAATACCTGAAGTTTGAAAAAAGATACTCAAGGCATACCATACTTTCTTACGAAACCGACCTTACTTATTTCTTTGATTATATCATTACGCAGTACGGCGAAACACCGCTTGAGCAATTATCTCACATTTATATAAGAAGCTGGCTGGCAAGTTTAAAAGATGCTAAGCTCACTTCAAAAAGCATCAATCGTAAAATATCTACACTCAAATCTTTCTTCAAATACCAATTGAAGATTGGAAAGATCCAGCAAACGCCTATGGCTAAAATTGTGGCGCCAAAGGATGAAAAGCGTTTGCCCAATTTTGTTGCAGACCGGGATATCAAAACCTTATTTGAGCATGTAGAATTTACGGATGACTGGAAAGGAAAGACCGAACGTTTGCTGCTGCTGCTGTTTTATAATACCGGCATGCGTTTAAGCGAATTGATTGGTTTGAAAGATGGAAGCATTAATTTTTCCAATCACACCTTGAAGGTTTTAGGTAAAGGGAATAAAGAAAGAATCCTTCCTCTTCACCCTGAAATAATTGCTGATATAAAAAGCTACATTCTAAATAAAAAAGAAGCGTTTCAGGACTTGCCTGATGCCTGTTTATTTGTCAACGAGAAAGGAAAACCTTTTTATCCCAGGGCTGTATATACTATTGTAAAAAAATATTTGGATACTGTTACCACAATAGAAAAAAGAAGCCCACACGTATTGCGACATACTTTCGCAACTCACCTTACCAACAACGGAGCGGACTTAAATGCCGTTAAAGAATTACTGGGTCATAGCAGCCTTGCCGCTACACAAGTTTACACCCATAATACTATTGAGAAATTGAAGAATATTTACAAACAGGCTCATCCCAAGGCCTGAGAAAAATCATTAAAAAATTTATGCTTTTGGCTTGGCAGAAAAAAGCTCATGCTTTAATTTCATAGTGGACCAAAAGCCTGATGGCTTCAGTTCTTTGAATCATTTTATCACAGTTAAAAACCAGTTCTATGATCGTACATGTTCAGGCAGTTCACTTTGATGCTGATAGAAAGTTAGTTGAACACATTAATCGAAAACTTGAAAAGCTGCAACAGTATCACGACCGGATCATTAAAGTGGATGTGTTTTTGATTTTAGACAACGTTGTGCACTCCATTAAGGATAAGATAGCCGAGATTAGGGTGCATGTACCAAGGGCAGATTTCTTTGTAAAGAGCACCAGTAAATCATTTGAGGCTTCTTTTGATGATGCATTGGAAGCACTCATTAACCAGATAAAACGAAAGAAAGAAAAACAAGCTGCTTAATCAATTTTTAAAAGACCTCTTTTTACGGGGTCTTTTTTTATGTAGCTATTCAAAAAAAAATCTTTTCATTTTTTTCCAATACTCATTTTCCTTTACCTTTGCCTTCCCAAAAAAGGGGGTAGCTCTTTATTTTGTTTCAAACCACCACCGCATACCAGTCGGAGATAAATGGTTTGATCCACTTTTGAAATATAAAGTGTTGGGTTAATGCCACCTTAGCTCAGCTGGTAGAGCAACTGATTTGTAATCAGTAGGTCGCCAGTTCGATTCTGGCAGGTGGCTCAATACTGGCGCAGATGGTGGAAACGCCATACAGTAGGGCAGGTTCCAGAGCGGCCAAATGGGGCGGACTGTAAATCCGCTGTCTTTCGACTTCAGTGGTTCGAATCCACTCCTGCCCACAGAACAATTTGACAATTTGCGAATTTGATAATTCGACAATTTTTGAGTTGTAAGTTCTTTTAAACTTCAGCAAAAGTCATTGGCACATTGCCAAATTGACGAATTGCCGAATTGATTTTGCGGAAGTAGCTCATTTGGTAGAGCGATAGCCTTCCAAGCTATAGGTGGCCGGTTCGAGCCCGGTCTTCCGCTCCAGAATGAGTCAACTAGTCAAATGAGTCAAATAGGAGCCACTAAGGCTTTTATATGACTCATTTGACCCACTGACTGCAATGACCTTAAAACGCCGTTGTAGCTCAGTGGTAGAGCACTTCCTTGGTAGGGAAGAGGTCGTGAGTTCGATTCTCACTAACGGCTCTGACTGTGTTAAGAGAACTGGTTAGTTTCTCAAGATGCAGAATAGAGATAGAAAGTAAAAGAGTGCGACGCAACAGAAGCTGAATAGGCAGATGTTGCTGGTAACATAAAAATATCCTTCAATTTGCTTGCAGAAAGAAGGCGTTTTAGAATAATAAATTTTGTACCTCCACAACTAAAAACCGATAAAGATGTCTAAAGAGACCTTTAAGAGGGACAAACCCCACGTAAACGTTGGTACCATCGGTCACGTAGACCACGGTAAAACAACTTTGACCGCTGCCATTACTTCTATTCTTGCAACAAAAGGATTGGCAACGGCAAAAAAGTATGATGAAATTGATGGTGCACCTGAAGAAAAAGAAAGAGGTATCACTATCAATACAGCTCACGTTGAGTATCAGACGGCTAACCGTCACTATGCTCACGTTGACTGTCCTGGTCACGCTGACTATGTAAAGAACATGATCACCGGTGCTGCGCAGATGGATGGTGCAATCCTGGTTGTGGCTGCTACAGATGGTCCTATGCCTCAGACAAAAGAGCACATTCTTTTGGCTCGCCAGGTAGGCGTACCTCGTATTGTAGTATTTATGAACAAGGTTGACCTTGTTGACGATAAAGAATTATTGGAACTGGTTGAAATGGAAATCCGTGACCTTTTAAGCTCTTACGGTTTCGATGGCGACAACACTCCAATCATTCAAGGTTCTGCTACCGGTGAACTTGCTGGCGAAGCTCAGTGGGTTGCTAAAGTAGAAGAGTTGATGGATGCAGTTGATACATACATTCCATTGCCTCCTCGTCCGGTTGATATGGCTTTCCTGATGTCTGTTGAAGACGTATTCTCAATCACTGGTCGTGGTACAGTTGCTACAGGCCGTATTGAAAGAGGTCGTATTAAAGTTGGTGAGCCAGTTGAGATCGTTGGTTTGCAGGAAACTCCACTTACCTCTACTTGTACTGGTGTGGAAATGTTCCGTAAACTTCTTGACGAAGGTGAAGCTGGTGATAATGCAGGTTTGTTATTACGTGGTGTTGAGAAAACTCAGATCCGTCGTGGTATGGTAATCTGTAAGCCGGGTTCAATCACTCCTCACACTGATTTCAAAGGTGAAGTTTATGTGTTGAGCAAAGAAGAAGGTGGCCGTCATACTCCATTCTTCCAAAAATACCGTCCTCAGTTCTATTTCAGAACTACAGACGTAACCGGTGAAGTAGAATTGCCAGCTGGAACTGAAATGGTAATGCCTGGTGATAACACTAACCTTACTGTTAAGCTGATCCAGCCAATTGCGATGGAGAAAGGTTTGAAGTTTGCGATTCGTGAAGGTGGTCGTACAGTAGGTGCCGGTCAGGTTACTGAAATCTTAAAGTAAGCCTTTAGCTTCGAGCTTTTAGCTTCAAGCCGTTAGGCCAAATGCAAATGATCTATATATTTGCAACATATTGCTAAGAGCTATTAGCTAACCGCTAGTAGCTCTTAGCTTTCATACGGGTGTAGTTCAATGGCAGAATAGCGGTCTCCAAAACCGTTGATGGGAGTTCGAATCTCTCCACCCGTGCAGATGAAGTTTAAGAGTTTAAAGTTTAAAGTTCAAAGTTCTCTGGAACGGCAAACCTTAGACCTTAGACCTTAAACCTTAAACCTTCTAAAATGAATAAAATATCAAATTATTTCAGCGAGTCTTATAAAGAGCTGACTGAAAAAGTAACCTGGCCAAACTGGACGCAATTGCAGCAATCAACAATGATTGTACTTGTGGCAACCTTGGTTATAACAGCTATTGTTGCTTTAATGGACTTTGTAGCCGGTGGCGCCTTACGTTTTATTTACGATCTTTTTACTAAGTAAGAATGGAAACAACAACTCAAAATGATATACAACCGCAGCAGCAGGAAACCAAATGGTACGTGCTGCGTGTAGTTAGCGGTAAAGAACGCAAGGTGAAAGAATATCTGGATAAAGAGATCTCTCGCGGCGGATGGGGCAGTGTTGTAAAACAGGTTTTCTTACCTGTAGAGAAAGTATATAAAGTGCAAAACGGTAAGAAGGTAATGAGAGAACGCAACTACTATCCTGGTTATGTAATGGTGGAAGTTGCAGAAGGTAAGCTTAACGATGACTTAAGGGATATCATTAAAAATACAACCAATGTTATTCATTTTCTTGGTAAAGAAAATCCTATTGCTTTACGCAAGGCAGAAGTGAATAAAATGTTAGGTAAGATGGATGAGATGGCCGAGGCAGGTGGGGTAAGTATGAGTGAGCCATTCATTGTGGGAGAGACTATTAAAATCATCGAAGGTCCTTTCAATGATTTCAATGGAGTGATTGAAGAAGTGAATGATGAGAAGAAGAAATTAAAAGTTACTGTGAAGATCTTTGGCCGTTCAACACCTGTTGAATTGAATTATATGCAGGTAGAAAAAATTAGCTAACTGAACTTTTCATTTAGTGATAACCGCCTTGAGGGCGGTTTTTTTATTCTGTTAATGGATTTATAAAGCATTTATGTTATCACTAAATCTGTACATAATTATGATAGATGGTAACAAAGGGTGTAAGTAGTACGTCTAATTTCGTAAAGCTTTTAGTTAATCGAAAACCAACCTTATGCTTCGCCTTATTGCCAGCTTGTTTGCAGGTTCACTTATATGTTTCTCAACAGAGGCTCAAATAGTTCCCAAGCAAATGCCTGCTAAAAGAACAACAGCAGTTCTAAAAATTGACGGACTTATTGACGAGGCAGCCTGGAAGGAAGCTACACCCGCTACAAATTTTATTGAGTGGAGACCAAATGCCGGCAAACCCCAGGATAGTGCTATAAAAACTATAGTTTATCTTCTTTACGATAACACATCGGTGTATGTAGGTGGTTACTGTTATGAAAGAACAAAGGACAGTGTGTCGAGAGAATTGATCGGAAGAGATAGAGTGGGAATTAATGATTTCGTGGGTGTGATCTTCGATACCTATAATGATAAGATCAACGGGTTTGGATTTTATGTTACACCTTATGGTGAGCAATTTGATGCAAAGTATTCGAATACGCAAGGCGAAGATGATTCCTGGAATGGAGTGTGGGATAGCGAAGCAAAAATTCATGATAATGGCTGGTCTTTTGAAATGCGTATTCCTTATTCTGCTTTGCGTTTCTCGAGTCGTGATAACCAAACATGGGGTTTAAATATTACACGCCGACGTAACAAAACCGGGCAACAATATATGTGGAACCCGGTTGATCCGCAGGTAAACGGTTTTATTAACCAGGAAGGAGAGTGGACAGGAATCGAAAGAATACAGGCACCTATACGTTTGCAGTTTTCGCCTTATTTATCTTCTTATGTAAATCATGATAAAAAAGACAGCAAAGATTGGCGTACATCTATTAATGGAGGAATGGATGTTAAATACGGAATAAGTGATGCTTTTACTTTAGATATGACATTGATTCCGGATTTTGGGCAAGTACCAACCGATCCACAGATTTTAAATCTTTCTCCTTTTGAAGTGCGATTTAGTGAGAACCGTGCCTTTTTTACAGAAGGAACTGAATTATTCAATAAGGGAAATTTGTTTTATTCAAGAAGGATAGGCGGTAGGCCTTTAAACTACGGTGCTGCTTTTCGCAATAGAAGAACCGGAGAAGTTGTTACTGAAAATCCTTCGCAGGCTAAGTTGGTAAATGCTACGAAAGTTTCTGGACGAACAAGTAAAGGTTTAGGTGTTGGATTTTTTAATGCTATCACAAAACCTATGTATGCTGTATTGGAAGATACCCTGAGTAAGTCAACAAGAGAATACAAAACCAGTCCTCTTACCAATTATAATATTGTAGTTCTAGATCAAACGTTAAAGAATAATTCTTCCGTTTCATTCATCAATACCAATACAATGAGAAGTGGAGAAGATTATGATGCGAATGTTAGTGCTGCCTTATTCGATTTCAATAATAAAAAGAACACCTATAACTGGAATGGGAAGGTTGCTCTTAGTAAACTATATGGCAACAATATAAAGAATGGAACAGGTTATTCACATGAGTTTGAATTTGCCAAAACAGGTGGCCGTTTCAATTTTGAGATTGAGCATGAAGTGGTTGACCCAAATTACAACATTGCGGACTTGGGCTTTTTTACTACCACTAACTACATTGAAAACAACCTTTGGATGGGCTATAAGTGGGTTAAGCCGGGCTCCTGGTTTAATCAACTACGGATCAACTCCAACCTTGGCCATAGTATGCGGTTTAAAGGCGGCGATTACCAATACTTGTACGCCAACATCAACTCAAATGCACAATTAAAAAACTTATGGTGGGTAGGTGCATTTGTAGGTTATAATCCTGAAGGCAATGATTTTTTTGAAGCAAGAAACGGTCAGGCATTCAGAACGTCAAAAAGATGGAATCTCGAAACCTGGATTGAAAGTAATTCGGCCAAAAAGTATTCCATCAATGCCAGCTTTTTCAGTGGGTTATTTCAGCTTGAGAAGGGCAGGAACCTGAATTTCAGCTTAAGGCAGAAGTATAGGTTCAGCGATAAACTGTCGGTTAGCCATAGGGTGATCTACCAGCCATTCACAAACAATGTAGGTTTTGACGGTATAGATAGCACCATCTCGGTTTTTGCCCTGCGAGATAGAATCACAACAACTCAAACAGTCGATGCAAAGTATAATTTCAACAATAAATCGGGTATTACTTTAAGCATTCGCCATTACTGGAGCGAAGTTGATAAAGAGAAATATTTTCAGTTGAACGGTGATGGCAGAACGGTAAAATACGAGCCAAGACAAAGCTACAATCGTAGCGATGTAAGCTTCAATCAGTTTGCTCTATTCGCGGAATACAGTTTGCAATTTGCTCCAGGCAGCTTTATCAATATCGTATGGAAGAATGAAAATGTTCATGATAATACGATCGCAGATCATAACTACTTTAAAAACCTGAACAGAACCATAGAGGATCCTCACAGCAATAACCTTTCTGTACGGATCATTTATTTCCTTGACTACCTGGACTTTAAGAAATGGAGAAAGAAGGGATGAGAGTTACACTATGCTGAATAGAATTACCAACCGCACAAGTGAGTGACACAACTGAAGCCCAATAGTAGCCATGTGGCTGGCTCAATAACCATCGACTGTTTAACAAAAATTCTCCATTTTCCCTTCCCAATTTTCAACTTATTCCCCTACTTTTGCGACCCCAATTAGTTCTTTAGAAAGCCGCTCCGTGCGGGATTGAGGAATTTGGGAGACGCAGTAGTCGCTGAGATGAACCGTCGCTTGAACCAATAAATCGAAGAAAATGGCAAAAGAAATCACTGGCTATGTAAAGCTTCAGTGCAAGGGTGGCCAGGCTAACCCTGCACCTCCAATTGGTCCGGCATTGGGTTCCAAAGGTGTTAACATCATGGAATTCTGCAAGCAGTTTAATGCAAGGACACAAGACAAAATGGGAAAAGTTCTTCCTGTTTTACTTACAGTTTATTCCGATAAGTCGTTTGACTTTATCATCAAAACTCCTCCCGCAGCCGTTCAGTTAAAGGACGCCGCTAAAATTCAAAGTGGTTCAAAAGAGCCTAACCGCCAGAAGGTTGGTAAGGTAACATGGGCACAGGTTGAAGAGATTGCCAAAGATAAAATGGCTGATCTGAACGCCTTTACCCTGGAAAGTGCCGCATCAATGGTTGCCGGTACCGCTCGCAGCATGGGTTTGACCGTAGAAGGAGGCCCTGCAAAATAATTTTGAACTATTAAAACGAATTGAAAATGGCATTCATTCCTAAAAAAAGAAAAGCAGTAAACTCAAAAGTTGATGCAAACAAGGCATACAGCTTAAGAGAGGCTTCTGCACTGGTGAAAGATGTCACTACGTGCAAGTTTGATGCTTCTGTTGATCTTCATATCCGCTTAGGCGTTGATCCTAAGAAAGCTGACCAGGATATTCGCGGTACAGTTACTTTACCTCATGGTACTGGTAAAACAAAGAAAGTATTAGTGCTTTGCGGCCCTGATCAGGAAGCTGCAGCAAAAGGCGCCGGTGCTGACTACGTAGGTTTAGATGAATTTGTACAAAAGATTGAAGGTGGTTGGACAGATGTTGACGTTATCGTTGCCACTCCTGCCGTAATGCCTAAGATCGGTCGTTTAGGCAAAATATTAGGTCCTCGTAACCTGATGCCAAACCCTAAGACAGGTACCGTTACTAACGATGTAGCAGGTGCAGTTAACGAAGTAAAAGGTGGTAAGATCGCATTTAAGGTAGATAAAGCAGGTATTATTCATGCGTCTATCGGCCGTGTATCTTTTACTCCTGAAAAAATTGCTGCTAACAGCCAGGAATTGATCAATGCGATCATCAAGGCAAAGCCAGCAACTGCAAAAGGCACTTACCTGAAAGGTTTAACTATGGCTGCTACAATGAGCCCTGGTATTGCTATCGATACAAAATCTTTTGTTCACTAATTCGCCTTAGCGAATCAAAATCTTTATCATGACTAAAGAACAAAAAAACGAGATCATAGGAGAGTTGAAAGAGAAGTTTTCTCAGTACAACAACTTCTATGTTACCAATACAGAATCGCTGTCTGTAGAACAGATCAGCAAATTGCGCCGTGCATGTTTCAGCAAAAATGTTGAAATGCGTGTTGCAAAAAATACATTGATCAAAAAGGCTCTTGAGTCTTTCAACAATGAAAGCTATAACGGTGTGTTTGATTCGTTGAACAACGTAACAGCTTTGTTGTTCTCTGAAAACCCGAAGGAACCAGCTTTAATTCTTTCTTCTTTCCGTACAGAAAGCAAAGGTGAGAAGCCAGAATTGAAAGCTGCTTTTATCAATGGTGATATTTATAGCGGTGATAACAACCTTGTAACTTTAACCAAGATCAAGACGAAGAACGAATTGATCGGCGAAGTGATTGGCTTGTTACAATCACCTGCTAAAAGAGTGTTAGCTGCCTTGTTGCACCATCACGAAAAACAAGCAGCAGGTGCTGAGGCTCCTGAGGCAGAATAGTGTGAATTCAGCTACGAGTAATGAGTTACGAGTTCGAGCCTTTAGTCTCGCAGCTCGCAGCTAAAACCTCGCAGCCTTTCTATAAACAATTTTTTTAAACTCGCCGTCGGACTACATTAAGGTGGAATGAAGACGGTAAAAATTAACATCAAATGGCAGACGTAAAAAATCTTGCAGAAACATTAGTAGGCCTTACTGTAAAAGAAGTACAGGAATTGGCTGATTTCTTAAAATCAGAGTACGGCATTGAGCCAGCTGCTGCTGCAGTTGTGGTTTCTGGTGATGGTGGCGGCGGTGCAGCTGCTGTTGAAGAGAAAACTGCGTTCAATGTAATTCTGAAAGCTGCTGGTGCATCTAAACTGAACGTAGTTAAGATCGTTAAAGACTTAACCAGTTTAGGTTTGAAGGAAGCGAAAGACTTAGTAGACGGTGCTCCAAAACCAATCAAAGAAGGCGTTGACAGAGCCACTGCTGATGATATCGCAGCTAAGTTGAAAGAAGCTGGTGCTGACGTAGAAGTTGTTTAATTGTTTCGATTGAAATACATGAAGCCCTGACGAGAGTTGGGGCTTTTTTGTTTATGTAGCGAACAGCAGAATGACTATTAAACTTCGTTGCGTCGCACACTTATACGTTCGGAAATCCTATTCATCAATTAAAGACTTAAATAGTGAACTATTTTTTTAAAAGTTATTTCATCTACCAAAGCGATATTCTTTAGATCTTCCAGGTTTTTAAATGTACCATGCTGGTTTCGATACTCAACAATTGCGTTGGCTAAGTTCCATTTAATGTATGGGTGCACTTTCAGTTCGTCTTTTGTGGCTGTATTGATATTTAGTTTTCGAAGTGCATTTAGATTAACCTGTAACCTGGTTTTGATCCTCTGAAAAGTTGAGTCAGGTACGCCATAAGTTTCACCTACCTGATCTACAGAATAAAATCCTCCAAGCTTATCTCTGAAGTTAATAATACGAGCAGCCAGTTTGCTTCCTATGCCCGGCAAAGCAATCAAAGCCGAGGTATCGGCTTCGTTGATATCAATCAGTACACTTTTGGTTTCAGGTTTTGAATAGGGTATCAAGTTGTTTGAAGGATAGGTCCTCATTTCTATAGAAGTGATTGTGATATAGTCCTTCACTCTTTCATAGAACCCTTCCGGCATGCCCCAAATACGCATTAAATCTTCGGGTTTGTAAAACTTTCCGCCTTTGCTCCTATAGTTAATGATAGTTTTTGCTGTTTTTTCATTTAGTCCAAGCCGCTGCCAATCTCCAACTGATAACGTATTCGGGTCAAACTCAAATAGTTCCCCTTGTGTAAATAAGGGCTCTCGTTTTGGTTCATAGGTAGTGGAAAAGTCCCTCTGATCATCATTCTGTCTCCAATAGTTTGTATCTCTTTTTGCTTCTAAAGAGTCTTTGGCAATACCCAGTATCAAATCATTCTGGACAATCAATTCAGATTGCGATCGTATAAAAAGCCGCGGGATAAAATAGATGCTTAAAACTATGATTAGGATAGAGATTATGACTATCCGCTCTTTTTTAGAAAAGGTCAGGTAGTCCTGAACAAAACGTTTCCAAAACATGCAAAAAAGATAGCATCTATTAAGACAATCCCAAAACTTTTGTGGCGCAATCTTTGTGTGCAAAAATTCCTTGTCTGTGACGGTTAAATCCTTACTTTTGCAATCCTTTAGTTTTGGCCAAAAACATTTTGACGTCGCAAATCATGCTTAAATAGTTGTAATTCAACAGCTTTTATTTTAAGGGAATAAGAGCCTGATACTGATTTGCCCGTTCATAACATTAAACCGGTTTTTATTCATATGCCTTCAACAACAAATCAAAGGATCAACTTCGGTAAAATTGGAAATATTGCCGAAACTCCCGATCTATTGGGAGTACAGATCCAATCCTTCAGAGAGTTTTTCCAGCTCGAAACCACACCCGACAAAAGAAATATTGAGGGTTTGTTCCGTGTGTTCAAGGAAAATTTTCCTATTACTGACACCCGTAACATTTTCGTTTTAGAGTTTTTGGATTACTTCATCGATCCTCCCCGTTATACTATCGAGGAGTGTATGGAACGCGGCTTAACCTATGCTGTGCCTTTGAAAGCAAAGCTTCGCTTAAGCTGTAATGATGAAGAGCACATCGATTTCCAGACTATTGTACAGGATGTATTCTTAGGAAACATTCCTTATATGACCCCTCGCGGAACCTTCGTTATCAACGGAGCTGAACGTGTAGTGGTTTCTCAGTTACACCGTTCACCTGGTGTATTCTTCGGTCAGTCTATTCACCCGAATGGAACAAAGATTTACTCTGCCAGAGTAATTCCGTTCAAAGGTGCCTGGATGGAGTTTGCTACCGACATTAATAATGTCATGTATGCTTACATTGACCGTAAGAAAAAGTTCCCTGTAACAACATTGCTTCGTTCCATTGGTTACGAAACGGATAAAGACATTCTTGAATTATTCGGAATGGCTGAAGAAGTAAAAGGCGATAAAAAATCACTTGGGAAATATGTAGGCCGCCGCTTAGCTGCCCGTGTTTTGCGCAGCTGGGTAGAAGACTTTGTGGATGAGGATACCGGTGAGGTAGTTTCTATCGAAAGAAACGAGGTGATATTAGAACGTGATTCAATTTTGGACGAAGAAGCGATCGACACGATCTCTGAGATGGACATCAAATCTGTGTTCATCCAAAGAGAAGATGTTGGTGGTGACTTTGCTATTATCTATAACACATTAAACAAGGATACTTCTAACTCAGAGCTTGAGGCTGTTCAGGTGATCTACCGTCAGTTACGCGGCGCTGATGCTCCGGATAATGAAACGGCAAGAGGTATTATTGATAAATTATTCTTCTCTGATAAGCGTTATGACTTGGGTGAAGTGGGGAGATATAAGATCAACCGCAAACTGGGTTTAAATGCAGAGATCACGCAGAAGACATTAACCAAAGAAGATATCATTCTCATCATTAAATATCTTGTTCGCTTAACCAATGGTAAAGCGGAGATTGATGACATTGATCACTTGTCTAACCGTCGTGTTCGTACGGTAGGTGAGCAGTTATACGCTCAGTTTGGCGTTGGTCTGGCTCGTATGGCTCGTACCATTCGTGAGAGAATGAACGTTCGTGACAATGAGGTATTTACCCCGGTTGATTTGATCAATGCAAGAACACTTTCTTCTGTGATCAACTCCTTCTTTGGTACATCTCAGTTATCCCAGTTCCTGGATCAAACGAATCCGCTTTCTGAGATCACACACAAACGCCGTATCTCAGCACTCGGACCAGGCGGTTTAAGCCGTGAAAGAGCTGGTTTCGAGGTTCGTGACGTACACTATAGCCACTATGGCCGCTTATGTACCATCGAAACTCCTGAAGGTCCAAACATTGGTCTGATCTCTACGCTTTGCGTACATGCTAAGATCAATGAGATGGGCTTTATTGAAACACCTTACCGTAAAGTGAATGATGGTAAAGTGGATATGAAGGCTTTGACTTTCTTGAGTGCAGAAGAAGAAGATACAGCAAAGATTGCCCAGGCAAACGTAGGTGTAGATAAGAACGGAAACTTTGTAGAGGAAAAGATCGTTAGCCGCGAAACGGGTGATTTCCCGATTCTTGATAAGAATGAAGTTCAGTATATGGATGTTGCTCCAAACCAGATCGTTGGTTTGAGTGCGTCTTTAATTCCATTCCTTGAGCATGACGATGCTAACCGTGCCCTGATGGGGTCGAACATGCAACGTCAGGCAGTACCATTGTTACGTCCAGATGTTCCTGTAGTAGGAACAGGTTTGGAAGGTAAGGCTGCCCGTGATGCTCGAATTCAAATTCACTCAGAAGGTGAAGGTGTGGTTGAATATGTTGATGCAAATGAAATTCATGTTCGTTATAACAGAAACGAAGATCAACGTCTTGTTTCTTTCGAAGATGATTTGAGAGTGTATCGCTTAACCAAATTCATCAAAACCAACAGGAAACTTCTATTAACCTAAAGCCTGCTGTAAAGAAAGGCCAGAAGGTAAAAGAAGGTGATTTCTTAACCGAAGGTTACGCCACAAAAGATGGTGAATTAGCTCTTGGTAAAAACCTGAAAGTGGCATTCATGCCTTGGAAAGGCTACAACTTCGAGGATTCCATTGTAATCTCTGAAAGAGTAGTAAAAGAAGATATGTTTACTTCTGTTCACATCTCTGAATATGAACTGGAAGTACGGGATACAAAACTGGGTGAAGAAGAATTGACTCCAGATATTCCAAACGTTTCTGAAGAAGCAACGAAGGATCTGGATGAAAACGGTATAATCCGTATTGGTGCCCAAATTAAAGAAGGCGATATTCTGATTGGTAAGATCACTCCAAAAGGTGAGTCTGACCCAACTCCTGAAGAGAAACTTCTTCGTGCCATCTTCGGTGATAAAGCCGGTGATGCAAAAGATGCTTCCCTGAAAGCTCCAAACGGAGTAGAAGGTGTGGTGATTTCAAAGAAATTATTCCAGAGGGCTAAAAAAGATAAGAACGCAAAAGTTCGTGAGAAGGCAGCTTTAGAAAAGTTAGAGAAGATTCATGAGAAGAATGTAGCTGACTTAATGGAGGTGTTACTAGATAAATTGCAGACGTTGTTAAAAGAAAAGCCTTCTGCTGGTGTTAGCAACAACTTTGGTGAAGTATTGATCGGCAGAGGTGCCAAGTTCACTCAGAAAAACCTTTCTCAGATTGATTTCATGAACGTGAACCCTCTGGGCTGGACAGGCGATGCTAAAATTGACGATCAGATCAACATATTGTTGCACAACTACAGCATTAAGTACAACGAAGAATTAGGTAGATATAAGAGAGAGAAGTTCAACATCTCAATTGGTGATGAATTACCAGCAGGCGTGTTGAAACTGGCTAAGGTTTATATTGCTGTTAAGCGTAAGTTGAAAGTAGGTGATAAGATGGCTGGCCGTCACGGTAACAAAGGTATTGTGGCTAAGATTGTTCGTGCAGAAGACATGCCTTTCCTTGAAGACGGAACTCCTGTGGACATTGTATTGAACCCACTAGGTGTACCTTCTCGTATGAACCTTGGACAGATATATGAAACTGTTTTAGGTTGGGCAGGTCTGCAACTGGGAACTAAGTTTGCGACACCAATTTTTGATGGTGCTTCTACGGAAGACATAGCGAAATTCTGTGAAGATGCGGGTATACCAATGTTTGGTCACACGTACTTATATGATGGAGAAACAGGTGAACGTTTCCACCAGAAAGCAACAGTGGGTGTTATTTATGTAATTAAGCTACACCACATGGTTGATGACAAGATGCATGCCCGTTCTATCGGACCATATAGCTTGATCACTCAGCAACCTTTAGGTGGTAAAGCACAATTTGGTGGTCAGCGTTTTGGTGAGATGGAAGTATGGGCACTGGAAGCATACGGCGCTGCTAACATTCTGCAGGAATTGCTAACCATCAAATCGGATGATATTATTGGACGTGCTAAAACATACGAGGCTATCGTGAAAGGTGAAAACATTCCACGTGCCGGCATACCAGAATCATTCAACGTATTGGTGCATGAGTTGAGAGGCTTAGGATTAGATCTTAAGTTTCACGATTAATAAATGAATAATGAGTAATGAGTGATGAATCAGCAATGACCACTCATTACTCATTACTCATTACTCATTAAACAAATCTTCAAATCAGAAATATTTAAAAATGGCTTTTAATAAAAGAGACAATCGTCCGAGACCAACGTTTTCAAAGATTACGATCGGATTGGCTTCTCCAGACAGCATTTTGGAAAAAAGCTTTGGTGAAGTGTTGAAGCCTGAAACCATTAACTATCGTACCTATAAACCAGAAAGAGATGGTTTGTTCTGCGAAAGAATGTTTGGTCCTGTAAAAGATTACGAATGTGCTTGTGGTAAGTATAAGCGTATTCGTTATAAAGGCATTGTTTGCGATCGCTGCGGTGTTGAAGTAACAGAGAAGAAAGTGCGTCGCGAAAGAATGGGTCATATCAAATTAGTTGTCCCAGTTGTACACATCTGGTATTTCAAATCATTGCCGAACAAAATTGGTTACCTGTTGGGAATGAGCTCTAAGAAATTAGAGACCATCGTTTATTACGAAAGATTTGTAGTGATACAGCCAGGTATCCGTGCTGATAAGGGTCAAAATTTTGGTGATCTGTTGACCGAAGAAGAGTACCTGGATATTTTGGATACCCTTCCAAAAGACAATCAGTATTTGCCAGACGAAGATCCAAACAAATTCATTGCTAAGATGGGTGCTGAAGCAGTACATGATCTTTTAGCAAGAATTGATCTTGATCAGTTATCATTTGATTTAAGAAATGCTGCAGCTACTGAAACATCTCAGCAACGTAAGGCAGATGCATTAAAGCGTTTGTCGGTTGTTGAATCTTTCCGTGATGCACAAACTCGCATCTCCAACCAGCCACAATGGATGGTAATGCAATATATTCCGGTTATTCCACCGGAACTTCGTCCGTTAGTACCTCTTGATGGTGGTCGTTTCGCATCTTCTGATCTGAACGATCTTTACCGTCGTGTGATCATCCGTAACAACCGTTTAAAGCGTTTGTTGGAGATCAAAGCACCGGAGGTAATCTTACGTAATGAAAAACGTATGTTGCAGGAAGCTGTTGATAGCTTGTTTGATAACTCTCGTAAATCAAACGCTGTTAAAGCAGAAGGTGGCCGTGCACTGAAATCGCTTTCTGATGTATTGAAAGGAAAGCAAGGTCGTTTCCGTCAGAACCTTTTGGGTAAACGTGTTGACTACTCTGGTCGTTCGGTTATCGTTGTAGGTCCTGAGTTGAAACTGTACGAGTGCGGTTTACCAAAAGACATGGCTGCTGAGTTATTCAAGCCATTCATCATTCGTAAATTAATTGAAAGAGGTATCGTAAAAACAGTGAAGTCAGCAAGAAAACTTGTTGACAAGAAGGAAGCTGTTGTTTGGGATATCCTTGAAAATATTTTGAAAGGCCACCCTGTAATGTTAAACCGTGCCCCAACGCTGCACCGTTTATCTATCCAGGCCTTCCAGCCAAAATTAGTAGAAGGAAAAGCGATTCAATTACACCCGCTGGTAACTACGGCTTTCAACGCCGACTTTGATGGTGACCAGATGGCGGTACACGTTCCATTAAGCAACGCTGCTATTTTGGAAGCACAATTGTTAATGCTGGCTTCTCACAATATTTTGAACCCACAGAATGGTACACCAATCACCCTTCCTTCACAGGACATGGTACTGGGTCTGTATTACATTTCTAAGGGAAAGAAATCTACGGATGAAGTAAAAGTAAAAGGTGAAGGAAAAGCTTTTTACAGTGAGGAAGAAGTGATCATTGCCTATAACGAAGGCGTGGTTGATCTTCATGCGCACATCAAAGTAAAAACCAATATTCGCCAGGGCGATCAGTTGGTAAACAAACTGATTGAAACCACTGTAGGACGTGTGATCTTTAACCAGCACGTACCAAAAGAAGTTGGTTTTGTAAATGCCTTATTAACCAAGAAGAACCTTCGTGAGATCATTGGTGATATTATTAAGATCACTAACGTTCCTAAAACAGCGAAGTTCCTTGACGATATTAAGCAACTTGGTTTCCGCACAGCCTTCCAGGGTGTTTTGTCATTCTCTATCAATGATCTGATCATTCCAGATATTAAACACGAATTGGTTGATAATGCTAAAGGTGAAGTAGAAGAAGTTTGGGAAAACTACAACATGGGTCTGATCACCAATAACGAACGTTATAACCAAATCGTTGACATCTGGTCTCGTGTTGACACCCGTATCACTGAAACATTGATCCGTGAATTGGCAACTGATAAGCAAGGCTTCAACTCAGTATTTATGATGTTGGATTCTGGTGCCCGTGGTTCCAAGCAGCAGATCAAGCAGCTGGCCGGTATCAGAGGTTTGATGGCAAAACCAAGAAAGTCAGGATCTACCGGTTCCGAGATCATTGAGAATCCAATCCTTTCCAACTTTAAAGGTGGATTGAACGTATTGGATTATTTCATCTCTACCCACGGTGCCCGTAAAGGTTTGGCTGATACGGCCTTGAAAACAGCCGATGCCGGTTACTTAACCCGTCGTTTGGTCGATGTTTCGCAAGATGTTGTGATTACAGAAGAAGATTGCGGAACGCTACGAGGTATTGCAACTTCTGCCTTAAAAGATAATGAAGATATCATTGAACCATTATCTGATAGAATTGAAGGCCGTACTTCACTGCATGATGTATTTGATGTTCAATCTGATGAATTACTGGTAGGTGCAGGAGAAGAGATTGGTACTGATGCTGCAAAACGCATTGAAGATGCTGGAATTGAAACAGTAGAAATCCGTTCAGTGTTGACTTGCGAAAGCAAACGCGGTACTTGCGTTAAGTGTTATGGTAAAAACCTGGCAACAGGCTACCTGGCACAACGTGGTGATGCAGTGGGTATCATTGCTGCACAGTCCATTGGTGAACCAGGTACTCAGCTGACACTACGTACCTTCCACGTGGGTGGTGTTGCAGGTTCTGCTTCCGTTGAATCTACTTTGCCAGCTAAGTTTGATGGTACGATCCAGTTTGATGGTGTTCGTTCTGTAACAACTACAAATAACGAAGGAGATAAAGTTCAGGTAGTGATTGGTCGTACCGGTGAGGTGCGTATCATGGATACCAAGAACGATCGTCTGTTGATCACTAATAACGTTCCTTACGGTGCCACTTTGCAAGTGAAGGACGGGCAACAGGTTAAGAAAGGTGATGTGATTTTCACATGGGATCCTTTCAACAACGTAATTGTTGCTGAAATAGATGGTACGCTGAAGTTTGAGAATGTATTGGATGGTATCACTTACCGCGAAGAAGCGGATGAACAAACTGGTCACCGTGAGAAAGTGGTAATTGAAACAAAAGATAAAACGAAGATCCCTTCGATGATCGTTGAAGGAAAAGATAGAAAATCATACAACTTACCAACAGGTAGCCATATAGTAGTGGATGAAGGGGATGCTGTGAAAGCTGGCCAGGTGTTGGTTAAGATTCCACGTGTGTTAGGTAAGTTAAGAGATATCACCGGTGGTCTTCCACGTGTAACCGAGTTATTCGAAGCTCGTAATCCATCTAATCCTGCTATTGTTTCTGAGATTGATGGTGTAGTAACAATGGGTGCCGTTAAACGTGGTAACCGCGAGATCATCATTGAAGCTAAGGATGGCGTAACTAAAAAATACTTAGTGCCTCTTACAAGACAAAGTCTTGCGCAAGACGGTGACTTTGTAAAAGCAGGTTCACCATTATCTGATGGACAGATTTCTCCGCAGGATATTCTTTCCATTCAAGGTCCATTTGCTGTACAACAGTATGTGGTAAATGAAATTCAGGAAGTATATCGATTGCAGGGCGTGAGGATCAATGACAAACACATCGAAGTTATCGTTCGACAGATGATGCGTAAAGTATCGATTGTTGATCCGGGTGATACAAGATTCCTGGAAGAAGATTTGACTGACAAGTTTGAGTTCATTGAAGAGAACGATTTCATCTTTGATAAAAAGGTTGTAACCGAAGCAGGTGAGTCTTCAAAGATGCGACCAGGTCAAATCGTTAGTCTACGTGAGTTAAGAGAAGAAAATTCTATTCTTCGCCGTAACGATAAAAAGCTGGTTGAGTACCGTGATGCAAAACCTGCAACATCTGCTCCAACACTTCTTGGTATTACGAAAGCTTCATTAGGCGTACCGAGCTGGATATCTGCCGCATCATTCCAGGAAACAACCAAGGTGTTGTCGTCTGCAGCTATTCAAGGTAAAACCGATGATATGCTTGGATTAAAGGAGAATGTGATCACAGGTCACTTGATCCCTGCGGGTACGGGTCTCCGTGAATTTGAGAACATGGTTGTAGGCAGCAAGGAAGAATACGAGTTGTTGCAAACAACACGTGAGGCTATGGCCTTTGACGAAGAGGAATAACGTAAATACAGCAATAAATTTGAAGGAGCAGGTAACTGCTCCTTTTTTTATGTGTTAAATTCATTTGGGTAGAGGCTTAAAACCCTTGCCAGAGCTGCATTTGCGTTAAGCGTTTCATAAAGTGAATTTATTCATTGATGATGGCAAGGAATCAATTCTTATTTTGCGCAAAAATCTTTCATGACCAGAGGCCTTATCATTTTAAATGTTGTTCTTTTAGTGCTTGTCGGAGTGCTCTTCTATCTCCACTTCTCTTCAAAAAATAACAATGGGTCCAATAAAGTTGCCGGGGTAAAAACAGAAGGAGCAGCAACCCCTTTCCGTATTGCCTATTTTGAAATGGATTCGGTAACCAACAACTTTGCAATGGTTAAGGATGTAAAGAATGAATTGAGCAGAAGAGAGCAAGACATGACAAACGATCTGGCCCGTATGGAAAAAGACCTGATGAATAAAGCTAAGGAATACCAAAGCCAGCCTTTGTCACAGGTTGAATCAGAAGTGGCTACCAACGACATGAGAGAACGTCAAAGACGTTACGAAATGCAGAAAGGTAAATACGACCAGGAGTACCAGGACCTGTACATGAATAAAATGGTTGAAGTAAGAACGAAAATAGAAGAGTTCCTTAAAGAATACAATAAAGAAAAGACCTACACTTATATCTTTTCTTACGAGCCTGGATTTATTTACTATCGTGATACAATGTATAACATTACTGCAGACCTGATTAAAGGATTGAATGCAAAATATCCGAATAAGAAAAAATAGTTTTTCGCATCCATCAAAAAATCTCATCAAAACTTGATGGGATTTTTTGCTTATTTGTCAATATGGTATGTGTTTTCTACTGTGGTCAGAGAAACCAAATGAATTTTTTTTCCAGACATTATTTTATAAAGCTGTCACAGCTCATAATAAACCAAGCAGGAGGCCGGTTCGTTGAAGTTCTTCTATAGAAGCAGCTACAAAATATTTATTTTCGAACTTCTTTTTATTCATTAGACTTTCAGGGCAAATTGATAGTGATGAAAAAGTATGCAATTATTGTAGCAGGTGGTACTGGCAGAAGAATGGGCACACAACTTCCCAAGCAGTTTTTATTGCTTCACGATAAACCGGTGCTATATTATACTATTAAAACGTTTCTTGAAGCTTATGATGATCTACAGATCATATTAGTATTACCAGAGGAATATATTGATATGGGCAGAGAGATCAATGATGCATATTTTGATAATGCAAGAATACAAATAACTGCAGGCGGAGAAACACGTTTTGATTCGGTTAAGAACGGATTAAGGTTAGTGGAAGGAGAGTCTATAATATTTGTACATGATGCTGTGCGTTGTTTGGTAAGCACCGATTTAATACATCGTTGCTATGAGAATACACTTCTTGTAGGAAGTGCTGTGCCGGCTGTTCGCTCAAAAGACAGTGTACGCATTTTAAATGAAGAGGAAAATGACAACGAGGTTTTGGACAGGGAGAAAGTAGTTATGGTGCAAACGCCGCAAACTTTTCATAGCAAAATATTATTACCTGCATTTGAAATAGATTATAAGGAACGTTTTACAGATGAGGCCACTGTAGTAGAAACATTTGGATTAAAGATAGCCTTAGTGGAAGGTGAGGATACAAACATTAAAATTACACGTCCGGTGGATATGCTGATTGCTGAGAGGCTGATTGAAGCATTGGAAAATGTTGAGCAACCATCTGACAATGTTGAGTGATGTTATTTTATCGCATCAAAAATATCTGGAACGGAATTGGCAATTGAGAATAACAAGTAGCAGAAACCTGGACGTTTTATCTTTTTAACCACTTTAAAAAGCCGGGCAAACGGTTTAACCGGATAGCAGTAAATTTTTCTTCAAGTCCACCAAAGCTGCTATAGAAAAAGGCAAGATTACGTATATCGCTCCCTTCAAAATCCAGAATTAATTTTTGATTTGCATGTTCTTTAATGAAAGAATCAATCAATTGGTGAGATGCACCAATTGTACGTCCATTAGGATGGTTGCCAACTAATATATAATACGCCCTGCTGTGCGAAAAAAAGAATGCAGCAGAGGAAACCAGGTTATCATTAGAGTATATACCATAAGTTGTTGCAACGTTCTTGTGTTCAAGTAGTGCATACAAGTTTGCAAAACGCTGATAATCCCTTTCAGTCAGGCTATGGCTTTGTTGCTCAGCTAACCCAATGATCTGGCCAACCTCAATATTTTTTTTGCATGAACATTTATAGGTTGCAGCCTTCTTTAAGTTCCGTTTGATGTTTTCACGGTATTGGTCATTTAAATCATGGTAAGAGGCATTTAAGTTCAATACGAAATTGCTTCGTTGAAAGAAGGGATAATCGGCGATATTATAATTATTCCCGTAATTCAATGAGAAATCCCAATACCTGAATTTTTTTGGTACGTGTTGAAGGAAAGCTTTAAGTAGTGTTTCATCTATCTTCTTTGCAAACACACCCAATTGAGCAGTAAATGCAGGTTGATATAAGTAAGCAATGCCCCATTTTTTTCTCCAGGGCAAGGGCATCACAGCTTCGTAATCGTTCAATACTAATCCATCCCAATTATCTGCCATTGCATCTAAATAGTAAGAATAGGCATATACCAAACCATTTGAAGCCGTATCAATACAATCATCCCATTTCCGTTTATCAATTTGCTGGTTGGACAGGTATTGTATATGCAGTGGCATCATTACAGGAATTCCAGTTGCCGGTTGATAGTCTTCAAATTCTTATTGAATAAATCAATGCTGAATGAAATAGTTTTAAAGCAACGTCCTTTGCCAAGCGTTGACTTGAAATAGTCAGCATATACTTTATTGTACACAATTGGTATATAAATATTAAAACTTTCTTTCAGTAGCGGTAAATGAAAACCTGCATTGAATAAAAGACGATCTGCTTCCGAATCTTTTTTCCATGCTTCTGCATACGTACCAAAATCAGCATATACTTTAACGGGGATCTTAATCGGCAGCACCCTAAATGGGTTAAGACCGTCAGGGATAGAAGAGTTCAGGTTCATAGCCACTAACCAATCATATGTTTTGCCAATCTTGTTTGCTAACAGATCTGTTCTTACTTTGAAGCCTCCATCTCGTATCATAATCTGTTGGCTGGCGAATCCTTCAAATTCATTTCTGCCAATAAAATAATCGCTATAGGTATAATCTTCATAGCCTCTGGCCCCGGTCATATTCAGGAAATAACGGTCGTTCTCAAATTGCTTGCGCAAGGTTTTTTCACCTGCATACAAAAACTTGCCTGCAAATAATCTAAGGTTCAAGCCGCCACCTTTGCTATAATTAAAGAAATAGTTGATAGTTATAGTGGGTCGTAGAAAATCCCTGGTGCCGTCTATGTTAAATTTAAAATTAAAAGGATAAAGAGAGCGGTTGTTTTCATAAGCAAATCGTAATTGATGAATAGTGCTCTTTTGCCAGGGCTGGTTATAACGTTGTATAAGGGCTGTATCGTTTCCATTGAAAAGTGTGTCAGGTGTGATGCGTAATGATTGTTCATTAATGAAAAACGTTTTCCATTGGATATATTTTTCGCTGGTACTCCTAGGATTTTTTTCTTTGAAAACGAACCGAATGCCTGGAGCTAGTTTTGAAAATTTGAAATGGATAGCCTTTCCGGCAGTGTCTTTAAAATCATCCATGGAAAAAGTAGAACCATTTACAAACAGGCTTGCTTTTCGAATGAACCCAGTCCAATGTGTTGTATAACTTGCTCTGCCCAGTCCAACCAACTCTTTTGAACGTGTGGCATACATAGGTGTAAGCAGAAACTGAAAACGGTTAGGCGGCAACTTATAGTTTGTGAACAGAGCACCCAGCATAATACCATCATATTTGTTTATGCCTATTGATGGTAAAACAACCAATGCATTCTCTATAGGACTATCTATATAATTCCTGATGGAGTTTTTTTTCAAAGGATTGATCATGCTAAACCCCTTTAGTTCTTTTCCTGGTAGAATGCCTTTCTTATTTCTGAGGTCTAACAAAGGGTCAACTCCTGTTAGGTGTTTACGGGCTATAGCATCAAAATCTTCAGGATAAGGATGCTTGAATTTCCACTGCTGATAATATTCTTTTATAAATTCCTGTACCGTGTTAGTGCCGTATTGAAGTTCCAGTAAATGCATCCACTCCGATGTTTTATGATATGCTACTACACCGTAGTTTATTGCGGAGAACTCTTCCGAACGTGTTTCAATAGGCTGATCTGTTTTATTAAATGCCCGGGATTGAAAGAGTAGCTCATTTCCTTGTCCTTGCTTACCATACTTACGGCGCATGTATTTGTCTTCATAAAAGCTCGTGATGCCTTCATCCATCCACGGATGCTTTCTTTCATTTGAAGCAAGAATACCCTGGAACCAGTTATGAAAAACTTCATGCGCAATTACCTGGTCTAATGCTTTAGAGGAACCAACAGGAGATATTAAAGTGATCGTTGGATATTCCATGCCGCCTGAAAAGGAGCTCTCGGGGCCCTGCACAACCGAAACAACACTATATGGATATTCGCCAACTTCTGTTGATAAAAATCGTACAGCATCTTTAGCTTGCTCTACACTTTGTTTCCATTGTTCCTGTTGTGCAACAGTATAAAATGAATAAACATCAATTACTTTTCCGGAAGATAGTTGACAGGTGTCCGTAATAACCAGGAATGTTTTATCAGCAAACCAGGCAAAATCAGTAACATTATCATGCTTATATTGAATGGTTTTTAGTTCGGTTGAAGAAGGCGGTATAGAGATGTTTGGTTTAACTGTTTTATTCTTCGTCTCCTTGATATTTTGTTCGTTGTTTTTTAAGCCTTTTAACCAACTTCGCTCTTCATCATTTTGCAGGTTGCCTGTGGCTGCCACAACATAGTTCTTTGGTAACGTAATTCGTACATCATAATTACCAAAATCATTATAAAACTCTCCCTGGTCTAAGTAGGGTATTGTATGCCATCCTTTATGATCATATACAGCCGGCTTAGGATACCACTGTGTTATTTGAAATGATTCGTCCACAAAACCTCCCCTGGAAAAGTTATAGGGAAGCTTTACATGAAAAGGTGTGGTGATGGTAATTTGTTGTTTTGGGGCCAGTGGTGAAGGCAACAGTAGCTTAATGATATCAATATGTTGCGGATGATCTTCCTGCCTTGCCGTTGTTCCGTTTACTTTAAAATCGAGTTTATTGATGTAACCTCGTTGCTCCTTGTTAGCAAAATAGAAATCGGTGCTTCCATTCTCTAACCTTTGGTTGCTAAAGGCTGTTCGATCATTTTTATAGGCATTCGGCCAAAGGTGAAACCATATATAAGTAAGCGTATCATGCGAATTGTTTGTATAGATGATCTTTTCAAAACCATTCAGCGTTTTTTCTTTGTCGTTCAGTGTTACATCAATTGTGAAATCTACTTTTTGCTGCCAATACTGTGCAGTGCTTTTCAAACTCACAAAAAGAATGGTTGCCAAAAAAAGTATTCTGAGGTTCATACGTTCGAAAATTAATATAAAAACAGATGGCAAACGATGCATGTACGTATTTTCAATTTGAATCTGCAAAAACTACCTGCCTTTGCCCAAAAAAATAATACGAAGTGTATGAAGCAATATTTTGAAATCAAGCAGCAGGGATATGTTTTCGATATAAACAAGATCAAATTTGCTGCGCTCTATCATTTCCTGTACGTTTTCGGCATATCCGAATTGCACCATACCCCAAGAGGTTAGTCCGGGCTTTACTTTCAGCAGGTATTTATAATACGGAAATTCAGTAATGATTTGGTTTATATAGTATTGTCTTTCTGCCCGCGGGCCAACAAGACTCATTTCACCTTTTAGAATATTCAATAACTGTGGTAATTCATCCAGCCGCCATTTGCGCATGGTTCTGCCCCAGGGTGTAATGCGTGTATCATTTACAGAAGACAGGGCAGGGCCATTTGCCTCCGCATCCATATACATTGACCTGAACTTGTAAATGGTGAAAGGCTTGCCTTTATAGCCAATACGTTCCTGCTCAAAAATAACAGGCCCTTTTGATGATGTTTTAACACGTAAAAGAATATACAACAGCAGAGGCGAGAGGATGACAAGAGAAAAAGATGCAATGACTACGTCCAAAACCCTTTTGATGTTTTTTTGCCAATACGGCATCAACTCTGTTTTTAAAGAAGTGAATACAGGGCCTAAAACGTTTTGGGTTTGTACGGTGCCCGATAGGATATCAAACGTATTTGCCTGAATGCGGATGTCAACATCCTTTCCACTTAATACTGCAATTAGTTTTTCCAGTAAATGTTGTTCTGATTTATCAATGGCCAATATCACCAGTTTTATTTTAAGCGTATCAATCAATGACCCAAGTTCTTGTGCTGTACCTAATTGTTGCAAGTTGCCCGACTTTATACCTGGTTTACCATTGGCTGATACAAAACCCTTGATAGCATAGCCTTCTCTTTCCAGATTTTTTTTTGCGTCCTTATACAACTTATCTGCCCGTACAGCATCGCCAACTATTAAGGCATTGAACAAAATGATTTTGGCATTTAGTTGTTTTTTGGCAATTGCCAGAATAAAAAGCCGGCCTGATAAAAAAAGAAGAACATGAAATGCTAACAAGCTTCCAAATGCCTTATAGTAGTAGTTGTAATCGTTTGTATCATCATCAAGAATAAAAAGAAAGAATAAAATAACACACCCAAATATTGAACAAAGCACAGTGGCCGTAACCTCTGCCAACCTCGATTTTTTATATACTGAATAATAGCTGCCAATCAAGGCATATAAGATCAGCCACCCGGCTGGGATGAATAATAGCCCCAGCCAAAGCTTATTGTCTGTAATGAACTCCTGATTTAGCAGATATTTTCTAAAGAAGAAAAAGCAGGCCCAGGCAATTGTAGCCATCAGCCAGTCAGACAAGCCATACCACGATGAAGAAATGTATTTTTTAATGGCCATTACTGGCTAACTAAGTTTTGGTTGATCTTATGAAGGATCTGGTGAGCAATTTCCATAGCACGGTAACCATCTATCTCGTTTACTACCGGTTGCTTATTATTTTTTATTGCATCTACAAATTCCTGCAGTTCTCTTTTTATGGCATTCACTTCAGGCACAGCAGGACTAGCTATCGCCAGGGTTTTTGTGCCAGAAGGAGTTTCAATATCAAAAGCAAAAACATTTTCATCTTCTGGTGTTTTCATTTTGATCACTTCTGTTTTCTTCTCCAGGAAATCAATGCCTATATAAGCATCTTTCTGAAACAGACGCATCTTTCGCATTTTTTTCATGGATATGCGGCTGGATGTAAGGTTGGCCACACAGCCATTATTAAATTCAATCCGAACGTTGGCGATGTCCGGAGTGTTAGTCATGACGGCAACACCGTTTGCAGAAATACTTCTGACATCGCTTTTAATAATACTGAGGATCGCATCAATGTCATGAATCATCAGGTCAAGGATCACACTAACCTCCGTACCTCTTGGATTAAATTGTGCCAGGCGATGCACCTCTATAAACATAGGATTGAGGTTAAGAGATTGAGCTGCTAAAAACGCAGGGTTAAAACGCTCAACATGACCCACCTGGAATTTGATTTTGGATTCCTGGGCCAGTTTTACAAGCTCTTTGGCTTCCTCCATGGTATGCGCCATAGGCTTCTCTACAAAAACATGTCTGCCTTTGCGGATGGCTTTTTCACACAAACTAAAATGGTATTGCGTAGGCGTAACAATGTCCACAGCATCGCATGCATTAATCAACTCATCTTCATTTACATAGCGTTTCAGGTTGTATTTAGAAATAACTTCAGATGCAATCTCCTCGTCCGGATCAAAAAAGCCAACTAATTCTACACCGGTAATCTCTCTCCAGTTATTTAAATGAAACTTGCCTAAGTGACCAGTACCAAAAACTCCAACTTTTAGCATGCGCCAAAGATAATATCTGCTGAAGGAGATTAAAGGGTGCTTTTCAAAAGAAGATATTTAAAACTATATTTGGTTGGTACAAAACCAGACCAAAACTGCGTGCATGCAGCCTCCCCAAATTAAGCCTCTAACATCGTTAGATAACCGTCCTCTTTGGTCTGTAATGATCCCTGCATACAATTGTGCTCATTTCTTGCCTGAAACCCTTCGCAGCGTTCTTGCACAGGATCCTGGAGAAAATGTTATGCAAATACAGGTTGTGGATGATGCCAGTACCGATACTGATGTAAAATCTTTAGTAGAAGAAATAGGAAAGGGGAGAATAGAATACTTCAGGCAACCGCAGAATGTAGGCAGCTTAAAAAACTTTGAAACCTGTATCAATCTTGCAAGAGGGCATATTATCCATTTGCTGCATGGTGATGACTGTGTGAAGCCTGGATATTATGAGAAGATGACTTCATTATTTGAACAACACCCGCAAATTGGTGCTGCCTTTAGTGCTTACCATTTTATTGACGATAAGGGAAAGGTGATATGGATAAATGAACCGGAAACGGATGAGGAAGGCATATTAGAGAACTGGCTTTTAAAGATTGCAAAAAAACAGCGGGTGCAATATTGTTCTATCGCTGTGAAACGATCGGTATACGAACACCTGGGTGGATATTATGGAGTACATTATGGCGAAGACTGGGAAATGTGGACACGTATTGCAGCTCATTATCCGGTTGCCTATTCGCCACTTGTGTTAGCTGAATATCGGATGCATCCTCTGTCCATTTCTTCTACGTCTTTTAAGACAGCTAAAAACATCAGGGATATCCGCTGGGTTATTAATGCAATTGAGAAACTGGTTCCTGAGAAAAATAAAATGGAAGTAAGGAAAGCTGCTTCTAAAAGTTATGCTCAATATGCCATGTATATTGCTGAAGCTTTATGGAGGAATACCAGAAATAGAAAAATCACTCACCTTCAGGTGAAGGAAGCATTAAAGTTATATGCCGGGGTAAGTATGTTCTTTAAGGCTGCAAAAATTTATGCCCGCATGGTGATAGGACGATAGGATCATTAAATATCTGTTTTTAATCTCCGTGCTATATTGGTGCGCATCAGAAAAAAAAGAATTTTCCAATTGGCTGTGCGGATAAGTAAACGAAGTGCTTTGGGTAATGGTAGCAATCGTGCAATTGTGGTGATAGTGTATTCTTTCTTCAGGAGTGCGGCTTGCTTAATAGCTTCTATATGTCTGTTTGGATTTTCCTTTTCAATGATTTTGCACGTAATGAAATCTATTTGATGGATGAACTGATCTACAAGTTTTAAATCACCTTTTTCAATTAAAGGTTTTAAGTTCCATTTTAAAGCTTCTACTTGCTCGGGGGGTATATGGTAATTCTCGCCTGTAAAGAAGCGAATGTTACTCAACACCTGTTGATGATGCGCTGCTTCGTATTCTTTTTTGCTGGTTACCTGGTGCAGGCTGCTTTTGCTTATGCGGTAATCAAGCAACACTTCTTCCAAATTGAACATCTTATAACGCCGAAGTAAGTTGCAAAACAAAGCATAGTCTTCGGAATGCTGCTGACTATACCCGCCTACAGCCAGTACTGCTTCTTTCCGGTACATAACAGATGGGTGATAGGTCCAGCACTCAAACGTCATGTTGTAATAATAAAATTCACTTTTAAATTTTTCTATTCGAACAGTCTCTCCATCTTCCGTCATTTCTCTTGCCCATGTGTTTAGCAAGGCACAATCCGGATGGGCTTGCATATAATGGTATTGTTTGGCAATCCGTTCCGGGTAGCTGATATCATCGGCATCCATTCTTGCGATTAAAGAAGACTTTGATGATTGAATGCCAAGGTTCAGGGAATAGGATATGCCTTTATTTATTTCGTTTGTAATGACTCTTATGCGTGGGTCATTATATTTTTGAATGATGGAAAGTGAATTATCAGTTGAACCATCGTTAATAATAAGCAACTCCAGATCGGTAAAACTTTGTTGCAAGATGCTGTTAATAGCTTCTTTCAGAAAGCGTTCTGCATTATGCACAGGCATTAATACCGTAACTAAAGGTTGCTTCATTGTTGATTTTTATCGCTTCAACAAATGTTTTGCTTTGTAGGCAAGCTTGTATAGTATTGGATAGTCAATTGGAAGAAGATATTTCCAGATAATCCATTTTAGCTTGCCATTGCCCAGCCGGTTCTTTTGCAAATAAGCTTTGAACCAACGGAGAAAGTAAGCCCTTGCCTGCATATATTTTTTATGATCAAAATGAGTTTGAACAATAGACCCGGGCCTTTGACGATACCAGTTATTGCAATCAGAAGAAACATAAACATATTGATCCAAATAAAGCTTGCTTAATATTACCTGATCACCATACAACGAACGGAAAGACTCCTCGAAACCACCTTTGTTTAGCAATACATCTTTTTTAATCAGTAAGCCGCACATGCAGGGTGCATCGCCTTTTCCTATAGGATATAATAAATAAGTTAGTTCGGTAGGGCCATATAAACCATCTGGTACACCAACAGGTATCACTTTGTCTTCTGCTTCCGGAGATGCGTCGCTGTACCAATAATAAGTCGCTTCGCAAAACAATGTTGCTTTAGGGTATTGTTCTACTAGCTTTAGTTTGGTTGATAATCGTGTTGGTAAAAACAGGTCATCTCCATCCAGAAAAGCGATCCACTCGCCGCGGGCAACTTGCATGGCATAATTGCGGCTGATACTTGGACCTTTGTTGCTATGATTTTCGTGCTCTAAGTAAATGATCTGATCCGGGTATTGCAAAGCATATTGTTTTGCAATAGCAGTACTGTTATCTGTTGAGCCATCATCTATCAGCAAAAGTTCCCAATCAGAAGTGTCTTGAGAGAGTACACTTTGAATGGTTGCTTCAAGGTAATTCTCCAGGTTTAAAAATGGAGTTATGATAGATACACGAGGCCTTGAGCTCATTGGAATGCGGTTTGAAAGTAACGGTTCAATATACTATAGAATTCATCACCAGTCCAGTTATTAACCTGCAGACGGCTTAGCAAGTATGGGTGTGATCTTCCTCTAACCAGCTGGTTCGATGTAGTGAAAGCAGCTTTATAGCCACTATTGGCAACAATTTGCGGTGTATCATTATTATAACCTCCGTAAGGGTAGGCAAAAAGATTTACTGTCTTGCCTGTTATTTGCTCTAACCTTTTTTTATTAGTAATAATTTCTTGCTGCTGAAATTCAGTTCCATGGCATGAAAGATCAGGATGTGTTGTAGTATGGCCACCAATAGTAATTAAAGGGTGATTAGCCATCAATGAAAGTTCATTTTCTGTCATTGCCCTGTTTTCAATTCTGTCAGCAATGTTATTGCCTGCCCATGCTTTCAGGTATAATAATACTTGCTGTTGTTGCTCGTGCTTCAAAGGTTTTAATCCCTTCCATAACATTTCATATAAAATTGTTCTGCGATTTTGAAAGCCTGCCAAGGCAAGCCATTTTCTCATCTCTTCTTTTTTTTGAGGTTGTAGTACAGCTTCTTCTTGCAAATCATAATTGATTTGTATTCCATGCATAAAGACGGAAAAAAGTTGGGGCAAAACGGGGCTGTGAATTATTATGTTCTCTAAAGCATCCCACCAAAACTCCGATGCCTTCCCTAACTGGTTGGTTGTAATAAAAAACGTAGCAGGAACAGCATATTTTTCCAGCAGGGGTAGTGCGTTGCTGAAGTTATCATAGTAACCATCATCAAACGTCACCACCAAAGAAAAGTTCTTTACTCTTTTGCTTTGTAGATTGTTCACTAATGTATCAGATGATATAACACTTCCCATTTGTTTTATCACTTGCAATTGTTGCTCAAATCTTTCCGGCTCAACGGCAAGTTGCCAGGGATCTGTATGGAGAGATGTTACCCGGTGGTACATCAACACCAAAGCTTTTGGTGATAATTTTCGATAAATATTTTTAAGCCTCTGAATCATACTATTTTTCTGCTCTGGCCGCAACAATTACCTGGAAGTGCGGATCATGATATTCTAATTCCTTAGTATCAACTTCGGGCAAACCCATTCCATATAAAAAAGCGGTGGCAATATAAACATTGCCATACGTTTTAATTGCTGTCTTATCATTAGAAAATTTTTCTTGCAGTACTCGTTTCAGTGCTGCATCTGTGAAAGACCAAAACCATGTTTCCTTCCACGAGCCATGATCAATAGGAGTGATACCTGGAACTGTAAGAAGTAGACTACCGCCTGGTTTAAGGATGCGATAACAGGTAGCAATGGCAGCATCAAAATCGTATATGAGATGCAAGGTTTGAGTAAGAATGATACAATCAAATGTATCATCCAGGATTTCAGGTAAATTGGAAAGATCGCCAATGATAGTAGCTTGCTTATTACTCGCATCTACATGCAAAATATCCTGATGAATAATTCGGTGACCACCATATTGTTTGCTGTAGCTATCATCTCCTATTTCTAATACCCGCCCTTTGATAGACTCGCTTTGCTCTTGGAGAAACTGTTCAATATAATGCCTGTCCACAGGGCCACCTCTATCATACCCGAACTGGTTGCTTAATGGTTGCAGTCGGTGTAGGTCACCGCTTTTTACTTTGCCGGGTGGTGGTGTAAATGTCTTTGTTATGCCTGCTTTGTTAATCCATCTTTTTCCTGACACAGGTATCAGTTGTTTTAAAAATTTCTTCATGTAAAAAAGGCTTGTTTTTATAAGCAGCTTAATAAACGAAAGTTTATGTGAAGTAAAGATTGCTTTCCACTCGTGGCCTTTTGCAGGCGTGCCATTTTTTAGACGGCCAATTAATTGATTATACAATTCTTTACCATAATACCAATTCCAGAACCTGACGCCTCTTTGCCACGCATTTATTTCTTCTTTGGTTTTGCAGAATGCACGGTGCTTTTTCATTACACCAAGAGCGGCCGTGAGCATTCTGTAGCCATTACCTGACATGCTTGTACCATAGATGCGGTAAATCGCTACCTGGGCTTTATGATGAGCAATTGGATATTTCCTCACAATATTCAGATAGAGATCGTAGTCTTCGCATGCCTGTAATCCCGTATCAAAAAAGAATTCATCGAACACCCATTTTCGGTACAATACTGTTGCGTGCATCGCGATGTAATTCTTTTCTAAAAGATGTATGTAATGATCATTGTCAGGTAACTTTTGATTCGGCGGTATCAATTTGTCCCACTCCACTACAAATTG
>Ga0164290_1001449_pt1 | contig 34320 bp, 26 predicted proteins | sample Micstemetagenome_FD_108782 | JGI IMG/M metagenome (GOLD analysis project Ga0164290, IMG submission 108782) | Contaminated culture microbial community from soil near Moab, Utah, USA - Microcoleus steenstrupii SON62 (Illumina Assembly) | ecosystem: Environmental > Terrestrial > Soil > Soil crust...
AAATTCAACCTGCCGGTCCTGCCGGCCGGCGACTTCCCGGTCATGTCGACCGACACCTCGGGCACGCGCTTCACCCTGCCCAAGGAAGACCTGGCCCGGCTGATCGACAAGACCCGCTTCGCCGTCTCGACGGAGGAGACGCGCTACTATCTGAACGGCCTGTACCTGCACACGGTGGCCGACAACGGCATTCCGCTGCTGCGGGCCGTGGCCACCGATGGCCACCGCCTGGCCCTGGCCGAGACCCCGGCCCCCGAGGGCGCCGCCGGCGGCCCCGGCGTCATCGTCCCGCGCAAGACCATCGACCAGGTCCGCCGCCTGCTCGACGACGGCTCCGGCCCCGTCGAGGTGATGGTCAGCCCGCAGAAGATCCGTTTCGAATTCGGCCAGGCGTCCCTGACGTCCAAGGTCATCGACGGCGCCTTCCCCGACTACATGCGCGTCATCCCCAAGGGGAACGACAAACAGGCCGACATCGACAACGCTCTGTTCGCCCAGGCCGTCGACCGCGTCGCCACCATTTCGGCCGAGAAGAGCCGCTCGGTGAAACTGGCCTTCGAGCTGGACCGGGTGACCCTGACGGTGCGCAACATGGAGGCCGGCCAGGGGGTCGAGGAGGTCGAGATCGGCTATTCCGAAGAGCCCTTCGAGATCGGCTTCAACGCCCGCTACCTGCTGGACGTCGCCGGCCAGATCACCGGCGAGACGGCGCACTTCAAATTCGCCGACCCGGCCAGCCCGACGCTGGTCCTCGATCCGGGCGATCCGGGCGTCCAGTATGTGCTGATGCCGCTGCGGGTGTAGGGCGCCGAGGTGAGCAAGCAGCGGTTCCTTGTCGTCTATGACTACGGAACCGGCGGCGTATGGGGCCTCCTTTCTGCGAGAACAGAAGAGGAGATCACCGAGCGATTTCCCTCTCTCGAGATCGTCGCGGATCGACCGTCGTGGATGACGGACGACGACTGGAGCCGCATTGAGTCTCGGATGTCCTTCGATATCGATGACGACCCGCCTCCCCGCTGGGCGCTTGGGTGAAGCGCGGCCGCGTGGAATAAGCGGCAGACCTTGATCACATCCCTCACCCTCACCGACTTCCGCTCCTATGCGAGCGCCACCCTCCCGATCGCGGCGGGGTCGGTGGTGCTTCACGGGCCGAACGGGGCGGGCAAGACCAATCTGCTGGAGGCGCTCAGCCTGTTCACCCCCGGCAAGGGGCTGCGCGGCGCGACCGCCCCCGAGATGGGCCGGCGCGAACCGGGCGAGGCGACGGGCCGCGCCTGGGCCGTCGCCGCCGTACTGACCGACGGGGACGGGGAGACCAAACTCGGCACCGGCGTCCAGACCGCCGGCGCCGCCCGCCGCATCGTCCGCATCGACGGCGAGACGGCCCAGCCCGGCCGGTTTCTCGACTTCCTGCGCCCGGTCTGGGCCACGCCGGAGCAGGACCGGCTGTTCTCGGACGCCCGCGCCGCGCGGCTGAAATTCTTCGACCGGCTGGTCTTCGCCGCCGACCCGTCCCACGCCGCCTCGGTCTCGGCCTATGAGAAGGCCCTGCGCGAGCGGCTGCGCCTGCTGACCGAAGGGGCCGAGGGCCGCGCCGCCGACCCCCTGTGGCTCGACGCCCTGGAGATCCGGCTGGGCGAGGCCGGGGCGGCCGCCGCCCGCGCCCGCGCCGCCGCCCTGACCACCCTCCAGTCCGCCATCGACGCCCGCTCGGACCGGCCTTTCCCCCAGGCCGACCTCGGCCTGACCGGCGAGGCCGAGACGCAGGCCGCTGAGGGTGCCGACGAGGCCGCCATCGCCGCCGTCATCCGCGACGGCATGGTCCGCTCCCGCGCCCGCGACGCCGCCGCCGGCCGTTCGCTGTACGGCCCGCACCGCTCGGACCTGACCGCCCTGCACCGCGAGAAGAACCGCCCCGCCGCCGAGGGCTCCTCGGGCGAGCAGAAGGCCCTGGTCCTGAACCTGATCCTCGCCCAGATCGCCCGGCTGGCCGATCAGCCCGCCCCGCCGGTCCTGCTGCTCGACGAGGCGCCCGCCCACCTCGACACGGCCCGCCGCGCCGCCCTGTTCGACGAGATCGAGGCGCTGGGCCTGCAGGCCTTCATGACTGGCACAGAGGCCGAATTGTTCGCCCCGTTGCGCGGCCGGGCGCAGTTCGTGCGGGTGGCTGACGGCGGGTTCGCGGCGGAAGGCTGAAACCCCCTGCGCGACGCCTTTTCCAGCGCCGCTTTTCCTCGCAATTCCGCCCTGAATCCCTATATGTTGCGGGCATCGGCGCGGATCGGATTCGCGCCCCCAAAACAGTCCGTTCAAGGCGGTGGAACCGCCGCCTTCAGAGGCCCTCCGAGAGGGCGTTTCACCGACCGAATATATGACCGACCAAAACGAGACCGCGCGCAACGTCGACACCGCCGAAGAGGCCGCCTACGGCGCCGATTCCATCAAGGTCCTCAAGGGCCTGGACGCGGTCCGCAAACGGCCCGGCATGTATATCGGCGACACCGACGACGGCTCGGGCCTGCACCACATGGTCTATGAGGTGGTCGACAACGCCATCGACGAGGCCCTGGCCGGCCACGCCGACCTGGTCCAGGTCATCCTGAACGCCGACGGCTCTGTCACCGTGACCGACAACGGCCGCGGCATCCCCACCGACATTCACGAGGGCGAGGGCGTCTCGGCGGCAGAGGTCATCATGACCCAGCTGCACGCCGGCGGTAAGTTCGACCAGAATTCCTACAAGGTCTCGGGCGGCCTGCACGGCGTGGGCGTCTCGGTCGTCAACGCGCTCAGCGATTGGCTGAAGCTGGTCATCTACCGCAACGGCAAACGCCACGAGATGAAGTTCGCCCGCGGCGACACGGTCGAGAGCCTGAGGGTCACCGGCGACGCCCCCATCCGCACCGACGGGGACCGCGCCGGCCAGCCCCTGTCGGGCACCGAGGTCACCTTCTACCCCTCGGTCACCACCTTCGCCCACATCGACTTCGACCTGAAGACGCTGGAGCACCGCCTGCGCGAGCTGGCCTTCCTGAACTCGGGCGTGGTCATCAAGCTGCAGGACCATCGCGGGGCCGAGCCGTTCGAGGAAATCCTGCACTACGAAGGCGGGGTCGAGGCCTTCGTGCGTCACCTGGACAAGTCCAAGACGCCCATCCTCAAGGACGTCATCGTCATCCGCGGCAAGAAGGAGGGGATCGAGATCGATCTCGCCCTGTGGTGGAACGACAGCTACCACGAGACCATGCTGTGCTTCACCAACAACATCCCCCAGCGGGATGGAGGCACCCACCTGTCGGCCTTCCGCGCCAGCCTGACGCGCGTCATGGGCGGCTATATCGACGCCGCCGGCGCGGCCAAGAAGGAGAAGGTTTCGGTCTCGGGCGAGGACGCCCGCGAAGGCCTGACCTGCGTCCTGTCGGTCAAGGTGCCGGACCCGAAATTCAGCTCACAGACCAAGGACAAGCTGGTCTCGTCAGAGGTGCGTCCGGCCGTCGAAGGCCTGTGCTCCGAAGGCCTGTCGACCTGGTTCGAGGAACATCCGGTCGAGGCCAGGGCTGTCGTCGCCAAGATCATCGAGGCCGCCGCCGCCCGCGAGGCCGCGCGCAAGGCCCGCGACCTGACCCGGCGCAAGTCGGCCATGGAAATCTCGTCCCTGCCCGGCAAGCTGGCCGACTGTCAGGAACGCGATCCGGCCAAGTCCGAACTGTTCATCGTCGAGGGTGATTCCGCCGGCGGCTCGGCCAAACAGGCCCGCAACCGCGAGAACCAGGCCGTCCTGCCCCTGCGCGGCAAGATCCTGAACGTCGAGCGCGCCCGTTTCGACCGCATGCTGTCGTCCGAGCTGATCGGGACCCTGATCCTGGCCCTGGGCACCGGCATCGGCCGCGACGACTTCAACGCCGACAAGCTGCGCTATCACAAGATCATCCTGATGGCCGACGCCGACGTCGACGGCGCCCACATCCGGACCCTGCTGCTGACCTTCTTCTATCGCCAGATGCCCGAGCTGATCGAGCGCGGGCACGTCTATATCGCCCAGCCGCCGCTCTACAAGGTCGCCAAGGGCAAGCAGTCCCGCTACCTCAAGGACCAGTCCGAGATGGACTCCTACCTCATCGAGGAAGGATCGTCCGAGGCCGAACTGGACCTGCCGAACGGCGAGCGCCGCACGGGTCGCGACCTCCAGGCCCTGGTCCGCGAGGCCAAGGCCTTCAAGGCCGGCGTCGACCGCCTGTCCCAGCGCGCGCCCACCTTCGCCATCGAACAGGCGGCCCTGGCCGGCCTGTTCGACGAGGACGCGGCCGATCCGTCGAAAGCCGCCGCCCGCCTGAACCTCTATGCCGAAGAGGGCGACGGGGACTGGACCGGCGAACCCGGAGCCCAGGGGGCCGTGGCCTTCGAACGCGTGCGCCGCGCCGTGACCGAACGCATCGTGCTGGAAGAGGCCCTGATCCGCTCGCTGGACGCCCGCCGTCTGGCCGAGCGCTCGGCCGCCTTCGAGGGCCTGTTCGACAAGCCGGCCATCTTCCGCCGCAAGGACAAGGTGGTCACCGTCCGCGGTCCGCTGGACCTGCTCGAGGCTGTCCTCGAGGCCGGCAAGAAGGGCATCGCCATCCAGCGCTACAAGGGTCTGGGCGAGATGAACCCGGAACAGCTGTGGGAGACCACCCTGGACGCCAACGCCCGCACCCTGCTGAAGGTGCAGGTCGAGCATCAGGAGGACGCGTCGGACCTGTTCGCCAAGCTGATGGGCGACGTGGTCGAGCCGCGCCGCGAGTTCATCCAGGCCAACGCCCTGGACGCCGCCGTCGACGCCTGAGGCCTAGGGCCGGCCGGCGTCGACGAAGTCCTTGACGGTCGCCCAGATCGGCGGCTGGGCGCGCGAGCCCTCGCAGACGATATTGCTGAGGAAGGCGGGCGCCGTGTTCGGACGCACGTCCTCGAAGGGCGAGCCCTCCTCGGGATAGCGGCCGGCTTCCGCGCCGTCGGGGCCGTATTCGACCACGCCCGCGGTGCGCCATTTGCTGGCCCCGCAGTTGATCTCATAGGTCTCGATCGAATGGCTGTAGTCGCCGGGCGCGCCGCGCCGCGGCGCCGTGACGACCCGGACCGATTTGACGGCGCCGTTCTCCACGATGCTGTCGACGTCGGCCATGAAGACGTTGTTCGGGCTGCGCGAAAACGGATGCCAGCTCTCGGCCGCGGCCGACGTGGCTCCGGCCGCCAGAACGACAAGACCCAACACAAGATATTTCACGGATGATCTCCCCAGACCCCTGCGCCCATATGATGCGCCGCTGGACGGGTTTGGCAAGGGGTTCCGGCGGGGCGGTCAGGCCGCGCGGCGCGCGCCCGCGGCGGCTTCGAGGATCGGCTCGAACAGCCATTCCGCCAGATGCCGCACCACCGGGACGGCGACCCCGTCTCCGGTCAGACGGTAGGCGGCGCTGCTGGAGGCGGGCAGGCGGTAATCGTCGGCCAGGCCCATAAGCCGCGCCGTCTCGCGCGCCGACATCAGCCGCGACCGCACCACGCCCCCGTCGATGACCAGCACGGTCTGGCGGCTGGATCCGCCCGCCGGGGTGCGCAGGCAGCCGGCGACGTCGAAACGCACCTCGGCCCGCTGCAGCCTGCCGCCGTCGGCGTCGCGCCGGGTGCGCCGGTACAGGGCCCCGACGCGCCGGACGCCGTCGCGGCGCGCCTGCTCGACCTTGGCCAGATTGACCGGCGACATCAGGGCCAGAAGCCGCGCCGTCCGCTCGGGCGGGCTCCAGGGCGCATCGGCCGGATCGTCCTCGATGACCGCCGCCAGATCGGCGGGCCGCGCCTCCGGCTCCGGGAGCCGCCACCAGACCATCCGGGCGCGCAGCGGTTCCGGCAGCCTGTCGACGGCGCGGCGCAGGGCGGCTGGATGAAACGGCTCCAGCGGCCCCGGCGCGCTCAGGCCGGGCGGCGTCGCCAGATCGCCCCGGACGCCGATCACGAACAGCCGCGGCCGCGACTGGGGCAGGAACCGGTCCGCATTGATGATCAGGGCGCCCCAGCGATAGCCGGCGTCGACATAGGTCTGGCAGACGACCTCGAAATCGCGTCCGCCCCGCGAGGTCAGGGCGCCGCACACATTCTCGACCGCCACGATCGCCGGCGCCCTTCCTTCGGCCGCCAGTCCCCGGGCCACGTCCCAGAAGGCGTGAAAGGTCCCGGAGCGGCGTCCGCCCAGGCCGGCGCCGGCCCCCGCCAGCGACAGGTCCTGACATGGGAACGAGCCCCACATCAGCTCCGCCGCGCCCGGCAGATCGCCCGCCGTCACCGCGCCTATGTCGCCCGGATGGAAGTCGCCGTCGCCCCAGTTGGCCCGATAGGCCCGGCCCTTGCCGGGGTCGATGTCATTGGCGAACAGGCAACGCCATCCCTCGCCCAGCCCGGCGCGCACCATGCCGCCGCCGGCGAAGAATTCGTAGAAGCCGGGCCGCCCGTCGTCAGGCGATTTGGCGGTCGATTCGCTCATGGCCCGACGCTGACGCCCCGGCGCCGCCAAGTCCAATGAAAGACGCAGCGACCTATTCGGACGGGTGCTGTTTCGACCCGGGGCGGGACTTGGCCACGATGGCGCAGATGATGATCAGGAAGGCGACCAGTCGGATCAGATAGAAGGGGCTCTGTTCCTCGCGCGGCACCTGCATCAGGTTGGTCAGCAGCGGCACCAGACCCATCAGCAGAAAGGCCGCAGCGAACGCCAGGAACAACCTGTCGCCCGTCCGACGCCAGAATTTGACGAAGAAAAGCGCCGCGATGACATGGCCCATGATCACCGCGCCGTTGGCCAGAGCCATCGCGCTCATCGATCGACCTCCCAGATGAAGCCGTACAGAAGCACCCCCACGGCCAGCAGGGCCGTCGCCACTCGCGCCGGCCCCAGATCGACATCCCGCAGAACCAGCCGGTCGAAAAACAGAAGCAGGTTGTTGACCGCCAGCAGGCTGAAGCAGCACGCGCTCCACAGGAGCAGGGGCTGCCGCGACCTTCGCCAGCTGCGCGCCAGCAGCACGGCGCAGATCATGCTGGTCAGCACGCACAGACCGTACACGAGCTGAGGCATCCAGTCGGTCATCCCTTCCACCCCCCAAGCCGAAACGAGTCGGCGAACCCTTTCAACGGGTCCGACCTGCGCGCCGTGATCCTGTTGACGACGGCCACGGGCCGCTCCCGCCAGGCATTCTGCAGCGCATCGGCCAGGGCCGCCAGCGCGGGCGAAGCCGGCGCGTACTGAACCGAGCCGGACTTTTCGATGACCAGGCCGGCGCGCTGCAGCGCCGTGATGCAATCCGCCACCAGCATCGTGCTGGCGCGCATTTCCGCGACCAGATCGTCCGTCGCCCAGGCGATCCCGGGGTTCCGCTTGAGAACGATCAGGGCTTCCAGAGCCCATACCGACGGAATGGCCGCCTCGATGAAGGCCGCCAACTCAGGATCCACGCCGCCTTGGCCCGCCGCGCTCACGCCCCGAACGCCCGATCTGGCTTCGTGTGCATGGCGCGTGAAGCTAGTCCGGAAATCCCGATTGGCAACGACAAAATATCTTCGTGATTGTCGGAACCGTTATCAAACTTCGCGGTTTTTTGCAGTTGGTTCGGGGGAGCGTGTGGGCGTGGCGGGGGCGTGGCGGACGCGGAAGCGGGACGCCTTTCTTCCCGACAGACGACCGGCGGACCTTCGGATGCGCTTGCTTCTGCTGAAGGTGAAAGATGTCGCTCGCCACCGTCGTTGAACCCACCCTCGACAACCGCCAGCTCCTCACGGCTCTGAGAGCCTTCCGGAGGGGGGACTTCTCGGTCCGCCTGCCCGGCGGCCTGACCGGCATGGACGGCGAACTGGCCGAGGCCTTCAACGACGTCGTTGAGCTGAACGATCGCATGAGCCGCGAATTCAGCCGTCTGGGCGAGGCGGTGGGCCGGCAGGGCAAGATCAACAACCGCGCCCGCGTGCCGTCCGCGACCGGGGCATGGGCGGACAGCGTGGACGCCGTCAACACCCTGATCGCCGACATGGTCCACCCGACCGCCGAAATGGCCCGGGTGATCGGCGCCGTGGCCAAGGGCGACCTCAGCCAGACCATGGACCTGGAGAACGAGGAACAGCCCCTGCGCGGCGAATTCCTGCGCATCGGCCGGGTCGTGAACACCATGGTGGGTCAGCTGGGCTCGTTCGCCTCGGAAGTGACCCGCGTGGCCCGCGAAGTCGGCACCGAAGGCAAGCTGGGCGGCCAGGCCAATGTGAAGGGCGTGGCCGGCACCTGGAAGGACCTGACCGACAACGTGAACTTCATGGCCGCCAACCTGACCGGTCAGGTGCGGAATATCGCCGAGGTGACCACCGCCGTGGCCAACGGCGACCTCAGCCGCAAGATCACCGTGGACGTGAAGGGCGAGGTGCTGGAGCTGAAGAACACCATCAACACCATGGTGGACCAGCTGAACTCCTTCGCCTCGGAAGTGACCCGGATGGCGCGCGAGGTGGGTACGGAAGGCAAGCTGGGCGGCCAGGCCAACGTGAAGGGCGTGGCCGGGACGTGGAAGGATCTGACCGACAATGTGAACTTCATGGCCGCCAACCTGACGGGTCAGGTGCGGAACATCGCCGAAGTGACCACCGCCGTGGCCAAGGGCGACCTGTCCAAGAAGATCACCGTGGACGTGAAGGGCGAGATCCTCGAACTGAAATCCACCATCAACACCATGGTGGACCAGCTCAACGCCTTCGCGTCCGAGGTGACGCGGGTGGCGCGCGAGGTCGGCACCGAGGGCAAGCTGGGCGGTCAGGCCCGCGTGGAAGGCGTCGGCGGCACCTGGAAGGACCTGACCGACAACGTGAACCTGATGGCCGACAACCTGACGGGTCAGGTGCGCAACATCGCCGAGGTCACCACCGCCGTGGCCAAGGGCGACCTGTCCAAGAAGATCACCGTGCAGGTGCGCGGCGAGGTGCTGGAGCTGAAGGACACCATCAACGTCATGGTGGACCAGCTGAACGCCTTCGCCTCGGAAGTGACGCGCGTGGCCAAGGAGGTCGGCACCGACGGCAAGCTGGGCGGCCAGGCCCAGGTGGAGGGCGTCACCGGCGCCTGGAAGGACCTGACCGACAATGTGAACCTGATGGCCGACAACCTGACGGGTCAGGTGCGGAACATCGCCGAGGTGACCACCGCCGTGGCCAACGGCGACCTGTCGAAGAAGATCACCGTGGACGTGAAGGGCGAGATCCTCGAGCTGAAATCCACCATCAACGTCATGGTGGACCAGCTGAACTCCTTCGCCTCCGAAGTGTCGCGCGTGGCGCGCGAGGTGGGCACCGAGGGCAAGCTGGGCGGTCAGGCGAACGTGAAGGGCGTCGGCGGCGCCTGGAAGGACCTGACCGACAACGTGAACTTCATGGCCGCCAACCTGACCGGTCAGGTGCGCAACATCGCCGAGGTCACGACCGCCGTGGCCAACGGCGACCTGTCCAAGAAGATCACCGTGGACGTGAAGGGGGAAATCCTCGAGCTGAAATCCACCATCAACGTCATGGTGGATCAGCTGAACGCCTTCGCCTCGGAGGTGACGCGCGTGGCGCGCGAGGTGGGCACCGAGGGCAAGCTGGGCGGTCAGGCGCAGGTGACCGGGGTGACCGGGACCTGGAAGGACCTCACCGACAATGTGAACCTGATGGCCGACAACCTGACCGGTCAGGTCCGCAACATCGCCGAGGTGACGACCGCCGTGGCCAACGGCGACCTTTCGAAGAAGATCACCGTCGACGTGAAGGGGGAGATTCTTGAGCTGAAGTCGACCATCAACACCATGGTGGACCAGTTGAACGCCTTCGCGTCGGAAGTGACCCGGGTGGCGCGGGAAGTGGGCACCGAGGGCAAGCTGGGCGGTCAGGCGAACGTGAAGGGCGTGGCCGGCACCTGGAAGGACCTGACCGACAATGTGAACTTCATGGCCGGCAACCTGACGGGTCAGGTCCGGAACATCGCCGAAGTCACCACCGCCGTGGCCAAGGGCGACCTGTCCAAGAAGATCACCGTGGACGTGAAGGGCGAAATCCTCGAGCTGAAGAACACCATCAACGTCATGGTGGACCAGCTGAACGCCTTCGCCTCGGAAGTGACCCGCGTGGCCAAGGAGGTCGGCACCGAGGGCAAGCTGGGCGGCCAGGCCCGCGTGGAAGGCGTCGGCGGGACCTGGAAGGACCTGACCGACAATGTGAACTCCATGGCCGCCAACCTGACCGGTCAGGTGCGCGGCATCGCCGACGTCGTGACCGCGGTGGCCAACGGCGACCTGAAGCGCAAGCTGACCGTGGACGCCAAGGGCGAGATCGCCTCCCTGGCCGACACCATCAACGGCATGATCGAGACGCTGGCCATCTTCGCCGACCAGGTCACAAACGTGGCCCGCGAGGTGGGCATCGAGGGCAAGCTCGGCGGCCAGGCGAGGGTGCCCGGCGCCGCCGGCCTGTGGCGCGACCTGACCGACAACGTCAACCAGCTGGCCGGCAACCTGACCACCCAGGTGCGCGCCATCGCCGAGGTGTCGACCGCCGTGACCAAGGGCGAGCTGACCCGCTCCATCACCGTCGAGGCCTCGGGCGAGGTCGCGGCGCTGAAGGACAACATCAACGAGATGATCCGCAATCTGAAGGATCAGACCCTCAAGAACACCGAGCAGGACTGGCTGAAGACCAACCTGGCCCGCTTCACGCGCATGCTGCAGGGCGAGCGCGACCTGGCGACGGTGTCCAACATGGTGCTGTCCGAACTGGCGCCCCTGATCAACGCCCAGCATGCGGTGTTCTACGTCTCGGACAAGGACGCCGACGACGAACCGATCCTGACCCTGGCCGCCGCCTACGCCTCGACCGAGCGCGAACAGCTGTCGCCGACCTTCCGCCTTGGCCAGAGCCTGATCGGCCAGTGCGCCAAGGAGAAGGAGCGCATCCTCCTGACCAACGTGCCGCAGGACTACGTCCAGATCGGCTCGGGTCTGGGGGCTTCGGCGCCGCTGAACATCATCATCCTGCCCGCCCTGTTCGAGGGCGAGGTCAAGGCGGTGATCGAACTGGCGACCTTCGGCGAGTTCTCGGAGACCCACCAGTCCTTCCTCAGCCAGCTGATGGAATCGGTCGGCATCGTGCTCAGCACCATCGCCGCCAACATGCGCACCGAGGGCCTGCTGACCCAATCCCAGCTGCTGACCGCCGAACTCCAGGCCCAGCAGGAGGAGCTGAAATCCACCAACGACCGGCTGGAACAGCAGGCGGCTTCGCTGCGCCAGTCCGAGGAACTGCTGCGCGCCAAGCAGGAGGAACTGCAGCAGTCGAACGCCGAACTGGAGGACAAGGCGGTCCTGCTTTCGGCCCAGAACCAGCAGGTGGAAGCCAAGAACCGCGAGGTGGAACAGGCCCGTTTCGCCCTCGAGGAAAAGGCCGAACAGCTGGCCCTGACGTCGAAATACAAGTCCGAATTCCTGGCCAACATGAGCCACGAACTGCGGACCCCGCTGAACAGCCTGCTGATCCTGTCCAAGATGCTCAGCGAGAACACCCAGGGGAATCTGACGCCCAAACAGGTCGAGTTCTCGCGCAACATCCACGCCGCCGGTTCGGACCTGCTGGGGTTGATCAACGACATCCTCGACCTGTCCAAGATCGAGTCCGGGACGGTCACCCTCGACATCGGCGAAATGGCGCTGGAGTCCCTGCGCGACCAGATGCACCGCACCTTCGCCCAGATCGCCCAGGACAAGAAACTGGACTTCTCGATCGACATCGATCCGGACCTGCCGCCGTCGATGTACACCGACGACAAGCGCCTGCTGCAGATCATCAAGAACCTGCTGTCCAACGCCTTCAAATTCACCGAAAGCGGCTCGGTCCGTCTGCGCGTCGACCGTGTCGCCGAGGGCTGGAGTCCGGGCAACGAACACCTCAACAAGGCCGGCCAGGTCCTGGCCTTCTCGGTTCAGGACAGCGGCATCGGCATCCCGGAAGACAAGCAGCGGATCATCTTCGAGGCCTTCCAGCAGGCCGACGGCACCACCAGCCGCAAATACGGCGGCACCGGCCTGGGTCTGTCGATCAGCCGGGAAATCACCCGCACCCTGGGCGGCGAGCTGAAGGTCGAGAGCGAGCCGGGCGAGGGCAGCACCTTCACCCTGTTCCTGCCGCTGAACTTCACCCCCGCGGCGGCGACCGGCCCCACGGCCCGCGAGGCCTCGCGCGCCGTCACCGTCCGCACGGCCTCCGAGGAAGAGCAGGTCGAGGCCGTCGAGGTGATCGCCGACGACCGCGACACGGTCGCGCCCGGCGATCCGGTGATCCTGATCGTCGAGGACGATCCGCGCTTCGGCGCCATCCTTCTGGCGCTTGTGCGCGACAGCGGCTTCAAGGGCGTCATCACCCACGAAGGCGTGGCCGCGGCCGCCCTCGCCCGCCGCTACGGACCGCAGGCGATCATGCTGGATGTCGGCCTGCCCGACATGGACGGTCTGGCCCTGCTGGACCTTCTGAAGCGCACGCCCGAGACGCGGCACATTCCGGTGCATGTGATCTCGGCCCACGATCAGGCGGGCCTCGGCCTGTCCATCGGCGCCTTCGGCTTCACGCCCAAGCCGATCGACCGCGAGGGCGTGGTGGCCAGCCTGGACGAGGTGAAGAAGTTCGTCTCCGCCGCCAACCGCCGTCTGATCCTGGTCGGGCCCGCAGGGGAGGCGCACACCCTCCTCAAGTCCGCCTTCGGCTCGGTCGTTCGCGTCGATGCGCTCAAGGGGCTGACCAAGGCGAAGATGAAGCCGGCCGACAGCCTGATTATCGACGTCTCCGCGATGCCCATTTCCGACCTGGTCGACTGGCTGAAGGCGGGCGACCGCCCCGCTGTGGTCTACGCCGGCGACACCCTGTCCTCGCTGGACGAGCGTCGTCTGCGTCTCGCGGTCTTCGCCGGCCACGCCCGTCTGGCGCGGACGCCGGAACAGCTGCTGGAGCAGGCCACCCTGCTGTTGCACGAGCCGACCGACCGGCTGTCCGAAACGGCGCGGACCACCCTCGCCCAGACCCGCAAGGAGGACGCCATCCTGACCGGCCGCACGGCCCTGGTCATCGACGACGACATCCGCAACATCTTCTCCATGGCCAGCGCCCTGGAGGAGTTCGGGGTCGACCTGCTCTATGCCGAAAGCGGCCGGGCCGGCCTCGACCTGCTGGCCCAGCATCCCGAGACCGACCTCATCCTGGTCGACATCATGATGCCCGACATGGACGGCTACGAGACCATGCGCGAGATCCGGGCCCTGCCGCGGTTCGCCCGCATCCCGATCATCGCCGTGACCGCCAAGGCGATGAAGGGCGACCGCCAGAAATGCATCCAGGCCGGCGCCTCGGACTATGTCTCCAAGCCGGTCGACATCGACTATCTGATCTCGGTCATGCGGGTATCGATCCAGCGGGCTGACGCAGGCCGGCTGAACGTCTCCGAACAGGGCGCCCTTCCCGCGCCGGCGTCTGTCTGATGGGTCGCCGCGCCAGGTCCAAACCCCTGACCGCCCGCGTCCTCATCGTCGACGACGATGAGCGCAACGCCTTCGCCGCCCGCGAGGCGCTGGAGGTGCTGGGCCACGAGCTGGTCATCGCCCGCTCGGGCGAGGAGGCCCTGCGCCTGCTGCTGCAGCAGGAGTTCGCGGTCATCCTGCTGGACCTGCACATGCCCGGCATGGACGGCTACGAGACGGCCAGGCTGATCCGCGAGCACCCGCGCACGCGCGACACGCCGATCGTTTTCGTCACCGCCGTGTTCCGCGACGAGGCCCACATCTTCCAGGCCTATACCGCCGGCGCCGTCGACGTGGTGTTCAAGCCGGTCGACCCCTTCATCCTGCGCTCCAAGGTCGCCATCCTGGTCGAGCTGCATCTGAAGACGCTGGAGGTGCGCCGCCAGGCCGAGGAGCAGCACGCCCTGCTGGAGGCCAACGCCCGCATCAGCGAGGAGAAGCTGGCCGCCGAACTGGCCCTGCGCGAGGCGCGGGAGCGTCAGGACACCATCCTGAAATCCCTGCCGGTGGTCTTCACCTCGCGGGCCAGCGTGCATCCGTATCCGGCCCTGTTCGTCAGCGACAGCATCATGCCGCTGACCGGCTTCGCTCCGAGCCGCTTCGTCGACGAACCCGAGATCGGCCTGGGCCGCATCCATCCCGACGACGCCGAAAAGGTGGCGAACTGCCTGATGCAGGCCGCGACGAGCGGCGCCTACGCCTGCGAATACCGTTGGCAGTGTTCCGACGGCACCTACCGGATCTTCCTCGATCAGGGCGTGTGGGTGCCCGACGCCAACGGGGGCGCCGGCGAGATACTCGGCACCCTGCTGGACGTCACCGACCGCCGCCAGCTGGAGGAGCATCTGGCCCAGGCGCGCAAGATGGAGGCCGTGGGCCAGCTGACCGGCGGGGTCGCCCACGACTTCAACAACCTGCTGACCGTCGTGCTCGGCAACGCCGACATCCTGCTGCGCCGACTCGGCGACGAGGAACCGCGCATCACGCGCCAGCTGTCTGCTATCCGCTCGGCGGCCGAGCGCGGCCAGACCCTGACCCGTCAGCTGCTGGCCTTCTCGCGCCGGCAGCAGCTGAACCCGCAGGTGATCGACCTGAACGCCCTGATCCGCGCGTTCGCCCCGCTGCTGCAGCAGGCGGTGGGCGAGGGGATCACCATCGCCCTGGAACTGCACGGCGATCCCCTGCACGCCTCGATCGACCCCACCCATCTGGAGACCGCCCTGCTGAACCTGGCCGTCAACGCCCGCGACGCCATGGAGGGCGACGGCCGGCTGGTGGTCAGCACGGCGGACGTCACCGACGGCGCGTCGCCCATGGCCCTCATCCAGGTGCGCGACACCGGTCCGGGCATGGCCGAGGACGTCGCCCAGCGGGTGTTCGAACCCTTCTACACCACCAAGGAGGTCGGGCGGGGCACGGGCCTGGGCCTGTCCCAGGTCTATGGCTTCGTCAGCCAGTCGGGCGGCCAGATCGAGGTGTCCGCCACGCCGGGCGAGGGCGCCGTCTTCAAACTGACCCTGCCCCTCACCGACGAGGCTCCCGCCGCTGTCGCCGCCGAGGTCAAACCGGCCGAGGTCGAGGCCGGCTCGGAACGGGTGCTGATCGTCGAGGACGACCCGGCGGTGCTGAGCCTGTGCCTCGATATGCTGACCAGCCTCGGCTACCGCTGCGATGTCGCCTCCGACGCCGGCGGCGCCCTGCACCGGCTCGACAGCGATCCGGACTACGACCTGCTGTTCTCGGACGTGATCATGCCGGGCGGGATGAACGGCATCGAACTGGCGCAGAAGGCGCAGGAGCGGCGACCCGATCTGAAGGTGCTGCTGACCTCCGGCTATCTGGGCGAGACCGGCAACCAGATGCAGCACGACTTCCCGCTGATCGACAAACCCTACCAGTGCGCCGAACTGGCCACCCGTCTTCGCGCGGTGCTGGGCGCCCCGGCCATGGTCGGGGCGCGCCGCTGATCCCCGGTGTCGGCTCCCGTCAGCTCGCGTGCAGATCCTGGGCGATCGCCACCCGGATGTCGTTGACGACGGGGGTGTGGTCGGTTGGGAACAGCTGGACCATGACCACGGCGGCCAGGCGGGACGCGGGATCGATCCAGGCGGTCGTGCCCGCCGCGCCATAGTGGCCGTACGATCCGGCCCGCAACCCCCCGGGCGCGGGATCGTCGCGCAGCCGCACATAGCCGCCGAAGCCATGGCCCTGGCCGTCGAAATCGGCGACCGCCTCGGGCAGGATGTTGGCGTGCATCATCCGGGCGGTCTCGGGCCGCATGACCCGCACGTCTCCGGCGCGCCCCTCGTCCAGCAGCATCGTCAGGAACCGCAGATAGTCGCGCGTGGTCGACAGCAGTCCGGCGCCGCCCGCGAACAGGGTCACCGGCTTCGCATAGGCGGTGGTCGCCGGGCTTTCGATGCGAACGGGTCCCGAGGGGGTGAAGGCATAGAAGGAGGCGAACCGGTCGGCCTTGTCCGGCGGCAGCCGCCAGTCCGTATCGGGCATGTCGATCGGGTCCAGCAGGCGCGTCCTGACGAAGGCCTCGAAGCTCATGCCGCTGACGCGCTGGATCACCAGGCCGAGCACGTCCAGCGAGACGCCGTATTCGTAGGCGGTTCCCGGCTGGAACAGCAGGGGAATGCCGGCCAGCCGCTCGACCATCTGCTCCAGATCGACGGCCCTGGGCCCGTCGATCGCCGGTCGCGGGTCGATCGTCGCCCCCGTCGAGGGGAAGATCCCGGCCCGGCGATAGGCCATGTGAACCGGGCTGGCCCCCGAGAAATGGTAGGTCAGTCCCGAGGTGTGGGTCAGCAGATGACGGATGGTCATCGGCCGCTCCGGCGCCGTCCCACCCAGCCCTTCGGCCGGGTTGACGGCGACCGTCAGGGCCCGGAATTCGGGAATGATCTCGACGACGGCCTGGTCCAGCTGCAGACGCCCGTCCTCGATCAGCAGCGCGCACGCCGCCCCCGTGATCAGCTTGGTCAGGGAATAGATTCTGAAGATGGTCCGGTCGTCGACCGCCGCCGGATTATCGAAGGCCAGGGCGCCCGCGCGGACATAGGCGGGGCCGGCGCCTCCATGCCGAAGTCCGACCGCCGCACCGGGCAGCCGGCCGGCGGCGACATAGCCGTCCACCACGGCCTGGCAGTGCGGGAACGTCCGCGCGGCCTCTCCCGGCGATGCGCTCGCGGCTCCCGGTTTCGCCGCGCCGATCATGAGCATCGCCGCGGCCCCGTTCATCCACTGCCGCCTGTCGGGCTGTATCAGCCAGGTCCTGTTCGAGGCCGTCATCAAACCGCTCCGGCCCGGGCGGACAGACAACGCCGGTCGTCCCGCATGACGCGTTTCAGGGATGCCGGAACCCGGGCCAGGGCCGGGTCCGGCCGCGTGGGCCGCAGGACCAGATCGCCTCCGCAGTTCGGGCAGATCCCCGCGAACAGTTCCTCGGCGCAGGCCGCGCAGAAGGTGCATTCGAACGTGCAGATGCGCGCCGCCGGATCCCCGTTTCGAAGGTCCCGGTCACAGCATTCGCAATTGGGCCGGATCTCCAGCATCGGACATTCCTGCTGCGCCGCTGAAACCGGCCGGCGCGCCAAAACCTCCTGTTTCTGAACCGGGAAGCCGCGCTCGCGCTTTCATGTTTCGGCTAGGTTTCGCCGGTGCGGCCGAATGCCTGGCGAGGTGGCGGGGCGGCGCTTCCATGATAGCTTTTGTCCCCGACCGCCCACATGCGGCCCGACGCCCGCAACCCTTCGGGATTGAAATTCGCATGGCCCTCCTCGATTCCGGCGCCGTTTCGCCGGCCTCGCCGGCCGCCTCCGGGATCCGGCTGTTCGCCTGGCGCGCGCGCGCCATCTACCTGGGCCCCGCCTTCAACCTGTCGGCCCACAGGAACGCCGTCGGCGTGATCGCCCTGGGACTCGACGGGCCGTTCGGCGTGGCGGAACCGCCGGCGGCCTCGTCCGGCCGCTACCGGTTGTGCCGCAGCGTGATCATCCGGCCGAACATGCTGCATCATTTCGCCGACACCGAGGGTCTGATGGGCTTCATCTATGTCGACGCCCTCAGCCGCGATCTGCGCCATCTGGGCCAGACCGCCGCCGCCCGCCTGCCGCACGCCGCCTTCGATCTCGCGGACGAGGAGGCGCTGATCCGGACGTTGCGCGGACTGGCCGCCGGCTCCATCGACTGGCCGACGGCGCGCGTCCTGCTCGAACGCGTCCTGCTCGGACCCGACCATGCGCCCGTCGACCGGCGCGTCGCCGGCGCCCTGTCCCTGCTTCACGGCAGCCCCGACGACCGCCCGTCCCTCGCCGCCCTGGCGGCCCGGGCCGGTCTTTCCGAATCCAGGCTGCGGCACCTGTTCAAGGCGACGACGGGCGTGCCGCTGAGACGCTACCGGATCTGGGTGGCCATGCGCATGGCCCTGCAGGCGCTGGCGCGGGGCGCCAGCATCACCACCGCCGCGATGGACGCCGGCTTCGCCTCCTCCGCCCATTTCAGCACCGCCTTCCGGGAGATGTTCGGCATGGAGCCCTCGCGCCTGACCCGCAACGGCCTGGTGCTCGAGGGATCGCGGCCGGCCGCCCGAGGCGCAGCCGCTTCCTGAAAGCCAGGCGCCGGCGTCGGCGCTAGCTTCGTCGGGAAAGGGTCGGGGCGCATGGCGCGCCGGAGACTCCATGGAGCGCCGCCCGTGTCCCGTGTCGTCCCCAATCCCGCACGGCCGCCCCTGAGGGCGCCCCGGTCCCGCGCGTCGTGATGATCGATCGCCGCGACGCCCTGGCGATGCTGGCCGCATCCGTCGCCCCGGCCGAGGACGGCCGGCAGGGCGAGCCCGCGATCCGGGCCGCTCTGGAACGGTATGCGGCGGCCTGGCTGGCGAACGATCTCGCCGCCATCGTCGCCTGCTACCACGACCGGTTCACGCTGCACTATTTCGGGTCCAACTCCCTGTCCGGGGTTCACGTCGGCAAGCGCGCGGCGCTCGAGACCCTCGCCGCGTTCGGCCGCCTGACCGGGCGGCGGCTGCTGGGCGTCATCGATATCATGGCCGGCGCGAACCGCGGCGTCATCCTGGCCCGCGAGCGCCTCGGCCGGGCCGACGCCGCCCGGGAGGTGGAGCGGGTGCTGGTCTATCGGGTCGAGGAGGGGCTTCTGGCCGAATGCTGGGTCCACGACGCCGACCAGGCGTTCATCGACGCCCTGCTGACGCCGCCGGCGGGATAAATTTCCGCAGAAATGGCGCGCCCGGAACGACGCGCCCTCGGAGAAGGGAGAAGCCTTCGGGCTCAGGGACGGGTGAGTTGCCCGGGAAAGACCTCATGGATCGGCCTGGTTTCCGGCAGGATGTAGACGACCCCCACGGTTCCCCGGAATTCCGCCTGCACGACCTCTTCATAGAAGGTCACGGGCACGTTGATGCATCCGAAAGTGATCCGGCGGCTCAGGGCCGACCGCGGCGCCAATCGCTCAAGACGGTGCTGGCGCGTGCCGGCGTCCAGCACCCGGTGCAACGCCAGCGCGGTATCGTAGTCGACCCAGAGGACGTCCTGGCCCGCAAGGTTCACGCCGAAGGATGCGACGAAGCGGCCCGCCGGGGTGGTGCGTTCCTCGGGACGTATTTGCGAGAGCGCCCGGTCGCCGACGCCGGGCGCGGAATCGTCCCCCACGGCCAGGCCAAGCAGGGCGATCGTCGCCCCGCGCAGGTTGGCCCGGCCGTCGAACACGAAAACCTTGGTGTTCTTCTTGTCGACAATGATGAACGGGAGCCCCTGGTTATCGCCGGTGCGAATGATCCAGCTGGCGGTCTCACGCGCGTCGGCGGAGGCGGATTCCCCGAGGAAGTCAGCGGAACCGGCCGTCGGCGGCGGGCTGCCCGCGCCGAATGAGCCTTCGCCCGCGTACGCCGGCGGGGCCCCGACGATTCCAAGGCACAGAAGGCCAAGCGCAGCGAGAGCCAAGCGGCGCAAGGCGCCGATCAGTACGCGGGTCAGGGGTGCGGCCATGGCGTCCTCGGGGCTGTCGGCGGAACGAACAGGCGGCCGGCCCTGGAAGGGGGTCGCAAACAGCCGAGTCTCGTTTCGGCGCCGCCGATCTCGAGGACAGCAAGTCTTGAGCCTGGCCAGGACGCCGGGCGAAACAACGGCCTCGCCGCCCGGGCGGGGTCACCCCCGGCGCAAGGGCGGTCCGCACATCAGGAAAATTGGGCCCGGGTGTTTGAGGCGCCTCGTCGGACGTGTGACGGACAGTAACGCCAGGTTGGCGGATCGCGATGATGTCTTCATTCGCGCAGCGGCAGATTTACAACCATCTTCATCTAGTAACGTGGTTAAAAATTACTCAAACCGCCTCTAGGAAGCGTCTCCAGTTATATTAAACTGGATAAATGGAACCAAGTCTCGCAGGGCGACTTCTATAGATAACGGTGAAATCAAACAGCCGATTTACTTATTGTTAAGTGCTGTTTTTCCTACACTTGGCATCCACGGTCGTTATTCGTGGAGGTTTTATTCCCGACACATTCCGGTCGGGCTGTAGCCAAGCTTCCTACGTGCGTGCCCTCCGCTGCGTGAGGGCGAGTACGCCCTGAGTTCGCGGCGGCGCTTCGAGGTAGCTATGTTGAAATCCGGCCTGATAGCGGCCGCGCTGCTGGCGACCAGCCACAGCGCGTACGCCCAGCAGCTGCCGCGCGCCGGCGCTCAGCTGCAACAGATTCCACCCGCCACCGTCCCGCAACGGCCCGCGCCCGGCATCCGGATCGAACAGCCCGACGCCCCGACCGACGCCGTGGCGGAAGGCGCGCGCATTCAGGTGACCGCCCTGCGGGTCACGGGCGCGACCCTCTTCCCGGAGGGAGAATTGATCGCCGCCACAGGATTCACGCCGGGGAGCGATCTGACCCTGCCGGAACTCCGCAATCTGGCCGCAGCGATTACGCGGTTCTACAATCGGCACGGCTATGTGCTGGCCCAAGCCTATCTGCCGGCCCAGGACGTCCTCGAAGGGACCGTGACCATCGCCGTGATCGAAGGCCGTTATGGCGCGATCAGCGTGCGCAACGAGTCGGGCGTATCGGACGATGTGGCCCGCCGCATAACCGCCGGCCTGAACAGCGGAGATCCCGTTGCGATCGCCCCCCTGGAGCGGCGGTTGCTGCTGCTCTCCGACACGCCGGGCGTCGTCGTTCATTCGACCCTGTCGCCGGGCGCGGAGATCGGGACGTCGGACCTGACCATCGATCTGGCCCCCGCGCCGCGCCTCTACGGCAGTCTGGAAGCCGACAACGCAGGCAACCGGTACACCGGCGCATATCGCTTCGGCGGCTCGGTCAACTACGCCAATGCGACGGGATTCGGAGACCTGCTGAGCCTGCGCCTGCTCGCCTCCACCGAGGGTCTCGCCTACGGACGCGCCGCCTGGCAGGCGCCGCTGGGCGAGGCTACGGTCGGCATCGCCTACACCCACATGCAGTACAGTCTCGGGCGCGAGTTCGAAGCGCTCGACGCCAGCGGAACGGCGGACATCTTCAGCGCCTTCGCCAGCTATCCGCTGATCCGTTCACGGACCGCCAATCTCTACGCCCTGGCCAGTTTCGACGCCAAATATCTGACGGACGAGATCGGTCTGGTCTCGCAGGTGTCCGACAAGCAGGTGCGGGCCGTGACCGTCGGTCTGCAGGGCGATTCCCGGGACGCCTTCGGCGGCGGCGGATGGAACGCCGGATCGCTGTTCTGGACGACGGGCGATCTCGACATCGAAAGTCCGCTTGAGCGCGCTGCGGACGCGGCGACCGCACAGTCCCAGGGCGGTTTCAACAAGCTGCAGTACGCCGTCTCGCGACTTCAGACGGTCAGCGGCCCGCTGTCGGTCTTCGGCAGCCTGCGCGGTCAGGTGGCGACCGACAATCTGGACAGTTCCGAGAAGATGGAGCTGGGCGGCGCCTATGCGGTCCGCGCCTATCCCGAGGGCGAGGCCTATGGCGACGAAGGCTATGTCGCGACGGTCGAGGCCCGCCTGATGCTGGACCAGTGGACCGGGTCCCTGCCGGGCCAGTTCCAGCTGATCGGCTTCGTCGATGCGGGCGAGGTCGACTTCGCGCATGACCCCTGGTTCCCCGGCTCCAATCACGCTCGCCGCAGCGGCGCAGGCTTCGGACTCAACTGGTTCGGACCGCAGGACCTGATCATCCGCGCGTCCTACGCCCGCCGGTTCAACGACCAGGTCTCGACCTCGGGCCCTGACGAAACGGGCCGCGCCTGGTTCCAGATCGTGAAGCTGTTCTGATGACCGCTCCTCTCCGCTCCCTTTCGCGCCTCCCCCTGACAAGGACGTTCTGATGACCAGACTCCACATGCTGACCGCCGGCGACGCCGCACGGACCGGACGCCAGGGCGGCCCATCCTGCCGCAGGGGGGCCTTGTCCCGTTCAACCGCCCTGGGCGGCGCCGCCGTCTGCGCCGTCCTCGGACTGACTCTCGCGACAGCGGCCCAGGCCCAGACCCTGCCCACCGGCGGAACGGTCGTGGCCGGCGGCGCGACGATCACCACCGGCCCCGGCGCGATGACGATCAACCAGTCGACCCAGAAGGCGGCGATCAACTGGCAGAGCTTCTCGATCGGCCAGGGCGGAAGCGTCGTCTTCGTTCAGCCGAACAGCAGTTCGGTCGCGCTCAACCGGGTGCTGGGCGCTGACGCCTCCGCCATCTTCGGCAGCCTGACCTCCAACGGCCAGGTGTTCCTGATCAATCCCAACGGGGTGCTGTTCGGACAGGGGTCCCAGGTCAATGTCGGCGGGCTGGTCGCATCGACCCTGGGCATGAGCGACGCCGACTTCATGGCCGGCGACTACCGGTTCTCGGGCAGCGGCGGGGGCGCGGTGCTCAACCAGGGCGCAATCATCGCCAACGGAGGCTATGTCGCCCTGCTGGGCGGCCATGTCAGCAACGAAGGTCTGATCCAGGCCAATCTGGGCACGATCGCCCTGGCGGCGGGCGAGGCCGTGACCCTCGACGTCGCGGGCGACGGCCTTCTGAACGTGGCCGTCGACAGGGGCGCGGCCGGCGCCCTGGTGCGGAACGGCGGCATGCTGCAGGCCGACGGCGGCCGGGTGCTGATGACCGCCCAGGGCGCGGGCGACCTGCTCCGGACCGTGGTCAACAACACCGGCGTGATCCAGGCCCGCACCATCGGCGAGCGCAACGGCGTGATCCTTCTGCTTGGCGACATGCAGAGCGGAACCGTCAACGTTGCCGGCGTCCTCGACGCCAGCGCGCCGGACGGGGGCGACGGCGGCTTCATCGACACCTCCGCCCGCACCGTGAATGTCGCGGCCGGAACCCGCATCACGACCGAGGCTCCCTCAGGCGCCGCCGGGACCTGGCTGATCGACCCCGCGGACTTCACCATCGGCGCCGGCGGCAACATCTCCGGAGCCACCCTGTCCGCCCAGCTGGTGACCACCAATGTCGTGATCAGCACCATGACCGGACCGGGAGCCGCCCTGCCTGGCAATGGCGACATACACGTCAATGACGCGATCGCCTGGACCGCCTCCTCCACACCGACCACCCTGACCCTGAACGCCAACAGGGACGTCAACATCAACGCCGCGATCTCGGCCACGAACGGGAACCTGGTGGCCTGCTGCGGCCGCGACGTGAACGTCAATGCGCCGATCACGACGGTGAACGGCAGCGTTCTGCTGAACGCCGGGCAGAACGTGAACGTCTATCACGCCATCACCACCACGGACGGCAACATCGCCCTGTGCGCCGGGCACGACGTCCATATCGACGCGGCGGTCACCCTGACCCGGGGCAGCACCATCCCGGCCCAGAGCCTGGGCCTGCCGGTCGGCCTGACCCTGATCGCCGGCGCCGACGGAACGGGCCCGGGCGTGGGCGGGGGGACCATCATCTTCAGCCCGCTGGCGCCGCCGACCACCGTCACGGTCGCGCCCGTGGCGATCTTCTACAATCCTGTTTCCTATGCCGCGCCGTCCGACTTCAGCACCCGCTTCGTCCTCACCGAGGGGGCGGCGCTGACACAGCGGATGCTGCTGTTCCCGGACGGCGGCCGGGTCTTCGACGGCACGACGGCGACCACCTTGACCGGGTTCAGAACCACGGCGATCTCGGGCGCGCCGACGGGAGTCACCCTGGTGGCGGGGCCGGCGGCCACCGCGACCTTCGATTCCGCCGCGGCCGGCGCCGACGTCGGCATCACCTACAGCGGCTACACCCTGGCCGGCGCCAACGCCGACCAGTACGCCCTGGCCGGCTCCTGCTGCGTGGGTACGTTCAGGACGCGAGGCACGATCTCGCCCGCGGCCGTGACGCCTCCGCCCGTGGTTCCGCCGCCCGTCGTTCCGCCTCCGGTCGTTCCGCCCCCCGTCGTTCCTCCGGTCGTTCCTCCGGTCATTCCGCCCGTGGTCCCGCCGGTGACGCCGCCGGTCGTCCCGCCCGTCACGCCGCCGCCCGTCGCTCCCCCCGGGAGCCCGCCTTTCCTTTCGCCCCTGCCGACGGTTCCCTATCCCGTTGTGACGCCCATGCCGGATCTGGCGTTGGACCTGGTCGACCGGGGCGTGCGGATGCCCCCGTACGAGGCCGCCCCGATCTCCCCTCCGGTCGAGGAGGTCATCGCCGCCCCGGCTCCGGTCACGCGCGTCGCCCCTCCGGTTCCCGTCTACGTCCGCAAGCAGGACCGCAACTGACCGTGCCAGCCCCGGCCCTTGCCCTTCCAGGCCCTGTCGTGCGCGGGGCGGTGCCGTGGACCGGCGCGAACCGAATCCTCCGCCTCGCGGCGGCGGGGCTGGTTCTCGGCCTCGCCTGTCTACAATCCACCCTCGCCCTGGCGGAACCGTCCTCCTCCGATGACAGCGCCGCCGCCGACTCCACGGCCGCGGGCGAGGTCACGGCATGGATCCGGGACACGGCGGACAATCAGGGGCTGCCGTTCCTGATCGTGGACAAGGTCAATGCGCAGGTTCTCGCCTTTGACCCCGACGGCCATTTGCTGGGAACGGCGCCTGTCCTGCTGGGCCTGGCGCGCGGCGATATCTCGCCACAGGGCGTCGGAGACCGCCCTCTGTCCGCCATCGGTCCGGCAGACCGCATCACGCCGGCCGGACGCTTCGTCGCGTCGATGGGAGAGAACCTCGGCGGCAAGGGCATACTGTGGATCGATTACGAAGCCGCCCTGTCCCTGCATCCCGTCATCACCACCCGGCCGGCCGACCGCCGGCTGCAGCGCCTCGCCACGGCCACGCCGCAGGACAACCGGATCTCGTTCGGATGCGTGAACGTGCCCGTGAGGTTTTACGAAGAGATCGTGCAACCCGCCTTCAACGGCACGGTGGGGATCGTCTATATCCTGCCGGAGTCTGGCTCGCTCGCCGACGTGTTTTTCTCCGCTCCCGATTGAGCGGCGGCGGGATCAGCCAGCGCATGCTGACGATCAGCCGCGGATAAAATGCGGCACGAACCTGGAGGTGTTGCGCGTGATCCGGCCGTGATCTTCCCTGAGCGCGATACCCGCCGGTTCGTCGCCTACCAGCCACGAGCCCACAATCACATGCTGGCCGTCGAAGCGGGGCGGGGCGTGCAGAGCCTGACGAATCTGACTGCCTTCGCCGTAGCCGCCATCCAGTCCTTCTTCCCGGGACGCGCCTTCCACGATCGCGACATTGGCCCCCTCTCGCGAGAACAGCGGCTTGCGGACATAGGCGTCGCCCAGTGTCGCATGGGCCGGATCGCTCTCGAAGAACGAAGCCAGCAGGTTCGGGTGTCCGGCATGCCGTTCCCACAACAGCGGCAACAGCCCCTTGTTCGACAGCAGGGCCTTCCACGCGGGTTCCAGCACGGTCACCTGCGCGTCGGGCAGGGGCTCGGCGTAGTCGTCGCGTAGCATCTGCTCCCACGGATACAGTTTGAACATGGCCCGGATCAGCCAGTTCTCGTCGTCCACGAAGCGCCCGTCGGCGTTCAGCCCGATCTGGTCGATGGCGATGAATTTCGGGTCCAGGCCCGCCTGTCGCGCCAGATCCTCCAGGAACCGCACGGTCTGGCGGTCCTCGACGAAATCCGGGTCGGAACTGAAATGCACGAACCCGCCGTCCGGGAAGATGGCCCGGAACCGTTCGACCAGCTTCTCGTGAAGGCTGTTGAACTGGTCGGCTCCGGCCGGCAGCGTTCCGTCGGCGATCCGGTCTTCCAGCCACAGCCACTGGAACACCGCCGTCTCGAACACGCTGGTCGGGGTGTCGGCGTTATACTCATAGAGCCTGGCCGGCCCCTTGCCGTCGTAGGCGAAGTCGAACCGGCCATAAAGCGACGGGTCGCCCCGCGCCCAGCTTTCCGCCACATAGTCGCGCGACGCTTCCGGAATCTCCAGCAGGGTCATCAGCCGTTCCGACCTGACCGCCTCGTCGACCAGGGCGAGGCACATCTGGTGCAGCTCGGCGGTCGGAGCCTCCAGCCCGTCCTCGATCTCCTCGATCGAAAAGGCGTAGGCCGCGCCTTCGTCCCAGTAGCGCTCGCCGGAATCGTGGTGCCAGGTGAAGCCCACGGCCTCGGCGCGCGCCTGCCAGTCCGGCCGGGGATCGAGGGTCAGACGTTCCATGGAGCCTAGGCCGGGTCCTTCGACACCGGCGCCGAGGTCTCAATCAACGGCGTCACCACCTTGATCTCCTGGGCCGTCAGCCGCGCGAGCACGTCATCGGCCGAGGCCTGGCCCGGCAGAATGCCCGCCTCCTTCAGCTTGGCGTCCAGATCCGCGCCGGTGCGCTTGTCCTCAAGCTCCTGGCCGGCGCGCAGCTTCTCTTCGTTGACAGCCTGGCGCTGTTTGATGCGCTGCAGGCTGTCCGCCGCCGAGCCGATGCGCGAATGCGCGCCCGCCGACTGCAGGGCCACGGAAGTTTGCGCCTTCTGCACCGAGTCATTGACCTTGACGATGTCGATCTCGCGCCGGAGCGTCTCGATCTTCTGGTCCGTCGTCGCGATGGCGCTGCGCAGCCGCGCCTCGGCCGCCTTCATGTTCTCGATCAACGGCCCCCGGCTGCCGATCTCGGTCTCGAGCTCGGCGATCCGCTGGGCGACTTCGCGGGCGAGATCGGCCTTGCCCTGGGCAAGGGCGGTGCGGGCCGAACTCTCATACTTGGCGATCTGGTCGCCGAAGCTCTTCATCTCGTTTTCGGCCATCCGGCGGCGGGCGACGAGGCCCGCCAGATCGTCGCGGGCCTTGCCCTGGGCGTTGTCGGCGTCGCGGATCTCCTGATCCAGGATCTTCAGCGCATTGGCGTCGACGACCGACTGGCCGGCTTCATGGGCGGTGCCGCGGAACAGGGCGGACAGTTTGGCGAGCATGGACATGGTTCTGTCTCCCGGTTCAGGCGGCTTCGGCGCCGAAGGTGTCGCGCAGTCCCGTCGCGTCGATGGCGTTCTCGGCGAGGGTGCGCAGCTCGATCAATATGGTCTGCAGCGTCGTCTTGCACGACAGCTCGCCCATCAGCTCATAGAAGTCCTCGCCCGACACCGAGGTGATGGCGAAGTTGGACAGCGGCACGATGCGCTGGGCCTTCAGCAGGAATTCGTTGAACCTCGCCGCGTCGGCCTGCTCTGCCACCGGCCACAGCAGCACCGAAACCACGATCTGCGATCCCCCGACGCTCAGATAGATTGGCAGATCGCCGTACTCGTGCATGGTGACCAGCAGAACCGGCTCGGCTCCCTCCAGCACCCGCAGGGTCAGTTCGCCTTCGCGGACCAGGTCAGATGCGTCCAGCGCCGACTTGACGGCGGGCACGGTCCAGGCGGTTTCGATAACGGCGTCCATGGGATGTTTCACTCCAGAAGGATCGATCAGAGGACTGCGGCGCGAACGCCGCACGAGAGCAGGACCGCGGGTCGACTCGGTGACGATGGCTTGGACCGCCGCCTTCACATCGTCTTTCGCGGCTTCGGGAATCCAGAACTCCACCTTGACCATGCCCGCCTCACGCCGGGCCTTGCGCCAAGCACGTATACGATCGTTCGCCGAGGGCAAGGGGTTCGGGGGTGAATTACGCATGTTTCATGTAACGCGTAACAGGAACGGTTGACATCGGCTAGGGGTCTGCCAAGACTTCGCGTCATCCGGGCATTCGGCCCGGCGCCCTGCGAGCCTACATGCTGCTGCCGAGATTGAAACTCGCGCGCCTGTTCGACCGGGCGTTCCATGCCATGGCCGATCTGCACTGGCCCCTGCTGTTCGCATTGATCGGAGGGCACGCCGTCCTGACATGGATGATGCTGGCGCTCGCGGGCGAGGAGAAGCTGCATGGCGCGACGACGTTCTTCTATTGGTACGCCACCACCGCCTACACCGTCGGCTACGGCGACCTCAGCCCCCAGACCGACGCCGGCCGACTTATCACCGCGCTGTGGGTCTTTCCCGGCGCCATCGCCGCCTTCACCACCATCGTCGCCAAGGTTCTGGCCGCCATCGGCGAGGTCTGGCGCGTTCGCCGCGCCGGCAAGGGAGACTATTCGAAGATGACCGCCTCGATCGTCCTGATCGGCTACCACCCCGCCCGCACGCTCACGATGATTGACGAGCTGTGCGCGGACCTGTCGCCGGATCAGACGCTGGTGCTGCTGACACGACAGACCCTGACCGATCTCGACGGCAGGATTCGCTACGTCCAGTCCGAGAGCCTGACCTCGACCGCCGCCCTGATCCGGGCGGGCGTCCCGCACGCCAGTCGGGTTCTGGTCTTCACCGATTCGGATTCCGACACGCTCTCGGCCACCCTGGCCGCCGCCGCCCTCGCCCCGGCGACGGCCCACGTCGTCTGCCATTTCGAAGACGAGGACCACGCCCGACTGATCGGCCAGCACTGCCCCGAGGTCGAGGTTATCCTGTCCGCCGGCCCCCAGATGGTCGCCCGCGCCTGCAAGGACCCCGGCTCCAGCCAGGTCATCAGCGCCCTGTCCAGCCACCTTGACGAGGGCGCGACCCTGTTCAGCCTCGCCTGGCCGGACCGGCAGCCTCGCGCGATCGGCGATCTGGCGCGCGCCCTCCTCGACCGGGGCGCGACGCTGCTGGCCATCCAGCCGGGACATGAGACGACCCCGACCTTCAACCCGCCGGCCGATCGGCCGGTCAGTCCCGGCGACCGCCTGTTCTATGTCTCGGCCGCAAGGGTCGATGCCGCGAGTCTGGCGGGTTAAGAGGGGTCATGTTCAAGCGTCTGTTCGGCTCCGACGACAAGACCCCGGCCGCCCCCGGGCTGGCCGAGGTGCGCAACATCACCGTGGGCCGCACCGTGTCCCTGGACCCGCTGGCCTGGCGCCGCCTGGGGGACGAGACCCGTTTCGCCCTCGACCGCGATGCGCTGGAAATCACCGCCCAGGGCGTGATCGCTCTGGACGGCGGCCAGTACGTGCATCGGTTCTACACCGACGACCACGTCATGCTTCAGGCCATGAGCGACGACGCCGAAGGCCGGGCCGCCTACGACTTCACCCTGTTCACGCCCTGGACGTCAGCCTATCCGCCAGGCGAGCGCGAGCGACGTCTGTGGTCCGACAGATTGTCCGAGCCGATCTTCGACGGCGCGGCCGAGGATCTGCCCGCCTATCCGCGCCTGTGGTTCGCCGAAAGCGACGCCCGTCAGCCGCCCGTCACGCTGTGGGAGAGCATCTATGACGATCGCGCCGCGACTACGCCCTATGCGCGAATCTTCCAGACATGCATGCTGTACGCCCGCGAGCTGGCGGGCGGGCGGGAACTGATGCTGGCGCTGGAAATGCAGCCGGAGGGCGGCGAAACCACCCACGAGATCATGATCGGCATTCCACTGGAGATGGCCGAGTTCAGCGCCTAGGCGCAACAGAGGGGAAGACACCTATGGATTGGTTCGCGTTCCAGACCGGGGCCACGGCCTTCATCATCGCGTTCGTGGCGGCGGTGCTATTCTTCGCCGCCTTCAAATTCATCTATCAGCGGGTCACCCCCTACAACGAACGGACCCTGATCCGTGAGGGCAATGTCGCGGCCGCGGTGGCCCTGGGCGGCGCCTTGATCGGCTATGTTCTGCCGCTGGCGTCGGCCCTCTCGCACACGGTGAGCCTGCCCGAGTTCGCAGCCTGGGCGCTCCTGGCCGGCGTGATCCAGATCGTGTCCTTCATCTTCGTCAGCCGCGTCCTGTACCGGGCCCTCGCCGCCCGGATCGAGGCGGGCGAACTTGCCGCGGGAATCTATCTGGCGTCCGTTTCCATCGGCGTGGGCTTGCTCAACGCCGCCTGCATGACCGCGTGAGGTTCCGGTGAAACACGAAGCTTCCCCCTCGATCGCGCCGGAAACGACCACCCTCCGGCGGCTGAAACGCTCCCGGTCGCTGCAGCTGACCAGCCTGATAGCCACAGTCGGCTTCTCGATGTCCGCGTGCGGCGCGCCCGAATCCATCCCCGTGGCGGCGGCCGAGCCGGTCGAGCCGGTCCTCGCCTACACCTCGCTCGAGGAGTGCAAGACCGCGGACGTCGTGCCCGATACGGAATGCGACACCTCATACGCCACGGCCCAGACCGAAGCCGAGCGCAGCGCTCCGCGCTACTTCACCAAGGCCGAATGCGAAGGCCAGTGGGGCCCGGAACAGTGCCGTCCCCTGAACTCGGGCGGAAGCTCCTTCTTCGCCCCCTTGGCCACCGGCTTCATCATCGGCCAGCTCCTCAACAACGGAGGCTATCGCGGCGGCGGACCCCTCTATCGGGATCGCGAGGGCGAGTATTCCAACGGTTACGGGGGCGGCTACCTGTCGCGAGACTACCGCACGGGCCGAACCGTCACCAACGCCTACGACCACACCCCGGTCGCCCGCCAGGCCCCGACGCGCGTGCAGAGTCGCACGGCGGTCGTCTCACGGGGGGGCTTCGGCGGGGGTGGGCGCGGATACGGCGGCTAGGATCGCTCGGCCGCCTCGGACGGCCCTGCCCCGATCGCCCGGAGCAGAGGCCGGCCTGGCCAGGTTCAACAGTCCCGCCCGCGACTTGCCGGTTTGATCCAAATCACTGGATTTTATTAGAGAAAATGGCGCGCCCGGAACGATTCGAACGTCCGACCCTCAGATTCGTAGTCTGATGCTCTATCCAGCTGAGCTACGGGCGCGCTTGGCCGCGAACGGCGAGGGCGGGTATCTAGCGGACAGGCGGCGAGGGGGCAAGGGCCGCAGACGGGTTTTCGTCGGCTGATTCCAACGGCGATGCGCGCGGCGACGACCGTCAGGGGTTTCGCTCGCGCGGCGGCCGGGCCAAACAGGGGCGACGCCGCGTCTTCCTCCTCGCACGAGCCCGCCATGAATCGTCTCCCGACCCGGTCCTTCCGAGCGCTGGCCGCCGTCATCACGGCCGCGGCGCTGGCCCTGACCGGGTGCACAGGCGGGACGGGAAGCGCGGGCCGCGCGGCGCCTGCGCCGCAGGCGGCCGCAGCCCAGACGCCCGTCGCGCGGGGGCCGTTCGTGGCCGCGGCCAATCCCCTGGCGGTCGAGGCGGGACTGAAGGTGCTGCGCGAGGGCGGGTCGGCGGTGGACGCCGCCGTCGCCATCCAGGCCGTCCTGGGTCTGGTCGAGCCGCAGTCGTCGGGCCTGGGCGGCGGCGCCTTCATGATGATGTTCGACGCCGCGACCGGCGAGATCACCAGCTATGACGGGCGCGAGACCGCGCCCGCGGCGGCGACGCCCGAGCTGTTCTACGAGAACGGGCGACCCCTGGGCGTGGGCGAGGCGATCCTGAGCGGGCGGTCGACCGGCGCGCCCGGGGCCGTGGCCATGCTGGCGATGGCGCACAGGGCTCACGGACGGCTGCCGTGGAACGCCCTGTTCGGCGACGCCGAACGGCTGGCGCGCGACGGCTTTACGGTCAGCCCGCGGCTGGCCGGCTTCGTCGCCGCGACCCGCGGCCAGGCGCGGACGCGCTGGGCGAACGCCTATTTCACCAAACCGGACGGGACCCGCTACGTCGCCGGGGACGTGCTGAAGAACCCCGCCTACGCCGAGACCGTGGCCGAGCTGGCAGCGGGCGGGGCCGAAGCCTTCTACAATGGCCGGATCGCGCGCGAGATCGCCGAAACCGTGGCCCGGGAGCCGCGGCCCGGCGCCCTGACGGCCGAAGATATCGCCGGCTATCAGCCGATCGAGCGCGGCGCCCTGTGCCGTCCCTACCGAATCTATGTCGTCTGCGTGCCGCCGCCGCCTTCCAGCGGCGTGGCCGTGCTGCAGCTGCTGGCCATGGCCGAGCGGACGCCCGAGATTCACGGCGGCCCGGACAGCGTCGAGGCCTGGACCGCCTTCGCCCAGCTTCAGCGGCTGATGTACGCCGACCGCGACCGCTATGTCGGCGACCCGGGCTTCGTCGGCGTGCCCGTGCAGGGCCTGCTGGATCCCGACTATGTCGCGGCGCGCGCGGCCCTGGCGCCCGGCCTGACCGGCGCGGCCGAGCCCGGCGCGCCTCCGGGCGGCATGTTCGCCGGTCCCGACGCCACGCGCGAGCCGGCGGGGACGTCGCATTTCGTCGTCGTCGACGCCCGGGGCGATGCGGTCAGCATGACCACGACGGTGGAAAGCGTGTTCGGCTCCGGCCGGATGGCGGCCGGCTTCTTCCTCAACAACCAGCTGACCGACTTCTCCTTCACGCCCTTGCGGCCCGACGGCGCGCCCGCGGCCAACGCCGTGGCGGCGGGCAAGCGGCCGCGGTCGTCGATGTCGCCCGTCATCGTCCTGGACCGTCAGGGCCGGCTGGTCGGGGCCTTCGGCTCGCCCGGCGGACCCTCGATCCTCGCCTACAACGCCAAGGCCCTGATCGCCGTGCTGGACTGGGGCCTGCCGGTCCAGGTGGCGTTCGACCTGCCCAATCTGGTGGCCCGGGGCGACGGCTTCGGCGCCGACACGGACCGCTTCTCCGAGGCGTTGCGCGCCGGCCTGAATGCGCGGGGCGTGACGCTCAGCCCGAACGCCAGCGAGAACTCGGGCCTGCATGGCGCGATGTGGCGACAGGGCGCGGCGGGCTGGGGCTGGGACGGCGGCGCGGACGACCGGCGCGAAGGCGTGGCGCGCACGCAGTAGCGCGCCCATGCAGGCCGCGACCGCGTCGCGGCCGTTAGCGCAACAAGGATGTCGCTACTCCGGCTTGATGCTCAGCTGGAAGGCGATCACGCCCTCGGACACGTCGGTGTCGACGCCGTGCCCCGCGCGCAGGCCCTCGGTCTCGATCTCGCGATAGGCCAGGCTGACGGAGGTGTGCACCGGCCCCCGGCGCATGGCCACGCCCACCGAGGCGTCGCCGAGGAAATTGCCCGAATCCTGACTGTAGCCCGACCGTGCGAAGTCGCCGTCGCGGGTGCGGGCGAAATTATAGCCCACGGCCCGGCCCGAGCCCGCCGCATACAGATACCAGCGCGGACGCTCGCCGAAGGCGTCGCCGCCGTCCGGAACCAGCTTCTCGATGCCGCGGCCGATGCGCAGGGTGGCCCCGGCCTCGGTCGTGCCGCCCCGGGTGCCGACCCCGACCCCGACATGTGGCGTCAGGGTGACATCCAGGCCGGACGCCGTCTGGCCCAGGGTCTCGGTCCAGCCGCGGGTATAGGTCAGATCATAGTGTTCGGCGTCGAAGGTCGCCGGGTCCAGCGGTCCGGGGGGCAGGGGCGAGCCGTCGAGACGGCGAACGGCTCCTTCGGTGCGCAGGCGCAGGCGGTCGTCATAGCCGCCGCTTTCGAACCAGACGTCGCGGCTGGACGCGGCCCATTGCGAGGTCCGGTCGCGCTCGGGGGCATAGCCCGTCCATCCGCCGGCGGTGTCCCATGCGGGATCGCTGGCGTAGCGGGCGTCGCGGTCGAGGCGGGTCAGAAGGTCGGCGACGTTGGTCGGGCGTTCCGGCGCGACCCTCCACGGATCGGCCTGGAGATCCTGGGACGCCGCGGCGAACGCCGGGGCCCACAGGGCCGCAGTCGCCAAGGCTCCGGCAAGGATCGCCGTCATACGCATCAACGGTTCCTCCCCGATCCGTTAACGAGTCCGATCCTGCACGAAGCGGGCCATCCCGCCAACAGTCATTCCAGCGTCACGGTTCGGGCGATGAACGTGAGCCAACGTGCGGAGTTCCGCAATCGGGTGAACCCCCCGGGCGAGTTTTCAGCGTCCGCCTACTGGCAGGCGAGGCACTCGTCGTAGTCGGTGCGCGCCGCCGAGAAGAGATCCGGCTGGTTCGGATCGACCTCGGCCTCGACCTTGTTCTCGGCGCCGGCGAAGGCGGCCCGCTGAACCGACTTGGAGCGCAGGTAGTAGAGCGACTTCACGCCCTTCTCCCAGGCCGACCAGTGCAGCATGTGCAGGTCCCATTTGTTCACGTCGCCGGGAATGAACAGGTTGATCGACTGGGCCTGGCAGATTTCGGGCGAGCGGTCGGCCGACAGTTCCACGATCCAGCGCTGGTCCAGTTCGAAGGCGGTCTTGAAGATGGCCTTCTCGTCGTCGCTCAGGACGTCGAGGTGCTGCACCGAGCCCTCGTGCTCCAGGATCGAGGACCAGACCTCGGTCGTGTCGATGCCCTTCTCGCCCAGCAGTTTCTCGAGATAGGGGTTCTTGACCGCGAACGAGCCCGACAGGGTCTTGTGCGTATAGATGTTGGCCGGGATCGGCTCGATGCCGGCCGAGGTGCCGCCGCAGATGATCGAGATCGAGGCGGTCGGGGCG